>WNFQ01003330.1_pt1 | contig 11705 bp, 9 predicted proteins | sample 5400171 | NCBI WGS metagenome assembly WNFQ01 (sample SAMN13153356, study PRJNA577476) | soil metagenome | isolation source: 20 cm soil under Madrone tree | place: USA:California | collected 2016-06-14
ACAGCGCGGAGCTCGACCGCTTTTTTGATACGCATGGATTTGGCAATATTCTGCGGCAGCAGGCGCGGCGCATCGCCGCCCGCGTGTAGACGAGCAGAGTCGAACCGCTCAATTCTGGTTCGGGGGAACAGCGATGGCCCAAAAAGACATTCAATCCGTGCTGCAGGAGGACCGCGTATTTCCGCCGTCCGCGCAGTTTCGCGCGGCTGCGGCGCTCGAGGCGGGCGACGTGGAAGCGATGTACGCCAGGGCTGAGCGTGACCATGTCGGTTTCTGGGCAGATCTGGCGAGAACCGAAGTCGATTGGCACCGGCCGTTCACCAGGTCTTTGGACGGCGCCCAAGCGCCCAACTACCGCTGGTTCACCGACGGACAGATGAACGTGTCGCACAATTGCCTGGATGTGCATTTGCGCGAGCGGGGAGGGAAGATCGCGATCGTGTCCGAGGGTGAGCCCGGTGATGTGCGCCGGCTGACCTATGCCGAGCTGCACGGTGAGGTGTGCCGGTTTGCAAATGCATTGAAGAGTTTGGATATCGGGCGCGGCGACCGGGTCATCATCTACATGCCCCTCATTCCAGAGGCGGTGATCGCCATGCAGGCCTGCGCCCGTATCGGCGCCGTGCACTCGGTGGTTTTCGGCGGCTTCTCTTCCAATGCCGTCAAGGACCGCATCGAGGATGCGGGCGCGAAGCTCGTGATCACCGCCGACGGCGGCTGGCGCGGCGGCCATCCGGTGGAGCTCAAGCGCGCGGTCGACAAGGCGCTCGCCGACGGCTGTCCCACGGTGCAGAACGTCATCGTGTACGCCCGCACCGGTGCGGACTGTCCGATGCGCGCCGGCCGCGATGTATGGTGGCAGGACGCCGTGTCCGGAATGGGCACGACCTGCGAACCCGAATGGGTGGATGCCGAGCACCCGCTGTTTCTGCTCTACACTTCGGGGTCGACCGGCAAACCGAAGGGCATACAGCATTCGAGCGCGGGGTACCTCCTCGGTGCCAAGACGAGTGTAAAGTGGGCATTCGACCTCAACGATACCGACGTGTTCTGGTGCACGGCCGATGTCGGCTGGGTCACCGGACATACCTACGTGGCGTACGGGCCCCTGGCGGCGGGCGCCACTGTTCTGATGTACGAGGGCGCGCCGACCTTTCCCGACGGCGGGCGCTTCTGGAACATCTGCCAAACGCACGGCGTCACCATTCTCTACACGGCGCCCACCGCGATCCGCGCGCTCATGAAGTTGGGAGACGCCATTCCGGCCAAGTACGATCTGCGCAAGCTGCGCTTGTTGGGTACGGTGGGTGAGCCCATCAATCCGGAAGCGTGGATGTGGTACCACAAAATCATCGGTGCAGAGCGTTGCCCCATCGTGGACACCTGGTGGCAGACCGAAACCGGGGCCGCCATGATGACGCCCATCCCGGGCGTCACACCGACCAAGCCGGGCTCCTGCGCCAAGCCGCTGCCCGGGATTTTCGTCGACATCGTCGACGATGAGGGCCGGCCCGTGAAAACGCCGGATGCCGGCGGCTACCTGGTGATCACGCGCCCGTGGCCCTCGATGCTGCGCACGATTTGGGGCGACAACGAGCGCTATCTTCAGACCTACTGGGAGAAATTCCAGAATCGCTATTACGTGGCGGGCGATTCCGCGCGCCGGGACAAGGACGGCTATTACTGGATCATGGGCCGTATCGACGATGTATTGAATGTCGCCGGTCACCGCCTTGGGACGATGGAAATCGAATCGGCGCTGGTGGCCCACCGCCTGGTCGCCGAATCGGCGGTGGTCAGCAAGCCTCACGACATCAAGGGCGAGTCGGTCTTCGCCTATGTCGTGCTCAATGTGCCGCGGCCGGAAGGAGCAGCGGCAAAGGCACTGATCGACGAACTGCGCAGCTGGGTCGGCGAGCAATTGAGTCCCATCGCCAAGCCCGATGAAATCCGCCTGACCGACAATCTGCCGAAGACACGGTCGGGGAAAATCATGCGCCGACTGCTCCGCTCGATTGCGCGCGGGGAGGAGATCACGCAGGACGTGACGACGCTCGAGAATCCGGGGATCCTCGAGCAGCTCAAGGGCGGAGCGGCCGCGCCGCCGGCGACGCGTGCCACGCCCGCGGAGCGCGCCACGCCGGCGAAGCGTGCTGCCGTCGGGCGTGCTGTTCCCGTCGAGCGAACCGCTTCTCCTAAGCGAGCCGCTTCCGCCAAGCGAGCCGCTCCTGCCAAGCGAAGCGCTCCCGGCAAGCCCGTCGCCGCAGCCAAGAGGGCCGCGGCCCGCAAGGAAGTCGCCGCGCGCCCCAAAGCGAAGAAGCCCAAGGTGGCGGTCAAGCGCGCCAAGCCGATTGCGCGCGTCAAACGGGCAGAGCGCAAAGTCGCGAAACGCAAGGTCGTCGCTGCAAAATCCCGCCGCGCGGCGGTCAAAGCGGTGCGGCGCGGTAGCAAACCGCGCAGCAGGAGGGAAAGCGCGAGGCAAAAGTAAAGCGCGAGGCAAACAGCAGGAGGGCGCCGCAATGTCGCTGCTGCTCGTCGGCTTGGCAGGCTTGAGCCGCACGCAAGTCGGGTCCGCCGGCCGCGTAGGGCGAAGGCCTTTCAAACGGCCGACCCGGCCGGGCATATGTCGAAAAACGCAGACTCAGGGCTCGGGCTCGGTTAGAATCCGTCCCGTGGAGCTGTACGTCACCAAAAATCTCGTCGGGTGCCGTCGCTGACCTTGCTGAGCGAGACGAAGAAGACGGATAACGCCCGAAGGGCGGCCCCGAAGGGGTGAGGCGCGCCGATCGCGGAAATCTGCTCGATGTGGGCATTGCGCTGCGCAGTCCCTGCTCCGCGCAAGCCCTGGGTGGCTTTCAATGGCCACCCGTGCGATGCATGCGTCGCACCCCTCGCGACGGCGATCATTAGTCAGGCAGGCTCCTGTGCAACCGCGGCCGAATCGGCCGTATTTCGATTGATCGGATAAACATGCTTTCTACGTCCAATGTCGCCATTCAGTTCGGTGCCAAGCCGCTCTTCGAGCAGGTCACCGTCAAGTTCTCCGACGGCAATCGTTACGGGCTCATCGGCGCCAACGGTTCCGGCAAGTCCACGCTCATGAAAGTGCTGGGCCGCGATCTCGAGCCGAGCGCCGGGGACGTCATGCTGCAGGCCGGAATGCGGCTGGGCAAGTTGAATCAGAATCAATTCGGCTATGAAGATGAACGCGTGCTCGACGTGGTCATGCGCGGCCACACGGAATTGTGGGCGGCGATGAAGGAACGCGACCGCATCTACGCCGACCCCAATGCCACCGACGATGACTACATGAAAGCCGCCGAACTCGAGGGAGTGTTCGCCGAGTACGGCGGCTATGATGCCGAGGCGCGGGCGGGCAGCATCCTCACCGATGCCGGCATTCACGAGCCGCGCCACAACGGGCCGATGCGCGAAGTGCCTCCGGGCCTGAAGCTGCGCGTGCTGCTGGCGCAGGCGCTGTTCTCCAGGCCTGACGTGCTGCTGCTGGACGAACCGACCAACAACCTCGACATCAACTCGATACGCTGGCTCGAAAGCGCGCTCAACAACTACGACGCGACGATGGTGATCATCAGCCACGATCGGCACTTCCTGAACCAGGTGTGCACGCACGTCGCGGATCTGGACTACCAGCAGCTCAAGATCTATCCCGGCAACTACGACGACTTCATGCTGGCGTCGGTTCAAGCGCGGGCGCGCGTCGAAGCGGCGAACGCCAAGGCCAAGGACCGGATCTCCGACCTGCAGGAATTCGTGCGGCGCTTTTCGGCGAACGCATCCAAGGCGCGGCAGGCGACCTCGCGCAAGAAGCAGCTGGAGAAAATCAAGATCGAGGAGATAAGGCCGTCGTCGCGCCAGAACCCGTATATCCGATTCGAACAGGGCAAGAAGCTCTATCGGTCCGCCGTATCCGTCGAACGTCTGAGTTTCAGTTATCCGGGGTCGGACGAAACAGTACTCGGCAACATCACCTTCAACGTCGAAGGCGGCGAACGCGTCGCCATCATCGGTCCGAACGGCGCCGGCAAGACCACGCTCATGCGCTGCCTCGCCGGCGAACTGCGCCCCACCGCCGGGCGCATCGTGTGGGTGGAAAACGCCCAGCCGGGGTACATGCCGCAGGACCCCCAGGCCGAGTTCGACGACAAGACGGATCTATTCTCGTGGATGTCGCAATATACGGGTAAAGCCGACGATGACCAGATCGTTCGTGCCACCCTTGGCCGGCTGTTGTTCTCCGGCGAGGAGACCAAGAAATCGGTAAAGGTTCTTTCCGGCGGCGAGAAAGGACGCATGATTTACGGCAAGCTGATGCTCACCAAGCCCAACGTGCTGCTGATGGACGAGCCCACCAACCACATGGACATGGAAACCATCGAGTCGTTGCAGATCGGTCTCGAGCACTATCCCGGCACGCTCATTTTCGTGTCGCACGACCGCGAGTTCGTGGGCGGGCTTGCCACTCGAATCATCGAGCTTCGCCCCGGCGGCACCATCACCGACTTCCGCGGCACCTACGATGAGTACCTCAGGGGGCAGGGACTCGAGGCATAGAGGTCTCAAGCCCGTTTCAAGCGCCCGCGCCGGAAATCGGCAATGATTTCGCGCGCGGCGTTGTGGCCGGGCGCGCCGGTCACGCCGCCGCCGGGGTGCGTGCCCGATCCGCACATGTACAGTCCCTTCAAAGGCCCGCGATAGTCGCCGTGTCCCAGCATCGGCCTCGCCGAGAACATTTGATCCAGACTCAGGGCGCCGTGAAAGATATCGCCGCCGATCAGGCCGAAGGTCCGCTCGAGGTCGAGCGGGCTCATGATCTGCCGTCCCAGCACCGAGGCCTTGAAATTCGGCGCATGACTGTTGACGAGATCGATCATGACGTCGGCGACTTGGTCGCGATGCTGGTCCCAGGATGCTCCGTTGGGCAGCACCGGCGCGACGTGCTGGCAGAACAGGCTGGCCACGTGCTGCCCCGCCGGCGCCAAGGAGTCATCCAGAGTCGAGGGAATCAGCATCTCGACGATGGGACGCTTCGACCATCCGCCGGCCTTGGCGTCGAGATACGCCTGGTCCATGTAGGCGAGGCTCGGCGCCATGATGATGCCGGAGGTGTGATGCTCGGCGAGAGAGCGCCCCGGCAGCACGGTGAAGTCGGGCAACTCCGAGAGCGCGACGTTCATGCGGAACGTGCCGGATCCGCAGCGCCAGTGAGCGATGCGCTCGCGAAAATCCTGCGGAAGGGCCGAGGGATCGATGAGCGATCCGTACAAAAGCTTCGGATTCAGGTTGGATACGACGCTGCGCGCCCGGATCGCTTCGCCTTTCTCGGTGACCACACCCACAGCGCGCCCGCCTTCGGCGAGTACTTCGCGCACGGGGCTTGCCACCCGGATCTCCACGCCGCGCTCGGCCGCCGCCTTGGCCATTGCCTGGGTGATCGCGCCCATGCCGCCGATCGCGTGTCCCCAGGCGCCTTTCTTGCCGTTGACCTCGCCGAACACGTGGTGCAGCAATACATAGCCGGAGCCGGCCGAATAGGGGCTCGCGTAATTGCCGACGATGCCGTCGAAACCGTATGCCGCCTTGATGGGCGCGCTCTCGAACCACGCATCCAGGTAGTCCCCCGCGGATTTGACGAAGAGATCGAGGAACTCGCGCCGCATGGGCATGTCGAGCTTCGCGATGCGCTTGCCCAATCGCGCACTGCGCAGCAATTCAGGCATTGCCGCAAGCCAACTTCCGGCGGTGACGTTCGGCGGCGTTTCCAGCACCAGGTCGCGAAGCACGTCGGCGATCACCTGCAAGCGTTCGCCGTAGGGTGCGAGGCGGGCGGCGTCGCGCGCCGAGAATTTCGCCACTTCTCTTTCGGTGTTGCCGGCGCCGATCTTCAGGTACTGGTTCGCGTCCAGCGGCAGAAAGTTGGCCAGCTTGCGCTCGACCACCCGCAATCCGTGCCGAGCCAGGTCCAGATCCCGGATGACCTTGGGATTGAGCAAGGACACGGTGTAAGCCGCCACGGAATTGCGAAAGCCGGGATGAAATTCCTCGGTCACCGCCGCGCCGCCCACCACGCCGCGCCTTTCGAGCACGGTGACTTTCAGGCCGGCCGCCGCCAGATAGGCGGCACAGACGAGCCCATTGTGTCCGCCGCCGACGATGACGGCATCGCGGGGCGTTGAATCAACCACGGTTCTTCCGCCGATCGCCGCGGGAGTGGCGCGCTGGAATTTCGGTACAGGCCGCTTGGCTGCCATTCGTTTCCTTTTCTCGATTATACCCAAGCGGGCCGAATGGCCACCACCGGCCGTCGGGTCGAAGCGACGCGGTCAGCGGGGGGAGCGCCTCGTGGAAAGGCGACTCTCAGGCTGCGCGGAATGCCCGGAAAGTCAGGCCGAGCGCGCTCGCCACCGCCTCGTGCGTCAGCTCGCCGGCATGAACATTGAGACCGCGTGCCAGCCCCGGGTCGTTCGCGAGGGCTTGCCGCCAGCCGTGATCGGCCAGCGCCCTCACGTAGGGCAGCGTGGCATTGGTCAACGCAAACGTAGAGGTGCGCGGCACGGCGCCCGGCATGTTGGTGACGCAATAGTGGATCACGCCGTCGAGAACATAGGTGGGCTCGGCATGCGTGGTGGGCCGGCTGGTCTCGAAACAACCCCCCTGATCGATGGCGATGTCGACCAACACCGCGCCGGGCTTCATCGTCTTGACCATCGCGCGAGTCACGAGCTTCGGCGCGGCGGCGCCGGCTATGAGCACGGCGCCGATGACGAGGTCGGCGTCGCGCACGAGCTCTTCGATCGCGTGCGTGGTCGAGTACATGGTTTTCAACTGACTGCCGAAGAGGGACGACAGCTCTCGCAGTCTCTTGACCGAGCGGTCGACCACGGTCACGTCGGCGCGCAAGCCGACCGCCATTTCCGCCGCGTGAGTGCCGGAGACGCCGCCGCCCAGAACGAGGACCTTGGCGGGCGCCACGCCGGGTACGCCGCCCAACAGCACTCCGAATCCCCCATTCGCCTTCTGCAGGCTATTGGCGCCCACCTGCACGGACATGCGTCCCGCCACTTCGCTCATCGGCGTGAGCAGGGGCAGCGAGCCGTCGGGTGCGGTGACGGTCTCGTACGCGATGGCAGTGGCTCCCGAGGCCAGCAGGGCCTGCGCTTGCTCCGGGTCCGCAGCCAGATGGAGATACGTGAACAGCGTCTGCCCGCCGCGCAGCTGCCTGCATTCTGCGAGCTGCGGTTCCTTGACCTTTACGACGAGATCGGAGGTTGCAAAAATGTCCGCGGCGCGCTGTGCGATGACCGCGCCCGCCAACCGGTAGTGTGAGTCCTCGAAGCCTATGCCGGCTCCCGCGCCGCTCTGGACCAGCACTTGATGGCCGGAGTCGACGAGTTCGCGGACCCCCGCGGGCACCAGACCGACGCGATACTCGTGAACCTTGATCTCTTTGGGGACGCCGATTTTCATACGATCGCTCCGCTGGCGGGCCGTTTGGGACACTAGGTTACGTAAGCCTGAAATCGGAATTTTGCAAAAACTGGTCCGAAGATGGGGACTGATGGCAGAATACAAGCGAGATCGCTCACTTTGAGCAAGAAAATGCCGATTCCCCGCGAGGCTGCTGCATGAAACTAGACCGCTACGATCGCGCCATCGTCCATGCCTTGCAGCTCAACGGCCGCATCACCAACAGCCAACTCGCCGAAAGCGTCAGCCTGTCCGAATCGGCGTCCTTGAGGCGCGTGCGGGCCCTCGAGGAGTCCGGATTCATCGAGGGATACACCGCCCTCATCAATCAGCAAAAAGCGGGCTGTCCCGTGAACGTGTTCGTCAACATCACGCTGGAGAGACAGGAACAGGCGCACCTGCGCGCGTTCGAGGAGGCGGCGCGCAAAGTTCCCGAGGTCATGGAGTGCTATCTCATGTCCGGCGAGTACGACTATCTGCTGCGGGTCGTGCTGGCCGACACCGCCGACTTCGAGCGGCTGCACAGCCAGCATCTCACCCGATTGCCCAATGTGGCCCGGGTGCATTCCAGCTTTGCGCTGCGCACGGTGCAAAAATCGCGCGAGTTGCCCGTGCGCGACGCGCCGGATCACTAGCGCGCAGTTCACCACAGGCTCCGCGTGCAGACTGCACTCGCTCGAGTTCAACAAGACAGCGGAGCGCCGCTCGTGTTCAAAAACTTGACCATCGATGTTCTGGCGCTGCACGCTGGCCGCGTGCGCCGCATTCAAGGTCCGTCACGCCGCCCCGGCGCTTCCAGGAGAATCGGCGTCCCCTCGGGTGCGGTCAATACTGCGGTGGACATTTGCCGCTGGGGCGACGCGGCTTCCCCCGCCGGCGAGATGCCGATGTCGGCGAGGCGCGCCAATGTTTCGCCCACGTCGTCGGTTTCGAACCGCAGGGTCGGGCGCCGCATGTGCGCGGGGTCATACAGCCCCAGATCGACGTAGTCGCTGGTACAGGAGATGTGCGGCATCCGGTCATCCGGCTCGTCCATGCCGACGAAGCCGAATTGCTCCCAATAAGCTTTCGACGCCTCGAGGTTCGGAGTCGGCAGCGCGATTTCCAGAAAATAGCCGCATTGCGACGTGTCGGTCGCGATTCGCTTGCTCGGCGAGAAAGTGCGGGCCTCGATGAGTCTCACCAGCTGACCGGTGGGATCGAGCCAGCCGACTTCGTTGAACACGTCATTGCCCAGATGGCGGAACTTGAATTCCAGGCCCAACTCTTCGAGGGCCTCCAGATGTTTGAGCAAATCGGGTTTGACGAAGGTCAGCGAGGGCGCCGCGATCTCCGCCTGATGCAGTCCGAGGCAAATCCTGCCGTCCGTCACGACGGCGTATGGATGCGACCATGCCTCTCCGACCTCCGCCTGGGAGAATCCGAGCCGGGTGTAGAAATCCAAGGAAGCCCGAATATCCGGTGCCGCCAGCGAGAACTCCAGGAACCGTCCCAGCACCGGCCTCTAACTCACTCCGCCGACGCACACGTACTTCATCTCGGTGTAGTCGAGAATTCCGTACTTGGAGCCTTCGCGTCCGATCCCCGATTCCTTGACGCCCCCGAACGGCGCGACTTCGGTGGATATGATTCCCGTATTCAGTCCGACGATGCCGTACTCGATCGCCTCGGACACCCGCCAGCTTCGCGCCAGATCGCGGGTGTACAAATAGGCGGCCAGGCCGAACTCGGTGTCGTTGGCCATCGCGATGGCCTCGGCCTCGGTTTGAAATTTGAACAGCGGCGCCACGGGGCCGAAGGTTTCCTCGCGGGCCACCAGCATCTTCGGCGTCACCTGGGTCAGGATGGTGGGTTCGAAGAACGTTCCTCCCAGAGCATGCCGCTTGCCGCCGAGTTTCACCGTCGCGCCCTTCGCCACGGCATCCGCGATGTGTTCTTCGATCTTGGCCACTGCTTTGGCATCGATCAGAGGCCCTTGGTCGGTGACGCCGGCGAGCCCGTCGCCCACGCGCAATTTTCCGACGGCTTCGCTGAGCTTGCGGGCAAATTCATCGTACACGCCGGCCTGCACCAAGAGACGGTTGGCGCACACACAGGTCTGGCCCGTGTTCCGGTACTTGCTGGCGATGGCTCCCTGAACCGCCGCGTCCAAATCGGCATCGTCGAAGACCATGAACGGCGCGTTGCCGCCGAGCTCCAGCGAGATCTTCTTCACCGTGCCGGCGCATTGCACCATCAGCTTCTTGCCGATTTCGGTGGACCCGGTGAAAGTCAACTTGCGCACCGTGGGGTTCGACGTCATCTCCCCGCCGATCGCGGCGGCGGACCCCGTGATGACGTTGAACACGCCCTTCGGGATTCCGGCGCGATCGGCGAGCTCCGCGAGCGCGAGCGCGGAATACGGGGTCTGGGTCGCCGGCTTGCAAACCAGCGTGCACCCGGCAGCCAGCGCGGGGCCGGCCTTGCGCGTAATCATCGCCGCCGGAAAGTTCCATGGCGTGATGGCCGCGACCACGCCCACGGGTTGCCGCAGCACCAGAATTCGCTTGTCGGCTTGATGCCCGGGGATGACATCGCCGTACATGCGCTTGGCTTCCTCCGCAAACCATTCGATGAAGGAAGCGGCGTAGGCGATTTCCCCCATGGACTCGGCCAGCGGCTTGCCCTGTTCCGCCGTCATCAGCATGGCGAGGTCGTCTTGATGCGCAAGCATCAGATCGAACCAGCGCCGCAGCACGGTGGCACGATCCTTGGCGGTCCGCGCCGCCCATGCCGGCAGTGCCGCGGCGGCGGATGAAATCGCGCGGCGGCATTCGGCGGCGCCCATGTTGGGTATGACCCCGAGCTTGTCGCGAGTGGCCGGGTTGTGCACGTCCAAGGTGCCGCCGTTGTCGGCGGGCGCCCAGGCGCCGTCGATGAAGCATAGTTGACGCAGCAGTAGAGGATCTTTGAGTTCCATGGGCCTGCTCAGCTTAGGTGGGGCGAAAAGGATAGCGCGTTCATGGACACAGTCAACGCTCGAGAATGGCCGTAACACCCATGCCGCCGGCGGTGCAGATCGAGATCAGTCCGCGCCTGGCCCGGGATTCATCGAGAATTTTCGCAAGCGTGGCGACGATGCGCGTGCCGGTCGCGGCGAAAGGGTGACCGATCGCAAGGCTGCCTCCCTTCACGTTGAGTTTGGACCGGTCGATGGTGCCGAGGGTTCCCGGCAGTCCCAGCTTGTCGCGGCAGAATGCGGGATCGGCCCAGGCCTTGAGCGTGCACAATACCTGCCCTGCGAAAGCCTCGTGGATCTCGTAGAAATCGAAATCCTGGAGCGCAAGGTGCGCGTCACTCAGCATTCGGGGCACAGCGTACGCCGGCGCCATGAGCAAGCCCTCCTTCTTGTCGATGTAATCCACGGCGGCCACCTTGCCGTAGCTCAAGTAGGCCAGGACCGGCAGGCCGCGTTCGCGCGCCCAAGGCTCGGACGCGAGCAGCACCGCCGACGCACCATCCGTCATGGGGGTCGAATTCCCCGCAGTCAAGGTACCGGCTCCCGACGTGTCGAACACCGGCTTGAGCTTGGCCAGCTTTTCCAGAGTCGTGTCATTGCGAATATTGTTGTCTTGTGTCACACCCAGGTAGGCGAGCACCAAATCCTTGTAAAACCCCGACGCGTAAGCGGCCGCAGCCTTCTGATGGCTCTCGAGCGCCAGCTGGTCCTGCTCGGCGCGCGTGATTCCCCAGGTCTTCACCATGAGTTCGGTGCTTTCGCCCATGGACAACCCGGTGCGCGGCTCCGCGATTCCCGGCAGAACCGGCCGCAGGTCTCTTGGGCGCAGACCGAACCAGGGACCCGCGCGCTCGATCAGGGTCTTGCCCCGATAACTTTGCAGCAGGCGCTGCTGAAAGCTCCGGCGGTAGACCACCGGGGGATCGCTCACGGTATCGACTCCCGCCGCAATCGCGCAATCGATCTGGCCGAGGGCGATCTTGTTGCCGAGCAGGATCGCCGCCTCGAGGCTCGTGCCGCAGGCGCGTTGCAAATCGAGTCCCGGCGTCTCCGCCGCAAGCCCCGATCCCAGCACGGACTCGCGCGTCAGATTCCATTGACTCGAGTGCTTCATGACCGCGCCCGCGGCCACGTCGTCCAGGCGCTGCCCCTTCAGCCCGTAGCGGTCGACCACGCCGCGCAGCGAGGCGGTCAGCATCTCTTGATTGCCCACACCCCC
>WNFQ01003724.1_pt1 | contig 11705 bp, 11 predicted proteins | sample 5400171 | NCBI WGS metagenome assembly WNFQ01 (sample SAMN13153356, study PRJNA577476) | soil metagenome | isolation source: 20 cm soil under Madrone tree | place: USA:California | collected 2016-06-14
ACGGAAATTCGGCAGACGCGGCGTAGTAATCTCATCTCCGTTCCGAAAGGTCGCAGCGCTTTCCAGATGACTGTCGCGCAGGCGATAAATCTCGACCAGGCGATTCTCCGGGTCAACAATCCAATACTCAGCGACGCCGCACTTGGCGTATAGCTGTCGTTTGACGAGCAAATCTCGATCCCGGTTTTCCTTGCCCGGTGACATCACCTCGATAACCAGATCAGGCGCAGCATTGAATCTGTCGTTGGTGACAATGTCGCTCCACTGCTCGTTACTGACGAAAGCGAGATCGGGAATCACCGCGTCATAATTATAAAAATAGCTCCTGCTCCGGGGACTACTCGTCCGATCGGATTACTCTTAAGGTAATCCACTAACGCAACTTGAAAGTTCTGAATGACTATCTGATGTGGAAGCCCAGGTGCGCGCGAGACGAACAGTTCTCCTTCGATTAGTTCATATCGATTGTTATCGTCCGGACACGCGTCGAGGTCCGCGACGGTGAGTAAAGGTTCGATTTTGGCGGACATAGAAACTCCTTAGTCTGTTGGCAATTTAACATAAGCGACGGACGAAGTCGCGGCAAGAGTGGCCGCGTATGGCTGCCCAACATCTAGCCAATCGTGACACTATCAGAGCCAACTTCTATGCTTGTACAAGGAAGGGTCAACGACAAAAACTTGTCCTCGCGCGGTAGACTCAAACAAGCTGAGTTTATGCAATAATAGTGCTTCCCGGAAATGACTTTGAGGGGACCACCATGACCAAGGCGCAACGACCGATCGATCCAAGAGACTTTACTAGAATTCCAAGATGGCGAAGGTTCTGGTGTCCCATTCTCAGAAGCCAATTGGGAAGGTTGCTCTCTCGAGGCGATCGATAGAGTAAGACGAGGTGTGCAACACACCCTGGAGTTGATTGATCGCGCTAAGCAAAAGTACCGAGACGAGTTAGCACAGAAACTCGAGTCTAAATATACCGGAGACATTGTCGCCATTGAATTAGGAACTAACAACTATTTTGTCGGAGAGAATGAGGTTGAGGCTGCTGATAAGGCTCGCGCGGCGGGACATGAGGGCACGCTCTTCTTCCTACGTGTGGGCTCACCCTACGCTCATCGCTTGATGACACCTCGCCAGTAATGCAAATAGACGGTTATTTCAACATGCGGGGCGAGCCGGTAATTAGACTCGACGTCGGCTCGTCACGAATTGAGGTTCTGGTGGACACGGGTTTCAATGGTGGTTTGATTATTCCAGATCAACTGGCGAAGGAATTGGATCTCACGTACGACAGAGGATTGGAAGAGTTTTGCACAGCCACAGGAGCAACGTTCTTGGCGTCCGGGTGTTCGATGGAGATTAGTTGGTTTGGGCGGGCGATCAGGATACCCGTCGCCACGAGTGAGGAAATCACCGAAGCGATCCTCGGAGGTAATATGCTAAAGGATTGCCGCCTCACGATAGACTACGGTCGTCGCACGGTGACCGTCGTAGCAAGTTAGTTGTGACCAGTCATTTGTGGGATCACGCGAGTGCTAATACATCTTCGTCACTTCAATGCCCGTGTAATAAGTCTTCAAAATCTGATCGACCGTGAGTCCCTGCTTGGCTAAACCGTAGGCCCCGAACTGGCACATACCCACGCCGTGTCCCCATCCGCGTCCAGTGAAGACGAATGCGGCAACGCGATCATTCTCGTTATAGATCCGATCGATGACGAAGAGTTGTTCCTTCAAACCCAGCGCCGACCGAATGCGGCCACCCCGAATATGTCCCACGCCCTGCGTGCCAATGACTTCCAGGTCAATCACTCGTCGCGAAGAACCGCGGACGGCGATGCGCAAGTCGGTGATGGCGCCAACGCCCCGGACTGATCGTCCCAAACGCGTCTGTACGGCCGGCAGAGAGAGTTCCGCGGTCCAGTTCGTCACCGATGAAAAGCGGTCGGCTGCGGCGCCGTTGGCCGCGGGCCGAACTTCGAGGTAATCGACTTCGCCTTTTGAATTCACATGAAAGACAACGGGCTCGGCGCCCACCAACGCCAGGGATTTCATTTGAAAAAGGCTCTCGCCGAACTCGCGGAAGAGGAAGGCCTCCCGATTGACGACTATCGGCATGTCCTTACCCTTGTTCGAACGCAACATCATTATGCCGCCTGATGCTGCTCGCGACGTGCCTTTCTGCAGTGCGAGCAGGTTCCGCGATTCGAGCAGCCTGGCGATCGCGTGCAGGCCACGGGCGCGCGACATAGTCTCATTGGGACGCAGAGTAGCATCAGCAAAGAGTGACAGCGCGCCGTCGCGCACCAGCATTGCCACATCCGGGCGATTGATGGTGGGTATCTGATCGCCGTCATGAAAACCAAGAAGATAGTCGGCGTCGGCGCTATTTAAGAGAGTATCAGCGCGCCGATCGCTATAGACTGCCGCCAACAGAGCGGTACTAAAAGCCGGTGGTTTGATAGCGTCATCCGGAGCTTTGAATGACGTGTTGCGAGCCAGACGCGCAACCACATTCAGCCACTCGCGAACTTCTGAGCCCGAGATGTGCGACGATAACCACGAACTGGAAACCTTATCGGCCGGAACCGCGAGGCCGCTGATCGCTAACACGGCTGCATCACGAGCAAAGACCAGATCCTTTTCATCCTTGATTTCAAACAGCTCGCGCGAACTCTTGATCGTGAACGGGGCAAACGCGGCCTTGCCTTCGACGGCGCATTCGCGGCCCTTTAAATATGGCACCGCGGTATTAAAGATGTTCTCAGCATCTTCGGTCCGGCCGCCGCAGGTCGAAGTGTAGAGCGCATTGATAGGTTCGCCGTTGTAGGTCGCGATCATTCCTCGCGTTTCCTCGACGGCGCGCGACGTTAGTACCGTTTCACTCGAAAGTCCGCGATAGACCTGAGAGCGCGTGTCCGGCAATAAATCATAACCATCAGCAGCGAACTGGCCGCGATTTTTCATGGCGTAGGTGCGCGCGGCAATCGCCTGCGCTTTCAGAGCCTCAATCGCAGGATATGACAGCTCGTTTGGCACGACGCCGCGAACATAGTCTTCGAGGCCGATAACATTAACGACGGTTAGCGCTCCCCGTGTATTCGCAAACACTTCGATCTTCCCGCGAAAGGGCTTGTCGTTGAAACGGACCGGGGCGTTCTTTTCGTCGCTCGACGCCAGGGTCAGGGGCGCGCTTGAATGAAAGAGCGGAGCCGCGCCACGGGCGAACGCAATCACTTCCCGTCCGGGCGCGACCGCGCGAGATGTCAGCCGGACTTTGTTCGCGGTCGAGGGCTTTACCGAACTCAGTGAAGATTCTTTGGCGTCGTTCACGACCGGGGCGGGGCCTTTGGGACTCGCCTGGCCCGACAGCAACACTTCGAAACCAGCGTCTTCCAGTTTCGCTGTCACATCGTCGGCCGCTTCCGTTGATTGACTGCGAACGACGACTTTCCACCCGCCGGCTGAATCCGCGACCACCTGACCTTCGACACCAGCCAACTGCCTGACCTGTTCGACGGTCCGGTCGGCCTCATCGCGCGAAAGTGATCTCGCGACCTCCAGATCAAATGCATGATCGTTAGCCGGCCGTGGGGACAGCATTCGCGACTCGATTCGTAGACGCGTCGTCTCCAGCGGCAAGGTCTCGGAACCCATCTCAGAAGCGTTAAGCAACCGGCCTGTAGTTGAGATTGTCGCCACTCTCGAATCAGTCGACAGCGCGATCCGCATCACCGGTTCATTGGAAAGTTGAGCCGGCTCTTTCGATTCGCTTGCCTTCTTAACGATCGAGGGCTGCTCTGAAGGCCACATCTTCGGCTGACCGGTTTGATCGACCGCGCGGCGCTGGCGGTCCTGCGCGACCACAGCAGAAGAAAGACTGAGCGGCGAAAGTAGCGTACTCGCGATAAGCAATCGGGTCGCGATGGTGCGGGTACGTTCTTGCATTGGGACTGGATATCTCCGCGAACAAAAGGGAGCAAGCCGGGCGGGCTGTCGTCATCTTACTACAAAAGCGTTCGAACTGAGCGCCAAACTGCAGCACCGTCTCAATCAAAATTCTCTGCGCACCCTCGCCGAAGTCCTGCGCCCAGCCCCCGTTACCTGGTTGCCAGCGCCGCTGCGGCCAAAGTGTGAAACTCACGACGTACCTGGTTGATGTTTGCAAAGGGAAGCGCGCGGGCGTGCGTGCGATTGGTAAGCAGGATGTACACCCGTTGGCTTGTGCCGTCGATCCAGCAACTCGTTCCGGTAAATCCGGTATGTCCGAAAGCATCCGGCGGCAACGCCGGGCCCGCGGTTGAATCTTTTGTCTCGGCCAGCTGCCAGGCGAATGAGCGGGCCTCGTTCAAGCCCGCGGTCATGTTGATGCGAAAGAGCGCACAGGTTTCGTTTGATAGAAGTTCCGAGAACCCGCCGATGAATTGGTTGGCAAGCCGCAAAGTCTCCGCCGCAGTCGAGAACAAACCAGCATGTCCGGCCACACCTCCGAGAAAATTCGCGTTGCCATCGTGGACCTCGCCCCAAATCCCAGCGGTGCGCCAACCGGAATACGCGGGTAGTTCAGGATCACGTTCGCACATGTCGCGTTCGTACTGATTTCCAGTCTCACAAGCGGCGACGCCGGTTCTAATAGCCTGGGCCGGATTGAAGAAGGTGCTGTGCAACTTCAGTGGATCGAAGATCTCCCGCTGAGCGAGATGATCGAGTGTCATCCCGATCAGTCTGCTTAGCAGAAACCCGAGCACAATAAATCCGAGGTCGCTATAGACAACCTGTGCCCCCGGCTCGTATGCGAGGGGCTGATTGGCAATCGCTGCGATCGCTGCGTCCTGCTTGCCGTTTGCGATGATGTAGAGAGGCCGCCATGCCGGCAAGCCTGAAGTGTGGGTCAGGAGTTGGCGAATCGTGATCCGAGTTTTATCAGGGCGATCGAATTCGAGCAGGTAGTTGGCAATAGAGCTGTCGAGCGTCAATTTTCCCGACTCTACCAGACGAGCATAGAGCAGACCCGTCGCCAGAGGCTTTGTCAGCGAAGCGAGATCGAAAATCGTATTCAGGGAAGCCGCGCGCGTTTCCGGGTTGCGCACCGCCTCCCCCAGAGCCTCGGCAAAAATCGCTTGACCAGCTTCGGCCACGACGTAGACGGCGGAAGGGAAGTCACCGGCATCGATCCGCCTTTGCAGAAACGTAGAAATGTTCGGCTCTGGTTTAGTGTTAGGGTCGAAGTTCATAATGCCGCACTCTTCTTGGTTGCTCGGATCGCGAGCACCAGCACCGCCGCGATCAGCGCCGACAGCGACAGACAGAACGCGCCGGAGATAAATGAACCAGTTGCTTTGCTTAGATACCCCACCAGCCAGGGACCGGCCCAGCCGCCCAAATTCCCGATCGAATTGATCAGGCCGATTGATGCGGCTGCCGCAGTGCCAGTCAAAAAGCTGGTGGGCAAAGCCCAGAAGCCGGGGAGATAGCCGTACAATCCAACCACGCCGACACTAAACATCGCAATGGCCAGCACGATGTGCTGTTGAGCCACCACGCCGAGTAAGAGTCCAATGCTGACGGCCAGCATTGACAAGGCTGTATGCCAACGTCGCTCGCCGGTTCGGTCAGAGGACCAGCCCACGATCAGAATTGCCGCGAGCCCGGCAAAGTAAGGGATAGCTGAGAGCAGACTCACTACCAGGTTAGACGAACCAGAAGCTCGTTTGATCATCGTGGGAAGCCAGAAGGTAAAGCCGTAGGCCGCGGTCACGATAAAGAAGAAGGCGAGAGTCAGGAGGATCACTTCGCGGTTTCGGAACGCTTGCCATACGCTGGGCGAATGCTCTCGCTGCTTTGCTTGCGCTTCGCGTTCCAGTTCGGCGGTTAGCCAATCGCGTTCGTCAGCGGGCAACCAGCGCGCTTGATGAGGCCGGTCAGTGAGATAAAAAATTGTCACGAAGCCAAAGACGATGGCCGGTAGTCCTTCGATGATGAACAGCCAGCGCCAGCCGGCCAGACCAAACCATTTCACGCCCAACAGCAAACCTGAGACAGGCGCTCCAAAAATAATAGCGATCGGCTGGGCGGCCATGAACATTGCCACCACCTTGGCCCGATCCTGGTGGCGGAACCAGTGGCTAAGATAGACGATTATTCCCGGAAAGAAACCTGCCTCGGCCGCGCCCAGCAGGAACCGCAGCGAGTAGAACTGGGTCTTCGTTTGCACGAAGCCCATGAGTATGGCGACGATGCCCCAGGAAATCATGATGCGGGCGATCCAGCGTCGCGCGCTCCATTTTTCGACGATGATGCAGCCTGGAATCTCCAATAAAAAGTATCCGACAAAGAAGATGCCGGCGCCAAAACCGATCACATCGTCACCAAACTTAAGGTCGCCCTTCATCTGTAGAGCGGCAAAGCCGACATTCACCCGATCCAGATAAGCGATTATGTAGAGCAGAAAAAGATAGGGAAGCAGTCGGCGCATGATGCGGTTGCGGCATCGGTTCCCGACAGCGTTTTCTTCGACCTTTTGCTTTGAATTCACTTCACATGCTCCCATGAGCGAACCCGAATATGCTTCATAAGCACGTGCACTTTTCGAAATCGAGAATGCTTGAATAAGAAACTATAAGCACTGGCGAGCAAAGGCTTTGGTACAGAACCCGGAGCGGGTAGCGACGGGCTCCAGCCATCCAACCTCCGTGGGCCGAGCAAAGTTCGCGCGAAATCCTTTCAAGTCAGTGGATGGTCTGCGATTCGCGTGTCATCAGCATCTTGAGTGTTTGACCCGGTCGCTCCCGATTCTTTACCAAGGAGCAAACCAACGACTCGTTTGGCGTGGGGTTTGGCGCCAACTGAGAATCCAACAATCAAGACTTCGAACGTCAGAGTTGAGGCTGGATTCTCGGAAACCTGAGCCAAAAAGATAAGCGAGCGAGCGAACGACCCACTAATCTAAAGTCAGCACACGAACACACAGATCCCCAGGTTCTAGTCAGCCGTGGGGTCGAGACAAAAAATGATCATAAGCGCCCCGTGCGACTTCGGCGATTGAATACTCACTGTCCGCCACGGATGATTTCGAGTCTTTGATGAATACAACTATCGCGATATGCCCGGCACCATTCGGCAATGTGATAACCCCAACATCGTTAACGATGCCCACCGCGGTTCCGGTCTTATGCGCCACCTCAGTTCCGGTTGGAAGCAGCCCTTTCAGCCGCGGGTCCCCAGTCTGGCAGCGACGCATGATGCCGAGCAGCAATTTGGTTGTTTCCCGTTGGAGTAAATTTTTTCTATATAGGTGAACCAGCAGGGAGACCATTGCATCTGGCGTTGAGGTGTCGCGGGGATCGCGCGCGTACTGCTCCGCGGCAGAGCGTTGTTTATCGGCTGGGACAGAAGTCAGGACACTTACATACCTCCCCGGTCCCCACTCACTTTCCGGCGGCAGCGGCAAACCGAACATGTCGAAGATATGTTCACTAGTCGAGCGATCAATCGACATGTCCTCGATGCCAAGCGATCGCATGCGCGCAGTCACAGCTTGGGGGCCGCCGGCTAAACGCAAGATCAGGTCGGAAGCGGTATTATCACTGACCGTCAGCATCATCTCGAGAAGATCACGTACGGATACAGATGACTCGCCGAACTTGAACTTGTCAGTTAACGGTACGCCCCCCGGGCGAATATCTCTTGGTTCGATCTTGATAATGTGCTCAAGTTGTTCTTTCCCCTCGTCAACCAGCGTCAATAAGTGGATCGCGATCGGAAGTTTGTATGTGCTGGCCATCGGGAAGCGCTCCGAAGTCTTCATAGTGATGCGGCGACCGCTCTCGATATGTACGGCGGCGACGCCCATTTCTCCACTCGAGTAGAATTTCAGAGACATGGCCAGTCAGTCAGCTGCCGCACGATTGACCGGGCGCGGCGATTACATTCAATCTTCGATTCAATCAATCTATTCAACACCTGCACGCAGGCTCATGGCTTCACCTTAACGATCACTTTGTTGCTCGTTGTGCCGCGGATGCTGAGGCTCGCACGCACTTCGATGCTGTTGGCAATTTGATCCGGCAACTTAACGATCACCTGTTTGAGCCAGCCGAAGTTCGGAACTGCGCCGAAGGATTCAACCGTCAACGGGAACACCTGACCGAGCGAATCTTCGGCCTGAGCCGTAATGACGGAAGTGGTTTCGCCAGCACCCAGCTCCAGATTCATAACAAAAAATGAGACGCGGGTGCGGTGGTCGGCGCTGAAGTTGTACGTTCCGGTAATCGGAAAAGGCTCGCTCATCATCGCTACCGAATCCAGAGCCAACGCTTGCAGAGAATTCTCCTGCGTCAGCAAAATCGGCGCCTGTCCGGGTGGCGGCGACGAGCTTGACGTTCCCGTGAACGATGCCGTCTGATTGCCGCTCAAGCTTCGGGAGGATACGAATCCGATCGATAGCGGATTGAAGGCGTAGCCGGATTTTGTCGGCGTTACGAAGAGGCTGTGGCTCACGCCACCGGCGTAAGTGAACACGTAGCCGCCGCTTTGGTCAGTGAAAGTGATTTGCGTTCCGGAAACGTCGCTTAGCAGCACCATTGCCACGTCAGCGATTCCTTTACTCGTCGCGTCCGTCACCACGCCCGAAACCGTAAAAGAAGGCGTAGGCGATGGAGTGGGCGTCGGTGACGGTGTAGGCGTCGGCGTCGGCGCAGAAAGAACAGGTTGCCATGATAAATCATGTTCGTCGAACGAACTGTTTGTGACTCGCGTGATGTTGCTGCCATCAGCGTTGATCAAAAAGATGTCGTCAGAGCTGGTCTGGCCGACGCGTTTGTAGCTCGTAAACGCAATCCTCGAACCGTCGGGTGACCATTCGGGGTCACTTGAGTCGAGCGTTGTGCTCTGGGTGATGTTGATTTGATTACTGCCATCGGCATTCATGATGTAAACCAAAGGCAGACCATCGCGTTGTGAGGCGAAAGCAATCCGCGTCCCGTCCGGCGACCACGACGGCCCACTATCGGAGGCTGAGTTGTTGGTCAGTCGAACGGGATTGGTGCCGTCGGTATTCATCACGTAGACTTCGAAACCGTTAGCTATATTTCCCGTGATGCCGGGGAAATCGCGCGTGCTGGTAAAGGCGATCCGCGTCCCGTCGGGCGACCATGCAGGGTCGAAATCAAAATCTGCATTGTTGGTAAGCCTGGTTTGATTACTTCCGTCAGCGTTCATCACATAAATTTCGTCATTGCCGTCCCGGTTGCTGACAAAAGCGAGCCTCGTGCCGTCGGGCGACCATGACGGCTGGCGGTCGCTGGCGGAGTTGGTGGTGATACGCGTCTGGTTGCTGCCGTCAGCGTTCATCACATAAATCTCGGGAGCGCTTATCTGAAATGTTGTGCGGCCGAAGGCGATCTTTGTTCCATCAGGCGACCAAGCCGGCAAACGATCGAAGGTTCCGCTACCGCTGGGCGTCAGTTGTGTGATGCCTGAGCCGTCAGGGTTTATCGTGTAGATGGTACTGTCGCTGGTGAACGCAATTCTGCCGTTGGTTGCCTGCGCTTCCGCCCGTCGCCACTCAATGCTTGCAACGAAGCAGAAAAATGCGGCGAGAACGATCAGTAGGCATATGAGCCTTGCAAGTTTTGAGGCTGCGTTCACGTCTTAAAGAAATCTAGCACAGTATCAACGTCGATGTTCGGATTTGTTCGACGGCGCCTCTAGACCAGACGAGCCTGACGGTTTTCGCGTCATGAAGAACCGAGTTGATGATGGTAAAAGGAACAAAAAAGGAACAAGTAGAGTATCGCCCCCACCATCGTCAACAACCAGGCGAGCCAAGAAAAGACTCAGCTGAACGAAGCCACCGCCTATCACACAGCAGAGGAGTGTTAAGCCGTTGCCGCGGAGCAGAGAGATGATAACGAACAGCAAGTGCTTCATACCGGTATATCACAAGAGAAGCTTTCCAACGATTTGAAGCGCCGCCGTTAAGAAGTCCACCAACGCTTGGGCGTTCTATTTGTGCGGTGTTCGCGCAAGACCTGCCCGCTTATTGAATCAACGACATACCACCAGTTTTTGTAACTCTTATTTAGCCTTTCAACCAACTTCCTCGGTGCGACCGGGACTGATATATAGATCAATTTCATGTTAATCAGCACCTGCTTGTCACCAGGAGAGAAGGCATAGGCCTGTGGGATTACGATCAGACGGTTATCCGGTTGTGCATCCCGCCGGTACATCTCGATTGCCGGTTGATCTATTTGTCTGCTCTTATGCAAGGCCAAGTCAGCAATCATTACTTTACAGAATTTTGTGGCGGGACAATCATTAATGAGCACAAGTCTCCGCCGATTCCCAAGCGTTACGAGGAGGTAGCGCTCAAGGGCATAGAAGGGTATCCACTTGCTGTCAGTATCCCTTCTGATGTAAACCCTTCGCGCCCTGTTCGGTTCGCTGACCTCCTTCACTTGGTACCCGTTGAGTTGGAGCGGGACGGCTTGAGGGGAAACCCAGGTAACATGCTTTCGCCTGACGGCCTGCCCGGAAGAGACTTGGCAGCTTAGAAGGGAGGCGCAAATGAGAGCAGCGGAGCAAAACATATATCCCGCAGCCGCAGAGCGATTGCGAGGAATATATCTCATAAAGGTTAACCTTATTCTCACCTTCGTGCGCAAGCCACACTAGCGTCGAACGGTGGAGTTGACGCGGCGGCGCGAATCAAAGCACCTTCCGCTTTACGAAGCTAGTTGAGAAACACGCTCCCCCCGCTCGCGTCCAACGATTGTTGGCTTAGGCCCCCGGTCGCCCGGAATCTGATTGAGCAAATACTTCATTGATTGTTGGGCGAGCACTGCTCTAACAATACTCGCCACTCACTGCCACGCCGGACACATAACATCGTGCATTTATGATCATCTTTGAATGGCTTCCCTTCGAACGCGCCCGCTGCCTGCGAGTGAAACACCATAACCGCGGCGTCCGCCCCGACAGGTTTGATCATGACTGGGGTGCGTGCACTGTTGTCCAGTCGATAGCTGGGCGACTTAATTATGTTGAGGATGGCTTTGCGATCCAGCAGCTTACCGTTAGGGGCAATATAGAGGTAGTCGTCCGCCATCAGCTTTGCGACGAGAGTTACATCCCTTTCTAGCCAGGCTCGATTCCATATCTCGTTCAGATGCTCCAAGTCAGCGGTCACATTTGAACCCTCCGAAGAAAACGATCGATTAGAACTGGTAAGACCGATTAGCATTAATAACAAGAATGCGAAGAACAGGCGAGACATTGGGTACCTCCGTTTTTCGGTTTCAAATCCAGGAACTGATCGAGTGGCTCCCCAACGTCTGAGTTGACGGCGGCGGCGCGAATCAAAGCACCCTTCGCTGCACCCAGCAGGTTGAGAAATGCGCTCCCGCCGCTCGCGTCCAACGATTTGTTATAGCTTAGCAAGTTCTCGGTTCCGCAACTCAGCATGACAGCAGGAAGAATGCGACTTAGGCTGGGGAGCGGCAGGAACATGCACGCGGGTGTGACGAATATCCAACGATTAGCGGCTGCGGAGAGTTCGTGCTTTTTTGATTCGTCGAAAGCTTTTGACCCTTTCGCGAAGAGATCGCACCTGGCTTTCCACCGACGCTTAACCGAACTGTTTCGCACACCCGCGAGCTGCCTTGACTCGCTAACGAATACTCAGTTGTAGTCAGCCAAGACG
>WNFQ01003333.1_pt1 | contig 11703 bp, 11 predicted proteins | sample 5400171 | NCBI WGS metagenome assembly WNFQ01 (sample SAMN13153356, study PRJNA577476) | soil metagenome | isolation source: 20 cm soil under Madrone tree | place: USA:California | collected 2016-06-14
TCTCCGCTTCGGTGAGATCCGACGCTGTCAGTTGCGGCCGGCGCTTCGCGCTGCGAAGCATGTTGAGGCACGTGTTGCTGGCGATTCGCGTCAACCATCCCTCCATCGATCCGCGGCCCTCATAGCTGCTCAGTTCCGTAAATGCCTTCATGAATACTTCCTGGGCGGCCTCCTCAACCAGACTGCGCTGGCGAAAGAAACGGCTGACGACACGGAAGACGCGCGGGCCGTAGCGTCGCATGATCTCAGCAAAGGCAGACTCGTCCCCTCTACTCGACAGACGTGCTAACTCCAGGTCGGAAGTCTGTTCGTGACTGTTCCTCAGGCAGCGCTCCAGATTGAAAGTAAGATCGACGGACCCAAACCATTTTGGGTCCGTCATCTCCAGTGATCAATGCTTTACTCACCCTTACGCCCGCGACGCTCGCCTTCTCGGGCCTTAAACTCCGCGCGCTTCTGTTCAAGTTGAGTCTTCTGCTCCGGCGTCAACACCGCAAGGATCTCTTGCCGCATCTTAAACTGCTCGCCCATGAGTTTTGCCTCCAGGCCAGCCGCCTCTGTCAGCTTTTGTGTTGCTAACGCCTCGTCAAAAGTACTGCCCTCCCCTGCCTGATGCAACGCCTCTCGCGTCGTCTGAAGCTCCTGGCGTAACGGCTGAGTGCGGTCTCGGAAGCTCTGGGTAATCTGCTTGATTTTTGATTTCTGATCGTCTGTTAAGTTGATCCCTCTAAGCATCATGCCATGCATGCCTTCGCCGGGGCCGCCCCAGCGGTGGCCGTGGCCTTCGCCGCGTTCCGTCTCTTTGTCCCGATTCGTCCTGGTTGTTTGAGCCAACACAATCGGGACCGACAAAGCCAGCGCCGCTAAGCCGGCGATAGCCAGAATTTTTAGCTTTCCAAGTTTCTTCATCTTGCTTACTCCTGATTGAATTTATTAGTCCGGACCGGGGAGCCGCTTTTTAGGCCCGTCCAGAAGATAAGACACCGACCTTCACTAAATCGTTACACATCGGTGGCCAAGTTCAGCCCGCGGTTGCGGGCTAATCGTGCTTCCTTCGGTTCGGATCCGGATCGAACTAATCCCGATTTGAATCGGAGTGATCGGAGTCCGGATCGCTCCGATCTGAGTCCGGATCGGCCGCTTCAAGACCAGATTGAGCTGATCTGATGAGACCCAAGACTAAACCCGCGGTAGGGGGTGAAAGCATAAAAGCCTGGGGTGGAGCGCAGCGAAACCCCAGGAATTGCCGACCGAAGGACAACAGCCCGCGGAGCGGGCAGCCCGGAAATCAGGTTAAGACTGTCGCCCGCTCCGCGGGCTGGTCTATTATCTTTGGATATTAACCTGGGGTTCTGCTGCGCTCCACCCCAGGCTTTATGCTGCCGCCCGCTACCGCAGGCTCGGACTCTGGACGCCCCCTGTAACGAAAGGACTGGTTGTTGTGTCTAGCTAATTGCGGCTATCGATAAGTTGCAGCCGCGTGTATTGATTCCAGTGAGATTGTTAGGTTAATCGATTATGTCGGCAAGAATTTTTGATGCAGTTCCGCTTGCTCCGGGCACCACTTCGGTGAAGACCTCGAGCAAGCTTAGCTTGAAGAAATTGAACATCACCCAGCGCAAGAAGCTTATCATCGGCATTGGCGCTGCCGCGCTGCTCGCGCTCGCGGCATTCTATTTCTGGGGCGGAAGCTCCAGCGCGCCGGTTTACATGACCGCAAAGGTCGAAAGAGGCAACCTGCGCAACACCGTCACTGCCACCGGTACGCTGCAGGCCGTCACCACGGTGCAGGTTGGGAGTCAGGCATCCGGAACAATTTCCGCGCTGCACGCAGATTTCAACTCGGTCGTGAAAAAGGGTCAAGTCGTCGCCGAACTTGATCCCTCCCTTGCTAAAGCGCAGGTCGACCAGTCTCGCGCCGCTCTGCAACAAGCACAGGCGAGTTTGCAGTTGGCGCGCGCCGGCGTCGCGAATTCGCGCGCGGGTGTAAATGATTCCCAGGCACGAGCCCTGGCCGCGCAATCGGCAGTGCAAAATAGCCGCGCCGGTGTGTCCAGTTCGCAAGCGAATCTTGCCGTGTTGAAAGCTCAGCAGGACGACGCCCTCAGCTTGCTCAAACAACAGGACTCTTTACTTAAGAGCGGTGTTATCGCGCAGCGCGACTATGACACGGCTAAAACCAGCTATCAGGCAGCCGAAGCTCGATACAACCAGGCCCAGGCCCAGGTAAACATGGCTGTGTATAGTGAGCAGTCGGCGGCGGGCGCCGGCATTGCCCAATCGGCAGCACAAGTTCAACAGTCTCAAGCGCAGGTGCAGCAGGCCCAGGCGCAGGTGCAACAGGCTCAGGCCCAGGTGCTTCAGGCACAAGCCGCTCTGCGCCTCGCCGAAGTAAACCTGACGCACCTGACGATCGTTTCGCCAATTGACGGCATCGTCGTCTCTCGCAATGTAGATGTAGGCCAGACAGTGGCGGCGAGTCTGTCGGCGCCAACTCTTTTCACGATCGCGAACGATCTTAAGCAGATGCAGGTCATCGCCAACATTGATCAGGCGGACATCGGTCTGGTGGAGCAGGCAAAGGCAGTCAAGTTTACCGTCGATGCTTTTCCCGGCAAGGATTTCGACGGCAAGATCCAACAGATGCGGCTCAACCCAACGAACGTGCAGAACGTTGTGACTTATAACGTGGTAATGGACGTCAACAACCCGGAGCAGAAACTAAAACCCGGGATGACAGCCAACCTCGTGATTACGATTGACGAGCGAAACAGCGTCCTCAAGGTTGCTAATTCTGCGCTTCGCTTCACGCCCCAGGACGCCAGCGGCCAGAAGATCAGCGCGGGTCCAGGTGGCGCCAACAGTGGAGCCGGCGATAAATCAGGTCAGGCGCGTCGGGCCAACGCGAACGCCAACGGCAGCCAGCCAACTGAAACAACTAATGCGCCGGCAACTTCGAGTTCGCCAGCAGCTAACAGTTCCGGGCGCACGTTCGCCCCGCCCAGCGCGCCAGTACTGGAAGGCCAGACCAGAGTAATTTGGGTCCTTGGCACCGATGGCAAGCCCCAATCGCGGAGAATCAAGATCGGTCTTACCGACGGAGCCGCGACCGAAGTGATCGAAGGCAACCTGCAGGAAGGCGAGATGGTGATTACCGGTCAAACGCTATCAGCTGCCAGTAAGGCTAAGGGCACGCAGAGTCCGGCGCCAGGATTTGGGGGCGCACCGAGCGGAGGCGGCCGGCGGAACTAAGCGGTGGCACGGGCGAGACGCGCGCCACATGCAAATGAAGAAGAAGCAACTATGTCAACGACATTCACAACCGAACAGCAAATCCCAATCGTGCCAACGATGGCCGCGGCTCTACTTCCCCAGACACCAGAGCCGCGTCCAGTGATCGAGTTGGATCATATCCACAAGACTTACACGATGGGAGATGTCGAAGTTCATGCATTGCGCGGCATCTCGCTGACCATCAGCGAAGGTGAATTCGTGGCCATCATGGGCGCCTCAGGATCGGGCAAGTCAACGATGATGAATATCATCGGATGTCTGGATAGACCGACGCGTGGAAAATACGTCCTCGACGGTGAAGACGTCTCTGAAATGTCGAAGGATGAACGCGCCGATATACGTTGTCAGAAAATCGGGTTTGTGTTCCAGGGATTCAATTTACTTTCGCGCACTTCGGCGCTCGAGAATGTCGAACTGCCGATGCTTTATGCGGGAGCTAACGGCGCGACTCGTCACGAACGGGCAATGGCTGCGCTGGCGTCGGTAGGTCTGACCGGGCGCGAGCAAAATCACTCGAATCAGTTATCCGGCGGACAACAGCAGCGTGTCGCAGTTGCGCGCGCGCTGGTTAACGACCCCGCGCTGATTCTGGCGGATGAGCCGACTGGTAATCTCGATTCGCGAACTTCGGTGGAAGTGATGGAGATTTTCCAAAGACTCAATCGCGAACGCGGCATCACCCTCGTGCTGGTCACGCACGAGCCCGATATCGCCGAGTATGCGTCGCGAGTGGTTGTCTTTAAAGACGGCCGGATTAAGAAGGACTCAAGGGTTGCCAAGCCTCGTGATGCTGCCGAGGAGTTGCGGAATCTGCCGGCGGTTGTAGAGGACGAAGATGAAGACTAGGAATCCACAGATTTCGCAGACTACACAGATTACACAGATTGTCAGAGCAGCAGGGGTGCAGATGGCGACGCATCAGATAGACGCATCTCAGCCGTCACAATGTCTTCTGCGTAATCTGCGTAATCTGCGTAGAACTTCTTCCCAGGAAAAGCTATGGACCTCTTAATGATCATTCGGGTTGCCTTCCGCGCCCTGGTGCGGAACAAGATGCGCGCGGCGTTAACGATGCTCGGCATCATCATCGGCGTGTCCGCTGTGATCGCTATGGTGAGTATCGGCCAGGGCGCGCAGGCTTCGGTGCAAGCGCAAATCGAAAGTATCGGCACTAACCTACTCTTCGTAAGTGCCGGAGCGCAGAACGTTGGGGGCGTGCGCAGCGGCACGGGCGACTCGGGCACCAACACCCTCACCGTAGAAGATTTGGACGCGATCAGACGCGAAGTGCCGAGTGTCTCAATGGTGACTCCCGCGGTGAATGCCCGGTCGCAATTGGTTTCGGGGAACGCCAACTGGAACACATCTGTTCAGGGCGTGAGCGAACAGTATCCGGATGTGCGTAAGTGGAAGGTCCAGAGCGGAGAATTTTTTAACGACGCTGACGTGCGCACTGCGGCCCGGGTGATCGTCATCGGACAGACAATCGCCGACAATCTCTTTCCCGGTATGGATCCCGTCGGACAAACGTTGCGAGTCATGAACCTGCCGTTTCGCGTAAACGGAGTGATGGCGAAGAAAGGCCAGGACCAACAAGGCCGCGACCAGGACGATGTGGCCTTTGCTCCATACACGACGGTGCAGAAAAAGGTGCTGGGCAGTCCGCGTCTGCAAATCGCCTATGTCTCGGCAATTTCGCAGGATGCTACCTATACCGCCCAGTCGCAGATTACTGAATTGCTCCGTCAACGTCACAAGCTGGGCGCTAGTGACCCGGACGACTTTACCGTTCGCAACATGACCGACATCGCCGACGCCGCCAACCAAACGAACAGCACAATGACGATTCTGCTGGCCTGTATTGCGGGCGTCTCGCTGCTGGTTGGCGGCATCGGAATCATGAACATCATGCTGGTTTCAGTGACCGAACGGACGCGCGAGATTGGTATTCGCATGGCCATCGGCGCGCGCTCTTCAGCGGTAAAGATTCAGTTCCTGATTGAGTCAATCGTGCTTAGCTTGACCGGCGGTCTGATCGGCATTGTGCTGGGAATTGTTCTGTCGCTCTTAATACCCAAACTACTCGGGTGGCCCACACTCATTTCCACTCTGGCCATCATCGGCTCAGTCTTCTTCTCAGCCGCGGTGGGCATATTCTTCGGCTATTACCCCGCCCGCAAAGCCGCCGCGCTCGATCCTATTGAAGCGTTGCGTTACGAATGAGATCTCGTAGCGCATTGGAGCAAGCCGTAAGGGCGCGGCTTTTTATTTCCAGTTGGCGTATTCTGCCGCAAGACTGCGGTAGAATACTTGGTTGGGTGGCTGAGCGCGATTCATCAAAAGGCGAAGGACCTAGATCGAATAGCATTGTGATTGCTGTACTTGAAGGGTTACGAATCGAGCCGTTTCAACGCAAGTCACTCAATTGAATGCATCAACGCCGTCGGACTCAAATCGTTGGACGGAGCGTCTCCTTTCTTCAACTTGATTGATTGAAGCGAAGGTTGAATGTAGACGCCGGGCGCGGTGAACTCGGATGTTGGGTTGCTACTCGGTACAGAACCGGGAGCGGTAGCGACCGGGTCAAACACTCGACAGGCGACGTCCCGTCGTCAGTGATCAATGCCTGGGGAAACGCGAATACCTGGTCGACCCACGGAATTGGATGGCCGGACCCCGTCGCTACCGCTCCGGGTTCTGTACCGAACGCTGTACTCGCCGAGGCGCAACCGACAATCATTGGATCGCTTCGGATGCGCCGATTGAAAACAAGCTCGCGAAGCGAGCGACATAATTCGCAAGCGACGATCGTCACAAGTAGGTCGATGTCGCCCCTCCGGGGCTCTGGTCCAATGGTCGCGACCTGACCCACAGCTTGCGCTGTGGGCTATAAATATTTCCTTGGCTATGCCAACTGGTAGTCGAAACCTATGGCGCAGCTCGCTCCTGGATCGATGCTGCCAGTCCGTTATTGCTAAGTTATGAAATCCTGTGGTGCTTCAAATCGTCGCTTGATGGCATTGATCGTACTGCTCTCAATTCCCTTGATGCTGATGCCTGCCAATGGTCAGCAGCTTCAACGTAACTCGCTTGCTCCCCAACGGCCCGCACCGGCCACGGGTTTCGTTTCGGGCACGAGCGCGTTACACATCCCGTTTGAGCTATCGTCCAACATCATTTTCTTGCAGGTGCGCGTCAATGGTTCAGAGCCACTCTGGTTCATTCTCGACACCGGGGCCGCCGGTTCACTGCTTGATACCAATCGTGCGAAGGCACTTGGCATCAAAGTCTCGGGCGGCGGTGATATCGAAGGAGTAGGTGAAACTTCGGTGGCGGCTGGGATGGCGAAAAATGTTTCTTTCAGTCTTCCAGGCGTAGATTTCCAGTCGCGGGTAGTCGTTGTCCTGCCGCTATCAAATCTAAACCGATATATAGGGCGCGTCGTCGACGGTATACTCGGCCACGATTTCTTCAGCCGGTTCGTGGTTGAAATTGATTACGCGGCGCGCATCATCAGCGTGTATGACCCGAAAGAGTTTCAGTATTCCGGACGCGGCGACTCGATTCCACTTGAGTTGAAAGACAATGGTTCTTCAGTACGCGCACGACTGAACTTGCCGGGCCGAGTGCCCCTCGAAGGAACCTTCAGGATTGACACTGGCGGCAGCCATGCGCTTATTCTTGGCACTCCATTTGTCAAGATACAAAAGATACTCGAGTCTATGCCCAAAACAATCGCCGCTCCGTCTGCAGGAGTTGGCGGCGAAACTTCTATGCGTCTTGGTCGCGTGCAGAGCTTGCAGCTGGGGCGTTTCGTGCTGGAGAAGCTTGTGACCGGCCTCGCCACATCGGCTAAGGGCGCGCTGGCTAATCCTGATTTGACCGGAAATATTGGCGACGGAATCTTGCGGCGGTTCAAAGTAATCTTTGACTATCGGAACCATCGCATGATTCTTGAACCAGGCGATCGGCTCCTGGAACCATTTGAATCTGACATGAGCGGCATGGTTCTAACTGCCGAAGGGGTTAAGCTTGACGCCTTCACAATTTTCCATGTCGCGGAGAATTCTCCGGCATCTGAAGCAGGATTGCGCGTCGGAGATGTCATCACTGCGATTGACAATAAGCCGTCTTCGGAATTAGCGCTCGATGATATAAGAGAGATGTTCAAGCACGATGGACGCGAGCATCTGCTGAGCATCAAGCGCGGCGAACGAGCATCCGAAGTCAAGATCAAGTTGCGAAGCTTAATCTAGGTTTCGCCCTAAGAAGTCGCGGAGGCTGAGCGCGTATTGCGTTCTTTCATTTGTTCTTTTGGCTTCAGGCTGAGGTGAATCGTGGCGCCGTCCGGTTAACTGGACGTTCGGGGCTTCGCGTTGAGATGGAGAAGGAGAAAGATCGATGCAAAAAATCCTTTTACTAATTTTCATGCTCGCAAGTAGTTTGTTGTTTTCGCCGCTTGCGTTTGCTCAATCCGCTACCAGTACTCGTACACGACTGGTCAAAGGTCAGGTCCTTACTTCAAGCTACCTGCCGCCTATCCGGGTGAAATTTGATAAAACGTTCAGCTACGTTGGCACGCAAAACTTTATTCTTTATGGCAGAGCGCAAGTGGAACAATATTTCTTCATAGCTGCAGACAGCCGGCGGCTAATCAAACGCATGTACATGGTCCAATTTGAAAGTTATTTGCCTAACGTCAGCGGTGCATACAATTATACTGTTGCAAAAACCATTGATCTTGCCGGGCAGACTTATATTGCGGACTTTGAAATCGTGCCGAATGTGTCAGCCGCCATCAAGCAAGATCCTCAATCCGATGTTACTCGGGCTGCGTCGTTTTTGGAGGGCAAAGGTTACCCGATCGGAAAAGGAATCGCGTTCCAGCGTTTCGTTCGCATGGTAGATGAAGCCAAACGCAGCGAGTTCATTCTGCTTTACGTTGAAGACTTAGTCGGGGCGGGCTTTGACGCGGTTGACAGAGAGAAAGCCAGCCGGGACTTCACAAGTCGAGTGCTGAAAGGGTTCAAGATTGGTAGATAATAGGAGCTGCTCGGGCCAGCTCTGACCTGGGGCTGACGAACAGATGAACGAAGAGTCACCTCGCAGACTCTCTGACCGTCTCAGGCTAAGAGGAGAATCTATGAAGGCTTATGTCATAACCACCGGCGCGGTGTTTGGCCTGCTCGTGGTGGCCCACATCTGGCGGGCGATTGAGGAAGGTCCCGCCTTGTTGAAGGACCCGTTCTACATTGTTATCACCATTGCCGCAGCGGCTCTCTGTGTTTGGGCCTGGCGCGTACTCAGGCTAATGCGACGCTCTTGACGTGGCAGACCGTGGGACAGAACGATGAAACAGGTTCATCCATCGTTTAGCGATCACGATCTGGCCAAACTGGAGTCGGATACCTTCAAATATTTCCTGCACGAAATTCATCCGAAGACCGGTCTAACGGCTGACAGCACGCGCAAAGGCTCGCCCAGTTCAATCGCTGTAATAGGTTTCGCGCTGACCGTCTATCCAATTGCCGTCGAGCGCCATTATCTCTCGCGCGCCGAAGCAATCAAGAGAACCCTGACGAAGCTGCGGTTCTTTTATCACGGTCCTGACGGCGAAGGGCCAGACGCGATTGGCCGCAAAGGCTTCTACTACCACTTTCTGGATATGAAGACGGGATGCCGGGCCTGGCAGTCGGAAGTCTCTACGATCGACACGGCAATTTTGATCCTGGGGGCTTTAACGGCCGCCCAATATTTTGATCGTGACACCGCAGAAGAGCGCGACCTTCGTCAGATCGCAAATAAACTTTATCAGCGAGTGGACTGGCAATGGGCGCAACATGGCGGGTCGACTATAACGCACGGCTGGAAACCTGAAACCGGATTCATTAAGTATCGCTGGACCGGATACAGCGAGGCTTTGATTCTTTACCTGCTCGCGCTTGCCTCCCCGACCTTTCCCGTTTCACCTAAGAGTTACCGGGCCTGGACCAGGAGTTACAAATGGAAAAGCATTTACGGGTTTCAATATCTGTATGCGGGGCCGCTCTTCATTCATCAACTTTCGCACATGTGGGTCGACCTTCGCGGAGTTCAGGATGATTTCATGCGACACAAGGCAATCGATTATTTCGAAAATAGCCGCCGCGCCACTTACGCGCAACAACAATATGCGATGCGCAATCCGAAGCGTTTCAAAGGATACAGCGAACGTATCTGGGGAATCACGGCCAGCGATGGGCCGGGACCAGCGACGCGTCGTATAAATGGCAGGACCGTGCGGTTCTATGATTACAAAGGGCGCGGTATCCCGTATGGACCTGATGATGGAACGCTCGCTCCGTGGGCCGTTGCCGCCTCTTTACCATTTGCGCCCGAGATCGTCTTGCCGTTTTTGCATTACTTCAACGAGGAATTCCCAGAAATGACCAGTAAGTATGGGTTTAAGTGCAGCTATAATCCGACCTTCGCGTCGCCGAGGAACAAGCCCGGCTGGGTTTCGCTGGGCTATTACGGCCTCGATCAGGGACCCGTCGTCGCGATGATCGAAAACTATCGCACGGGATTCCTATGGCGATTGATGAGGGGCTGTCCTTATATCGTCGAAGGATTGCGGCGCGCCGGTTTCAAAGGAGGGTGGTTGGACAATGTTTAGGTTCGTCCAGTGATGACCGGAAAATGAGAGGAGTGCCGCTCTTAGCCCAGCAAGCGGCTATGCTCATCTTTCACTACCTGATAGCACTCACAGACATGGGCTAACAGTTGTCTCCGGCTAACAATGGTTATGTGACCACGCACGTAGCTGATCATTTTCATATCCCGTAAACGCCGGGCAGCCATCGTGACCCCTTCCCGGCGCACCCCCAATATGTTTGAGATGAACTCGTGGGTCATTTGCAACTCGTCTGATTGCGCGAGGTCGTGGGTCATCAAGAGCCAGCGGCAGAGGTGCTGTTCGACTGAGTGCAGACGATTGCACACAGCTGTTTGCGAAATTTGGGTGATCAACGCCTGCGTGTACCGCAGCAGCAATTGTTGGAATTCGCCGCCGCGTTTGAACTCATCCAGCATGGCCTTCGATTTCATGCGAAAGGCCACGCCGCCGCCCTGGACCATGGCCCGGTTCGGCGCGGTTTCGCCACCCATGAACAACGCGATGCCAACCACGCCTTCCTTGCCTACCAGACCCATCTCAGCCGTGGAACCGTCGATCATCGTGTACAGCAAAGAGATGTGCGACGTGGTCGGAAAATAAACGTATTGCATGTGGGCTCCGGATTCATAAACTACTTCGCCGAGGCCAAACGTAATCTTTTCCAGATGAGGACTCAGTCTATCGTATGCTTGAGATGGCAGCGCCGCGAGCAGATGGTTGCCCCGCGCTTCTTTTCCATTGGTTTTCAACGCTTCTTTGCCATTGGTTGTTAGAGTCACGAGCTCTCCTCTCGCCAAGGTCGCATCATTAAGAGGCGCCTTCGTCCGTCTGTGATTGTCAGTGAGTCATTATGGGCGAGTGAAACGAATGACGTTGATGCACCGCAGTATAGCGCCTTCTGCTGTGTGCATCAACGCACATAGCGGAACCGCCCTAAGGGTATCGGGCTGGTTAGTTCAGTCGGTCTTGGCTTTGTGCCAATCCTTCAACGGCCCGCTCATCTTTGCCGCACGCTCCAGGACCGCGGTTCGAACCAGGTCCTGAAACGAATGATTATCGCCCAATGGGACACAGACTGTGCGCATCGGGCATCGTGAAAATGGATGGTGTACTCGGTACAGTCTTGGTGATCTTGCCAACGCTCGGGGCAAAACGGATTTCCTTCTTGTTCCACGGTTCGTCAAGCACTTGCTGAACTTCAGCTTCTATGGAACGAGAGTTCTTTGACATGGTGAGTCGTACAGGAACCGGCCGCAAAGATCAATCGGGTAATTCCTGAGTCTGCGCAGGTAAATCTAACAGACAGGTTAGAATATCTTTTAAAGCCCGTTATCACGGAAGCGTGTTAGCGCCCTCATTCCTAACGGCAACAGCTTCAAACTGAGTGCCTAATTTGAAATTAACGATATACAAAGCCTCATGTTTGCCATCAAGGGCGGTCGCAAGCCACACTTAGTCTCGACCAACCCCCAGCGCGTCGGCTACCCGATTGATATAGTTAAACCACGATGCAATCAGCGTAATCTGCAGAATGCCCCGATCGTCAAAGCCCGCCATTCGCAGCCGTTGATGATCCTTCCCGGAAAGGCGTGTGGCGTCGTGGGTGAGTTGAGTCACGTAGTCGAGCATGAGCCGATCCGCCTCAGAAATCGGAGCAGACCGGTAGTCCTCTTGCAGGGCCCTCACCAACTCTTCGTCAAGGGTAACGCGACGCAGAAACTCTGCGTGGGACTCGATTCAATAATGACAACGGT
>WNFQ01003335.1_pt1 | contig 11702 bp, 6 predicted proteins | sample 5400171 | NCBI WGS metagenome assembly WNFQ01 (sample SAMN13153356, study PRJNA577476) | soil metagenome | isolation source: 20 cm soil under Madrone tree | place: USA:California | collected 2016-06-14
AAAAACAGGCGGCCATGATTAAGAAGAATATAAACCAGTATCTGTGGCAGGAAGATAAAGGATTCTACCGCGCCCATTTATTGTTGACACCTTCGCTCGCCAGGGGTCCGGAAGATGATTCGAATATCTTTGCCATGGGTGGAAACGGGCTCGCAGTACTTTACTCAGTGGCAGATGACGCTCAATCAGCCAGGATCTTCGAGGTTGCAGCGCGACGCCAGCGCGAGTTTGGATTGTCTACTGTGGCCGGGGTTCTATTGCCGCCATACCCCCAGGGGTTCTTCAAACATCCAGCCGTACGCGAAGAGTATTACTATCAGAACGGCGGTCAGTGGGATTGGTTTGCCGCTCGGTTTTTATTGGCCGAATTCGAGAGAGGATGTTCAGCACGCGCTTACGAGCAACTGGTCGAAATTGGCAATAAGGCGGTTACGAACAAGGGGCTCTATGAGTGGCACACCAGAGACGGCAAGGGAATGGGAAGCTCTAATTATGCCGGCAGCGCGGGATCTCTGGCCGGAGCTATTTTTCAGGGACTGTATGGTGTCTATTTGAAGGACAAAACTCTGAATTTGAAAATCCGCCTAAGAGATCAATCTGGACAACTACAGTTGTACGAACCAGCCACGGAACAATACGTTAGTTACAAATATCGTTATCTGGAAGAGTCGAAGAGATTAAAGTTAACTTATGAAAGCAACTCTCGCGGAGTTGGGAAAATTTGCCTCCTCCTGCCAAAGAATCTGCAACCTGGAGAGTTAGTCGTAGATGGAGAGCGGAAGACCATCAAGACAGAGAGAACGGGTGAAGATACGTATGGATGCTTCTCTACTACCTGGAAGGCGCATCAGTTGGACTTAAAAATCGCCGATTCGCCGTGAGGACGTAGCCAGGTATGTATCTCGTCCGTTCGCGGACGAAACCCATTCCTCTTTTGGGCAAGGCCGCCTTACGAATACGTTTACAGGTCTCGACTTTAACTTTGTCCAGGAAAGACGTCATGCACCCATTGTCTCAGGTGTTAATTCAGTTTCGCGGATCCGAACCCGTCGCGTCGTCGCGGTTGCGTTGAGATTAGCGACCCCTTCCATACTGACCACGCTCATCACCTGAAAGTACAGCGCCCCATCGAGCCAGTCGAAGCTAATGCCATCAGAGCTATGCAGAGCAACGCTGGCCGAATAGCTGTCCGGCGCCAACCAGCAATTGAACGCAAAAGTTGCTTCCACCACCTCTCCCCGTCGCACCTGGCCGAGATTGATTTGCTGTAAGTCTGTGTTGGTCCCATAGAGATGGATGCCGTGACGATTCCGCAGGAGAAATCCAAAGACGGGCGCAGCAATCTCAGTATGGAAGACCGCGCGCACACGCAACAGCACCGCTTCGCCGGATTCCACGAACTCTATGGGCCGGTGGGCGGCGTTGAGCAGATCCACCCTGATGACCTCAGCGCTGCGATCGCCGTGACGGTAAGCGTAAACGGGCCCAGGGGCGCCGGCATCCTCCGCGGATATGCTGGTAACTTCTTCAGCCGCCGGTTGCTCTGATTCGTAGGCATCCTCGCGCGCCATGATTAATTTCTGATAACGGTTCAGCACATCGGTCGGCTTGCCGATCACTTCCATGCGTCCGGCGTTTAGCAGGACTGCGCGAGAGCACAGGGCCCGGATGGCGCTTGGATCATGTGACACAAACAGAATGGTCATCCCGCTTTCCTGCATTTCCCTGATCCGGCGCATACAGCGATGTTGGAAGACGGCGTCGCCCACGGCCAGCGCTTCATCCACGATCAGGATTTGCGGCATGGCGCTGATCGCCGTGGCAAAAGCGAGACGAACGTACATGCCGCTCGAGTAAGTCTTAACGGGCTGGTAAATGAAATCGCCGATCTCCGCGAAGCGTTCGATTTCGGGCAGCATCGCCTCAGTTTCAGCCCGCGAAAAACCCATCAGCGACGCGTTCATGAAGACATTTTCCAGGCCAGTAAACTCGGGATTGAATCCGGCGCCGAGTTCCAGTAGAGCAGCGATGCGGCCGGTGTGGCAGACGCTACCGTGAGTCGGCTCGAGGGTGCCGGCGACTATCTGCAGCAGTGTCGACTTGCCAGAGCCATTGGCGCCAATGATGCCGAAGGTTGTGCCCTGCTCGACCTCAAAGCTGATCTCGCGCAGCGCCCAGAATTCGCGATGCGTCTTCCAGCGGCCGCGCGAAACCATTTCCTTTAAGCGATCGGCCGCTTGGTGGTAGATGCGGTACTGCTTGGATATGCCTTCAACGCTGATTGCGACGGCCATGCTGCCTATAATAGGGAAGGGCGTGTGCGAAAGTCGAACCCCGGGTCCTGTCTCAATTTGGGGGAACAGGCGCTCGGGGAACCTGTTCAGAGTTGGGGCCCAACGCGTTAGAGATGTCCTAATGTCCCGGCGTTTAGAGTACCAACTTCAGTTGGGCCTTTTCTTGCCCATAAAAGCCCGACTGAGGTCGGTACTCTAAACACAGCTTATCAAATTGGGGATGCCGTCAATGGGTTTACAAGCCATCGCCCCGCGTGGTAAAAACGATATGCGGTGGTCGCCCGACCCAGCTCGTTCCCGCAGGTTATTACCATCAAAAAAATGCCGTTTCCATTTGCATCTTCGACGGGAAATCTGGCATCAGATAGCAGTCAGATAGTTTGTTTTTGCCTCTATACCTCGACCAAAACCATTAGGCATTCGGGTCATTTGTTACCAGTAGGAGAACATAGATGTTGCAGGTTCCCTTCTTCTATTTTCGCGCGCGGTTAGTCTCACACTCGCGGGTCTCCCAATCCTTGCGCGGTCTGCTGTCGATTGGGATCGCAGCGCTGCTTTTAATCGCGCCCCTCGGTTTTGCTCCGTTTCGGTTCACGGCCAGCGCGCAAAAGATCTCCAGCCCAAAGGTGTCCGCGCGCAAGCATTTCGTTCTTTATCAAAATCCAGCCGGTGAGGTCGCTTGCCGCGCAGCGACGCTGGCCGAGGCCAGTGAGTTAGATAAGATCGATCCATCAACCCAGGGATTGCACCCGATTAATCACCTCCAGTCGGATCGTTACGCGCATCGGACTACAAAGGCCAATGGCGCCGCGCTCTCTGCCACAAATCTAACGATTATTCTTCGCGCGACGACCCAGCTACAAGGCAATCAGGCGGCCGTTGACGCCTTTAACAGAGCCGCACAGAATTGGGAAACCATTATTCTGTCGCCGATTACAATCTATATTGATGTTGATTTTGGCACGACCAACTTTGGGCACGCGTGGCCAGGTGGTGTGCTTGGCTCGACCGGCACGCCAAGCCAAGCCTACCCCTATCAATCTGTACGAACCAATCTAATCGCAGAATCAAATGGTGAAGGAAATACGACGAAACAAGGAATTTTCAATTCGCTTCCCTCAACTAGTGTACCAACTGATCTGGGTAATGGCAGCAGGGTAGATGTGGCAGACTCAAATGCGCGGGCTATCGGTCTGTTGCCTGCAGTGGCTACTGATCCAAGCGTTGATTCCACTACCTCAAGACCCAGCATTGCTTTCAACTCGAACTTCACATACGACTTTGATCCGAGTGATGGCATTTCTGGCGGAACAGACTTTGATGCTGTGGCCACGCACGAAATCGGACATGCTTTGGGATTTGTTTCAGACGCAGGTGAGGAGCTATCCAGAGCCGCTATTTGGGACCTATATCGATTTCGCACTGGCACCACGTCGTCCAGTTTTCCAACAGCCCCACGGATCATGACGATCGGCGGCTCGCCCGATCCGCTGCAGTTTGATTTCGTCCCCGGCAACTTGGAATTAGGTCTTTCCAACGGCGGTCCCGAGAATGGGGTTTTTACCAACGGTGCCGATGGCCGACAGTCAAGTCACTGGAAAGGATCTTCGACCTGCAGCGCTATTGGGATCATGGATCCGGCTATTCCGTCCAATTGCCGAAGAACGATCACCGCCGGTGATCAGCTCGCGCTTTCCTCGTTTGGATACAACTTGAGCAACAGCAATCCACCCCCAGGCTCGCCGCCTCCGCCGCCCCCGCCTCCGCCGCCTACCAACGATAATTTTGCCAGCATCCAGACAATTTCCGGATGTTCAGGAAGTGCCGCCGGCACAAATGACGGAGCTACGAAAGAGGCTGGAGAGCTTAGTAATCCCGCTAGTCCAAGCAGTACAAAATCCATATGGTATCAATGGCAAGCTCCGGTCTCAGACAACGTGACCATAGACACACGGGGCAGCGATTTCGATACCATCCTTGCCGTATATACGGGCACCAGTCTCAGCTCACTGAGTCTGGTTAAAAGTAATGATGATATTGTATCCGGACAGATCATTCCCAGCACCGTTACCTTTGCTGCCACACAGGGCACAATCTATCGCATCGCTGTGAACGGCTTCGACAATGCAGGGGATGGCGGTGACACTGGTAACGTCAAGCTTAATTGGAGTGAGGCCAATTGCAGCCTTACACAGCCACCACCGACGATCATGACGGAAGAGGGAGCGACGACCAAAGCCGCAGCGTTCGATTCGGTGACGTTCCTTCGTGGTCCATTTACCGTTAGTGAGTCCATTAACTTCAGTTCGGACCAACATACGCGCGTAATCTTATTTACTTCCCCCTTGGGATTAACCATACCTGATCCAGCCCAACTCACAGTGCAGGCTGGAACGACCTCACTAACTGTCGAAAATGTCGGGACGGTGACGGGAGTGGCCGGACTGACCGCTTCTTACATCGTGGTACGATTGCCGACCGGATTGGCGACCGGGAACCTGCCGTTGACCATTACCTTACACGGCGTGGCGAGCAGCAATAACCCGACGCTCGGCATTTCACCGTAATGGCGTGAATCCGATTTCTTCACAAGCTTCTCTGTCGAACCGTCTGCTATTGAGTCATCGGATTGCATCCAAATTCAATCACTGTGTAACGCCTCTTTAGCGCTGCGACTTCTTTGTCTTCTCGCTCGCGAGTCTCAAGATAGTCTGGCGGCGGATTTCCCCAGCACGAAGGATGAAAGAAGCGAATCTCGCGACGTTGAGCATCAACGAGTTTTCCATTTCGGCAGCGTGCTTTCATCTCGACGAGCTTCTTTTCGACGGTGATATTTTGTGTTCCCTTTGATCGATACGAAACGACCTCTCCGGGCTGAACATCTTTTGGCAGGCAAATGAAACTTCTGGAGTGTTGCGATCGCCCGTCTTCGTCGAGCGCGGGCCAATCAGGTTTGACAAATAATTTACTCCCGCTTGCGCTCCTCTCCGGCGCCAGCCCCAGAAGTAGAAGAATCGAAAAGCCCAAGAGAAACTCCCGGCAGTGTGAATGACGTGGCTTTTGGTTCGTGGATTTCATAGAGACAGTATGCGACGGCGAAACATTTTTTCCAATGGGCTCATCAGTGATCGTCATGTCAGTTGGATCTCATTGGATCGTTGCTTTGACAACCCTCGCTGCGGATAATAAACTCGATTTGCCTCCGGTTAATGATAGGTGCATCTTTTATCCATCGACCACCCGACGCGCAGCCCTAGATGTCCGGAAGCAGCTGAGATTAAGTCCATTCTGGCATGATGTTTCTCGTGCTTGCGGGCGAACTTCAATGCCCACTTCATCAACCAAGCTTAAGACCCGTTTTCGCAGATCAGCCTTTTTGATGACAAGCTCTTGAATGCATTTTGATTTCTGAAATGAACCGTAAAAGCTTATTGACGATTCTTTTATTTGGGCTGCTACTTTTTGTTATTTTGGGAGGTTTTGGCTCGTCCGCGAGGAGCAGTAAGCCTAGCAGTGCCGTGCCTCAACCGCGGGCGGGTAGCGGTCTTGAAGGTCAAAACGAATCGAATACTGAAGCACAATCGCAGGACGCCGACGATGAGCAAGATCCGGATCTGCCTCCCGGGATCCGCAGATCGATTGATAAGGAAGCATATCTGCGGATGCGTGATGAATATATCGCTTTGCGACGTGGCGTTGAACCGGGCCGGCCGTTTGATTCGAGAGCGCGCGGTAAAGCCATCGAGCAAATGGAAGGGCAAGAAGACCAAGTAAGCGGAAAGAATTCATGGTTCGCCAGCGTAGCGAACCTTTTCGGATTCGACCTTAACGCTGGCCCAATATGGACCGCGATAGGTCCGGCGCCGCTGCCAAATGGCTCCGGCGGCGCCGTCAGCGGGCGCGCCACGAGCATTGCGGTAGATCCTACGAATTCGAATAGGGTCTATCTCGGAACGGCCCAGGGAGGTGTATGGCGGTCGCTTGATGGAGGGAACAATTGGACAAACATCTTCGACGGCGCTCAGTCACTTGCCATCGGTGCGATTGCAGTAGCTCCGTCTGATCCTTCGAAAGTATACGTAGGTACAGGGGAAGCTAATCAGTCTGGTGATTCTTTTTTTGGTGTTGGTCTTTATCGCATCGACAATGCTTTTACGTCAGCGGATTTGGTAGGGCCCATAAACCCGCCCGTCACCACGGGAATCGCGGGCACTACCTCTTTTACGGGTCGCGGCATAAGTAAGATACTCGTGCATCCGGCTAACGCGGATATCGTTTTCGTAACGACCGCAGGAGCCGGCGCCGGCATGGGCGGCAACACTCTCACAGCTTCTTTCCCGCCACTCGCTTTGAGAGGGCTTTATCGCTCCACCAACGCCACGGCACCATCAGGCTCGGTTAGCTTTAGTAAACTAACGGTTACGACGGCTGGCAGCGTTTCGCCTGACGCCAGCGGAAACCGCGCAATGTTTGACATAGTCTTCGATCCAGCGGATCCCAACATCCTAATATGTACTGTGCAAGGGCAGACCAGCGGTCCAAATGATGGCGGCATCTATCGCTCGAGTAATGCACTCTCGCCTTCGCCAACATTTACACAAACATTACAACTTGGTCTATTAGTAAATGGATCGTTCATCCGTAGTCAGCTCGCTGTGAATCGGACTGGGTCAGCCGTGACGGTTTATGCAGCAACTGGCGAGGCTTCAAGTTCTCCATCGTGCAGTGCGTCCTCCAGCAACTTCGGAGTCGTCAGGAAATCAATTGATGGCGGCATAAACTGGTCCGACCCTCTCCCCGCTGGCCAGGGCTTCTGTGGCGGCCAATGCTCATACGACATACCTATAGCCGTGAGTCCCACAGATCCGAATATAGTTTACATTGGCGGGTCGGCGCGCGGTACTTGCTCAGACGTGTTGAAAAGATCGGCGGATGGCGGCGCGACGTTTACTCGCGATGACAATAATGTACATGCTGATAGCCATGCGATATTTATAGATCCTTTAACTAACCCCGTGACTGTGTTCACAGCAAATGACGGCGGGATTTGGAAGCGGCCGGATGCAACCCCGGGCACCGCTTGGACAAACCTCAATATTTCTCCGCTGAACACGCTGCAGTTTCAAAGCCTCGCGATTCACCCTACTGATACTAACCTTACAATCGGTGGGACTCAGGATAACGGCACCGAGCTTCAGCAAACTACGAGTGGATCATGGACTAGTATTCGTGGCGGCGATGGCGGGTATACGCTGATCGATCAGAACGCTACAGACACAACCAACTTGACCATGTACCACACCTTCTTTTTCAGCGGCGGAGCAAGTGGCACTCAGATTCGATACGAACGCGCTACGACAGTCGGTGGTGGATGGACAAACATCGGTTGCACTGGAGGGACGCCAGCGAACGGCATTAATTGCACCGACAATGTGCTTTTCTACGCTCCGATGGCCCTGGGACCCGGCAATCCGAATAAAGTCTATCTGGGAACAGATCGTCTTTATCGTTCGGATGATCGAGGAACCACAAACACAGTTTTCAGCCAGGCTCCCATCTCAGGAACCTCGCCCGTAAGCACGATCGCCATCTCGCCACAGGACGATAACTATCGCCTCGTTGGAATGCGGGACGGTACTGTGTGGGCGACCTCGACCGGCTCTTCTACTCTCATACAACTGAGAGACGGATCGATTCCTGCGAATCCGAATGGCAGCACGACGAACAGATTCGTCGGCCGAGCCGTAATCGATCCCAATAATAAAGATGTAGCTTACATAGCCTTCTCGTTCTATGCTCCGGCGGGACAGGGAGTTTGGAAGATTACAAATCTCGGCGCGGCCGCAGGCGCGTCGCCGGTAGCAGCAAACTGGATCGCTTCAGGCAATGGCATTCCCAGCATTCCCATTAATGCACTGGCCATCGACTCGGCGAATTCGAACAACATCTACGCCGGCACTGATATCGGGGTCTATTTCTCAACTGATGGCGGAGCGAACTGGGCGCCGTACGGCAACAACCTCCCGCGCGTCACGGTCTTTGATATGAAGCTGCAGAACGCGAATCGAATCCTGCGCGTGGCTACTCATGGCCGCGGTATTTGGGAAGCGTCGATTGGTGCGGCGGCTCCCACACCGACTCCGACGCCCACTCCGACGCCGACACCGACGCCAACACCGACGCCAACACCGACGCCGCCGCCCGTAGTGTTCCTCGAAGAGGGCACCGCCAACACGGCCCTGGCGCTCGATTCGGTGACGTTCGTCCGTGGACCATTTTCCGTTGCGAATCTCCATAACTTTAGTGCGGACCAGCACACGCGCTTGATCTTGTTCACTTCCAACCTGGGATTAAGTCCCGTGGTCACAGTGAAGGCCGGTGGTGTGACGCTGACCGTGGAAACTGTCGGGACCGTATCGGGTGTAATAGGTCTGGACGCTTCCTACATCGTGGTGAGATTGCCCGATGGTTTGCCTACCGGTGACCAGCATTTGGTTGTTACCTTGAACGGCGTGGCCGGCAGCAACTCACCCATAATTACCATTTCACCGTAGCGGCACAGTTTCACGTTCATCTAAGAAAGCCCGCGTTAGCCCGCGACCGAGGAATCGATCAAGTAATCTTCCGTCGCCCTAAAGCGGGCTTTGGATTCTTTGGGAGAGTGATCCCAGGGTTACGCTTACTGCGCTCGCTCACCCAGGGCCAAATTCTTGCTCCTGCTTTGCAGGCTGGGAGAGAGCTTCCTCTAAAGTAAGAAGTGTTTGTCACACGCAAGAACCAGACAACCTGGTACAGCAGAACCGGCGCTAGCGCAGACTAATCACACTATGACATTGCCCGGCATGTGTTGTGTCAAACTTTGATAAGCGCCGTAGACAGTACCGACTTTGCCGGGCTTTCATCGGCAGAGAAAGGCCCAACTGAAGTTGGTACTCTAACCGCCTGAGAAATCAGAGCGCCACCTCTGGCGCTAGAGCTTAAGCCTGGCGCGAGTTTTAAGATAGAATTCACGAGCACAAAAATCTCCGGTGACCCACGTGTCGTTGAAAACCAGTGAAACGTGCCGGCCGTCGATGAAAACAGCATCTTCGAAATGAGCGATTCTGAGATCAACGTTGACCGTTTGATGTACGAAATTCGCGAGGCTGTGGCCAGGCAACAGCGGGGCGAAGGCTATGAGTCGCCGAATGGTTTCTCTGCTGCGGGCCAGTCGTGGATAAACCCACACGGCTCTTTACCCTCGGTGAGCCTGCAACCCGCCTCTCCTTTCCGGCCCAAAGACCAATATCACGTCGATGACCTGTTGAAGTTTCACGGCGAAGAGTTTTTGCGCAACGCTTATCGTGCACTGCTAAAGCGCGAGCCCGATACCGCCGGTTGGTCGGAATATTTTGGCAACCTCGAGAGTGGCCGTCTTAACAAGATCGATATTTTGGCCAGCCTGCGCTATTCGCCCGAAGGTCAGCGCGCGCGAGTGAAGGTTGCGGGTTTGGCGTGGCCGGCTAATATCCGGCGCCTCGAACGCCTGCCGATTATCGGCTACTTGCTGGAAGCGGCGATTGCCGCCGCGCGTTTACCGCGTCTGCTGCGACATGTCCGGCAATCCGAATTTTATTTTCTGGCGCGTCAACAGGAGATGGTCGAGCAGGAGAATCAAGTTCACAGACAATTGGCGGAGACCCTCGCGCAAGTCTCGGCTCAAACTCTGGCGGGAACCGAGAGAGCGGAAGACCAGAGACAGGCAATCGAGGCCCTGTCGCTCAAACAGCAGGGCATGGCTGAACAGCAGAACGAATTAAGAGCTGGTATCGAGACCGGCTTGTCTTCCGTGCGAGAGCATGTTGACCAATCCAAGACAGACCTTGCCGGAAGCATGGAGGAACAGGCGCGGCAACAGGAGCAGCGCTTCGTTCAGACAATGGCAGAGCTCTCTAATAGTCAGCGACAACAGGCCCGGCAAGTGGAAGATCAGCGTACTCAACAACTCGAACTCACCGAGCAAATGAACCAGCGAATCAAGGACCTTCGTCGCCGGCAAAGAGAAACACAAACTGAGTTAGTAATGCAGGAGAGGCGTCTTGCCTCTTTGCTCGAGGACGCGCATCAGGATTTGCCGGGCACTTCTCAGCCCCGCCGGGATTTGCCGGCGCACGAAGCCGCGCATTTGCTCGATGCTCTCTACGCTTCTTTTGAAGATCAATTTCGCGGGGCTCGCGAAGAGGTCAAGAATCGTTTGCGGGTCTACCTTCCCATCCTGAAAGACGCGAAGGTGACGGCAGATGCTTTGGACGTCGGCTGCGGGCGCGGCGAGTGGCTGGAGCTGCTCAAACATGAGGAAGTGCAGGCCCGAGGTGTTGACCATAACCGAGTCTTTGTTGAGCAATGCCGACAAATCGGTTTGGACGTGGTGGAAGAAGATGCGCTCACGTACCTTCGCGGTCTGCCCGGAAAAAGTCTCAACGTCGTCACCAGCTTTCATCTGGTAGAGCATTTGAGTTTTGAAGAATTGATCAGGCTTTTGGATGAGATGATTCGCACCTTGAGGTCCGGTGGTTTGCTGATTCTGGAAACACCCAACCCCGAGAACTTCATGGTCGGAAGTTATAGCTTTTATGCGGACCCAACCCATCGTAATCCGATTCCCAGTCCGACGCTGCAGTTCCTGCTCGAATCGCGCGGCCTGGATCGTGTCACAGTCATGAAACTGCGCCCCTGGGACGATGCCAAAATCAAGGGCGACACCGAGATCATCAAACGCTTTAACGAATACTTCTACGGTGCGCCTGACTATGGGATTGTGGGTTGGAAGATTTGACTGAGGCTCGCCGGTTTTCCTTGGCTGTGATGTTCGACAAGAAAATAATCATCGTTACGCCCTGGTTTGAACGTTTCGCCGGAGGTGCCGAGCTACTGGCCAGAGGAATGGCCCGCGAGTTTAATAAGCGCGGCCTGCCGGCAATGGTGTTCACGACCTGCTCTTTGTCGCCGTACGACAGTTGGTGGGAAGACCATTACCAACCAGGCGTCTACGATGTGGCGGGAATAGAAACCAGGAGATTTGCGACCGTGAAGAACCGGGCCCGGTATGAGGCGGTTATCGGTAAGCTGCGGCGCGGCAGTAATCTGACGGCCCGTGATGAGCAGGACTTTTTCAACTGTGGCATCAATAGCAGTGATTTGGTTGAGGCCCTGGCTGAGTATGTGGATGGCAACTATGAAATCGTCGCGCTCCCTTACTTTCACGGGCTGACTAATTCAGTAGTCAACGGGTATCCGGGTAAGATCTCGCTGATTCCATGCTTCCATGACGAGCCGCAGTTTTACTGGGCCACAACCCAAACAATTCTGCGCAACGCGAAATGGATCTTCTTTAACTCACAGGCAGAAAAGCAGATGACAATTAGGCAG
>WNFQ01003336.1_pt1 | contig 11702 bp, 15 predicted proteins | sample 5400171 | NCBI WGS metagenome assembly WNFQ01 (sample SAMN13153356, study PRJNA577476) | soil metagenome | isolation source: 20 cm soil under Madrone tree | place: USA:California | collected 2016-06-14
CGCTCACGAAGCCGTTTTGTTTTGCGGACGTTCCGTGCGAGTCGTTGGAAGCGAGGACAGAAACACTACCGCGTTTTGTGGCTGTGGGCCCCTTCCGGCTGGACACAACGTTCCAGCCAACTTGTGGCTGAGAAGGTAATCGTGGCCACAGGTGGGACGCGGAAGTGGGGAATGCCATGTTCTTGAAATTGTCTTCGTATGGAAGCGGTTCCTGATGATAAGGAGCTATCCTCCATCCCGCTGGGTCATCTGCATCAAGGCTACACAGTAGCCACACAAGGTCGAGAGCATCGTCTGTTCGAGGCCCGACTGCTTGTAAGCATAAGTGGGCATCCATAAGGAGGGTTTTCCGCTCCCCTTCGCTCAGTTCATTGTATTCGGGTGATCTCCGGAGGATGTCTTGTAAATTGAGCAATATAGTTGTGTCAGGTGGGGGGACATCGTCATCCCGGTAACTGGTGATAGCCGTGAGAGCCCGTCGAACTGCCGTCGCAGGTGTCTTGGACTCTGGAGAGTGAAAAAAACGATTTGAAAAACGAATCCGAATGAGGGTGAAGGAGGGTGGCAAGCTGGGCCGAAATGGAAGAGAGACTGAGGTCCATATACTGTATCGACATCGGAAGACTTTGAAGGCGATATGAGACGTGAACGCGTGAACCATGACAAGATTTGGAAGCACCTTCATCACCGTGCAGTTGTTGTCGGACGTCATAGAGAGCGATGGTTTTTGCTTTCTTTCTCCTCTTCTTCCCATTTGCATTAACGACCTGCCCTCTTCCTTTGGACACGGGGGGAAGATCGTTTTATTCATGAACACCGAATGTGCCACCATCTTCGCCCACGTCACCCAGGTATTCCTGGGCTAACAGAAGTTCAATGCTGCGCTCGACGTCGACAACACCGACGAATCCTCCATCGTAGCTGGCGTCGCTGTGATGACACGTTCGAAACGGGCAATTAGACCGAGCTGAGGCTTCCCCGGGCCGAAGACAAACAACCATTAAAATTTAAAATTTAGCTCATGCGCTCATGCCTTAATGTCGATGGCACCAGACAATTACAACACTCACTTACTCCAGGTTGACAGTGGCCGGGCGTGGCTTACGGCTACCGTGTAAAGGGTATTCCGGCCAATGATTTGGCGTTTCAGTGTAATCACTGTTCTGATCTTTGTTGCCCTAAACGAACTTGAACACGAATCTACAAATCGTCTCTCGTCTATTGTAATAGTGGTGTTTATACAGAAAGTATGCTGTACTATATACTCGTCCGCAACTAAATTACATCATGAAGATTGTCATAACATGCATGACGACATGTCAATTTACCCAAATAACGTCAGGGTCGTAATGTAGATCCCGATAACATCCATCCGTGCATCCACCCATAGCGCTAGTCCATCCCGAGAAAACATCAAGACATTACGGGAGGTAAAAGAGAAACGTGCTCATCACAACAAATAAGACCGAAGCGAGTTGCGGGGTCATGCTGGGCGACGCGGCATTCTGATTATCACGTCCCGAGCCAGTAACGCTCGCACTCACAGACCCGATCGTGGGTGTCGGCACGCCATTTTGCGTGACGGAGCTCAGTACGCCTGGTGCGAGTGCGGCAAAGCCGACGGAGGGAGGGTTCGCCCGGAAGACGGAGTAGACATTCTTGAGGAATGTATCTCCAATGATCCACCCTGGCCCAGTACTGGGTCCTGTAAAAACGAAGATGGACCCGACACACTGGCCACTCGAGATTTGCGCCATTTTGAAGTCAGCTGGTGAAATGGACCATGATTGGCCACCGAAGGAGAACGCGACCTCGATAGACGTCGAGCATGCTATGGAAACAAGTAATTTTTTCTTGTCAATACACCAGTATTACGGCAAGTGAATTGACAACGCACGGTAGAAATAATAACCCTGGTAATTGCCAGTACCCGCAGCGGAGTCGGGAATCTGAGCATATATGGAAGCGACTTGAGCAGCAGGTCCGCCAATAAGCGTTGTTCCCGTGTCGATCGCAGCGTACGAAGACTGGCCCGAAGGAAGTGCTACCGAGTTGGAATTCACAGTAACATTCTTGATGGGGAGGGTCCAATAGGAGACGAAGTCGGAGGGAATATTTTGATAGTCGATCTGACCCGTGTAAAGAGAACTATTGGTCGAGCCTGTCATATCGGCATGATAAGCTCGGAGAATCGGTGGTGAGGTACTCTAGACTTGGCAAACCTAGAGTGAAAACCCCGCCGGGTTCCTGCTCTTTTCCTCCGGACACATTCTGGAAGCGCGTGAGATAGAAGGCCATAAGTGGCTCATCTAAGACGTTGTTCTGGTACAGGGCCTGCCAGAAGGGCGTGACACCTGACGACGACAGTGATTGCCAGGCGAGGCCCATGAGCCCCGATACAGGCTGAATTAACAAGCCGTCCGAGATCTCATCGCATAAACCTGAGGGAATGGTCACTGAACAGTCTGTGGGAGAGGCGATAGGGACATACCAAGGGACTGATTCCGTACCTGGAAACCGGCCATTTGGACGACATCCTTTGCAAGGTACCCACCAGCCTGTCCACTGCCATACGTAATAGAGAAGGCCTTGCTGGCGTTGGCAAATGTAGATGAAGACGACGGGTTGTAGGATGGAAGACCATTGCAGTTTTTGGTGCACTGCGAGTTGACGAGCCAGAGATCTGCTGAACCTGTGTCGAGGACGACGTCGTATGCAACGGGAGGGGTTCCAACGGCTATCGAACCGTAGTAGCTGACATTCATTCAACCAAAGTCACCACACGCCGACGGAAACATGGGCATCGACAAACGCACCTCGAGTCAAGGTTTTGGTTGACAAGCCTGGTCGGGTATCAGTAAGAAGCAAAATGAAAGGAGTTCATACGATACGCACAAGTTAGTGCCAGAGGAACGTTTCGTGGTCGAAGATCCACCATATTTACCCTCCAGTAACTGCTTCTGCTGTTTGGCCCATAGCCCGAGCTCGGTGTCGTTGCGCTGTGGCACGGCACGGCGGAGAAGGGGGACATGCAGTGCACGACTCGGGGAGGAGGGAGGGGACGGGAGAGCCTGCGCGAAGTCGGTGCCGAGAAGCAGATGTAAAGCGAAGGAGACTGTCAGGGCATCAAAAAGCATCGTGACCGGCGGCGAGAGATTTTGAATGAGGCAAACACCCTTGGGGGGAAAGATTGGCGTGGAAAGCAGCAAATTAGAGTATTCTTAAATAGCAAAGAGACCGGAAACAGAAAGAATAGGCGCAGCAAAGAAAATGAATCCCGGCCAGCGGAGGATGGAGAAACGGTTGTACTAGCCAAGCTGCGCAGCACCCGGCAATGAGAGGGGAGGCTCATCGTTCCACTCCTGCCCAGTCAGCATCCGGATCGTCATCTCCATTCAGCCAGTCACATGTCGCTTTCCACTGCGCATTGCACAGCCACACCGAGCCTCATGGCCCTCATTCGTCACTCGGCACCACGGCTCACACATCCTTTTCACGAAACCATTGTCGCAGGCATCGGGTAAATCCGCCGAGCAACCACGGATTAACCACGGATTTTTTTGGGCTGTAAGGGGGCTGTCCGCCCTGACAAAGACCCTCGAACACCATCGCGTAATTCTGTTAACATCACTTTTGCGTTCTGCTTAGAGTTAGTTGTTAGGCCTTGATTTCTTGGCGAGGGATGGAAGAATCCATTTTCCGCTATCGTGTCTTGAGGAAATTGCGCTGTGGTGCGACATGCATCCTTGTGTGCGCGTGGTGCCGCCGCCTTCGTCGGCCCTTCGACTGCGCACCACACATAACCTTTTCGGATCATATGCCGCTCACAAAACTACTTTGTTCTGGACTATGTTGCTCGGTCCTAGCCTTGGCCTGAGGTAGCTAATAAATTGGCTTGGCAGCCTTGCGACCATCACTAATCATCACTAATCCTTATCGAACATGACCTCATCGGCCATATAACCACACGGTCAAACTCCCACAACACGTTTGGACTGAGATCGATCACTTATGCGTCCTGGGGTGTCTGTGCACCCATTACCGAGGTCCAAGTAGAGGCAATAAAATTAGAGTAATACAGTCAAATACAGAAACTAAAACAAGTCGATCTATATATTCTCAAGACCGCTCTCCACGCAAACGACGTGCAAGAGCAAGGTCCTTGGGCTGGATGGTAACACGCTTGGCGTGGATAGCGGCGAGGTTAGTATCCTCAAAGAGTGAGACGAGGTATGCCTCCGCTGCCTCCTGCAGAGCCATAACGGCCGATGACTGGAAGCGCAAGTCGGTCTGCAATGGTATGAGAATTTCTTCAAAACTTCACCTTTATACGACAAGCTTACCTTGAAGTCCTGCGCAATCTCACGCACAAGACGCTGGAAGGGGAGCTTGCGGATGAGGAGCTCAGTTGATTTTTGGTAACGACGGATCTCGCGGAGTGCGACAGTTCCGGGACGGAAGCGATGGGGCTTCTTCACACCACCGGTGGCAGCCTGAAGGACATCGGGTTAAGAACAAGAAACACGAAGTTCATTATATCTCTACTCACGGCGGCTGAAGTCTTACGCGCTGCAGACTTGGCAGCGAGCTGCTTACGGGGTGCCTTGCCTGGGAGTGTTGAATTGAGACATTGACGAGAAGACAAATGTAAAATGAAGTGACTTACCACCAGTAGACTTGCGAGCGGTTTGCTTGGTACGAGCCATTGATGAAGAAGTTTGATCGAGGAATGCTGTGACAGGAAATGTGGGTTGGTAGTGTTGCCTCGAGTTTAACTCAAATGCAGTTGCGAGTGAAAGAAGTGGAAGGGCAGCTGATTTAAAGTATTTATATTCATGTGACGCAAGACGCGAGTTGTAATTGTGGTCAACAAACGCGCAAAACGATCAACAAAACTTTATTTCGAGCACGTGCCTTTATCCCGCTCCTATTTAAACCCTGCCACGCCTCATTTGGACAGACCTTGCCCAAGTCGCACTCGCAACTGCTCTCTATCTCCTTTCAACTCCTTTCTCAAGAAACCTTTATAGAACATGTCTGGCCGCGGCAAAGGTGGAAAGGTAACTTTAAAATTTTATTCTCTCTTTCTCACTACGGGTAACTGATAATAATTTTGCGTGGTGGTAGGGACTTGGCAAGGGTGGTGCTAAGCGTCATCGTAAAATCCTTCGCGACAACATCCAGGGTATCACAAAACCCGCCATTCGTCGCCTTGCTCGCCGTGGTGGTGTGAAGCGTATCTCAGGTCTCATCTACGAAGAGACCCGCGGTGTTCTCAAGATCTTCCTCGAAAATGTGCGTCGTTTCTGTTGGTTAGACTTTCGTGGTTGCTGACTACAGCTGAAGGTTATCCGTGACTCTGTCACCTACACCGAGCATGCGAAACGCAAGACGGTGACCGCACTTGACGTCGTCTATGCTCTTAAGCGGTCTGGACGTACCCTCTACGGTTTCGGAGCGTGATGGTTCCACATTCACATTCTGAGCGTGATTTACCTGTATTGCTATTGTAATCGTATCTATTCTACCTTTTTTTCGTCTCCTGCCTCTGACTCGAATGGGAAATGGGTTTTGTATCTGGTGAAAGGGTCTTGCAGATGTTACCACATGCAGTGGTGTCAAAGGGATCTTCCTGATGTCCTCTGTGATATAGAAAGTAGGACGGATCATACGGTGTTCTCGAACCAGGCTAGTCGCGTCTAGACCGTTATCCAAAATCACAAACTGGCTGTCTTCCGTGAAAGTAAAGTCATGTCCCTTGCAATGCGAACAAAAAGGGCGATGTTCGGTGATCACGTCCAAAATCGTCCTTGTGCCTCTTGCGATGTTCCCTTGTCACTTGTGATTGTACTGCGCCCTTATCATTTTACGTTTGACTACCGATGACTCACCGTGTGCCATCGACAATCGAGGCCTGTGGTGGCAGTTCCCCAGGAACACGCCAGACACACTAATCCGTGTCGTACGTCAGGGTCGCTCCCGAACAGAACTCCCACCTCCGCGAGGGTTTCTCTTTTGTCAGTGTCCCTCGGCGTTAGAGCCCGAACGTACCGATACACTTTTTTTCCTGTTGGATGATTCGGCCACCTTTCTAAATAGTGCCAGTGAATCTCGTGGTCTTTCAATTGTCCTGGTCCTGCGAGCGATCGCTGTCAGTTGTTCTCGCATCATGTAACCTGGAACGTGCCCAAGCCAGTGATTCTTCCTTCGGGCTTGGATCGGGGCTCGGAATCCGACAATGACGATTGGCGTGGGTGAGTAAATGTCCGAATTCCGTGAGTGTACCTAGACAGTCTGGTCACTTTACGTCTATAAACACGATGTTGTTTTCTCGAAGGATGGATTTCTAGGGTCACTGGCACTCGCGACGTGAAACTTTGAAAAAAAAAGGAATCGCATGGCAAAACTTGATGACTGAAATTATAAAATAAGCAGCGGCGAAGAAACCTGATAGATAGTGCAAAGTAACAAAGCCAGAGACTCGAAGTGGGGCAGTTTTTCCTACCTGCACGAGGTTGAGATTTTGACGGTTGTGGAACATCTTTGAAACGCATTTCATTTCCGAGTTATCGTCATTTCATTCCAGCGTGGCCGCGTGTGTTTGCCTCTTTTCCTTGTTCGCGCTCGTAATGCGCTCGTCATGTCCAGGCCAGAACCCTCTCTACGGGTTCCTGGAAACTCGTGTTCGAGATAAGGCCGTGATTTATCCGCCTGCCGCCCTAGCTAAACGCCAAGGGCGAGAAGGAGTACAAAATACTGTAGCCGTGGTCGCCCAGAGTCTCACCTCACCCTTCAGTCTGCTCGACCGTAAGCAAAAGAACAAATAACACTCCGGACTTGAATGGCTTGAGAGCTCTCCTGCACCATCACCTACATATACACTGTAATCTCGAGGGGGACTGGCTCTACCGCCAACTTGAATGTCGCTGTCGCTATCGCTATCTGAGCCTGACCCAGTTTTCTTCCATTGCCATTGCTCTCGTGATCATCTCTCTTCGACGACGACAACGATGCGACTTCCATTGCCGAGTGCTACGAACCCCGACCTCGGAAATAGCCTTCCGAACGAGATACTCGGTGCCATTTTTGACTGCCTCTCTCCTGCGGCACTCGCCCGCGCCGCTCTCGTCTCCCGCCGATGGCGCGCCAACGCGGAACGCATCCTCTACTCCACCATCATCATCCATGAAGTCCTGCCCCGCGCCTCGCCTGCCCTCGCCACCGCCGTCCCCGCAGAGCCGGAACTGAAGGACGTTCAGATGACGACGACGATGCCGGCCGTGCCCATCACCACGCTGCGCTGCTGCGAGACGCTCTCATCGCACCCGCATTTAGTGCAGTACGTCAAGCGCTTCCATCTCCGATGGGAAACGGACGCGGTCGAGTCTCCCTCCTTCCTCCTCCGCATCGCCCACCACATAGCTCGCACGCTCGTCCCCACGCTCGTCCACCTTGACTCGCTCGAACTCTCCTTCGGCCTCGCCGCGTGCTTTCCCGACACCTCCAACAACGCGCCACCCCAGTTCCCCCCAAGCTTGGCGAACCCACCTCCGTCCCCATCCCCATCCCCGCCGCCCCACATCCAAAAGCAGCACGGCAACGGCACGGAACAACAACAACAACTGCAGCACCAACTGCACATCCTTCTCCCCCCCATCTGTCTCCCCTCCCTACGCACCCTCGCACTCCACGGGATCGGCACGCCGCCCTCTCTCGAGCTCGAGCGCATCCTGCGCAACCACCCGACGCTGCTTCACCTCCGACTAAGCGACTACCACCGCGCGCTACATCTCTCGCCAGCCGACGTACCCCATCTGCGTTCCTTCCGCGGATACCCCGCCACCGCCGCGTCTGTCCTCCCGGGGCGTCCCGTCCAGGCACTCGGCCTCGTAGGGTGCGAGTTGGCAACGGAGGACGATCTCGCGCGTATCGCCACGGGGAGCATTCCCGTTCGCGCGCTCGATCTCTCAAGTATGAGCGTAACGCCCACGCTCCTCCGGAGCGTATCGCGACACCTGTCCCACGTCGAATGGCTCAAAGTCCGCCTCGCGCTCCGGCACACGCTCCACTACGCACTTTCCGGCATAGTACGTCATGACACTTTTGTTTCTCTCTCTGTTGACTGACCGAGCATCCTTTTTTTTTTTCTGTCTCTGAAAAAAAAGCGGCTTTTAACGGCGCTCACAACCGTCCTCGAGGCTTTCTACAACCTACGTGGCCTAGATCTCTCGCCAACAAATGTCGTAGTGCAGCCTACCGCATCGGTCGCCGCGTCAGCATCAGGCGTGTCCAATGGGCAGCAGCAGAACGCCGCGGACGAACAGCACCTGTGTATCGCCTGGATGGGCGCGTGCCCATCGTTGCGACGCGTCGTGTTCCCGTCTCAGACGGAGTGGTTGCTCTCCGAAGCCGGCACGTGGATTTCTGGGTCTAGGTCCAGGTCTCCCGGCTCTCTTCCTCGTTGCTACCTCGGTACGTCACAATTGTATTTTGACACCGCCTAGCCTGCCACCCCTTCGGAATTACTAACGTGGCGTCCAGCGCCCACCCGACCGGTTTGACCCGATACATGGCTGAGAATCGTCCCTTACCAGTCCCTTACCCTGCATCTCCGAGTCTGCATCGAACTTTGTCCGACCCCCTTCGAATGGCGGCAGGCGGCAGCTATCAGCACGTAAGTAACCGTCTCGCTTCATAATATATCGCATATCCTGATCGCCATGGCCAGACCAATGCTTGCTAGAGAGAGATTACATGATACGGCTACTCCAACGCCCGCGGCTGCACGACGACACAGTGGGGAAGGGTATACAGAGGTTATATGAGACAAAATAGTGATGTAGGTACTAGTCCTTATAAATAACGGCGAAGAGATCGAGGCTCATGAGTCTTCAGACTCGTCGACGAAGATGTCGGTGTAATGTTCGAGAATGGTCTCAATAGCCTAGAAAATATGACCAACTTTGAGAAACCGTTCTGGGTGGGAGGGGTTTGACATACCTTGTTCTGGATTGTTGCACCAACAAGACCATCCTGCCCGTTGGCACCATGAGGTGCAGTGGGTGGGAACAATGTGGGCCCAAAGACAATTGCCAGATTACCTATGGACATTGAATTCTGCGCTTCAAGTTGTACAATTCTGCAAGCAACATCAGCGGGACCAGTCACCAAAATCACTTTAGAGTCATACTTATGTAAATGGCCCATGAAATATTTCAGGGTTGCGTAGTTGGCATCTGGCAGGTCATTGACTCGTTCGTGAAGCCGGATGTGTCTCAAACGATCATTTTCAATTTCTGTTTAATCGAACCAGTCACACAAACCGTTGTTGCAGGTCACAGGGGCGAAAAGTACTCACTAGCTGCGTCTAAAAAACCTTGGTGCAGCTGCATCGTCAGAAGTGGTTCCGGTAACTCCCTAAGCCAGAGTTTCAGGACGCTCGTCACATTGCTAATGTCGCTTGACCACTCGTCGGCATCTAAATTTGTCGTCTCTAAATCTGTAGGGTATAAGCGTTGAATTGCAAAATCTACAAGGGCCGATCACGCGCCTTTATCGAGTTTTTCTTTCAACCGAGTAACTTTACTCATCGTCCCACCGATCCGATAGACGCCCACTGTTGTAATGCCGTGTTTCTCAATGGCCTCACAGCATTTAACCATGATGGGCGGCACTTCCACACCGTCACGGATCATCTGATCTGCGAGGTCGACGCCAAATGTGGGCCGGGCTCGATCTGGCAGTTGTGAATGGCTACTGCTAGGGGTGTTGGTGCTGTGGGGTGCCGGGTTTGTGCGGTCAATGTGTTGTGGTAGGGGAGGCAGCTTGACCAGTGTCAGATCAGATTGAACTAGGCCTCCACAGTACGCGCACAGACTCACGAAACCTTCGTGCTCGGGTCCTGTGCGGCGAGGACCCCGCTGTACTCCGCCGTGGGCGTATGCGTAATTCTGCATATAGACTTTAAAGTCTGATCGGTTGTCTATAGACTCAATAGTGGCCTTGATTCCGGGTCCTGGGTTCCTGGTTAAGAGGAGTAATTCCTCTGGGGATCGTCCTTCAGACACTTACCATCTTCGATGCCAGCTGGTGCCAAGGTCGACCCATCACTCAAGATAACGCTCTCAAATAAGAAAGCATAACGCGTGAGATGGTATTGTGTTCCGAGGTCTATTTCGTCCGCGCACTCTTTTAAAGCCTAAAAAAATGGAAGTGAGAGAAGCCGCGGGATCAAGCAGCTTAGAAGCACAGACACGAAGAATTTGAGGAAGCCGGAGGTTAAAATATTCCTGTCTCAGCGCTTGTGTTTCTTGCACCGACTTGTGGTAGGCTTGGGAAGACACTTGTACACGGGCACGGATATCATCTTCCTGACGTTGAATCTGCAAGTGCGGGTGGATCGTTGTCATTCTAAAACTATGAAGAGATGTGAAAGGGGTTACATTTCCAGGATTCTTTCCCTTTAGTAATAGTCCTCCCTTCGCCACAGCTTTGCCGATCGCGCGCTTCCCGCCGGCCTGCGGACGGGTTAGGACGACAGAGTCCTTAGTTGGTTCTCCCTCCTTCTGAAGCAGAATGCGAGCAAGTTCGTCCATCGTAGTATCGAGGCGCGCTTTGCACTTTTCGGTAGTGATTTCTGAATCCTGCAAGTTACGTTCGTACCGGGTTGCAAGTTCTTTGGTCTGGACGGGACGTTCTTGTGAATTTCAAAAACGAGTTGTAAATAAGACGTGGATATACCGCTTTTCTATTTTTATCCACTTCCTTCGCCAAATTCGCTAGCTCCTCGCTCATCTCGTTCAACCGTGACGCGAATCGCAGCTTATTCTCGGCAAGGACCTCATGAATTTTCATGGTTGTTTGCCATGCGTTGACGAAAGAGCTGCATATATGGAGATTGCCATGTCAGGACTGGAAGTATCAAGGACACGATGGGATCGACGCACCCAGCTTTGCCGTCATTCATGGCGTACATATCAGCAGTGTTCTTAGCAAGTTTTTGCATGCCCCTCCCGAACTCCTCCTCGATTATGGCGCGCTTCTTGAAGAAGACGGATGCTTCCTGCAGAGAGGAGGATTCTCAGCTAAATGCCGCAGATGCATGCCGGCGACAACATACCCTGCATGATATCATACTCTGTTTGATTCTGTCAAGCAATAAAGGCACCCCACACTTGATGAGGGAGGGACTAGTTAAGTGTGGTTATAACCTGTCGGCATGACACTCACATCGAGGTCACACAACGCTCGGAGCACACTCTCATCAAAGCCGGGCTCTACGACCGTGGTTGAGTCACTTTGAGCGCCGGATGTTACGTCTGTCCGTGGCGTGGCGGGGACACTGTTGCGCCAACGGGCCGTCGTCGAGGGGGACGATTTTCCCACAAAGTCGACGTCTGTGCTTGATCTAGGCGGGGAAGAGGACGATTTGGAGGAAAGAGAGGGCCGAGATGGGATGGTGACGTTTGGTGGGTTACTGGTGGAGGCGGAAATGAGGGGCTGCGCGGGATGAGATTGAAAGGCATGAGGGCCATTGGTGGAAGTGGGCGAGCCGACGGTGCCGTGACCGTCTGTTGAACCAGCCTCGTCTGTGATCCTGATACTCATGGTCTGGTTGTGGAAGAGAGGGGGGTGTGAAGGGAGTGGGGGGAGGATGGATGGGATGAGGTGCGGAGGAGGAGAGGGCGGGAGAGTCGAGGCTG
>WNFQ01003337.1_pt1 | contig 11702 bp, 9 predicted proteins | sample 5400171 | NCBI WGS metagenome assembly WNFQ01 (sample SAMN13153356, study PRJNA577476) | soil metagenome | isolation source: 20 cm soil under Madrone tree | place: USA:California | collected 2016-06-14
ATACCGTCGAAGAGCGCGACAATCTCGTCTACTTCGTCATGGCGTACATCAAGGGCGATAACCTCGGGCAGCGGCTACAGCAGCACGGCCCGATACCGCCCGTCGAGGTGCGTCGCATTCTGCGCGAAGTGGCCGATGCACTGTCGTACGCGCACAACCGAAACGTCATCCACCGCGACATCAAGCCGGACAACATCATCATCGACGAAGATACGGGTCGCGCGATGGTCACGGACTTCGGCATAGCGCGCGCTCTTACCGACAGTGGCGACTCGAGGCTCACCGCGACGGGAATGGCGATCGGAACCCCGGCATACATGTCGCCAGAGCAGTCCGCCGGCGATTCCGCTATCGATGGACGGAGCGATCTCTACTCACTCGGCGTCGTCGGCTATCAGATGCTTTGTGGTCAGCCACCCTTCGTCGCCAACAACACGCCGTCCATGCTGGTGAAGCATCTCTCTGAGAAGCCCATCCCGGTGGATGAGCGTTGGCCCGACCTGCCGCCGGATCTCTCGCGCGCCGTGATGATGTGTCTCGAGAAAGATCCGGCTGATCGCTTCCCGAATGCCGCCGCCTTCGCGGTCGCGCTCGACGGTGGCGCGATGCCGACGCTGGCGACGCGGTCGCAGCCGGCCGCATCTACGGCCGGGACACGGGGCGGAACGCGCCAACGCGACGTCGGCGAGGTGCTGCGCGACCAGATCAGCGACACGATACGTGATCGCTACACGCCTCCGACGCAATCGCAGTACATGCCAACGCAGCCGAGCGCGGAGGAAATGAGCAGATGGCAAGCGCCGATGGTTGTCTCGTTCCGGCGCAAGCTCGCGCCCTATCTGGCGGTGAACGCGATCCTGGTTCCCATTTCGCTCTTCTCGAGTCGCGACTTCATCGCGCTCACCGTCATCTGGACCGTGGCCCTGGCGTTCAAGTACTCGAAGCTCTGGGCCGCGGGATACGACTGGCGTGACGTGTTTCGTCAGCCACGCAACCGGCTGATCTTCGATGTCGCCGCCGAGACTATCGACGATGCGCGGGCACTGTTCGATGACAAGAAGCGGGAACAGGTTCGCGCGCGAGCGCGGTCGCGAGGGCAGGGATTGTTCTCGCCGATTTCTCCCCTTCCGACCATGCAGCCGTTCCAGCCCTATCCGAGGATCGGGGGCCCGACGACGAGTCTGAGCCCGATTCCGGCGGGATCGCCCGCGCCTTTTGCGGATTCACGGTATGGATCCGCGATTCGTGATGCGGAGAATGATCATCGCGAGATCCATAGACAGCTCCTCAACATGCCGGAGACCGAGAGAGAGCAGATTCCTGAAGTAGCAGCATCAGCCGACGCGGTATTCAGGAAGGTGCAGCAGCTCGCGCTCTCGCTCTCTGATATGGATCGGAGCGCCGGCCGTGAGACATCCGAGGGCGTCGAGAAAGAGATAACGGCGCTCGAATCGCAGGCGAACCCACTCGACTACAACGCCAGCGAGGGCCGCGTACGTCGTCTCGCAATGCTGCGCCGGCAGCGACGCGCTCTCGCGGACATCGCGCGCAAGAAAAAGGAAGCTCAGGAAAAGCTGGACAACTGCCGTCACCTTCTGAGATCGATGCGCCTGGAGCTGGTGCGCTACCGCACTGGCGGCCTGAATGCGCAACCGACCGGTCTCACCATGGTCACTCAGCAGGCACAGAGCGTGGTGAGGGAGATGGGCTATCTCTCCGACGCCAACGCCGAGTTGAACGCGCTCTGAGTCGGGGCGCGTCGCGCCTCCGCGATACTTGTTCACGATGATCGCGGCACGGCTGGGAACGATCGCACTCTGTTCGGTTTTGGTTGCCTGCCAGGGAGACAAGGGCGCTCAGAGTGGTGCATTGTTTCCAGTATCGCGCGGCAGTGCGGAATCGTCGTCCACAGCGGCGAGAATTGATTCAGTCGTGCCGGTCGCTCACGTTCCGACCCCCGACACACTTCGTGGCCTATATGTGAATCGATGGGCGGCGCTCGGTAGCAAACTCGATCGACTGATCGGCGTCGCCAGGAAAACGGAGATCAACGCGCTCGTCATCGATGTGAAGGATGATCGCGGGTTCGTGCTCTATCGGTCGAGCGTCCCGCTGGCTCGTGAGATCGGCGCCGATACCGCCGATGGACACTGGATGTCGCGCTCGAAGCTGCGCGCTGTTCTCGACACGATGACCGTGCACGGCATCTACCCCATCGCCCGCATCGTTGTCGCCAAGGATCCGCTGCTCGCCCAGAAGAGGCTCGATCTCGCGATCAAGCGGAAATCCGATCTCAAGCCCTGGCTCGACAAGAACGGCAAGCCATGGCTCGATCCGCACCAGCGCGTCGTCTGGCAGTACGCCGTTGATCTCGCGCGCGAGGCCTATGACGTCGGTTTCAGCGAAGTTCAGTTCGACTACGTCCGCTTTCCGGATGAAAGGCGCCTCATCGCCGAGACCGTTTTCCCTCTGGCCAACGGGCGCTCGCGTGCGCAGGTCATCCGGGATCAGCTCGGCTTCGTTCGCGCCGAGCTCAAGCCGCAGCACATGCGCGTCACCGCCGACGTATTCGGGCTGACCGCGACCGACACAACAGATATGGGAATCGGACAGCGGTGGGAGATGTTCGTCGACCAGGTCGACGTTGTGCTGCCGATGGTCTACCCGTCGCACTTCGCGCGCGGGACCTACAGGCTACGCCATCCCAACGCGCATCCGTATCAGACGGTCAATCATGCGCTCAAGGACGCCATCGCCCGGAGCGACTCCGTCCCCCACGCCGCGCTGATCATCCCGTGGTATCAGGACTTCACTCTTGGGCCGCCCCGCTATGAAGTACCGCAGATTAGAGCCCAGATGAAGGCCGGATACGACAACGGGTTCCAGAGCTGGATACTCTGGAACCCGAAGAGCAACTACACGCTCGCGGCTCTCGAGCCGCGGTCGTAGCAACAGCCTAGCTGCCGCCCTTGCGGCGAGACTCCATCTGCGACTTCATCTCGGCCAGATTCTTGTCGAAGGTTGCCTGCTGATCGGCGGTGAGGACCGCGCGGATCTCAGCGGCCTGCTTGCTCTGGAGATCCATCATTTTGGTGCGGGTCGCCTCATCCGGTGGGCTACCAGTGGCTTGAACCGATTTGCGAAGCTCCAACTGTAGCGGCGCGTACTTCTCGCGGATGGCCTTGACCTGCGCCTTCTGCGCATCCGTCAGATTGATGTCCTTGAGAAGCAATCCGCCCATTCCGCCGCCACGGCGCATTTCGCCCTGACCCTGTTGAGGCGGCTCGGTACCCTGGGCTGCGGCGGCCGATGTGATGCCAACGCAGAGGGCAGCAGCCAGCGTGGCGATGCGAATAACCTTCATCCTACTCTCCTGGAGATGTGTGTTAGACGCCGACCTGGCGTCACGGATGTTATACGCCAATGAAGACAAAAAGGTTGGAGCATTGACGTCCCAATGCTCTACGCCTTGCACCTATCAGCTTCGGTCAGCTGACGGCGGGCAGCAGGTTCAGTTACCCTTGATCTAAACCCATAGGCTGCAAGAAGTTAGCCTGTCGCCCCTAGCGCTCGACTGAAATCGTGCTATTCTTCCCCGCGCTGCCGGCGGCTTCTCCAGCCCGCCGGCTTGGAGGTATTGCTCCTTTCCGCGTGCCGAGCGCCGCTTGTGACTGCACCCAGTACTGTCGCTGAACCAGCCCCAACGATACCAACGTCTGCCCCGGAGCCACTCTCTTTTCCGTTGAGCTGGCTGCTCGAACACGCATCAGCGCCGATTAAATACCGATCAATGACCGAAGTCGCGCGCACCGCGGAGCCGACGTCGCCAGAGTTCGACTGGCTTCCGTATTCGCACCGGCCGGCCATCAGGCTCGCTGTCACGCAGGCGCGCGACGGGATGTGGAATCAATCGGTCCTTTCGATTCCCGGGCGACACGCGACGGACTTCGCCAACATCGGAACGATTCCGGCGGTTAGACGCCTTTCCGAATACGGCTGGGGTCGCGAGTCGCCGCCCCTCGTGCTCGCTCGCAGGATTCTTTTCAGACTGCTCGCCGAAGACAACGATCCGGCGTTCACGTTCGAGCTCGGAACGAAAACGAGGGACGATGACATCGTTCGGCGCACACGCGGAATCTTCCGCGAGGCCGCGGCCGCAACCCTCGCGCAGATGGGATACGAGAACGATCCGCGCCTTCGTGGCGCGGCGCGCCGCATTCTCGAGCGCACCGTGTCGTACCTCAACTCCCCGCTCGGCGAGAAGCCGTGGATGCGCGTTGGAAACACTCACGTCCTCGCGCCGGAATCCGCGCCGCCCTCGATCTATACCCTGACCATGCTCGCGTATATGCCAATCTTCCGGCACGAACACTTCAGCGGTGTCGAGCGCATTTATGACTGGATCACGCAGGCGCTGCCGCGGCAGGAAGCGCTCCAGCTTTTCGGAAAGAAAATGGTGGCGCAGCCTCATCTCATCATGGGTGATGTCCTGCCGCATCGAAACGCGGTCGAGGCGGATGTACCGTTTGCACTATTGTGGCTGGAGACAATGGCACGTCTAAACTTCCTGCGTCGCAACGATGGTTGGATGAAGCTCTACGAGAGATTTGTCGACGATCGCGACCGCAACGGCGTGTGGCATCCGCATAAGGGAATGGAGCGGCCGACGACAACGAATCAGTGGGCGTGGTCTACATTCCCTCTCGATGACGGCGCCTCGCAGGAATCGAAATGGGCAGATGTCACCTTCCGCATCGGTCTCATCGGAAAACTTCTCGGCCGCGAAATCGAATTAATCTGATCTGATGCCCGGATCCGGTCGCCGGCGCAATCTCACTCCCGGCGAGATGTTCCCGGCCGGTGATCCGGCCTATCGCGTAAGTTTTCCGCGGCTTCGTTCTGGAATCAGGATTCGCGTGGTCGAGCGAGGTGATCCGTCCTGGCCACCGGTGATGCTTGTGCACGGCTGGGGTTGCAGCGTCTATGTGTTTCGCTACAACCTGCCGGCGCTCGCTGAAGCGGGATTTCGCTCGATTGCCGTCGACCTCAAGGGACACGGATTGTCCGACAAACCGCTCGCGTCCGACGAGTACACGATCGACTCGCTGGTCGAGCATCTGCGCGACATTCTGGACGCACTGGGGCTCGAGCGTCCGGCACTCGCCGGCCATTCGCTTGGCGGTTCCCTTATCTACCATTTCGCATCGCGATATCCGGAGCGGGCACGGTGTCTCGGCATGCTCTCACCCGTCGGACTCAAAGGCGTGCCGCTGATGTGGCTTTACCGCTTGCTAACCCCCGCCCCGCTTATGCCGATACTTCGCCAGATAAACCCGCGTGTGGTCGTAAAACGTGCGCTCAACAGGGTCTACGGAAAGCGCGGACATTTTACGAAGCGCGATGTGGAGGAGTACCTCGCTCCGTCGCAATTCCCGGAATACGCGCTCGCGATGCGGGAGCTCCTTCACAGCTACGACTGGAACGCGGCGGATCACAGGCAGCTCGCGACGGTCAATCTGCCCGCCGTCGGCGTTTGGGGAAGTCTGGATCACATGATGCCCGATGATGGGATGGGGATTTTCGTCCCGCTCGTTCCGCAGATCGTTCTGCGCGCGATTCCCGATGCTGGTCACGTCATCACGGAAGAGACGCCCGATGAAGTGAATGAGTCGCTGATTGGCCTTTTTCGGCGGGCGGGTGTCTAACTGGAAACTGCAACTGAACGGGTGCCAGACCTCAGTAGCGTAGTTCCGAGTGATTAGTTCACGACGCCCGGACTTACCTCATTGGTATTAAGGGACAGGCAGTTGCTTGTGCTGCCATCAGCAGTAGGAAAGTCAGGGCGTTGTGAACTATGAGCTGGCATCTCTGTCACTGATCGCTGGCACCCGTTCGGTTGCAGTTTTCGCCGAAGCCTTCACCTCCTGTGGGTATATTAGAACCAGATGATCGAACCAACTCCCGCGGCCCCATTCTCTTTTGAGGAGCTGGCCCTCGCCCCCGAAGTTCTCCATGCGGTCCGCGATGCCGGGTACACGCATCCCACGCCGATCCAGCAACAGGCGATTCCCCTTGCCCTGGCAGGCCGGGATCTTATCGGTCTCGCCCAGACCGGAACCGGAAAGACCGCGGGCTTCACTCTTCCCATAGTTCACAATCTGATCAGCGCTCCGCTCACAGGGACAAGCGGGGAGCCTGTTCACCGTGTTCGCGTTTTGATTCTGACTCCGACGCGCGAGCTGGCCGCACAGGTCGAGGAGAGCTTTCGGAAGTACGGCAAGTACACCGACCTGCGCGTCGTCCCGATCTTCGGCGGGGTTGGCATCGAGCCTCAGTCGAAGACGCTCCTCCGCGGAGTGGATGTGGTGGTCGCGACTCCCGGCCGCTTGCTGGATCACATGGAACGCCAGAACGTCTCTTTCGACGATCTCGAGGTCCTGGTTCTCGACGAGGCCGATCGAATGCTCGACATGGGATTCGCGCCGCAGCTCAATCGGATCGTGGCCGAGATCCCGCCCTACCGCCAGACGCTTCTGTTCAGCGCGACCATGCCGCCGGAAGTCGAAGCACTCGCGCGAAAGTATCTGCGAAAGCCCGTTGTCGTTCAGGTCGGACGCCGCTCGGAGGCGGCCAGCACCGTGACCCACGCGGTCTATCCGGTGCCGCGCGACCGAAAGAGCACGTTGCTAGTCGAGCTGTTGAAGAAGGCGGAGATGGATTCGGTTCTCATTTTCACCCGCACCAAGCATGGCGCGGACCGCGTCGTCAGGCACCTCGAGGATGCTGGAATCGCCGCGACAGCGATGCACGCCGATAAATCGCAGGGGGAGCGCACTCGGGCCCTCGAGGATTTCAAGTCGGGCAAAATCCGCGTCCTCGTCGCTACGGACATAGCGCAACGTGGGCTCGATGTTTCCGGCATCAGCCACGTGATCAACTACGATGTGCCGCAGCAACCGGAAGATTACGTGCACCGGATTGGACGCACCGGGCGTGCGGCCGCCACCGGCGATGCGTACACATTCATGTCGCCGGACGAGATCGCGATGGTACGCACCATCGAGCGCATGATCGGTCAGCAGATTCCGCGCATTTCAGTTCCAGGCTACGATTTCGGAACGACATCGGACACGGCAATCCCGGTTGCATCCGAGTCGGATCCCGTGGACGTCATGGCGGCACCATCAATCAGTGCCGCAGGCGACCCAGTCGCGACACAAAAACGGTATCGACGAACGAGCTCCGTCGCACGGAGACGCTGAGGTTCGCGGCACCGTACCCCATGCCCGTCGCCGAGTAGGACATCCGCACACGAGTCGCTGAAAGCCGAACGCCGTGATCCTTGCCTATTTCCCGCTTCCGAAGCGTGTCGACTCCAACGCTGACGTAGATCGCCTGATCGACAGTGTCGATATCGACAGTAGCCTGGGCGGACCGGGCGATCGCAATATGTCGGGCGCCGCTGAACAGTGATTCGATCTCCAGCACCGCACCGTGAACGTGGATACTGTCGAGCAGCTTGCCGACCGATGGCATGGCGATGGCGGAGATCACGCCCAGAATGCAGATCGTGACAGTGAGCTCGACGATGGTGAACGCGTGTCGCATGCGTGACTATCCTTCCGCCGGGTTGGCTGGTTAGATACCATATGATGAAAAAACGCTACCCGGCTATCCCGAATCATTCGAACGTATTCATCTCGTTCCTGCTTAAAATGAAAGGCAGATTCTTCATGGGCGCGGCTGCCAGCGCGCTCATGGTTGCTTGCACTCCGCCGCCGGCGACGTCGAGGATTCCCTCGACCGAGATCCCGCAGCCCAATCCACCGCTCGTTCTTCCTCCTTTCCAGATGGACACGAGCCGATCCATCGATCGCGTTCCACCCTTTCAGGAAACGCCACTGATTGCCTGGGGTCCGCCGCCCGACGGAGCTGCACATGCGGAGCGAGTACGGACGTACGATCTTCAGCACCAGGTGACGACCGTCCGCTTCGACTGGTCGCGTCAGGCGGTTGTTGGAACGACCACGCTTTCGATCGAGGGACTCCCCGACGCTCGGCCGCTCTCGGATATCGTGATCGATGCCGGGGATATGACATTCAGGGACATCACTGCCGGATCCGCGCCGTTGAAATACGATTACGACGGGCGCGCGCTCACAGTGCATCTCGCAACGCCACTGCGGTCCACCAAAAAGACATCGATCACGATCGACTACGATGGCGTCAATCGGTCAAAGGGCGCCTATTTCAGGCCCGCCAAGCACATCGTCTGGACGCAGGGTGAGACCGAAGACACTCACTACTGGGTCCCTACTTACGACTTTCCGAACGACAAAACGACCTGGGAGTTCTACATCTGGACCGCGAAAGACGAGCGCGCTCTCTCCAATGGTCGATTGGCGGGATCTCGCGCCATGGGCGACAGCATCGAATGGCATTGGATTCTCGACAAGCCCGCATCGACCTACCTGATGACGACGGTCGTCGGCAAGTACACGTTGCTGCAGGACAACCCGTGGCGGAACGTGCCGATTGGCTACTGGACCTATCCCGATTCGGTTGACGCCGCCTGGCGCGGGTTCGCCAAGACTCCGCAAGCGGTCGATGTGTTCTCTCGAAAAACCGGCTACCCGTACGCATGGAATAAGTACGACCAGATCGTGATTCCGGAATTCCAGTACGGCGGAATGGAAAACGTGACCGCGACCTCGCAAAACGATGCCGAGATCCTCCACCCTGCCTGGTCGGAGCCGCAGGCCAATTCGGTGGGACTCATGGCGCACGAGCTCGGACACCAATGGTATGGAGATCTCCTCACCACCCGTGACTGGGCCGACGTCTGGCTCAACGAAGGATTCGCCACTTTCATGGAGCAAATCTTCCGCGAGGAGGATCTCGGAATCGATGAGGGCGCTATCGATCGGCTCGGTGCCCAGGAACAAGCACTTGAAGCCGATCGTCGCGCGCGTCGTCCGATCGTGTGGGGGAAATGGGTGAACGATCCGATCGAGGTGTTCTTCACCGGACACATCTACCAGAAGGGTGCGACCGTCCTCCAGATGCTTCGACACCAACTCGGCGATGAGCTCTTCTGGAAGGCGATGAACCACTACACCATGGCGAACGCCTTTGGGAACGTCGTCACGAACGATCTGCGGAAGGCGTTCGAGGAAACGACCGGCAAGGATTACAAGGCCTTCTTCGATCAGTGGGTTTACGGCGCCGGCTATCCGGTGTTTCAGGTTTCGTCACTGTACGATCGCGCTGCCCGCCGGCTTGTAATCAGCGCGAAAGAGGTGCAGCCTCGTGACAGTCTCACCGGCTTCTTCGATGTCGACGTCGATGTCGAGGCGCGCACCGACAGCGGCGTCGTCCGCTTCGTCGTGCCGGTTCGGAACGGAACTGGAGAAGCCGGAACGAACCTCAAGGCTTCGCCCCGGTCCATTCGGTGGGATAAAGGAAACTGGGTTCTCGATCTCACCGATTTCCCACGCTCCACCGCGATGTTGCGATACGAGCTCGTCTATGACGATGACGTGCTGGGACGCATCGAAGCAGTCGATATCCTGGCGCAGCGGCCCGCCGATCTTGCGGCGCTCAACGCCCTGATCGGTTCGACCCGCAACGATAAATTCTGGGCCGTGCGTGCTCGTGCAGTAGATGCGATCGGTATCTGGGGAAGTGATCCGAGCCGGGCCACAATCGCGCCGATGCGCAACGTCGCTGCGGCTCTCGTGGCCGCGTCTCGCGATCCAGATGCTCGCGTCCGGCAGGAAGCCGTGACGGCGCTCGGACGCTTGACGCTGAGCGGAGCCACCGCACGGGATGTGAGCGTGCGTCTCCGAGTAGTCGCGCGAATGGATCCGAGTCTCATCGTTCGCGGTGCGGCCCTCGGATCGGACATTCGTCTCGAGAAAAACGCAGCGCTTCCGCTCGCGAAGCAGATGATGGCATCTGAGGTCTGGCAGAACGTGATTCGCACACCGGCAATCAATGCGCTGAAGGCTGTCGGAACGCCGGAAGCGCTTCAGCTAGTGCAGCAATACGCGCCGACGGCTCAATAGAGCCCAACACCAATGACAACCCAATGAAGATCAGCATCGAATACTGCGTCGTTTGAAACTACCAGCCGCGAGCCGCCAGTTTGGCGGCTGAGATTCGCCAGCGCTTCCCCGATGCGGAAATCCAGATGATTCCCTCGAGGGGAGGCAGGTTCGAGATCATTGCCGACGGAAAGCCGATTTACGAAAAATCGAAAACAGGGCGGCACGCAAAACCGGGCGAAGTGATATCACTACTAGAAGAATCGTGAAATCATGAGAATCTCGTTGTCCACCGGAGGAGGTGACGCGCCGGCGCTCAACGCGGTGTCGATCACGACACAGTATTGACGGCGCGGGCTATCGGTATTTCCTTCGGGGACTGCGGACGTGCTGGAGGGCTCGTTTTGGCCTCTTGAAACAATGGTTCGGGGGGCTGCACCAAATGTGTATCAATCTCTCGCCCACCCGTCCCTTCGAGAGGACACCGGGGCCCAATCCGAGCCGGATGGGCGGTTGTAACTCTCGTGGGAATAATGACTTAGCCCAGTTGACTGGGTATGGCACCCCACGTGCACCCCATTACGGCATGATTCCCCGTTCCAGCTCCATCTCAGCCTCTTTCTTATTGCGGTTCGCCATGCCCGCCGTGTTGGGACTCATCGTCTCAGCGGGAGTCGCGGAAGCGCAGCGGCCCGTTCCGGTCAAGCCCCAGCCACCCGCGACACAGCAATCGCAGTCACTTCGGGAACAGATCGTGCCGCCCGGGTTCTTTCCGCCAGCTGGCATGTGCCGCATTTGGATCAACGGCGTGCCGGCGGGGCAACAGCCGGCACCAACCGATTGCGTGTCGGCGGTGAGAAATCGTCCCGCGAATGGCAGGGTTCTCTTCGGAGACGATCCGCCGAAGACCAAGAAAGGAAAATCAGACAAGAACAAGTCCAGCACAACGGACCAGCTTGTCGATCTAATTACTCGGAGGATTTCAAAATGAAGGCAGTCATCATCACACTAGCGCTCGCGGGACTCGCTTCGACCGCACCGGTCGATGCGCAGATCCTGGGCACGCGCCTACCGACGCCCGTCACCAATACCAACGCCCGGATCGATGGGTCGTGGCAAGTGGTCGGCCGCGATGGCAGCGGAAACACGATCTACGAGCGCCGTACGCAGGATCGTAACGGCAACATCGTAGTTCAACGCGCGCGACGCGATTCCTACGGCAACATGTCGATCATCAGCACCAACACAATTGGGAACAACGGCAATCGAGGCAATAATTGCGCGTATACCCAGAGCACCAACACCGTCGGCGACATCATATTCGGTCGCACCAACACGAACGTGAACTGCGACGACGTCGGTAATCGGGTCGATGGTGGCTGGTATCAGGTCGGCAGAGGCCGCGACAACAACTCGATTTACGAGCGCCGCGTCCGCGACGCAAATGGCAACCTGGTGATCCAGCGCGCCCGTCGTAATTCGAACGGCACCTTTACGATTCTCAGCAGCCGCGGCTACAACGACAACAGCGACAAACAGTGGCGGAAGGCGCAACGGAAGCAGCAGAAGGAACAGGACAAGCAGTATAGGAAGTCGCGCGGTGACAACGGTGACAACGGTGACAACGATGACAACGGCGACAATCGCCAGGGCGTC
>WNFQ01003338.1_pt1 | contig 11698 bp, 10 predicted proteins | sample 5400171 | NCBI WGS metagenome assembly WNFQ01 (sample SAMN13153356, study PRJNA577476) | soil metagenome | isolation source: 20 cm soil under Madrone tree | place: USA:California | collected 2016-06-14
ACAGCGAGTTCCGCCAAGGGGTCGAGGATCGCGCGCAGGCCTTGTGCGCGGCCGTGCCCGATCTGCCGGAGAACGAGGAGTACAAGCGCACCTTCAGCTTCCTGTTCCGCAATCCCATCCACGCGGCCGAGACGGCCCGTCAGAGGAAGAGCAAGACATGAAGGACTTCGCAGGCCGCACCGCGTTCGTCACCGGCGGCGCGAACGGCGTCGGCATCGGACTCGTTCGGGCACTCCGCGCGCAGGGTTGCAACGTCGCCATGGCCGACATCCGCCCCGCCTCCATCGAGGCCGCGCTGCGAGCGCTCGACAACCCGAGAGCCATGGGCGTCGAGGCGGATGTGTCCTCGCGAAGGGATCTGGCACGCGCCGCGGAGGCGGTGGAGGCGAAGTTCGGCGTCGTCAGCCTGTTATTCAACAACGCCGGCGTCAATCTGTTTCAGACCATCGAGGAGTCGAGCTACGACGACTGGGACTGGCTCATGGGGGTCAATCTCGACGGCCCGATCAACGGCGTCATGACCTTCGTGCCGCGCATGATCCGCGCGGGCCAGGGCGGCTACGTGGTCAATACGGCCTCGATGGCCGCTTTCCTCGCGGCCGGCGTGTGCGGTATCTACAACACCAGCAAGTTCGCCGTGCGCGGACTGTCCGAATCACTGCGCGCGAGCCTCGCGCCGCACGGCATCGGTGTGTCGGTGCTGTGCCCCGGGCTCGTCAAGTCATACATCTACGCGAGCGACGAGGTGCGGCCGGCGGCACTCAGGGCGGGCGCGAAGCCCGTGAACACGGAGAATGTGAAGCGCCTCGCGCAGGTGCACGAGTTCGGCATGGAGCCGGACGTGATCGCCGCGCGCGTACTCGAGGCTATCGCTGAGGATCGTTTCCACATCTTCACGCACCCCGAGTTCAAGGACGAGCTAGGCGAGGTGTTCGGCGAGATCATGCAGGACTTCCGCGACTATCCCGTCGACCCCGGTCACGGGCAACGGACCGATTTCGAGAAGACGCGCCGTGAGAGCTACCGCAAACAGCGCCGGGGCCTGAAGGGGAGTTGAGCGTGCGCGCTTAGCGTTGGCCGATATGGGTTGAAATAGCCGATATATGGCCGATAAAGGTTGAGTTAGAGCGATTTGGCCGATATATTGGCCGATATATGGCCGATAAATCGGAAGTTCTCAACCTCCTCCGTGCCAGTGGAGACGGCTGGACGTCGCCCGCCCAGATCCGCGCGATCATCCATGTGCCCGACCGGACCCTACGCAACTGGCTTCGGGATCTCGTCGAGGAAGGTGCAATCGAGTTCCGTGGCGAGCGCAAGGGTCGGCGCTATCGTTTCCTGAAACCTCCGGCTGTGGCGGTCCAGCCGATCTTCACGGCGGAGAGTCAAACGCTGATCAAGCGCGTCGAGGCGCCCCTCTACACGCGCCCGCCGGCGACTTACCGGGAAGACTGGCTCCAGACCTATGTGCCCAACGAGAGCACATACCTAACACCTAAGCAGCGCGAGGAGCTCGCAGCGGTTGGCAAGCGCGATCCCATCTACGGTCGCGCCGGCACCTACATCAAGAAGATCTACGACCGCCTGCTGATCGATTTCAGCTTCAACTCTGCGCGGCTCGAAGGGAACACCTACACGCTCGCAGACACCGAGCGGCTCCTGCTGCAGGGCGCGGCCGCGCCCGGCAAGCCGAATGCCGAGCGCATCATGATCCTGAACCACAAGGAGGCGATTGCGTACCTCGTCCAGCACTTCGACACCTTGCAGCCGGACGAAAACACCATCCGGACGCTCCACTATCTCCTCGCCGACAGCCTCGTCGCTCCAGGAGCCGCCGGGCAGATCCGTGACGAGAGCATCCGGGTAGGCGGCACCACGTATGCACCGCTGGACGGCCGGGAGAGGCTGACGAGGCTCCTACTCTCGCTGCTGGAGAAAGCACGGGCAATTACGGATCCGATCGAGCAGAGCTTCTTCCTGCTCGTGCACATTTCGTATCTTCAGGCCTTCGTCGACGTGAACAAACGCACTGCGCGCCTCGCCTCGATCATTCCGCTGATCCGCGGCGACTACGTGCCGCAGTCCTTCGTGGACGTGGATCAGGACGCTTACCTCAAGGCGACGATCGCGGTCTATGAGCTCAACGAGGTCGGGCCGCTGGCGGAGGTTTACGCCTGGTCGTATCGGCGCACCTGTCAGCGTTTCGACACGACTGTCCAGGTAGTCGGGTTCGACGAGATTGCCGCGCTCTATCGTCCGTCGCGACGCGCGTTAGTGACGGACCTGGTGCGCGCCAAGGTGCCGCAGGACAAGGTGGCAGAGTGGATCACGGTGCACGTGCCGGCCAATGTCGAGCCGCAGCATCGGGAGAAGTTCATTTCCGACGTACTTGTGGAGCTCGAGCATCTCGATGCGTCGCGGATCGGGGGATTGGGGATTACGCGGGCGGAGCTCGAGGCTTGGCTGGCTCACCAGCGCTCCTGACAGGCGCGGGCGGTTCGCGTAGCCCAGCCCTTCAGGCGCTGCCGCGCGTACGCCAGCCTTGCTGGTAGGTTTCACGCACCATGCGGGTGTAGGGAACGGGGCTCACGATGGCACGCACCTCGATTTGCCGGTGGGGCTCGACCGTGGTTTTGTGCGTGCCGCCGTTCTCCTCTCCCCACACGACCCGCAGCTCGCTGCCGAGCGCAATCTCCGGGCGTACCGTGGCAAGGCTGAGAGCCTGCTTCTCGTTGTAGCTGTAGCCGGTGAACATCGACAGGCCCACGGTCTTGCCGTCGGCATCGATCACGCGGTCGTAGTTGGACGAGGCGTAGTTGGCGAGCGGGACATCGAAGAACTTGTACTGCTCACCGTCCGGATTGAAGAGCGAAGCCAGGATCCTGGTCATGTCCTGCGGATTCCAGGCGAGCGTCACCTTCTTGCGCTGCGCCTCGGGCTCGAGCCGCTCGAGCGCTTCGCGGCCGTGGAACGGGTGATCGAACCGGGCGAACGAGCCGTAGCCCATCTCATAGGGATTCAGGTAGTAGTCTTCGATGTTGTCGGACACGAAGCTGCCGCCGATTGAGCCGGTGGCCTCGTAGCTGTCGGGACCGAGCCACTGGCGATAGGGCTTGAGCTTCTCGCCCGTATAGATGGCCGGAAGGGGCGACGGAATCCAGCCCGATTCCAGGGTGTTCGAGGGGTAAGCGCGGCCCCCGCAGGGCAGCATGCCAAACTCCTTGCCGGCCTCGAGAATGGCCGCGCGGATCTCCTCCTGCTGCGCATACGGACCCCAGATCTCGAGCCCCGGCGCACCCGACATGCCGTGCCGCAGCGTGCGCACGGTCTTGCCGGCGATCCGCATGGTGGACATGTTGAAGAACTTCAGCTGCTCGAGCGGGCCGCCGTTGAGCTTTTCGATGATGGCCCAGGCCTTCGGCCCCTGGATCTGAAAGCGCCAGACCGAGCGGGTCACGGGCTTGCCCATCGGGCGCATCGGTGAGCGGTCATCGAGCTCGGCCTCGACGTCGTAACCGCCGGTGGCCGCGTGAAAGCGCAGCCAGTTGGAAGCCGGCGCCCGGCCGACGTACACGAACTCCTCCTCGGCGAGATAAAAGACGATGCCGTCGCCGATCACGTGGCCGTAGGGCGTCGTGGGTACGTACTGCTTTGCCTTGTTGACGGTGAAGCCCTGCATCGAGTTGATCGCGGTATCGCTGAAGAGCTTCAGCGCATCCCTGCCGCGCAGGTACAGGTTCACCATGTGGTGCGACTGGTCAGAGAGCACGGCGCTGTGCTGCCACGCCCACTGCTCGCTGCGCCAGTTGCTGAATTCGGAGGCGACCACCGGGTAGACGTAGGCGCCGAGCTGCGAGTTGCGCAGCATCTTCACGGTATCTGCGGTTGCCGCCAGGATTTCTTCCAGATTGCGCGCGCCCATCAGTCATCTCCCTGGATTTGCGATCACGACTTTCCCGAATAGTTCGCCCGAGGATTGATACGCATACGCCGCCTTCGCCTCGGCGAAAGCGAACACGCGGTCCACGACGGGCTTCAGCTGATGCGCGTCCACAAAGGCGTTCAGATCGCGCGCCATGGCGGCGGAGCCGACGAATATTCCCCGCAGACTCGCGCCCTTGACCATGAGCGGCATCGGGTTGGCATCGCCCTGCATCGACAGCACGCCGATGAGCGCAATCTCCCCGCCGAAGCCGACGGCCTGGATGGACTGCGCGAGCGTACCGAGCCCGCCGACCTCGACCACGTGGTGGATGGTGCCTCCGGCGAGCTCGGCCGCCCTGACACCCCACAGAGGCTCGGACCTGGAGTTGAGCGTGGCGTCAGCGCCGAGCTTCTTCGCGCGCACGAGCTTCGCGTCGCTCGAGGAAGTCGCCACGACCCGCGCACCGGCGGCCTTGGCGATCCGCAGCGCGAGGAGTGACACGCCACCGGTGCCGATCAACAGCACCCACTGGCCGCGCTCGAGCGGACGTACGCCCGTCAGCAGCGCATTCCACGCGGTCACCCCGGCGCAGGGGAGCGTCGCCGCCTCTTCGAACGTCAACGAGTGAGCGAGCTTCACGACACCCGTCTCGGGAAGCGCCACGTAGTCGGCGAGCATTCCTTTGGCGGGCGGACAGCCGAGCGCCTCGCCCTTGGCCGGGGGCGGCGGCCCGTGAAGCCAGTCCGTGAAGAAGGTGCCGGCCACCCGATCTCCGGGGGCCAGGGCCTTCACCGCTGCACCGACCGCCTCCACGACCCCGGCACCATCGGAGAGCGGAGTCCCGGCCACCTTGATGGCGGCGCCGAAATAGCGTCCCTGGGCAATGGCCTGATCGCGGTAATTCAGGGAAGCGGCGTGCACACGCACCAGCACCTCCCCCGGCGCCGGATCGGGTCTCGGCAGTTCCACGAGCTCGAGCTGCTCAACAGAGGTGCAGCCCGCGGGCAGCCGCCACGCGCGCATTTTCCGCCCTGCGCTCATCGCGCCTCACCCGTCCAGGTCCTCAGGCCCGGCGCCGTGCGGTCCTCGCCCGCGAGCGCGCGCGCCACCGCCGGGCGCGCCTTCATCTTTTCCCGCCACTCGATGAGGCGCGGGCAGCGCTTGCCTATGGCCAATTCCGGAAACATGCGCTCCACCGACATACCGCAATAGGAATAGAAATTGATGTCCGCGAGGGTGTAGCCATCGCCTGCAATCCAGGCGGTCTGCGCGAGCTGTTTTTCCACCTTGTCCACCGCGTAGAGGATCTTCTCCGTCGCGTGGGCGAGGTCCGCCTCGCTGAAACCGGAGCGTGCCGCGCGCCATTTCCTGCGCTGGTCGGGCAGCGGAATGTGCTCCATCAGCCGGTCGAACTCGTCGCTCTCGATGCTGCGCGCGATGATGCTGACCATGCGGTGCCAGCCGTGTATCGAGACATAGTTCATCACCTGCTCGTCACAGAACTTGTTCCAGTAGCGCATGCGCGCCGCGCCGACCGGGTCGCGCGGCCGCAGTGCAATGTCGGGAAAAGCGTCCTCCAGGTACTCGTTGATGACGGTCGTGTGAGTGACGATCACGCCGTCGTGATCGAGCACCGGCACCTGTCCTTCGGGATTCATCGCCACGAACCAGTCCGCGTGCTGCTCGAACTTGTGCAGGTCGACGTAGACGCTCTGAAACGGCAGGCGTTTCTCGATGAGCGGAATCATGGATTTCAGCGAGTTCGCCGCCGGCTCCGCGTGGTAATACTTGAGTGTCATGTCAGTCCTGCCATGGTGGCGGTCCGCGAAACGCTCACGCCAGCCCCAGGAGCCGCGCCGCGTTGTCCTTCATGATGCCCGGCAGCACCTCGGCCTTGAAGCCGACCTGCCGTGCCGCCTCCAGCCACTTGTCGGGGCGAATCAGCGGGAAGTCCGAGCCGAACATCATCTTGTTCTTCAGCGGGCCGTTGGCGTACTGGATGATCTGCGGTTGAAAATACTTCGGGCTCCAGCCGGACAGGTCGATGTACACGTTGTCCTTGTGCAACGCCATCGACAGGCTCTCGTCGACCCAGGGCCAGCTCGGGTGGGCGAGCACGATCTTCATGTCAGGAAAGTCGACCGCGACGTCGTCAATCAGCATCGGCTGGCCCCACTTGAGGCGCACGCCGCCGCCGCCGGGCAGCCCCGTGCCCATCCCCGAATGGCCGGTGTGAAAGATCGCCGGCAGCTTGTGCGCGGCGATCACCTCGTAGATCGGGTAGGCGATGCGGTCGGCAGGATGGATGTCCTGCATGATGCCGTGGAACTTGAAGCCCCGTACGCCGTGATTCTCGATGAGGTCGCGCGCCTCGCGCGCACCCATCCTGCCCTTGCGCGGATCGATCGAAGCGAAAGGAATGACGATGTCGTCGTTCCTGGCGGCGTAGTCTGCGATTTCGTAGTTGCTGACGCGCTTGGCGCCCAGGCTGCTCTCGCAGTCGACGGTGAACAGGCAGAACGCAATCTGCTGCCCGCGATACAGGTCGATGATCTCGGGAATCCTGGGCCGCTCGCGCGGCGCCTTGAAATAAGCGGACGCCGCATCGAAGAACCGCCCCATGACCGGATCCTCCGGATCGTGGCAGGAGACATCCGCATGCACGTGCACGTCGATCGCGCGAACCTTGGACAGATCAATCATGCGGCACTCTCAGGCCAACATCCTGGGGGCTGTCTTGATCGCCGCCTCGATCTCCGCGGCCCGATCGCGCTTGATCGGCACGTCCCGCCCCGCCTGTACTGCGGGGCGCGCGCCGACGAGCGAGAGCCAGCGCTGCAGGCTCGCGAACTCGGCAACGCTGACACCGGACCACTCATGGCCCGATACCCAGGGCCACAGCGCCATGTCCGCAATCGAGTACTCCCCCGCGATGTACTCGTGACTCGCGAGCTGCCGGTCGAGCACCCCGAACAGGCGCGTCACCTCGCGCTGGTAGCGCTCGATCGCCGCCGGGATCTTCTCGGGGAAGTAGCGCAGGAACACGTTCGCCTGACCCATCATGGGACCGACCCCCGACATCTGGAACATCAGCCACTGGATCACGCGGCTGCGGCCGCACACGTCTTGCGGCAGGAACTTGCCGGTCTTTTCTGCCAGATAAATCAGTATGGCGCCCGACTCGAACAGGATGAAACCCCCGTCATCCAGCGTCGGAATGCGGCCGTTGGGATTGAGCCTGACGTACCAGTCCGCCTTCTGCTCCTGGGCCGCAAAATCGATCACCCGGACCTCGTAGGGCAGGCCCATTTCCTCGAGCGCGATCGAGATCTTCCAGCCGTTTGGCGTCGCGGCCGTATAGAGTTTGATGGTCATCCCTCATCCCCAGCGGTTGATTTCCGGACCCACGCTCCAGCTCGCGGCCGGGTCGGCGCTTCGCGCGAGCGACAGCGCCTGCGCGACGGCAGGCTGCGCCCTCACGCGCTCGAGCCACTGCCGCGCGCGCGGCTTGCCGGCAAATGCCGCGGGCACCAGCGGCACCATACCGGTGAGCCACGCAAAGCTCTCGATGTCGGCGATCGAGAACGCGCCCATCAGCCACTGCCGCGCCTCGAGTCTCGCCTCGATCTTCTCCACCGCCTGGCGGATCTTGCTCCTGCTGTCGGCGAGGCGATCCTCGGAAAGCCGTCCGGCAGTGACCTGCTCCCAGCGCGCGCGCAGATCGACGCTCCCGATCCTCTCAAGCAGCGCCGCGTCGGCCCTCGGCGGGTGCGCCCGACAGCCCAGATACGCGGCAGCGGGCGCGGTCCGCTCAGTCACCTGCCGGCACCAGCGCATCGTCTCCCAGCGGCCGTACGGGTCGGCGGGGCGCAGGGCCGCTCCCTGCCCCACATCATCGAGATAACAGGCGATGAACACCGAGTCGGTCATCGCTTCGCCCTCGACCACGAGCACCGGTCCCTCTCCCTCGACGCTCATGGCCACCCGCGGCTCCTGCGCACACGGCAAGCTGTGCCGCTGGCCGCTCCCGAGATCGATGCGCACCAGCTCGGCCCGGACCTCCTTGGCGAACAGTGTCGCGAGCACGGCCAGGGACGGGCCGTTCGGCTCCCCGTGGTACAGGGTCATGCTCATGTGACGTGCCCCGCGCCGATGTGCGGCTGCTCGAGGATCGTGACGCGCCTGACCATGCTGGTCCGTCCCATGGCCCAGCATGCCTTGGTGGCGGGACGCGCGTAGATGGCGCGCAGCCAGCGCAATGTGTTGGGTGTCAGCTCGTCGTTGGACAGCGCCGGCTGGGACAGCGGCAGCGCATACGCCAGATTGAAGCCGTTGATGTCGGCGAGGCTGTACTGATTGCTGGCGAGCCAGGGCCGTTTCGCGAGTTCCTGCTCCAGCATGGTGATGCCGAGCGCCACGCGGCGCTGGGACTCCCTGAGCTCCTCTTCGCTGAACTGTCCGTAGATCGCCTTGCGCCAGGCGACGCGGCGTTCCGGCAGCGGAATGCGCTCGATGGCCGCCTCCAGTTCCCCGGGGTCCCTGGAGCTGACCGCCGGGCCAACAAACACCTTCCAGCCGATCATCGAGAAACTGGGACCGAGCCACTGGTCCATGAGCTTCATCCACCAGCGCACGCGCCAGCGGTCGCGAGGATCTTCAGGCATGAGGCGCGGACCGGGGAACTCCTCGTCGACGTATTCCATGATCGCGGTCGACTCGGTGAGCACGCGCTCCCCATGCAGCATCGCCGGGATCGTCCCTTGCGGATTGATGGCGAGGTAATCGGGCTGATGCTGATCGAAATTGAGGAGGTCGAGGTAGTGGCTGTTGAACGCCACCCCTTTTTCCATCAGCGCCAGCATGGGCTTGCCGGAATTGGCGTTGGGTTCCCAGTGATACAAGGTGACGCTGCGCATCGGCCCGACCCGTCATTCTGTAAGTGTTGCATACCATTGGCGCGACCGCCGGTCAAGCCGCCATGGCCGGTCAGTCAAGTCTCAGTCCGACATAGTTCTCCGCCACCGTCTGGGATGCAGCAGTGGATCGGGAAAGGTACTCCAGCTCAGCCAACTGCAGGCGCTGCGCGAACGGATCGGCCGAAAACCTGTGCATCAGCGTGGTGAACCACCAGGAGAAGCGCGTGGCCTTCCACACCCGGCTCAGCGCCCTGGCGGAATACTCATCGAGCAGCGTCGAGCTTCGACTGCGATAGAACTCGATGAGGCCCCGCGCCAGAACCCGTACGTCGGCCGCGGCGAGATTCAGGCCCTTCGCCCCCGTGGGAGGCACGATGTGCGCCGCATCGCCCACCAGGAACAGTCGCCCGAATTGCATCGGTTCGGTAACCAGACTCCTCAGCGGCGCGATGCTCTTTTCAAGCGAAGGGCCTGTGATCAGCCGACCGGCGTACCGCTCGGGCAGGCGAGCGTGCAGCTCATCCCAGAAACGGCCATCCGGCCACTGCTCCACCTTGTCCTCGAGCGAACACTGCACGTAGTAGCGGCTTCGACCCCGCGAACGCATGCTGCAAAGTGCAAACCCCCGCTCGTGATTGGCGTACACGAGCTCCTCGTGCAGCGGCGGCACATCGGCCAGCAGCCCGAGCCATCCGAACGGGTACACGCGCTCGAACTGTGAGCGTTTCTCCGGCGGCACACCCCCGCGGCTCACGCCATGGTAGCCATCGCAGCCGGCGATGAAGTCGCACCGCAGCTCGTGAGGCGTGCCGGCGTGGGTGTAGGTCACCCGCGGCTGGTGTGTGTCCCAGTCCTGGAGCACCACCTCGCCCACTTGCCACAGGACTGCCCCCGGTTCGCCCGCTCTGGCCTTCACGAGGTCCTTCTGCAGTTCGGTTTGCCCGTAGACCAGAACGCTTCTGCCGGTCAGTCCCTTGAGGTCTATCCGGTGACGGCCGTTGGCGAAGGCGATGTCAAAGCCGTCATGGACGAGTCCGTCGCGCATCATCCGCCCGCTAACCCCCGCCTCCTGAAGCAGTTCCACGGTGGTCCACTCGAGCAGCCCCGCGCGGATGCGGGCTTGCACGTGATCCTGGGAGCGGCTCTCCAGTACCACCGAGTCGATCCCGTTGCGACGCAACAGCTGCGAGAGCAGCAGCCCCGAAGGCCCCGCACCGACGATCGCCACCTGGGTGGAGTGCATCATGACCTGGCTTGCTTAGGAGGAAGCCGCCCGCGCGTGGCGCCGCAGTCCTTCAACGAGTTGCGCCTGCACCTGCGTCGGTAGCCAGTCGCGGCGCACTGTCAGTCCGATCGAGCGTGTGACCGTGCCAAACGGATGTGGCAAGGCGACCAGCTGCCCGGTTGCAAGCTCGTGGTGGATCTGGTGCTCGGATGAGAGCATGACGCGGTCACTCGCCAGGAGCATGGAGCGTGCCGCGACCAGAGAATTACACTCAATCGGCGCCACGGTCCGCTTGACGTTCAGCCGCCCGACGAGCGCGTCAAAATGCCGCCGCAGGGGAGAATCGCGCCGCGGCGCAATCCACGGAAATCGCGACAACGCTGCCAGGGTGGGCGCGCCGCGACCGGCCAGTGAATGCTGAGCCCCGGCGACGATCGCCAGCGGGTCATCAAACAGGTGCTCCTGCACGATGTCCTCGTACGGGATGGGATCGCGTAACGCGCCTACCAGTACGTCCGCGGAGCCGCGGCGCAGAGCGCCGAGCATGCTCTCGTAGGGACCGTCGAGGATACTGATACCGTGCTCGGGTCGCGCCGCGGCGAATTCGAGGACCGCCCGCGCGACCAGCACACTGCGAGCGAGCGGCATGGCCCCGATGACCGTTGAGCCGCTGCCGGTACCCTGGGCGGCGGCAACCTCTGCCTGGGCCTGGGCGATCTCTGCAAACGCGAGGCGCGTGCGCAGGGCGAGCTTCTCCGCCTCCCGGGTCGGGCGCACGCCGAAGCTCGTGACCTCGAACAATTCGGTGCCCAGAGATCTCTCCAGCTGTCGCGCAGCGCGGTGCACGGCCGCCCGGGCGCGCCCGGTGCGGCGCGCCGCACGGGCAAAAGCGCCCTCCTCCACCACGGCGATGAGCGCCGTGAGTTGCGTGGAGGTTATGCCCCTCATGACGTCTTCGTTCGCCGCATCGTCCGATCGCGTGCGCACCGCCCCGAGCGCTTCCCGCAGCATCTCGAGTGCCCGCTCGACGCGCTGCGCGGCCGCGCGCCCCGCACCGGTGAGCGCGAGCCCGGAATAGCTGCGGTGCAGGAGACGGGCTCCCAGGGCGGCTTCAATCCGAGCGACGGCCTGGGTGACTGCGGGCTGACTGAGGTGCGCCGCGCGGGCGGCCGCGCTCACGCTGCCGCGCCGGACCACCTGATCAAAGAGCATGAGATGCCGGACGTTGGGCGTCGCGCCAGGACCTGAGCCAGAGGCCATGTCCACAATCTCTTATACCCGGCCGTGAATTGCAATTACCCGCCCGGGCGGGCGCGGCTGGACAATGGCCGCTCCCGAGCTTTCAGGTAGCTGCCATGAATGTCGTGTACACCGGTATTCGCCGCGCCGATCCCGAGGTGGTGAATGGGCTGGCGCGCTACGGCGTTGCCACCGTCCACGAGGCGCAGGGCCGAACCGGGCTCCTGGGTCCGAAGCTGCGCCCCATCTATCCGGGGGCTCGGATCGCCGGCTCTGCGGTCACGGTGAGTGTCCCTCCGGCGGACAACTGGATGATCCACGTCGCGGTAGAGCAGTGCCGCGCTGGGGACGTTCTGGTCGTCGCACCGACTTCCTGTTCAGACGCCGGCTATT
>WNFQ01004080.1_pt1 | contig 11698 bp, 16 predicted proteins | sample 5400171 | NCBI WGS metagenome assembly WNFQ01 (sample SAMN13153356, study PRJNA577476) | soil metagenome | isolation source: 20 cm soil under Madrone tree | place: USA:California | collected 2016-06-14
CACCCGGGCCGGGCTACGGTACCGCCATGACGGAGCCACGCCATGGGTTGTGGCCACCTCTTCACTCGTTCCTCTCGCCACTCAAACTCACGTTCGGACGCTTATGGTCTTTCGGGACTCGAGAGCCGTGCGCTCTTCATGCTGTGTAGAAGAGACCCCTATTTCTTGTGGCTCAGTGCCTCGAGCGGTGATGACCTCTGCAGTGAATAATGACGGAAAAGGACCCATGGCCGAGCTCACCGTTCTATTACTTGAGCGGGCGAGCTGAAGGAGCTCGGCGTCGACTTTGTCGATGTCAGCTTGGGAAGAAGATTCCCGTCTCACGGCAGGGTACTATCCCAGGTACGAAAAATGTACCCACCCATCCTTTCTCCGGGAGAAAGAACCCGGGGACGTGATCATATGACTCTCGTTTGTAGGTTCCATTCACGGAGGCAGTCAGGAAGGCTTATACGTACATTATCGTTGGCACTTTGGGAATGATCGATGCAACAGCGGGCGAACGACTGCAAGGCAGACATCGTCTTGCTCGTGCGCGAATTTTTACGCGATCCACAAATGTCTGTGGGCTGCCAATGAACTCGGTGTCACCAAATGAAACCCGTGCTGCAGTACAATCTTGCGTGGCAGATGCCTGGGGTGCTGATTTTTGACAAGGATTAAGAGACCCCTTTCTACTTCATTTTCTACTCTTGCATGTGTTTTTGAGAGAGCTCGCGTTGCTTTTTGATACACTGAAGAACGGGAATTCGGTACTCTCTGAACCTGATCTACATATCATTGATTTGCCATTTCAAAAATGACCTTGGGTATTCTCTAATTTGGCACCGTGATCTAGCAGCAACTGCGCAAAGTCCTGATGTTCATTGCCGGTAGTCGCCATGAATGGCGTATTATTTTAAACCGATTCTGGATATTCACGTCCGCTCCACGATCGAGCAAGAGCCGCACGACCTCGCGATGTCCCGCTCCCGATGCCAGATATAAAAGTCTCGTTCAGATAAGTTCTTCCGTTCACGGTAGCATTATACTCGAGGAGCTGCACGACCCCGAGATATCCATTGCGCGATGCTAAGTGCACGGCACATACTTCTGATCGTGATGCTTCAGTCTCTCCTCCCAGGAGTACGACATCGAGAGCCTCTTCCAGCAGCAAAGCCGCGGTTGGCGCGTCTATGTCCATCTTACCACTTTCTCATTCCCATAAGGGGGATGTTGGGCTATCAGCCAGATGTGGATAGCCGCCTCGTACCGTTTAAGGTGAGCGTACATCTACCCACGGACGTGTTTGAGCAGTGAGAGGGTGCGACAGAAGTTTTCATGGGTATGCCAGTTGAGATAGTTTAGCCAAATAATTTCCCTCAACGCACTGCCCGAAAAAAAGTAACATTGCGTCCACAGGAGAGAACGCACTTGGTTTCCCTCGCGTCCGAAAGTGATGGGGCAACAGATTGACGTGCGCCGCAGGGCAGTCAACTTACGATAAGTACCACTGACATGTTACGTTGCAGGTGCAATCATACGTTCCGTCACAGGGCACCCTTCCCAGCAACCAGCGGTCTTTCGTGTTTTCCATTGTGGAAGTCATCGTGGGTGGATCACTAAAGCTGCAATGCTCGGGGTCAATCAGATATTGCATGAAATCCTGTCATTGGATGTCGGGCTTTCGTAATTGACCCAGTACGGTGGGACGAATGCAGATTGCTGCATGTAGGTGGACAAGATGTACTAGTAGAAGGGAAGTGCGGTACAGTCCCTGCTCGCTGGCGTTGCGTGAGATGTGACGACGTGACGTCACGGGTGTGACAACAGTGGGCCACGACATCGAGGTCAAGCAAGTCTGAACGTTCAGACACTGTTTGTGCGACGTCGCGCACAATGAACCCTCGCCTGCGTATTCCTTTTCTGACGCGTGGATATGCGACGCGGCTTCCTCAAAGGCCGCCAATGCGGCATCCCGACCCACTTACGAATAATCCCAATGCAGTCTCCACCTCCCTCCCCGAAGACTTGACATTCATTCATCGCCCACCGCCGTCCGCTCCCACACCACATTCCTACACAGTTAATCCATCCTCCCCCCTTTTGCGCACTGAGCCACAGACATCATTGCCGGTTTCTGCTTTGCCTCCACCACTCAAAAATGCCACGTTGGCACACCCGTGCTTGCCCGAGGACAAGATTTCGGAGATACAGCAACTGAGGATGGAAAACCCGGAATTCTACACGCGCAGTAGGCTTGCGAACGCTTTCGGATGTTCTCCCTCGTTTGTGAGCTATGTCGCACCTCTGAATCCCTCTCAGCAGCACGCCGCGCTGGCGAAGCGGGATCGGGAGCATGAAAAGGCGCGCACGGGGTGGGGTGAGAAGGCCGCTCTTATACGGGAGATGCGTAGAAAGCGAAAGGAATTCTGGTGAATTTGGAGTTAGGGAAGGAGGGAGGTTCGAGACCTGTGCGGGGGTCGCCAGGAGTGACATACGCGACGACCTCGGTGCGGTCGCTCCCCGCTGATCCATGGTTCTGGCTAATTGAGAGATGGGTGATAGGATATTTGTGTCCATTGACCCATGGGTAGGGTTAAAATCGGCTGTAGTGGCCAATTTGGCTCGTTCTAGGCGTGTTGTATATACATTACCTGCCAATAAGACACCTAGGCGGGCATCCGAGTGCTCTCTCTCGGTCGCCGGCGAAACCTGGAGAGTCAAACACGAGATTTACGCAATCACGCGGCTTTGTATGTTTGGGGTGCTGTCCATCGCCCCGGCCGAATTTGGATGCATTCCGCCTGCTGACAGCGGTGGGGTGCTGTCACCGCACCCCACTGGTCCGTATTTTCCCCATCCCCAATTAAATACATAAACACCTGCCCCCTCATCTCTCCTCCCGGCACTTCTCTGTCACCCCCACTCTTGTCCTAATGTCTGCCCAAGCTAGCGTCAATATTGCCAGGAACGCCGCCACGACTAAGCTTCTTGCCAGAGTCCCTCCCCCTGCGTTCTCCCAGGCGACACACCGCTCGCGTTGCCTTGCCCAGCTCCGCTCAAAGCATGACAGTCTTGAAAAATATGTCTACCTCAACGGCCTGAAAGATCGTGACCCATCCCTCTTCTACTCTCTGTTATTCGACAACATGCGGGAAAGTACACCTCACCTTTCTTTGATCAATGCTTTTTTACATGCTTCTTGCCGTCCACAGGAAATGGTCCCAATCCTGTACACCCCGACGGTGAGGATACAAAATGTGTCTTGTTTTCACGCATATAATAACCATGGTTGCTGTCTGATCATCTAGGTTGGTGACGCGTGCACCAACTACTCACACATCTGGCGTCGCCCGGAGGGCATGTACGTCTCCATTTTGGATAAAGGCCGCATCCGTGAGGTTCTTGCTACATGGCCCAATGCTCGCGAGGCACGCATTGCAGTCGTCACTGATGGCTCGCGCATTCTTGGTCTTGGTGACCTCGGCGCGAACGGACTTCCGATCGCGGTGGGTAAGCTGTAAGTATGACCAAAAAGCAATTCTCCGACACGGAGAGAACTGACGAGACTTCCGGTCGTAGTGACCTTTACATTGCCTGTGCAGGCATTCGTCCGTCATCAGCGGTGCGTTTCACCCAGCGCCATCGGACCAGATGCCGTTGCTTACCAATAAGGCTGGGTTCTAGTTACCGATCTGCCTCGACCTTGGTACATCAACGGAGAGGTACCTCAATGATCCTTTGTATATTGGTGTGCGCCGCCCCCGCCCATCTCCCGAGGAGGTATGTCATGCCGCCTTGCGTGCCTTCGAGTACCGAGTCACGTGAGCGTAGATGGATGAGTTTATGGACGAGTTCATGGACGCTATGAAGGAAGTCTTCCCCAATTTGCTCGTGCAATTCGAGGACTTCTCGACGGACAATGCTTTCAAGTATCTCAGCCACTTCCGTCAAAAATATCGCTGCTTCAACGACGACGTAAGCCTGTGGTGTGGGAGATGTCTTTTTCCCTTATCTTACATAACCCTGATTAGATCCAGGGCACGGGTTCGGTCATCCTCTCAGGTTTTATGAATGCGGCACATCTCGCATCAGAGGCATCCGGCAGACCACTCGCTGAGCATCGCATCCTATTCTTTGGCTCTGGCTCTGCTGGAATTGGTGTCGCGAAGCAACTGCTGTCTTTCTTCACGTTCCAGGGCTTGAGTGAAGCCGATGCTGTGAAACAGATCTGGGTCTGCTCTCATTGCTTCGCCCTGTATGCGCGCATTTTATTCATAAAGTTATAGACTGTCGATTCTAAGGGCTTGGTTACCGCTGGTCGCCCTGGCCTCCAAGAACACAAGAAGTGTCAGCCACTCTTGTATACTCGGAATGCCTTTTATTGACTAGCATTGTAGTCTTTGCACGCACTGACTATCAAGGTCCTCCCTTGACAAACTTGGTTGATATTATCAATCATGTAAGACCCACCGCTCTCCTCGGCCTTAGTACACTCCGCGTAAGTATCTCATCGTTACCGCACGGTTCCCTTTGGTGAGTTTCTGTGCCTACAGAATGCGTTTACGAAAGAAGTCATCCACGCGATGGTGGCGCACAACACGCGTCCGATCATCCTTCCGCTATCGAACCCGGTGTCGTTGAGCGAGATCGACTACGAAGATGCTCTCAACTGGTGATTCATCCACGCCATTGAGCTGTCTGTTCGCAGTCCTGACTGAACTTTGAATGCAGGACCGGTGGCAAAGTTATCTTCGCTTCTGGCTCACCTTACAACTCCATCTCACTTGGAGAGAAGACATTCGAGCCAGGTCAAGGCAACAACATGTATATCTTCCCGGGTATTGGTCTCGGTGCATTGCTCGCCAAGGCGAGCCGCGTGACGGACTCTATGGTCGAGCAGGCGTCCATCGCTCTCGCTGGCTCACTCGACCCCGATGAGCGTGCAGCAGGACTGATATACCCCCGCCTTGACCGCATCCGGGAGATTAGCCCAAGAATCGCGCTTGCTGTTGTGCGCGCCGCACAAAATGCTGTATGTCCCAGTCCTAAACTCGGGGATTTCGGTTAATATACTGACATGGGTCCTATCTAGTCCGTCGACTGCGCTCCTGCGCTCCGCCATGTGACGGATAATACGCTCCTGACGTATATCAAGGAGCAGATGTGGGACCCGCGACCGATTAAGAGCCACTTCTGAGGGTTCCAGTGTACTATAGACATCGAGTTGAATTAGTATCACACTGCCATGATTCATGATCACCATATGTTCTATGTCTTGGATTTTGATTTCGTGTCCCATAGAGTAACATACACTGTATATGCCAATCCGCGCTGATAATAGAAGAACGTTTGACTTGTCGATACAACCAAAACCTGGGGGCTACATAGTTTGTTATCTCCTCTCTGGTTCACATGTCTAGATCTCGTCTGCTCTATCTGGGTACCCCACTCATGTGCTCATGGGTCGATATTTTCGTCAATCTCTAGTCCCTCTACACTGACGCCACCCGCCCCCGTCTTCCATCGACCAATCGCGAAGCGATGGTTGACGCCGTCCAGCTTGGGCACACAAGCGGCACCGCCACACCCGCCCGTGCGCTGCATCGGAACGAGAAAGAAGACCTCCTTGACGCGCGAATGTAATAGCGCCATCGAACACATCACACATGGCTCATGCGTCGTGAAGAGTGAGCGCGACGTGAGGAGGTAGAGTTGGCCGTTCTTTGCGGGCGTGGATGTGGATGCCGGCGGGGATGGGGTTGATAGGGTGGTGGCGGCGGTGGCGGAGATGGCGGGGGTAGAGGTAGTCGGGTCTGCAAGCGCACGCACGACGTTCAGTGTTGCGTGACGCAGAGGATGCGCGGAGGAGATGCGCGTGTCGCGCGCTAGGTATGAGGGCCACGCGGGTTCTTCTAGTGGTGCTGGGACGTAAGACGCGATGGGAAGCTGGGTGGAGAAGAAAAAAGGAGGTTGTCAGAGATACGCATGCTCCAGGCAGGGAGCAGTAGACAGATTGAGCGCACGCAAGCACGCAAGCACGTACGCACCTCTCCTGCGGCGCGCGCCGCTCGCGATTCCTCCACGACGCGTAGCATCGCAGCGCAAGCCCACTGCGCACGCGCGCGGCTCCAGTCTTCGGGCTCGCCTTTGCGCCGTGGCGCGAAGACCGTCGGCCAGAGCGCGTTCTTTAGCACTAGCGAGGTTGGCGTGAGCGCTGCGCTACGCGGGACTGTTAGTCGGTAGGGCGGTGCGCAGTCGAGGTCTGGTGGGAGCTCCGGCACGGTTGGGGACGTGCTGGTGAGGAGGAGAGTTGAGTGCGTGCCGGTGGGCGATTTGCGCACGCGTTTGAGGTGTGAGAGGGTTGGGGTATCATAGCCGGATGATTTGAGCCATCTGAGGGTAAGGATATGGGGAGAAGCGGAGAAGAGGGATGAAAGTAATGAGCGTTGACGGGGGATAGATTATGGGAAGGAGATATATACTTCAGTGCTGAGGTTATGTGTCGTGGGTCTGGGATGTCCACCACCCATGCCTGTACTTGTATTGGGCATCAGGAGACGCGCGCGGAAGCGCGGGACATGCTCACCTGTACGGACCGTCTCTGATGTCTCTTCGTCGTCCTCGTCAGAGGTTAGCTTGACCCTGGTGAACGGGAGATCCTCATCGGGTAGAATTTCGTTCGGGTCTGGCATATCCTCTAAAACGCGTTTCGATGATGATGCTTCACCGGCGACGGCGGAGAGGCCGCCCCAGCCGTCTTCGACGAGTTCGGTGTCTGCGAGCGTACGTCCGTCTGAGGTTGGGATCTCGACGGGTTCGAACCAGAGGTTTGACCCGTGGTAGATGCAGAGCTCTTCATCGGGTTCGACGGCGCGCACGGTCGTATATCGGATAGAGTCGGTGGCGGTGTCGATGGAATAAGAGACATTTGGAGAGTCGGAATGATTGAACAGGGACCCTGTGTGAATGAAATTGGATAGCTGAAGTAGGGACAGGCAGGTGAGCGCACCGAGTCCGAGGGCGAGGGCGATTCTTCCGTCTCTCCAAATGAATGTGTAGTGGTCTAGCACCGTATGTCGTCCATGTGCCTCGTATTCCTCAGCGGAGAAGAGCAATGCAGGGCTGATCTCAAGCAATGTATGCGCGAGCAGGGGTTTGGACGCTATGGATAATTTACATATCATCGATGCGGTGAGCAGTCAACGCTGACATACCGTAGACCCCTCGACCCCTCCCCTCGGAATACTTGATCTTACATCCTGTGTTATTGAGGTGTTCCGGTGCGGCAGGTCTGTAGGAGGACGAGGTGGTCGGATCGTGGAGATCTGGCATGCAGTTGGCCACGTCGAGCGCGCATAGACACCACCGCTGACTGACAAAACTCACAACATGTCCGAATCACTCCCTCCACGTCGCCTACCGTCCTTATTGCTCTTTGCACTCGCCCCCCTCCCAGCTTGGTTTGTCGTACGCCCGCTCATCAATCCCGTTCCACCCGTGCCAGCGCTCTATGTTTCCTTTGGATTCTCCATCTTCGCCCTCCTCGCGACCATCTATCTCGTCCCGGCGTTGGGCCCGACTTTCGTCAAGGCCAATTTGAAAGGCCGGGACTTGTTGAAGGCGTACAGCACACCGATGTATACTGTTTTCTACCCTTCGATGTGCCGTCCGTGTTCCTGCTGACGCAGACCAACAGACCCGAGAGCATGGGGCTCGTCTGCGCGTCAGTATATATCCTCCTGTTAATTCTATTTATTCCGTTCGCTTTCTCTCCCATATCCTTGAATGGATCTCAAGCTCAATATACCGTGCGGGAGGGTATAGTCGTCAGTGCATTTCCTCACTACCAAGTACGATTTCTTTCATTTCCCTCATGTACAAGCTAAAGAGAACAAAGCTTTCCGTTTACCTATCTTCGCTTCTCTCGCTGCTTATCGCGACGATGCTCGGCTTTCTGGACGACGTCTTTGATATCCGCTGGAGACATAAAATACCCATACCTATCATCGCATCAATCCCGCTATTGATGGTTTATTATGCCGACAACGGCAATACTCACATTGTAGTACCCATTCCCTTCCGTCCGTTCTTTGGTTCCCTCTTGAACCTCGGTACGCCATCTCTTATCTTCTTCAGATACTCCTACCAATACTTATGTAACTTAGGACCTCTGTACTATTTATACATGTCGCTTCTCTCTACTTTCTCGACAAATAGCATCAATATCCTCGCTGGTATCAACGGATCCGAGGTCTCGCAAGCCGTCGTCATTGCGCTTTCTGTCATCCTCAACGACCTACTATACCTTCCTTGGCCAACTGGTTTCCGTGTTCCACTGCATCTTCTTGGGAGTCGTGCAGAAGTTGAAGTTGGTGGTGTCTGGAGCGCCGGCATGGCATATGGCAGTACACAGTTGGTCGAGCGACACCTCTTTAGTTTATACTTCATGCTTCCTCTCGTGGGTGTCTGTCTTGGCTTTCTATTCCATAACTGGTGTGCAAATTCCCTTGCTCTCTGAATCGAGACTAATACTGATGCATCGGCCGCACAGGTATCCCTCGCGTGCATTCCCGGGTGACACGCTTTGCTATGTAACCGGCATGGCATTTGCTGTCGTTGGCATCCAGGCGCATTTTTCCAAGACGCTACTCCTCTTCTTCCTTCCGCAGATCTTCAACTTTATTCTTTCCTGTCCCCAGCTATTCGGTCTCGTGCCGTGTCCGCGTCATCGCGTCCCTCGGTATAAAGTCATATTAAAACCGCGACACCCAGTACTTACATGGGCCGTAGCTTCGACCCAGATACGGATCTTTTGCATCCATCTAAAACCCAATTTCTGAAGCGTACGTCGCGACTTTCCACCGTTGTTCTACGGATTCTAGCGGGACTCGGTTGTACGGAGTTGACTACGCTTCCGGATGGGACGATACTTGAGGCGACGAACCTGACACTCTTGAACGTATTACTGTTGCGCCTGGGGCCGATGCGGGAGAAGCGTCTGACCCAGGCCCTGATAACAGTTCAGGTGATACTTCCGGTTATCCTTTGCGCGATCTATGATTGTTGACGATGTCCTTAGGTAGCGGGAAGCGTAGTTGCCTTCATAATACGCTACGGCTTGGCATATCTTGTTTTCGATGGCGATCGTCGTTAGTGCTGTGTTCTCTCAGCAGGTTTTACAGACCTGTGGACTCTCGACCTGTGCATAGGACCAGATCACGCACCGAATCATCTCAAGTAGTCTTGCAGTGCGTCCCATATACAGAATTATTTTACGATGTCATACACTTTTGCTTTATTGTATAGACTAGACTAGTACATTTTGAATGGCCCTGAAAATTGACCGTGATCGCGAGATGGGAAATCACATGCGTGCCCCCTACTCTAAATTAGGAAATTGCACCTGGTCGTTTCCTCCACATAAGCTGCAAAACCCGAGTCCGGGTCATCTCAACCTCCAACCCGCCCTTTCCAACGGCCATGTCAACAGAAAGAGCCACATTTCGCACCGAGGTTTCAGAAATAGAACGCTGGTGGAAGGTTTGTTCAGTCCCGTTTATGTCTCTTTGATTTTGACTCTCGTGACCCCCTTTGTAGAGCGCCCGCTTTGCCCGGGTGAGGCGACCATACACAGCCGCCGACGTTGTCTCGAAGCGTGGGACCCTCCCAATGTCATACCCTGCCGATGTCCTCGCTAAAAAGGCCTTCGCGCTTTTTTCTGAGCATTTCAAAAGGCGTACACCGTCGCACACATACGGAGCGTATGTCTTGTCTTATCCTATTATAATATTGAGGGTGTTTAATGGGGGCTACATCACAGGCTGGACCCTGTTCAGGTTACCCAGATGGCGAAGTATCTCGAAACTGTTTACGTTTCCGGCTGGCAATCGTCGAGTACGGCATCGAGTACACATGAACCTGGCCCTGACCTTGCTGGTAAAGTTTCCATCTGCTGTCTCTCACGAGGCCAGGAATAATCGACGCTCTTCAAAGATTACCCCTATAACACCGTACCAAATAAGGTTGAGCACCTTTTCACTGCTCAACTCTTCCACGACCGCAAACAACGCGAAGAACGCTCCCGTATGAACAATGCAGAGCTTGCCTCGGTCCCCGCTATCGATTATTTCCGCCCTATCATAGCAGATGCCGACACTGGCCACGGCGGTATTACGGCAACTATGAAACTTTCAAAGCTCTTCGCAGAAAAAGGCGCCGCAGGTATTCACATTGAGGACCAAGCACCGGGCACGAAAAAGTGCGGTCACATGGCAGGCAAAGTGCTTGTTCCCATCCAGGAACACATAAACCGGCTTGTTGCGATCCGACTTCAGTTCGACATTATGGGTGTCGAGTGCCTTGTCATCGCGCGGACCGATTCCGAGGCTGCAACACTCATCACGACCAATGTCGACGCGCGCGACCACCCGTTCATCATCGGCAGTACGAACGCGAGTGCTCGTCCACTTGTCGAAATCATGAACGAAGCCATAATGCGCGGGGTGACTAGCGACGCGCTGCAGGCCGTCGAGGACGATTGGCTCGCCCAGGCTGGGCTCAAGCTCTACAGCGAGGCACTTGCAGATGCCTTGCGTACTCAGACGTCCGCGTCGCTGGCGACTTTGAATAAATTCATCGCGCGNNNTCGCGCCGTATGCGGATCTACTGTGGATGGAGACGAAGCAGCCGATCCTTGCGCAGGCACGCGAGTTTGCTGACGGCGTGCACAAGGCGTACCCTGACCAGTGGTTGGCGTACAATTTGAGCCCGAGCTTCAATTGGGATGCTGCTGGTCTTGGAGAGAACGATATGAAGGACTTCGTATGGCAGCTCGGGAAGCTCGGGTTTGTGTGGCAATTCATCACGGTGCGTGGCCGGTCCGGTGTCCCGCTACGTCTGTCGTATTTTTTGTTTATGACCCCCTTGCAGCTTGGCGGTTTGCATTCGAACGGGTATATCTCAGACCTGTTCGCCAAAGCATTCGCGACAGAGGGAATGAAGGCGTACGTGGAGCTTATCCAACGGAAGGAGCGCGAGCTTGGCACGGACATGCTCACCCATCAGAAGGTTCGCACTTCAATCCTTCACTCATCATGAAGAGGAACGGGTAGGTCTGATCATATACGCGCAGTGGAGCGGTGCAGACTACGTCGATAACCTAATGAAGACTGTCACGGGTGGTATCTCGTCGACAGCCGCGATGGGAAAAGGCGTCACGGAAGCGCAATTTACAAAGACTAAGCTGTGACACGCGGTGTCGGCGTTGGCGGATACGGCGGTTGCGACCGAGTTGGGGTAGTCTATTTTGAAGACAAATGTAAGCATTGCGATTCCCTGCAACCAGATACATAAAGCTTCGTTTACATTACCGTATTCGAGACGGCATTGGTCCACGTGGGAACGTCTGAATCGGAGAGGATGGTGATTAAGTCCAATGCCTGAAACATGTATAAGGAACCCCTTCTTTCCACCTCACTCAGGCAGCTCTCACCCATGAATTGAATTAGACGAACTGGAACCAGCCAGTCAACCCCGTCGTTCGCCGGTACCTACCTTTTGCCCTATCGCGCTGACCACGATGAGCAAAACTATTCCCACGAGGAAAGCAGAAAAAGCGCGTACGACCTCAAGCACATCAAACAACAGAGCCATCGGTTTGAGCCAGCGCTCCCAGAGTTTCCTGTCCACACGGGTTTCATAAGGCGCCGCAGCG
>WNFQ01003340.1_pt1 | contig 11697 bp, 14 predicted proteins | sample 5400171 | NCBI WGS metagenome assembly WNFQ01 (sample SAMN13153356, study PRJNA577476) | soil metagenome | isolation source: 20 cm soil under Madrone tree | place: USA:California | collected 2016-06-14
AGTGCGGAGCGACAAATCAAGATCTCTACAAAATTTTTATGACTGGTCTTGACGGTACACCGATGCCCTCCTTTGCCGATGTCATCAAACCTGACGACGCCTGGGACCTCGTGCACTTTTTGCGGACGCTTCAAGACGCTTACAAGAGTCCGGAATTGGCATTGTGGGAATCCACCAAGGAAGGCGCGCAACAAGTGGCAGCCAGGAAGGTCAGCGGCACGCCAACCGGTTCCGGATTTAAACAATAACCTTCAGCTTGGGAGTGATTCATCTCAGGAAGGAGTAAAGATTATGCCAACCAAGATAGGCCATGCCGCAGCGCTGGTCGTGCTCGCTGCTTCTGCGATTGCCTTCGCGGGGCCGAGCGGCGGCAGTGTAAGTGGCAAAGTGACCTACGAAGGGACGCCCGCAAAGCAGAAACCGATCGACATGTCCAAAGAGCCGAGCTGTGCCCAGCAGCATCCGACTCCGATCACAACGGAAACGGTGGTTGTGGGTCCGGGGAACACCTTGCAAAATGTGGTTGTTTATATCTCGGCAGGCGCGCCGGATGAGTCCTCCGCACCCCCTCAAGCGGTCACCATCACGCAGAAGGGGTGCCAGTATTTGCCGCATGTCGTTCCCATGGTGGTCAACCAGGAACTTAAAGTCGTAAACGCTGATCAGACATCGCACAACATTCACCCCTTGGCGAAGATCAATCATGAATGGAATAAGTCGCAACCGCCCGGGACTCCGCCTTTTTCCGAAAAGTTTGACAAGCCAGAGTTCATACCGGTGAAGTGCAACGTCCACCCATGGATGCACAGCACATTTGTCGTGCTGAAGACTTCTCATTTCGCGGTCACTGGCGAGACTGGGGGTTTCACTCTGCCGAACCTGCCACCGGGAAAATACACGGTTACCGCCTGGCATGAGTCCTACGGCGAGCAGACGCAGGATGTGACGATCGCTGGCAGCGAAACGAAGTCCGTGAATTTCGTTTTCAAGGCGAAGCCCTACTAGATAGGCATCAAGACTACGAATCGGAAGCGGTCTCGGGATTAGCGCAAGCGCGCCCGGACCAGTTGAGGGGGGAAGCGAGGAACTGTGGGAAAACTTTTCGCAGCAATCTTGACGCTTGTAGCTCTAGCGTCCGCGTATCCCATCGTGACTCACATGTATGTGCAGCCAGTAGACATCTCAACTCACGGCCACGCGATCGACGAACAGTTGTCGGACACCATGGCCGAGGCAGGGTTTGCGTTTCTCGGCGCCCAACTACTGCTTGCGCTCTTCGTGTGGAGATTTTCTAATCGTAAAAACGGGTCCAACGTGAAGCATCTGCCGGGCGGGGCGAAATTAATGGTGGCGACAGCCTTCATTCTCGTAGGGACGGAAGTTCTGGCTTTGGGCGTTCTCGGACAGAAGGCATGGGCTGACGTGTACTTTACGGCGCCGAAACAAGATGCACTCCAGATTCAGTCGCAGGCAGGCCAATTCGCCTTCTATTTCCGCTATCCCGGAACGGATGGAAAATTTGCCCCGCTTCATCCGGATAAGATTGATGAAGGAAACGGAAACTACTTTGGGCTGGATCTTGCGAATGACGTCGAAGCCCGAGACGATATCGTAACGGCGGAGCTAGCGATACCAGTCAATCGGGAAATTCAGCTCCTCATGCATGCCAAAGACGTCAACCATTCCTTCTATGTGCGCGAACTGCGCATACAGCAGGATTTCGTTCCGGGACTGGATTTGTCAGTGCATTTTACGGCGACCAAAACAGGCAAATACGAGATCGTATGCACACAACTGTGCGGGCTCGGTCACTACAACATGAAGGCGTATCTCAACGTGTTGTCTCAGGAAGATTTTGACAAGTGGTTGAGAGAGAAGGCGTCGGAGCAGTAGTCGGAGCCCATTGATTGGCGGTCCGTTCGAATCGGTCTGATCAGTTGTGCGATTGAACGAGGTGAGTACATGGAAGAAGCAGTCGTCCAGACGACACACGTTCATGCCCCGCCTGAAGGATTTATCCGCAAGCATGTTTTCAGTCTCGATCACAAAGTAATCGGCAAGCAGTATTTCGGCTTGGCATTGGTCGCCGTGTTCATGGGCATGGCGCTCTCCTGGTTGATGCGCTTCCATCTTGTCTGGCCAAACACAAAGGTTCCGGGTCTCGGCCTTTTGTCGTCAACCGGCGCTCCTGGCGGCGTCATTACCCCGGAGTACTATCTTTCCCTGATGACCATGCACGGAACGTTGATGGTGTTCTTCGTTCTGACCAATGCGCCTTTCGCGGGATTTGGGAATTATTTCCTGCCGATCCAGATTGGCGCCGAAGACATGGCGTTCCCGCGATTCAATATGATGTCGTTTTGGGTTACTTTTGTGGCCTTCCTCGTTTTGATCTTGGCGTTCTTCATTCCCGATGGCCCCCCGATCTCCGGTTGGACCGCTTACGCGCCGCTCAGCGCCGTCGGCAAAGACGCAGGACCAGGTCTGGCATGGGGGCAATCCCTTTGGGCAATCTCCATCGCGATCTTTTGCGTGGGGCAATTGCTTGGCTCCCTGAACTTTATCGCTACGACGCTGGACTTGCGCACAAAAGGCATGACATTTATGCGCATGCCGATCTGCACCTGGGCCTGGTTCATCACTTCGGCCATCGGGTTGCTGGCATTCGCAGTGTTGCTCCCCGCTTGTCTGCTGCTGCTTCTCGATCGCATGGCCGGCACAAGTTTCTTTATCCCCTCGGGGCTCGTCATCAGCGATCGCTTGCAGAATCACGCCGGGGGGTCACCGCTCCTGTGGCAGCATTTGTTTTGGTTCTTTGGCCATCCCGAGGTCTACATCGCCATCCTTCCGGCGGTGGGCATTGTTTCGCATGTGCTGATCACCAACATGCGCAAACCGATGCTGAGCGCCAAAGTGATCATCTATTCGATGATGTCGATCGGATTCCTGAGCTGGATGGTTTGGGGCCATCATATGTTCGTGAGCGGGATGAACCCATCCTCGTCGCTTTTGTTTTCATTCCCGACGCTGACCATCACGATTCCCGCGACGATCATCACGCTGATCTGGCTGGGAAGTTTGTACGGGGCGAATATACAGCTCAACTCCGCAACGCTGTTTGCGCTCGGCTTCGTTTCCATGTTTGTCAGCGGCGGTGTCAGCGGATTTTTTCTAGCCCAGCCGTCCATCGACATTTATCTCCACGCAACGTATTTCGTCGTGGGGCACTTCCACATGGTGATGGGGGTCGCGGCGATCTTTGGCATCCTGTCGGGCACTTATTTTTGGTTTCCCAAGATGTCCGGGCGCATGATGAATGAAACTCTCGGCAAGCTGCATTTCTGGATCACGTTTGTCGGAACGTACTGCATTTTCATGCCCTTCCATTACCTGGGCCTGGCAGGCAATGTGCGGCGGTATTCGTCGTTTGTTAACGACTTCATGGCCCCGCTGATGCCGGTACACAAATTTATTTCGATCGCTGCGTTCATTACCGGAGCGGCGCAGTTCATATTCCTGTTTAATCTGATTTACAGCCGATTCCGCGGGAAGCAGGCCCCTGAGAACCCATGGAACGCAACGTCGCTTGAATGGAGCATTCCCTCGCCTCCGCCGTGGGACAATTTCGCAGGTAGGCACCCCGTCATTTACCACGACCCGTACCAGTATGGAGTGAAGGGCTCCAAGGGCGATTTCGTGATGCAAGATTCGCCCGAGCAAGTGTAAGCAGTCGACCTAACTTTCGAAGAGAGCGAGAAAAAATGGCTTCGAGTACCTATCCACCAGCGGTTTCGCCACCCCGCCTCGGGGGAGCGGAGCGGGCATCCCGGAGCGGGATCTGGGTGGGCATTTTCGCCATCACAATGTCATTTGTGGCGTTCACGAGTGCGCTCTATGTGCGCCAAGCATCAGGAGATGGGGTGCACATAGTTTTGCCTCCAGTGATCTATGCGAATACGCTGGCCTTGGTGCTCAGCAGCTTCACGATGGAGATGTCACGGCGCCGTGGCGCTAGAGCTCTCGTGCCAGAAGCACTTGGCTTGCGCAATGGAATGGGTTGGCTTGTAGTTACGCTGATCCTGGGCTTGGCGTTTGTTGCCGGGCAATACCTCGCCTGGAGGTATCTCGCCGCGCAGGGACTCTATCTCGCGACGAATTCGAATAGCTCCTTCTTTTACGTGTTTACCGCCATGCATGCGCTGCATCTTTTCGGTGGAATCGCCGCGCTCGTCTACCTGATCGAGCGACTAGCCAGCAGCCACCGCACGTTTCGCCGAAGCCAGTTTGACACCACGGCCATCTACTGGCATTTCATGGGAGTTCTTTGGCTGTATCTGCTTTTTGTTATCGGTACGAGGCTGTGAACGCAAAACAGGGGGAAATACTGTGAGCGAGTCCGACATGGCCGTGCACGGGCACGGCGCCGCCCTGATGGAAGCATCGCCTTTCGCGATCCCGTCGAGGAAGCTGACGATGTGGCTGTTCATTATCTCCGACGCGGTGACGTTCGGGGCTCTTCTTTTCGGATATGGCTATCTGCGTACGGCGAGCCCGGATTGGCCGACACCCTTCAAATTTAATCCCAGCATTCTGAACGTCATGATCATGACGTTCGTGCTGATCACCAGCAGCTTGACGATGCTTGGCGCCGTGGATTCCGCGAAAGCTGGAGACAAAGCGAAGGCAAGCCGCTTTCTGTGGTCCACCATTCTGCTGGGAGTGATCTTCGCGGGATTGCACATTCGAGAATGGTTCGGACTGATCGATGGGGGCGTGCGTTTGTTCCAAAACCCCTGGGGCTCGCCGCTGTTCGGCGCCACATTCTTCAGCATCACTGGCTTGCACCTGCTGCACGTGATTGGTGGCGTCGTGGCCATCGCGGTTGTCGCCCGGAAATTCGCCCGCGGCAGCCTGACGGCGGGTCATGTTGAAACCACCGGATTGTATTGGCACTTCGTGGACCTGGTTTGGATGTTTGTCGTGCCGTTGCTCTATTTATTGAATCTATCGCGGTAGACGCGCAGCGCGGAGGGAAACGACGATGGCGGTTTCAGCAAAGTCAGGAAACGTAATCGCAAAGTATCTGCCGATTTACTTTATCCTGCTGGGAATTGCCGGGCTGGAAGTCTTCCTCGCCTATCGAGATTTTTCGATCAGATCGTTGCTCGTCATCTTGCTTGGCCTTGCTGTTTGTGGCGGAGCATTGGCTGTGATGTACTTCATGCACCTAGCGCGGGAGCGCCGCAGCCTGTTCTTGACGCTGATTCCGGCGTTGGTTTTTGTTCTGCTGATGTTGAACATGTTATGGACAGACAGTTTTCGATTGTTGCATTTGCGGCCGTTTGCGCATTAGGATGGGTTTTAATCTGGAGACCTCATCTCGGCGATTGACACGTTGGTGAGATTGGCGGGCGCGCAAGGAGATTCGGAACGTGAACCCGAAATTCAGTTTTGGAATTCGTTGGTTCGGCCGGGTGATTACTATCGTTGCGCTCCTCTGGTTTCCCATCGCGACATTCGGACAGAGTTGCGCGCTCTGCTATAGCCAGGCTGCCGGCGCCGGCTCGAGAGTGATCCAGGCATTGCGCAGCGGGATTCTTGTATTGGTGATTCCACCGGTGCTGATCTGCATCGGGCTTACCGTGATGGCCTATAGAAAGCGAAATCAGTTCAACGAAGAGTAGTAGGCCCACAGTTTACACGTTATGGCGGATTAGGGAAGGTCAAGGTCCAACGCGTAAATATCGGTCAGTCCCCGCTCCAACATCACATAAATCGAACCATCGCGGCCCAGCCCGCTGAAAAAGCAATGCGTGGCCCTCACCCGAAGAATCTCTCCGAACCCTACAACCCGCTGGACTCGCTGAGTGGCGACGTCCGCCCGAGACACGGACTCTTGATCATCAAGTTGATCTTGGAAGTAAATGGATGAGCTGTCTACGGACCAATGAGGAGCCTCTAGAAATCCACCGGACGCTATGGGAGTCCATTTCCCCGTCTGGACATCAAACAGCACCAAATGATGGTTAGCGCTATCCAGCGCGGCGATATAGCGCCCATCCGGCGACCAGCGCGGCTCGCTGAGGTCTTTCGAATCCGGCAACTCCTTCCAGATCGCGGTGGTTGGTTCGAGTGTAAAGAGCGCGTAGTGTGGATGAATTTTGAGGTTACGCATGCTTACAACGATGCGATAGCCGTCCGGCGACCAATCCCCAGTGGCGCCTTCCCACCCCTTGGGAAGGACCGGACGCAATGCTCCTCCGTCGGAGGAGAGCAGGTAAATCTGCCGGGGCTGATCATTGCGGACGCCGGTAAACAGAATTTGTTCACCCTTCGGCGACCAGCGCGGGGACAACCCTCCAAGGGGCGCGCTCGATAATCGCAAGCGTTGGGATCCGTCAGTGTTACTCCTCCACAGGGAGCCGTCCGGACGGTTTGAGTAGACGACCATCTGTCCGTCGGGCGAGACGCTGGCCTCTTGAGCGAGCGAATCCAGGATCAGCATTGAACTGCGCATCGTTTGAGGATCGAGCTTTTCGAGTTCGCGGCGTGAACGGAAACTGAAGGCAAATATCCGCGAACCGGTTTGCGTCGGAATGGCCACGTGCAGGACATCGGGGCCACTCGTCAATGGAAACGGCCCATGGTGGGAACGCCGGAACCAGCTCCACGCATCGCGCATAGCCCACAGATTACATTTGTACTGCTCACAACCGGAGAAAAGAAAGTACTTGCCGTCTGCGGTCCAGTTCCCTGCAGACTGGTCGGAAGGCTGCGTACCGCTCGGGAGGAGAGGATGTGCACCGTTGCCATCCGCTGTCATCAGCCAGATCGATGCGGTGCCGTATTCTCCCTGGTCGACAGTGAAACGAATGCTTTCGCCATCGGGGGACCATGCGGGCGCGCGCGGATCTCCTTCGAGGTGGACCAGCTGACGAAGCTGGGTTCCGTCGCCGCGAATCGAGTAGAGGTTTTGTCCTCGCACGAACACGATCTGCGTTCCGTCGGGCGACCATGCGGGATCATGACCCATGGCTTGACCCAGGCGGCGCGGTTCACCACCCTGAACTGGCCAGAGCCAAAGCGGCATCTCATCATCGCGGCGCGTGAATTGGCCAATCAGAAACTGCGAATGATCCGGAGAAACGGCAAAAAGGCGAGTGTTTTCGAATGGCGCTGCCATCACTTCCGCGTTGCCCCCTTCCACTGAAGTCTGCATAAGTCTCCAGCGCCCCGCGTCGCGTTCGAGAAAGAAAATCCGCGTTCCGTCAGAGACGATGCCGCCCCACTCATCAATGCGGCCTGCATTGGTGATGCGGTTCATCCGCTGCACGCTCGGCCGCGGGACCGGGTAGACTATAAAGAATAGGAGCCAGGAGCCGAACACGATGGCGACGGTCAACAGCAGGAAGTCGAACCATCGCTGGGCGCGTTCGGCACGCTGCCGGTCCCAGGGTGCCCCAGCGGTGAGTTCCTGCGAAAACTCCGGACGGAGGCGGAGGCGTACCTCTAAAGCTGTGTCTCCATTCTCCATGTTGGCAACTTGCCCCGCCAGAACTGTAGCCGGCACATCATTAATGACATGCACGGGCGCCACGAAGCGATAGCCCTGTCGAGGGACGGTTTCGATGAAACGAGGATTTTCGGCGTCATCTTGCAGCACCGCACGAAGTTTCTTAAGTGCCGCGTTAAGGCTTCCATCGAAGTTGACGTGCGTGCCTTCTGGCCAGAGGACTTTGCAGAGTTTATCTCTGGTCACGATCTCCCCTTGCTCCCGCAGGAGCAGTTCGAGGATTCGGAAAGGCTGCTCTTGAATCCGCAGTGGTGTCCCGTGGCGGGCAAGCGTTCCCCGACCTAGATCCACCTCGAAGAGACCAAACCTGATGGTGACAGCCGAATCGGTCTTGGCCATGTTCAGCCTACTCCAAATCCTGGCAGACTATACCACAGGATGAAACAGGGATCCTAAGCAGTTCATATGACCTGGTAACTAGCTTATTGAGCGTCAGTTAGCGGGTCATAGTATTTTCAGCGTCAGTTCGTTTGACGTCAGCGCAAATCTCCGTGTAACTGGACACGACCTGCCTCTGGCAGGGTAATCCTCTGTTTAGTCCTTTGTGACCAAAGGAGGCCTTGGGAAGAGACTTTAGCCCATTGTCCTATGAACCATCGGAACTCCCGCGTTTGCCAGCTCTGAACCGCTGCAAGCACGTCGTCGAACGCGGGGGTTTCGATCAAGGCTTTTCCTCGCTGCATCCTTTACTCGCAAACGAGCGGCATTTGGAGTGGTGAACTGACTGTTGGGAATTCTCCATCACCAGCGGGCTTTGCTCTTTGGTTTATCTTTCGCCTTTCATGTGGAAGATCTGCCGGAGACCCCGTACGATGAGTCTCAGGGCGTAGCGTGCGAGCGCACTCCGCTGTTCTTAACCCGGGTGCTGCAGCAGGATTCTGCCCAAAGAACTCAATTAACTCAGAAATCGGCTTCCCCGCTACCAAATCCTTCAACTGACTGGTCAGGTTCGTGCCCGCAAACCCCCTGACCGAACCCATCCGTTGGGGTATGGCACGGAAACCTATTTCTGGTCCTTCGTCGTTGCCTTATTCGTCTTTTTCTTAGGAGGTCTCGTGGCCTTCTATCAGGGCGCCCGTCACATTCTCGCGCCCCAACCTATCGTGTCCCCTGCGATCAGTCTGGGAGTGCTGGTGGTATCCGCATTGTTCGAAGGTTGGTCCTTCGCCGTCGGCTTCCGCGAATACAAACGGGTTATCCGGGGACGAGACATCCCCTTGTGGTCCTTCATTAAGGCGTCCAAGATCCAAGTCTTTATGGGACACTCTTGGAGGATTTCTCCGCGTTCATTGGGATCGCGATAGCAGCGCTCGGCGTCATTGCATCGAGTCTGCTCCATATCGGCTGGGCGGATGGCGCCGCGTCGATCGCGATCGGTTTACTACTGTTCGGAGTTTCGGCAGTGCTCGTCAATGAAACGCGCAGCCTCATAGCCGGCGAGGCGGTCGCCGGCCCAATCATGGAAGAGTTGCACAGGGTGTCAGCGGCCGACTCTCGAATCCTTCAGATCGATGAGATCGCAACGATGCATCTTGGTCCTCAGGCGATTTTGATGGCGCTTACCCGGCGCTTTCGATCGGAGCTCTCGATTCCAGCTTTGGACGACCCAATACGGGAAATCACTTCAACTTTGCGATCTGTGGAGAAACGTGTCGCCTATGTCTATGTCCGGCCCCGGCCCAACGGGGGCGCTCTCGCTGAGGCAAACCCACCCAACATTCGCGATATTGCGTTCAGAGCTGATTAGGATGGAGAGATTCCGCTTGAGGGAATTGAAATTAGAGGAGACGACAAATGGCAAAAATGAAAACCGTGCAAGTGCCAAAGGCGGGAGCGGACTTTGAAATTGTAGAGCCCGAAATACCGCAACCTGGCGCGGGACAGGTGAGGATTCACGCCCTCAAACCGCTGAACGAGAAATCAAATCGTGAGTACAATCAGAAACAACGAGCGGGCGTAGTTCAGTGGTAGAACAGACGCTTCCAAGCTTCCTCTAGCAAACCCTAACACGCTGAGCTGGCGGCACTTAACTGAAGCGAAAGTCCTGGTAATTGGAAAATGATGGAAAACGGAAAGCGCTCCAGGCCACCTGGTTGAGTTTCGTGCTTGAGAAAAACCTCTGGTGAGGTAGCGCGGTTCACTTCAGCTATGCCGACTTCACAGGACTAATCCCGCCGTCGAAGCCGGACAGCTTCCGGTTAGCTAACCATCTGGAACTTGGGCGTCCTTAAGTCTGTTTCGGGCCGCCGCCTCGGCTTGCCATCAGCATACTTCCTATGTATTATTGAGTATGCACTCGGTAATAGAGAAGCTCAATGGCGCGTCCTAAAAGCGAAGACAAACGAAATGCAATCATCGACGCCGCGACCCACCTATTTGCGGAGCGCGGTCTTACCGCTGCCCCAACGTCAGAGATATCAAAACAAGCTCATATCGCCGAGGGAACTCTGTTTACGTACTTCAAGACTAAGAATGATCTGATCAATGCCCTTTACCGGGAGATTAAGCTGGAACTCGCAGACGCCATGATGTCGGATTTCCCCCGGAAGAAGAATGTTCCCACCAGGCTGCGGCATGTATGGGATCGCTATGTAAATTGGGGCATTGCGAATCCCAAGCAGCGCAAGGTGCTGGCGCAACTAACGGTTTCGGAGGTACTCACCAAAGAGTCTAGAGACGCTGGCAGCGCGCCGTTCGTCGTGTTCAAAGCCATGATTCGTGACGCGATTGAGCAGCGTATCTTTAGAAACGATCTCCCGGTGGAACTAATCTCGAAGTCGTTAGCAGCTTTGGTGGAGGCGACGATAGACCTTACGGTGTCGAACCCGTCCAAAGCAAAAACCTACCGGGATAGCGGCTTCCAAATGTTTTGGGCCGGCATAACCAAGTAAAGAGTCCCTGCATCGTATAAATGAGTGAGTACGCACGCTCGCGAAGGAGACTGGAGGATATTTGCAATGGCGAGGGTCTGGCTGATTACGGGAAGCGGCAACGGATTGGGACGGGACATCGCCGAGGCGGCGCTGGCCGCCGGCGACAGCGTGGTAGCCGGAGCGCGTCGCACGGAGGAACTGGCACCTCTAGTCGCGCAATACGGCGAGCGCGTGAAGCCCGTCAAGCTGGAAGTACGCGATGAGGCCGCCGCAAAGGCAGCCGTACAGTTGGCGGTGGACACCTTCGGGCGTCTGGACGTGCTGGTCAACAATGCCGGTTATGGGCAGATTGCGCCCTTCGAGCAAATGAGTGCGGAGGATTTCCAGGCCGTCGTGGACACATGCTTTTACGGCGTGGTGCACACAACACGCGCCGCGATACCAGTGATGCGCAAGCAGAAAAGCGGTCACATCTTTCAGGTGTCTTCGGTCGGTGGTCGCCTCGCGGTTGCCGGAAATACGCCGTATCACGCGGCCAAGTGGGCTGTGGGCGGTTTCAGCGATTCTCTGGCAATGGAAGTTGCGCCGTTCGGGGTCAAGATCTGCACACTGGAGCCAGGAGGTATTCGAACCAACTGGGCGCGGCGTGCCGGTCAGAATGCGCCTGACCTGCTGCCGGACTACGAGGCCTCGGTCGGTTCGATGCTCAAGATATTGCGAAGCCTCGAAGGGCGCGCGGAAGGCGATCCCCGAAAGATCGCGGATGTAATTCTGCAACTCGCAAATAGCGACGAGGTGCCGGTGCGGCTGATTCTCGGCGTAGATGCGGAAAAGCGGGTGCAACAAGCGGAAGCCGCGCGAGCGAGTGAGTCCGAGAAATTTCGACATCTCACTGTTTCAACGGTTTATGAAGATGGCCGCTTCGACAGCCGATTGTATAAGGCAAGTAGCGGAGTCAATTCCTGAGTCGCTGAATCCCGAAAGGAGCACGATTATGAAATACAGATTACTCGGCAAGAGCGGACTGCGGGTCTCCGAGGCGTCACTAGGCACCATGACTTTCGGCGACGAGTGGGGATGGGGATCACCAAAGGCTGAAGCGCAGAAAGTCTATGAGACCTACCGCGAGGCAGGCGGAAACTTCATAGACACGGCGAATTTCTACACTAATAACACGAGCGAGAAATTCCTGGGTGAGTTCATGCAGGGCCATCGCGAGAGCGTCGTTCTAGCCACGAAGTACTCCAACGC
>WNFQ01008982.1_pt1 | contig 11697 bp, 8 predicted proteins | sample 5400171 | NCBI WGS metagenome assembly WNFQ01 (sample SAMN13153356, study PRJNA577476) | soil metagenome | isolation source: 20 cm soil under Madrone tree | place: USA:California | collected 2016-06-14
CCGCAAGATTCTTCTCGTATTCAACCTGCAGGGTCGGCCTCATTGCTTTGTTACCTGATTTGATAGCCGTATCCAATTTTGCGATAGTTTGCAAATAACTGCGCTCCCCGGGAATGAGTTTAACCGCCGGAGACTTCGGAGGGACTGTGCGGTTCCCGTTTGGTTTCTTATTAACGGCTACGAAATTGGGTGCTGGTCCAGGGGTTACGACTTTCGGCTCCTCTGTCAGGGACGGCACAGGCCCAGGTTTGGTTGTAACTGGGCCACTACTGGCCACGCTGTTATTTGGCAGTACTCGGGCAGGAGTGCGAAACTTCATCAACCCGAAGATCAGTCCAAACGCCAACATCACTATCAGACCCGCGTATCCCAGCATGCGACCCGGTGCGAAGTTGAAAAGATTGGTGAATGAGCCAAGCAGGGTGGCGATGACGCCAGCCTTCTTGCTGCGCACGCTGCGCAGGAAGCCAAATGCGACGTGGCTGCTTCCATTAATTCAGTGGAAAGCTCACCGTCAAAATAGCTCTGCAGCATTCCTTCATCCAAACACTGTCTCATCACTTGCCTCCGATTTTCCCGTACACCCTCGCAAACTCTTTGCGGCCGCGAGCTACCAGACTGCCAACGTTTGTCTCCTTGATTGACAACGTCGTGGCGATCTCGCGATATGAAAGCCCCTGCTGTTTCAAAAGCAGGCAGCTTCTCATTGGCTCCTTAATCTTCGCCAAAGCCCGGCGCGCCTCTTCGATAGCCAGGCGGCGCTCGTAGTCCTCTTCCGGGGCCTCAGTGAGCCAACCACTATCCGCTCCACTCTTATGATATTCATTGTCGCGAGCCATCGAGCGGGACTGTCCCCGCAAGGTGTTTCGCGCCACGTTAAGAGTGACACGTAAAAGCCACGCCGCAGTAGATCCTCGCCGGGCGTGGCGTGGAGATTGCGATATAGTCTTAAAAATACTTCCTGTGTCACGTCTTCGGCGAGTGCCGAATCGCGCACGACGGCTCGAGCCGTACGGAAGACCGCGCGGTGATGAAGTGTAAACGCTTCGTCGAAGCTGCACGGGGACCCGGCAGTCTCGATGTCGTTAGGCATGGACTCGATCAAAGCTCTAGCTTGTCCGTTCATCAATCACCGCTCTCTCACAGTGCAAACACCACAAACTAACGACTTGTGACAACTTTATCTGTCCCTGGCCCGCTACAGGTTTTAGCCGGATTATTGTAGTCTGAATCTTACTTTGCACCAATTCTCCGGAGTTGCCAGTAGTCGCCCATATTTGCAGTAATTGCGCTCTTTTGAGGGAGCGGCGGTGATTTTTCAATGATTGCTGGTGTTGCTCCTGAGTTGAACGTGCGACTCTTAGGGAAAGTTCTTCTATATAGAGGTAAGCGCTGAGGTGTCGAGTTTGAGCGTGACAGCGAATCCCACGTTAACGGGTTCCCTCCGTAATAGCCCATTCATGCGGGCGTGCCGGCGAGAATCGGTGCCTTTTACCCCAATCTGGTTAATGCGGCAGGCGGGCAGATACATGAGTGAATACCGCGAAGTGCGAGCCCGCACAACCTTTCTAGAGCTGTGCAAAACGCCTTCCCTTGCGGCCGAGGTTACCGTTACCGCCGCTGAACGTTTGGGAGTGGATGCGGCGATCATTTTTGCCGACATTCTCCTAATTCTGGAGCCCATGGGCATTAATCTCGAGTTTCCGCGCGGCGAAGGACCGGTAATCCACAATCCAGTGCGAACTGCTGCAGATGTAGAGCGTCTGCGAGAAATTGAAGATGTGGGTTCGCTCGATTTTGTTTGCGAAGCGATCCGGCAAACTCGCGAGTCACTGCGTGACGATCTACCACTTATAGGGTTCTCCGGAGCGCCCTTTACCCTCGCGTCCTATGTGGTTGAAGGAGGCGGGTCGAAAAACTACGTTTACACGAAGACGCTGATGTACAACGATAGCGGTGCATGGCATGCAATGATGTCGCTGATCTCGCGAGGCCTGGTTAAGTATTTGAACGCCCAGATCGAAGCCGGTGCGCAGGCCGTGCAGTTGTTCGACTCGTGGGTAGGATGCTTGAGTGCGGACGACTACCGCGAGTTCGTCTTACCGCATACCCGCAGCGTTATCCAAAATGTTACGCCCGGAGTGCCAGTGATTCATTTCGGTACTGGGACAGGAACGTTACTGGAGTTGATGCGTGAGGCCGGTGGCGACGTTATCGGACTCGACTGGCGTGTCAGGCTCGATGAAGGATGGAGGCGTGTCGGTTACGATAAATCCGTAATGGGAAATCTGGACCCGATTGTGTTGTTTGCCAATCAAGATCAACTGCGCTCGCAGGCAAAGCGAATTCTGCAACGGGCGGAGGGGCGCCCCGGTCACATTTTTAATCTTGGCCACGGCATCCTCCCCGAGACGCCGGTTGAAAATGTGATTGCGCTGGTTGAGATGGTCCATGAAATTAGTGCGAGATAGTTGGACGGGGGTCTTCGGTTTTTGGTCTTTGGTCGTAGATCTTTATATCCTTGATCGAATGATCGAAACGGCAAAGGCTGAAGAGCAAAGTCCAAAGACCGAAGACCCAAGACCCAACGCCTCCCTAATCGGTGTACAGGTGAGTGACCTTCGCCATGGACTCCAAACTCAATATTCCAGACTTATCTTACGACGCACTTCTCATCGTCTCTTTCGGCGGCCCGGAGGGAATGGACGACGTAATTCCCTTCCTCGAGAATGTTCTCCGCGGACGCAACGTCCCGCGCGAGCGCATGCTGAACGTTGCTCGTCACTACGAAATGTTTAATGGAGTCAGCCCCATCAATGGCCAGAACCGAAAACTGATTGCCACCCTCAAACAAGAGTTACAAACACATGGACCCGATCTACCAATCTACTGGGGTAATCGCAACTGGCATCCGATGCTCGCTGATACAGTTCGCCGGATGGCGAATGATGGTGTCAAAAGCGCTTTAGCTTTCGTCACGTCAGCCTATAGCTCCTTTTCGAGTTGTCGCCAATATCTTCAGAACATCGCAGACGCGCAGGCCGCCGTTGGATCAAATGCGCCCCACATCGACAAGCTCCGTGCCTTTTACAACCATCCGTTGTTTATCGAAGCCAACGTCGAACAGATTCGGGCAGGCATGTCGCAGTTTCCGGAAAGCGCGCGAACGTCCGCTCGACTGGTTTTCACTGCACACAGCATTCCTGAATCAATGGCCGCAAACTCCGATTACGAGGCTCAACTCAAGGAGGCAGGCCGGCTGATCGCTGCGGAGTTGAACGTGAAAAGCTGGCAGGTGGTCTACCAGAGCCGCAGCGGCTCACCCACGCAACCGTGGCTTGGGCCCGACGTTTGTGATCATCTAAAGCAATTACGCGCGGAAGGAGTGACGGACGTCGTAGTCGCGCCTATTGGTTTTGTTTCCGATCATATGGAGGTCATCTACGATCTGGATGTCGAAGCGCAACAGCTCGCTAAAGAGATCGGGGTGAATATGAGGCGCGCGGCAACGGCCGGCACACACCCGGCCTTCGTGAGAATGATTCGAGAGCTGATGATGGAAAGGATCAATAACGAGACTCCACGGTATCTTGGCTCTCGTGGAGCGAATCATAATGTTTGTTTGCCGAATTGTTGTCAGGTCGAATCGTGAAACACATTATAATTATCGGCGGTGGCATTTCAGGTCTCGCGGCGGCGCACCGTCTTATCGAACTAAGCAACGACCACAAACAGCAGATTCAAATCACTCTTCTGGAAGCTAGCTCACGCTTAGGCGGAACAATTCAGACAGAAAGCCGTGATGGATTTCTTCTCGAACGCGGTCCTGACTCATTCATCTCCGAAAAACCTGAAGCTCTCTTGCTGGCACGCCGTCTCGGGCTCGATTCAAAGCTGATCGAGACGAATTCGCAGCATCGCCGCAGTTTCATCGTTAGAAGTAGTCGCCTTCGTCCGGTTCCCGAAGGATTTCAACTTCTCGCTCCTTCACAGGTCTGGCCTTTTGTTACGACCGACATTTTCAGTTTGGCCGGCAAGCTTCGAATGTCCGCGGATCTTTTCCTGCCGCGAAAAAGCGCAAACGGCAACACAGATGAACCTGAAGATGAATCCCTGGCCAGTTTTGTGAGACGCCGTTTGGGTCGTGAAGCACTCGAGCGAATGGCCCAGCCAATGATTGGAGGCATCTACACTGCCGACCCGGAAAAGCTTAGCCTGCGGGCGACTCTGCCTCGCTTTCTGGAAATGGAAAGCGAGCACCGCAGCATTATCCTGGGCATGTGGCGCAGGGGACGCAAGCAGACTGCAACGGAACAATGCGGTACGAGTGGCGCCCGCTACAGTCTCTTTCTTTCATTCGAAAAAGGAATCCAGACGTTGGTTGACGCACTGGCAGAAAGGATTGCCGGTAGCGAACTGCCGATCACCAATTCGCGCCCGGCGCACATTCGCCTAAATACGCGAGTGGAAGCTATCAAACGCAACGTAGCCGATCGTGGTGAGAGTTTAGCGGCCGATGCAATTTGCCTGGCTGTGCCTGCCTTTGTGGCGGCTTCCCTTTTTCAAGATGTGAGCGAGCAAATCGCGGAGAAGTTGGACCACATTAGTTACGCATCAACCGCGACGATCAACCTCGCTTATCGGCGCGCCGATATCCGCCACCCGCTGGATGGATTTGGCTTCGTCGTTCCCTTTGTTGAGCGACGATCGCTGATCGCCTGCACATTCAGCAATATTAAATTTGCCGGCCGGGCACCAGACAACCATGTCTTGTTGCGTGCATTCGTCGGTGGCGCATTGCAACCCGAGATGTTCGCACTTGAAGAATCAGAGATGGTCGCTCGAGTAAAAAAAGATCTTCACGACTTGTTGGGTATCGAGCAGGAGCCACTGTTTACAGAAGTCGCAAAGTGGCAGAAGTCGATGCCGCAATACGAGGTGGGCCACCTCGACAGAGTCAAAGATATTGAAGACCAATTGCGACAACTGCCAACACTAACGGTAGCTGGCAATTCTTACAGAGGCGTCGGAATTCCCGATTGTATTCGTAGTGGTGAATCTGCGGCAGAGCGGATGATCAGGGGTGTAACTCAATCTCAATTACCTCTCAGGTAAGTAAGGCGGACCCTGTCCCTGCTCAACTTTGAATGCCACTCACCAACAAAACTAGATCACTCAACCTAAGTAACCTCTCAGGCAGGAAGGTGGACCACGCTCAAGTTTCAACGTCACTCATTACCATTTAGATAGTTCATGCTTGATAACTCTTTATCTTCCCCTCCAAAGCTGTGCCGCCGCCTTTCTTCATTAACAGTGGGTTTCACCCCGGTTAGGGGTGACATGTTTATAGCTCGAGAAAGAGATCCCCTCCGGGCTCCGTTCGGAGGAGCGGAATGATTCTGAGTGGTGAGGTTCTAGTTGAATTCCGCTCCTCCGAACGGAGTTGGTCCTGGCGTTGTGAGTGAGGTCTATAAACATGTCACTCCTCCCGGAGTGACAAGCAGTCTAATGAACTTTCAACTTGAGCGGGGACAGGGTCCGCCTTCCTTACCTTAGAGGTTACTGAGGTTGAGTGATTCAGTTGGCTGGTAAGTGGCTTTCAAACCTAATTGAGTTGGTGAGGACAAATTCAATCATTCCCGCGCTTGACCGGGACTAGATTTTGGAAGAAGCTTAGCCAATCGAACCGCGATATTGGAAGGAAATCATCCATGCCAAATCAAGGTCACGCGGAAAGCCCAAAGATCGAGGTCGAACAGGAACTGCGCCAAATGAACGACGAATGGGTCAAGGCGCTGGTTCGCGGTGACGGCGCCACGCTCGATCGAATCATGGCGGAGGACTTTTTCTTTGCTTATCCAATGGAGGGTGATAACAAAGCTCAATTCATTAGCGACGTTACTTCAGGCAACGTGCATGTGGAGTTTTTGAACCGGGAAAACGTCAGCGTGCGCGTCTGGGGTTCAACGGCAGTTCTCGCGGCAAAAGACTCGGCGAAGTGGTCCTACGGTGGACGTGATTTCAGCGGGCACTACAAGATCATTCACGTTTACTCCAACCGCGACGGCCGATGGCAACTGGTGTCCGTGCAGGCGTGTCCTATTACGTAATGGCTTTCGGTCTTTGGGTTTTGAATTTTGGTCTTTGACCTTTGTCCTTTGATCTTTGTGCTTTGGGTGCGGGTTAGGTCTGGGTCTTCATTTTTGCTCGTCAACGACGCTACTCAGATCCAGGCGACTGCGCGAAAGAATCTCATAGGACGCGCACGCACAAAGTACAAAGCACAAAGTACAAAGCTCAAAGAACCTCATTGTCCAGCCAGACCCTTTAACCAATCAGCATTCGTTTGCGTCAGTGGACGAAATGCTTCTCGCGGCACCGTGGTCTCGATATGCATGTTGTCGTCGGTATTGATTACCGCTCCCGCTACTGCCGGAGCGAGTTTTGATTCGTCGCATACGTACCAGGACCTGACATCGGATTCACTCTTCAAATTAACCCGCGCTAACTCTTCGCCGATTCTCTTGTCAGCCATACGCTCCTGCAACCGGTCCAAGTTCAATGGTATGTTGCTCCCGAGTAAAATCAGATCCTTCCCTTTTGCCACCCCGCCAACTTGAAATACCAGCACATGCGGAAACACGTTATGAAAAGTAGCCAACACGGAACGCAGGCTATCGGTAGACAACTGGTAGATTTGCAGCCATTGAACAAACACCCCCTGCTCACGCAAGCGATCGCGGCCCATCGTGAGAAACTCCTGTGTAAAGAGATTCGCCACGCCCGGCACCCAGGGATGACTGGGTTCACTCACAATGATGTCGTAACGATCGGGTGTCACACGCAAGTAGGTCCTGGCGTCGTCGATTATCAAACGCACACGCGGGTCATTTAGTGGTCGATGGTTGACGTGGTCGAAGTAACGCGATCCGTTAATGGTGGCAGGCTCAAGTTCCACACAAGTTACCGAAGCGATGGGCGACTGCAGAATTGCGCCCACACTGACCCCAGTGGCAAAGCCGATCACCAGTCCGTTATCGATCCTGGGCGCCACCAGCAATGGGGCCTGCGCTAACATCACTTGCGTGGGCATGTCGTTTTCACTGTCTGACGCATTGGTGCGGCCGTTGATGGCCATCGAGGTAGTGTCCCAATCCTTGCGCACCGACACTGTTGAAGTTGGGCCTTCCTGGTACATAAGTAGACTATGAACTGCTGGGCCAGTCTGGTTTGAGTCGTCCTTCACGCCGTCACGAGATTTTGCAAGCACCCGGATAAGTGTGTCGTAAGCACCGACGGATAGATCGGCAAGATTCATTCGAGGCGCAAACACAAAGAGGAGGACAATGAGAACGGCGCTCACCCCAACAGCGAGACTGCGATGCAAGCCGTGATCGACGGCGCTCTCGCGGGGTTGGTAAGCCACACCCGCAACGATAACGCAGACTACCGCCGCGAAAAGCAGTGTGGCCCTCGTGCTTGTCCAGGGAATCAGAAGAAACCCGGTAAGGAAAGCGCCGGCGATGGCGCCAATTGTATTCACTGCATAACTACGGCCGACCAGTTCTACCGATCTGTTTGCGTTGGTGCTGGCCCAGACAAGCACCAAAGGCATCACGGTGCCCATTAAAAGTGCAGGCAACAGAATCAACAAACCAGCCGACACGATCTGAAGCGCCAGCAGACTAACCCACGAAGCAACTTGTAAACGCAATCCAAGGTTTACCAACAACGCGGGGATCCAATTCACTACAAACAGACTGAGAAATAAACTGCCGGCAGTCGCAATCTCGATCTTGCAGATTGCCTCGCGCAGGTTTCCCGAAAATTCTTTACGTCCCACCAACCATGCGCCACCAGCCAGCCCGATGAGAAAAAGCGCGACGACGATACTAAAAGCATAGGTACTGGAACCGATGATCATCGCCAGTATTCGTGTCCAGGCGACTTGCGTGCTGATGGTGACGAAACCTGAAGCCAGCGCGCAGAAAAGCCAAAAATTGCGTGTCCGATAAGCTTCAGCTTGTCGTCGACTTACCAAAGACTCGACGTGGGACCCACGTAAGACTCGGCCTACGAAACGCCTCGACAAGCTAAAGCGTATCGGACATTTCCGACGCCCGCGTATCTCCCCTTGCGACGATTCAGATTCGAGAGGACAGTCAGTTTCACCTGACGTGGACTTCCCCGACTGTAAATCCGCTCGTCGTTCGGCAAGCACAGCCGTCACACCGATGATGATGTTTGTTGCCGCGGCGATCAGAATCGTCGTGCGCACGCCGCGGATAGGCAATAGAACAAAACCAGCCACCAACGTGCCAAATATCGCGCCCGCAAGATTACAGGCATAGAGCCGGGTAACAGAGTTTGCGTTGTGTTTCGAAGAGTGCAGTAGAGCTGCTGACAAAACCGGCAGCGTCGCCCCCATCAAGGTTGTGGGCGCCAGCAACATCAGACACGACAGAACAAAACGCCAGACGCTAAACGCAAAGAATCCTGGATGAAACTGTTGCCAGATGAGCGCGTAAAGATTGTCTACCCAGCGAAACATGAACGGTACCAGCAATGCGTATAACGCAACGCCTATTTCCATCCATCCATAAGTCCACAACGGCCGCTTGATACGTGCGGACAGTTGGCCTGCCAACGCGCTGCCTAGCGCCAACCCCCCCATGAAAGCGGCAAGGACCGTGCTTACAGCAAGTGTGGTTGCACCAAAAACCAGGCCCAACATGCGGGCCCACAATATCTCGTAGATAAGTCCAGTCGCTCCGGAGAAGATGAAACACAGACCCGCAAGCACAATGGTCGACCGCGAATAAGCGACGAACGCAGTTTGAGTACGGGCCACAGTTGTTTCGAGCACTTAGCAAGAGGCCTTGTGATTAATTGTTGTAGCGAAGCGAGCTTGAGATAATGTAATAGAGCAATTTTTTTTGCGACCGGAAGAATATTCACACTGCAATTGCCAGGTGTCGAGTTAATTCAAACGTCAGAACCGGGGAGCGGTAGCGACCGGGTCAAACGTGCGGGACGCTCAAGATAGGGTCGAAGCGCAACCCGGTTCCACGAGCTTTGTAGTCAAAACGCTCCTTGGGTGCCACCCGAGATTGACCCAGTCGCTACCGCTCCGCGGTTCTGAAATTGAGTAGAAGCCCCGAATGATGACGCTCACAGGTAAATCACATGGGACGTGCGCCAGACCGCGGCCGGAATCGATCCGGGCGGCGCGGCGGTCAGCAGTATCGCGTAGTCATGTTCAACCGGTCCTCTGCGTATGGTTTTCTCCAGGTCTTCCACTGCGATTGCTCCTTCAGATTCCAAATCGTGTTCTTGTGGGGCTATCAAGGCCAGTCTCCGCAGACAACGGTAAAGATGATCCATTCCCGTACCAAAGGGACCAACCTCTTCAACGAGGACAAGTCTGACCTCGGCACGTTCGTCGATGAAATGCTTTAGCAGCGAGGCTGTCTGCACGATGCCGCGCTCAAACCGTTGTTTCAAATCCTCAGCCGAATCGAGCGGCAGCCGCGTATCGAGAACTATGGTTATCCTTCGTTCGTCTTCTGAGGTGAACTCACGCACGGTCAAACGTCTTGATCTGGCCGTGGCCTTCCAATCGATATGTCGCAAATCGTCCTGCGGTTGGTAATCTCGTAATGAAAACAGATCATGTCCCGCGCCGCGCCGCACCGAGGGCATTCGCCCAGCGTACATCGGCAACAGATGAAGATCGTCGCTGATTACTTCTGGTTTAGGGTAGACAATGATGTCTACGTTGCGCGCACGAAGCCGGCGACGACGGCGAAAGAAACCGAAAGGAAAACGCGTTGACAACTCGAACCCGTTGATAAGCACATGACCGCGTTCGGGAAACAACTGGTCAACCCTTTGTTCCGCGGCGGCGTGATGTGGAACGTAAGTAAAATAAGCGAGGAGGCGTTTGCTGAAGAGCTTTCGACGCTTTGGCTTTTGTGCACTCGGCAGATTACTTGGTCCGCGTGCCTCCACCAGGATGGAAAATGAGGGCAACAGTCGCTTTGTATTTCGCAGTATGACAATCACAGGCGCCGCTTCGCCGGCGAAAATGTGATCTGGAAAGCGCGCGGACACGTTTAGGTCCCGAAGTGACGCCCGCGCTGCAACCCAACCCACAAACAGAGCGGAACAAAGGAGCGAGAACACCAGAAACAATAAATTGTTCCCTGTGTTCCAGGCTGCAAAGCCCACCACGACAATGATGATAAGGAAAACACCTCCGCCGCTGGTCGGTTCGATAGGAAAGTCCAGGCCGGCAATCTCAAGACGAGCGGAGCGCGCCAATGGCGGAACGATGAAGATTGTTAAGAGAGCGGCGATTACCAGCGACAACACGGCAGCGGCGGCGGCCAAGCCACTCTCATTCTCGCGACGAGCCAGCACAGTTACCGCTGCTGCCACCACGCCGGCTAAAACCAGCAAGGTAGCCAGCACCGCGCGCGTCCATGATGAAGGACGCGCGATTCGAGATGAAGAACTTTGCGGACGATCTTTCGTCTTACTCTTCATCCATCATCCCTCACGCTAACTCAGAGAGGGACACTGACAGTTTTGAGGATTTCATTTAAGACAGCCTCCGCCTCTTCGCTCCGCCTAAGTGAAGACGAAAAGCGGGAGCTAACCACGATCCGGTGAGCAAAAACTGGAACAACCAGACGTTTGATGTCGTCCGGGATGCAATAGGACCGCTCCTCGCCGAGTGCTAATGCCTGCGCCGCCCGGAAGAGGGAGAGTGTCGCACGCGGGCTTACTCCCAAATCGAGCATCTCCGAATCACGGGTCGCAGCGACAATCCGCATCAGGTACTGGACCAGCGCATCGTCAACAGACACACCGGCAACCGCATGTTGTAGTTCAATCACTTCATGACTACTCATGACAGGTCCGAGTTTGTTAAGCGGGTCGGTATACTCGCGGTCGCGCAAGATCCGCTGCTCGTCGGCTGGCGACGGATAGCCAATTCGTAAACGCAACATGAAACGATCAAGCTGCGACTCAGGCAAAGGGTAGGTCCCGTGGTGTTCAATGGGATTCTGCGTAGCCAGAACGATGAAGGGCGCGGGCAGTGCGTGAGTCACTCCTTCGACCGTTACGTGACGTTCGGCCATTGCTTCGAGCAGTGCCGATTGGGTCTTGGGAGTCGTGCGGTTGATCTCATCAGCCAGCACTACGTTTGCAAAAACCGGCCCTGGCTTCCACTCAAAAACACTGCTGTGCTGATTGTAAACAGAAAGTCCGATTACGTCTGAAGGCAGCAGATCAGAAGTAAACTGAATTCGTTGGAAACTGCAATCAAGCGCTCGCGCCAACGCGTGTGCCAGCGTCGTCTTGCCCACGCCCGGAACATCTTCCACCAACAGATGTCCACCGGCAATCAGCGTGATGATGGCCAGTCGGACTGCTTCCGACTTGCCTCTTATGACTGTCTCGACGGCAGCCTGAAGCCGTTCGACCTTCTCGACCGCGCCGGCAAGCGCTGCGTGTTCCCCGTTAATTGTTTCCAGGCTGCCCATGAACTCCAGTCTTTTCTATGCTCGCTGCATTCTACATGCTAAGAGTATGGCCCGCACGTCAAAAGGTTGCTTGGACCGGGGGTGGCGAAAGCCGAAATCATTGGTCATATATCATTTGACATTTATCATTTGGCCATTTGCGGAC
>WNFQ01009170.1_pt1 | contig 11696 bp, 11 predicted proteins | sample 5400171 | NCBI WGS metagenome assembly WNFQ01 (sample SAMN13153356, study PRJNA577476) | soil metagenome | isolation source: 20 cm soil under Madrone tree | place: USA:California | collected 2016-06-14
TGGTGGACAATGAATTGCGCCTGCACGGATTGGAGAAGCTTCGCGTCGTCGATGCCTCAATCATGCCCAGCATCGTCAGCGGCAACACCAACGCCCCCACCATCGCCATTGCCGAACGGGCCAGCGACATGATCCGCGGACACGATCCCTTGCCGCGATCGGATGCGCCGGTCTGGATTCATCCGCAATGGGAACGTGCACAGCGCTGAGCGAAGCAAAGAGATTGTCGGCCCGTGATTTTTTTTTTAATTTCACACGAAAAATTCCCCAACGGTGATCTGGAAAATCAACGCTTAGGCAATCACTTTGAGACTCGTCGCCGTATCAATTCCCGGACAAGAATAACCAGCAAAAGAAAGATTATGAGAACCGGCCATGCCTTATGGTTAGCATCGCTGCCAAACACGGTTATGATGAAGGCTTCACCAAGAAAAATTGTAAGTATACAAAATAGAGCAAATTTGAAAGACCCTTGTGGCGGCGGCTTCCCGTATCGAAGCGCTTTTGCTTGGGATTCAATTTTCGGAAGCCGCTTCATAATTGTTGCGTCGGAGGACATAAGTCTAAAAGCTCTTCTACCCGCGAGAAGAGAAATCCCTGCTAACGCCAAAAAGCTATATAGAAGCAAATGATTGGTACGATTTTGACTTTCCGTGATGAAAACATTGATGCCCAACACCTGTTCTTCCATCTGATTCGAAGCTGCCTGTATTTTTTCCCGAGGAGCCGTCGATAGCAGGTAGGTGCCAAATGCTATCGCGGCAATGAATGCCAAGACCATTGTACCAAGACAGCCGACAGCGATTTGCGTCGCCAATTTCGCATTACTGTCATCGGACATGACTAACTTTCCCTCAAACTCTCGCTTACAACCTTGATCCGCAGCATCAACACATATTAGGCGAGCCGGCGCTTGCCGGTACCAAATTCGACTGTCGCTCTTATGACGAGTGCTAAGTCGGACCTCGACCTCGACCCGACACACAACCGTCATCTCGAAGCCTTGGCCATTCGGAACCGCATCGATTAGCTTGCGCGCCATGATCGGGACAGCGGCAATCGACACATGACGCCTGAAGCGGGGGTGGCCACCCCAAGCGTCGTCAAGGCTACCGCCCGCGAGCCCTGGATTCTGGCGGCGACCATCATCGCCTCCAGCATGGCCTTCATCGACATGACCGTGGTCAATGTGGCCCTTCCGGTCCTCCAGCGCGGCCTGGGCGCCACATTCGCCGAGGCGCAATGGGTGGTGGAGGCCTATACGCTGTTCCTCTCGGCGCTGGTGCTTGCCGGCGGCACGCTGGGCGATCTCTACGGGCGCCGGCGCTGCTTTTCGCTGGGCATCGTGATCTTCGCCCTGGCTTCGGGGGCGTGTGGGCTGGCGCCCGATCCGATCGCGCTGATCGTCGCCCGCGCTGTGGCTCGCTCGCCATACTGGCCGCCGGATTCCCCGCCGAGCGCCGGGGTCGGGCCATCGGCCTGTGGTCGGCGGCGAGCGGCGTTTGCGTGGCGATCGCGCCCGCCTTCGGTGGGTGGCTGATCGACACGTTCTCCTGGCGCTGGGTTTTTCTGATCAATCTGCCGCTGGCCGCAGTCGCCCTTGCCATTACGTGGACAAAGTTAGCGGAGAGTCGCGGGCGCGAGGGCGGACGGCTCGATTTTCCCGGCACGGCGCTGGCGACCCTTGGCCTGGGGGGCCTGACCTTCGGCCTGATCGAGGCGGGACGGGCGGGCTTCACCGATGTCCTGGCCGACGGATCGATTGGCTTCGGGATCCTGGCGCTGGCGGCCTTCTTCATCGTCGAGCGGCGCAGCCGGCATCCCATGATCCCGCTGGGCCTGCTCCGCCGGCCGGTCTTCGCCGGCATACAGATCTTCACCTTCCTGCTCTGGGCTGCGCTCTCGGGCTCGCTGTTCTTCGTGCCCTTCCGGCTGATGCAGGTTCAAGGCTTCGGCCCGCTGCAGGCGGGCGGCGCGCTATTGCCCTGCGTGGTCGTCATCTCCGTCCTGTCGCGCTGGGCCGGCGGGCTGGCCGACCGATTGTGGCCGCGCCGGCCGCTCGTCGCCGGTGCGCTGATCGCAGGGTTGGGATACCTGCTTCTGGCGGTGCCGGGGCCTTCGACGCCCTATTGGCTGGGCGTGTTGCCCGCCCTTCTGGTCGTAGGCATCGGCATGGGAATCTGCGTGGCGCCGGTCACGGTGACAGCCATGAGTGCGGCGGGCAATGAGCATGTCGGGGCGGCCTCGGCCATCAACAACATGGTGGCGAGAACCGGCGGGCTTCTGGCCATCGCCCTCTTCGGTTTGATCCTGGCGCAGCGCTTTGGCATCGCCTTCGACCGATCGGTGGCGGCACTCGCCCTTCCCGACGAGGCGGTGATCGCGCTGGCTTCCGAGCGCGCCAAACTGGCCGGCGCGATCCTGCCGCCAGGCTTGAGCGCCGAACAGCGAAGCCTGCTCGGCGGCGCGATCCTGGCGGCCTTCGTCGAGGGCTATCGCTGGGTCATGGTCCTGGCGGGCGCGCTTGCCTTCGCCAGCGCCGGCGTTGCCACCCTCTCCCTCGGCCGGCCTCAGGCGAAACTGTCTTCCAAGGGATAGTTCGACAGCACCACCGGCCCCGTTTCGGCGATCAACACCGGTTCTTCCAACTTCACCCCTTCGATTCCGCCCACTCCGCCGATGTAGCTTTCCACGCAGACGATCATGCCCGCCTCGAGCAGGCCGTCATAGGCGCCCCATTCCGCATCCTCGGCGTACCAGACCAGCGGGTATTCCACGCCCAATCCGCAGCCATGGGCGATGTCGGCATAGCGATTGGGCAGGCACTTCTCCGGCAGGCGGAAGGATGCTTGCGAGAGTTCGATAAAGCTGACGCCGGGCTTCAGCAAAGCGATGTTGTGGGAAAGCTGGCGGCGGGCCAGATCGTAAAGCCGGCGTTGCCCATCGCTCGGCCGGCCATCGCCCACCAGGAAACTCCGCGACAGATCGGTATAGAAGCCCATGGGGCCGATCATATCCGTATCGAAGGACAGCAATTCGCCGGCGCGCATCGGGCGATTCGAGGTTTCCTGAAACCAGGGATTGGTGCGCGGCCCCGCCGTCAACAGGCGCGTTTCGGGATATTCGCCGCCGCGCTTCAGCGAGCCGGCGATCAGGATCGAAAGCGCCTCCTGCTCCGTCATGCCGGGGCGGAGTGCGCCCTTGAGATCGCCGATGGCCGCTTCGGTGGTGCGCAGGGAGGCGGTGAAGGCACGCAGCTCCTCGGGCGATTTGATCGCGCGGGCGCGTTCCATCACACCTTTGCCATCGATGGCTGTGATCCCTTCGCCGGCCAATGCCGCCAGCGGCAGAAGGTCGGCCCGATCGATCGCCAGGCGCCGATTGCCGCCGCCATGGGCCTTGATCAGCTCGGCGATTTCGCCCGCCCAGCGTCCTGCCATCTCCGCGCCGCGCGGGCCGACGGCCATATAGTCCCAGGCAAGCGACGGCCGCCGCTCATCGATGGTCTCCAGATCGCGCGACAGGTGCATCGAACTGGGCAAGTCGAACAGCACGACCGGCCCCTGCGTCGCCACGAAGACGTAGCGACAGGCGTTGTGCATGGTCCAGACCTGCATGTTCCGGCTGCCGGTGGCATAGCGTAGATTGACCGGATCGAAGATCACGATGCCGGCGAAATCGGCTTGCACCAGCATTTGGCGGAGGCGAGACAGGCGATAGTTGCGGATCGTCTGCTCGTCGAGGGCGGCCGTTACGGGGGCAGCGGGTGCGGACATGTCGAAAAATCCTCAATTCGCCTTTGGGCGCGTCGCGAAAACCCGCAACGCCCCATCATCGCCCGCGCCGCGCCCGATCGGTCAAGGTATGATCCGGCTCGCCCCAAGCCAGTCGCCCCTTGATTCATCTGCCATTATCCCCATTCTAATTGCGATTGATATGCAATTGCACTCATGCCATAAACCTCGCCGACTTTGATTTTCAGGCGAATGGAGAGCATCGGTGGCAGCGAATTCGCAAGGGCGTTGGTTTGGCTTGAAACTGGCTTATGGTCTGCTGGCCGCCGCCGCCATGGGGGTCCCCCTTCTGGCCCATGCCGCGGGCGAGCCAACGGCGAAGCCCGCAACCTATGCGCCGGATGACGAGTTGTTGGCGCATCTCGACGCCAAGGCGGCAGCCTTCAAGGAACAGATTGCGGCCGGCGACATACAGAGCGTCGTCGACGGTGTGCAACGGATGTCCGACGCCCTTCGGCAGGGCGATATCGCAGGCGCGCGACAGGCCTGGATCGACGCGCGCGTCGCCTGGCAGCGTTCCGAGATCTTCACCGTCGATCTCTTTCCCGATTTCGACAAGACCATCGATGGTTGGCCCAATGCCGCCACCGGTTTCCACGCTGTCGAGAGAAAGCTGTTCGCCGAGAATGCGCAGCCGCCGACCGCCGAGACCCAGCAGCTTCTGGAGAAGGTGCAGAGCTATCAGCGCGTGTTCGGCCAACTCCCGTTCAAAGGCCAGTACCTGATCGCCGGCATGGCCACGCTGGCCTATGAGATGAGCGAGAGCAAAGCCAAGGGCGCCGAATCCACCGCCAGCGGCACGTCGCTCAACGATTTGCAGCATAATATGGAGGGGTTGGAGCGCGGCTGGAATTTCATGTTCCTCGACGTCGTCATGGCCAGGAAGCCGGAGCTGGCCAAACGCGTCAACGAAGAGATTGCCGGGCTGAGGGCGATGCTCAGCATACCCTCCCTCGATCTGCTCCAGCCGGGCGCCTTCGAGAAGCAAGCGGAGCTTCTGGCGGGCTCGCTGGCTGATTCGGCGGTCGCGCTGGGCTGGAAAGCCCCCAACTACACCGAAATAAATGAGTGACCGGCACCACATAGCCGACTCTTCGCCGGCCTGCCTGACGCTGCTGGAGCTGTCGGCACTGACCCCGGCCTCGGCCGGTGACCCGACGGTGCTGTCGCCCGGACGCACCTGGCCGAAGATGCCGTCATGGCCCCGCGTGAACTGTTTCACGACGAGGCGGCCTGTGGCCGCCACCGCCATCAGGCGCCGATCCTGACGTTCACATCTCGATGACATTCCCCGCAAACAGACCCTGGAAAAGGACGAATGACATGCCCGCACACCGAGCCACGTTTCGCCATGCCCTTGGCGGAGCGATTTTGATGGCCGCCCTGGGCGCCTTTGCACTCGCTCAGGCGGCGGATCCAACGACCGTCAAGCTGACCATCAAGAATAATATATTCACGCCCTCCGAAATTCATGTGCCGTCGGGAACGCCGGTCACGCTGATTATCCGCAACGAGGATGCGACGGCCGAGGAGATCGATTCGCCGGATCTGAAGATCGAAAAGATCATCGCTGGCGGGAAGGAAGTCAGCGTCACCGTGCGTCCGCTCGCCCCCGGGACCTATAACTTCAGCGGCGAATACCATTCGGATACCGCCAAGGGACAGATCATCGCCGATTGATTGGTCCTGGGGCCTGACCGTCTCGATCCGCTTCGGTTTAAGACGATCAGGCTCTATTTGTTGGATAAGACTAGGATTCACGGATCGGGCGGATTCGAACCGATCCGAACTTGCTCCAGGAGCCGCACAGATGCTTGCCACGCTCGTCATCGTTTTCCGCGAAGTCATCGAAGCCGGACTTGTGATCGGCATCGTGCTGGCGGCCACCAAAGGCGTCCCCGGGCGCAGCTGGTGGGTGGCGCTCGGCGTCGCTGGCGGCCTGCTGGGCGCCGGTGTGGTTGCGGGATTCGCAGGCGAGTTGGGCAGTCTGTTCCAGGGCTCCGGGCAGGAGATCTTCAACGCCGTCATACTGTCGGCCGCCGTTGTCATGCTCGCCTGGCACAATGTCTGGATGGCCCGCCAGGGCGCGGCAATAGCGCGCGACTTGCGGGCGGTGGGCGATGCGGTGGCGGCCGGACGGCGCTCTCTGGGGGCGCTCGCCGTCGTCGTGGGCGTCGCGGTACTGCGCGAAGGGGCGGAGGTCGTGCTCTTTCTTTATGGCATCGCCACCTCCGGCGGCGATTCGGCGGCGATGATGCTGACCGGCGGGGCACTGGGCGTCCTCAGCGGCGCAGGACTGGCCGCCGTGATCTATCTCGGACTCCTTGCCATTCCCGCAGGCCGGCTGTTCGCCGTGACGACGGCCCTCATCACCTTGCTTGCCGCCGGGATGGCTTGCCAGGCGGTCGCCTTCCTGCAGCAGGACGGCTATCTGCAGGGCATGTCGACACCGCTCTGGGATACATCCTGGCTTTTGTCCCAGGGCAGTCTGGTCGGGCGCATGCTCCACAGTCTGGTTGGCTACACCGACAGCCCGACCGGCGCCCAACTCATCGCCTATCTGGCCGTCATCGCCATCATCGTCGGCCTCATGCGCTTCACCGGCCGGAGGCCAACCGCAGCCGATTCGCTCGCCCGTAGTTAGGCTGATTCGGCCTCGAGCAATTCACCCAGCTCCACCGGACGGGCCATCGCCTCGTTCAGCTTCTCGCGATCGAGTTCGCCCAGGGACGGCGGGCAGTCATGGGCGACCTCGCGCAGGGGTTGCGCCCAGCATAGCGCCGTCACTTTGTCAGCGCGCGTGCTGGATTGCCTCATGCTTCGACAAGCTCAGCGCGAGGATCGAGGAAGCGGCCTCATCCTGTGCTCGTCGAAGGGCTGGGCCGCCTAACCGCGCTGCTAACTGTAGTTGACGTAGATCGTCTTCTTCCGCAAATAGCCTTCCAGCCCGTATTTGCCGTCCTCGCCGCCGAGTCCGCTGTGGCGATAGCCCGAGTGATAGGCATTGACGGCATCGCCGCCTGGGCGATTGACGTAGATCTCGCCGAATTTCAATTCGCGGGTTAGGCGCATCAGGCGGCGCAGATCCTTGGTGAAGACATAGGCGGAAAGCCCATAGGCCGAGTCATTGGCCAGCGCCAGGCCCTCGTCGAAATCCGCCACCGTCATGACCGGAATCACCGGGCCGAAGACTTCGCGCTGCATGATCTCCATGTCGTTGCGCAGGCCCGTCAGCACCGTCGGCTCGAACCAATGGCCTTTGGCGAAGCCTGGCCCGCTCGGCCGCTTGCCGCCCGTGACTACCTTCGCCCCAGCCTTGATGGCGCCCGCCACCATGGCCTCGACCTTCTCCAACTCGGCCCGGCTGAACTTCGGCCCGATGTCCACCAGCTCCAGGGGATTGCCGACTATGAGGCGCTTCACCGTCTCGACGAAACGCTCCATGAATTGGTCGGCGATCTTCTCATGGAGATACATGCGCTCGTTGCAGATGCAGATCTGGCCGCAGTTCTCGAAACGCGACGCCACCGCCGCCTTGACCGCAGCCCCGATATCCGCATCCTCGGCCACGATCAGCGGCGCCTTGCCGCCGAGTTCCAGGCGCAGAACCTTCAAATCCTCGGCGCCGGCCCGGTAGATTTCGCGGACGGCGCGCACGCTGCCGGTGACGCTGACCAGCTGGGTAATGGGATGGCGGACCAGCGCCTCGCCGACCGTCTTGCCGGGTCCGCTGACCACATTGACGACGCCAGCGGGAAAATCCGCCTGCTGGGCCAGCTGCGCGATCTCGAAGGCCGACAGCGGCGTGCCCTCATGCGACTTGATGACGATGGTATTGCCGGCTATGAGCGCCGGACCCATCTTGCGCGTGGTGAGCGCCGCCGGATAATTCCAGGCCGTCAGGCCGACGACGACGCCATAGGCGCAGCGTTGGATCCAGATCTGCTCCTCGGCGCTATCGGAGGGCAGGATATCGCCGGCCATGCGCCGGGCTTCTTCGGCCGCATATGTCAGATAGAGGGCCGCGCCCTCGATCTCGCCGCGCGCCTCGGCAAGGGGTTTGCCCTGCTCGGCCACCACGATGCGGGCAAGCCGCTCGCGATTCTCCAGGATCAGCTGCGCCAGGTGGCGCAGGAGATTCCCGCGTTCGATGGGCGGCAAGGCTTCCCAGGCCGGTTGTGCTGCCTTGGCGGCCTCCAGCGCGCGCTCGGCATCGTCCGCCGTGCCGTTGGGCACCTGGGCGATGATCTCCTCCGTCGCCGGATTCTCGACGTCGATGAAGTCCTTGCCCGTGGAAGCGGTCCATTGGCCGTTGATGTAATGGCGATAGCGGTCGATGCCGCTGAACTTCTCTTTCATGGAAGGCATGGTGTCGGTTTCCGTCTCGCCAGGCGGGCCGTCATGAGCCCGGGATGTAGCCGAATTTCTCCGGCAGCCATAGCACGATATCCGGCACCGCCAGCATGGCAAACAGCGCGATCACGAGGGCGATGATGAAGGGCCAGATATAGCGATACATCGAGGTCAGCGGAATGCCGGTGATGCCGGTGACGACGAACAGAAGCTCGCTATAGGGTGGCGTGATCATCATGCCAATCATCAGATTGACGATGGTGGTGACGCCGAAATGCACCGGATCGATGCCCAGCAGGCGGATCGTCGGCATGGCGATGGGCACGATGACCAGCAGCATGAGTAGCGTATCGAGGAAACAGCCCAGGACCAGGAACAGCAGGTTGATGATCAGCAGGAATCCGAAACGCGAAACATGGAGGGTTTGAATCCAGGCCCCAATCTCGTTGGGGATCTGCTCCGCCGCCACGACATAGTTGATGAGCAAGGCCCCGGCGACGACCAACGCGACGATGGCCGTCGAGCGTGCCGCCCCGATGAAGAGATTGACGAGCCCCCTGAACGGCAGGGCCCGGTAGACGCCGCAAGCGAGGAACAGCGCGTAGGCGGCTGCCACTGCGGCTGCTTCTGTCGGCGTGACGATGCCCGAATAAATGCCGCCGAGCAGGATCACCGGCAGCATCAGCGCTGGGAGCGAATCCTTCATGATCCCGGGCACCTCGCGCATCGGCACCGGCGCCTCCACCGGCAGATCGTCGCGCCGGGCGACGAAGACGATCACCACCATCAAAGAGATTCCCATGAGCACGCCGGGCAGGAATCCACCGAGAAACAGGTAGCCGACCGAAGTATTGGCCACCATGGCATAGAGCACCATGGGGATGGAGGGCGGGATGATCGGGCCGATGGTGGAGGCCGCCGCGGCGAGCGCGCCGGCGAAGCCGGGCTTGTAGCGGCCTTCCTTCAGCATCATCTCGATCATCAGCTTGCCGGGACCGGCGGCATCCGCTATCGCGCTGCCGCTCATACCCGAGAAGATCATGCTGGCGATGACGGTGACATGGGCAAGGCCGCCGCGAATGCGCCCCACGATCAGGCTGGCGAATTTCAACAACCGTTCGCTGACCGTGCCGGCATTCATGATCTCGGCGGCCAGGATGAACAAGGGCACGGCCAGAAGAACGAAGCTGCGGAACAGTCCGTTCAGGGATTGGGAGGCAACCAGCCCGATATCCTGGCCTTTCAGCAGAAGATAGAGGAAGGCCGAGCACAGCATGGCGAAGCCGATGGGCATCCCCAGCGCCCCCCAGATGAAGAAGCTGGCGAGCATGACCGCGGCAGCGAGTGTCATGTCAGGATTCCCTTGTCAGAGGTCTGATTGCCATGACTTGCCGAGCAGCCGTTTGAGGCGAATGGCGGAGCCGACGATGGCCCCGATCATGAAAATTGCGAAGCAGGAATAGATGATATCCATCGGGATATGCAGGATGAGTGAGTGATTACGGGACGAGAACATCACGTAGCCGATGGTCGTCGGCAGGCAGATGGTGAAGATCACCAGGATGCTGGCCGAGGTGAAGATGGCGAATCCGCGCTTCCAGCGCGGGCTGCGCGCTGCATAGAGCATGTCGAAGGTGATGTGCTCGCGCGGCGTCAGGATCGTGGCGCTGACCAGAAAGACGATCCAGACATAGGTGATCGAGCAGATTTCGAGCGACCACGACACCGGGTCGTCGAAGACATAGCGCGAGACGACCTGGATGACGAAGGCGCCGAACATGGCCGCGAACAGCAAAGCCGCGAGCAGTTCGGCGCCCCGCTTCAGTTTTGCGTGAAGCGACGTCACGATTCCCCCCGTGTCGCCAGTTTCGAGCGTCTTACGTGCCGGCCTTGTTGATACGCTCCAGCATCCCCTGCGGCCAACTGGCGGCGAACTTCGACTCCAGGAACTTCTTCTGCACCTGATCGCGGAAGGCGGCCACGTCGGGCGTCGTCACCTTGCTGCCCTTGCTTTCGAAGAAGCCCTTCGCATCGACCTCCGTCTTGATCACGCCATCGTCGTTGAAGGCCTTGGCCTTGGCTTCGGCCGCCTCGATCGCTCCCTGCTCGGTGGGCGAAAGCCCGTTCCAAAAACCGTCGGCCATGGCGAAGAAGGTGTTGGAGACCATATGGCCGGTCAGCACCACCTGCTTCGAGACTTCGTAGAACTTCGCAGCCTCCGCATCGGGGAGTGGATTTTCCAGCCCGTCCACCGTGCCGGTCTGCATGGCGAGGTAGACCTCTTCGAAGGCGAGCGGCGTGGCATTGGCGCCCAGGGCATTGCCCAGGAACTGCCAGGTCTCTGATCCGGGCATGCGCAGCTTGAGGCCCTTCATGTCGGCGGGCGTCTTCACGTCGCGTACCTGGCGCAGGATGACATGGCGCGTGCCCAGATACTGGCTGCGCACGATATGGATGCCGACATTGGCGGAAACGCGATTGGCGTACTCCTTGCCGATGTCGCCATCGTAGACCGCATCGAGATGCTTGGGATCGCGCATCAGATAGCCGGTGGTGAAGATCGAATATTCCGGAATCTGCACGGCGACATCCTGGGGCGAGACCATGCCGACCTCGAGGTTGCCGCGCTGCATCGCTTCGATTTCCGTACCCTGCGCGAACAGCGTGCCGTTGTAGTGGTTCTGGACGTCGAACTGACCGGGTGCTGCAGCATTCAGCTCTTTTTTGAATTCCTCGAGCGCCTTGGACTGCCATTCCTCCGGCGAGCCCGGCGTCGATATGCGAATGATCTTGGCCGCGGCCAGAGACGATCTGGCGATGAAGGGCATCGCCACCGCGGCCGCACCGGCGGCCAGGAAAACCCGGCGGCCGAAGCGCCGGCGAAGGGTCGAGTTGCTCATCTTATTGTTCCTCCCTCTGTTTGAAACTTGTTTCGTCTAAGTTTCGTCTTCCAAGACTTGAGCGTCTCTTTTTGTTGTTCCGCTTCGTCGTTCGCTTAGCTTCCGCTGCGCGGCACGATCACCGGCTTCAGCCGCCGCGATTCACGCGGCCGCGGGAGCGAGACCACCTCGGCCCGCTCGATTTCCTTGAGACGGTCGAAGAGCTTGCGCCCCTCGGTCATGTTATGGGCTTTGGCCAGGGCCTCGGCTTCGGCGGGCTTGCCCGCGAGAATGGCCTCGACAAGGGGGCGGTGCTGATCGCCCACTTCTCGCGTGTCATGCATCAAGGCGTTGGAGCTCGCCATATAGCGGCGAACCTGCTGTTCCAGAATTTCATACTGCTTGGAGAGTCGGCGATGGTTGGCCAGCGCCACGATGGTCTTGTGCAGCGCCAGATCGGCCTCGACCGCCGGGCCGACCTTGCCATCTTTCGCCGCCGCGGACAGGCGTTCGAAGCTGACTTTCAGGCTTGCCTGCGCCGCCGGCGTCATCGCTTCGGCGGCAAGAAAAGAGGCGAGGCCTTCCAGCGAAGCGCGCAGCGTATAAAGTTCCCAGGCGTCCTGGGCCTTGAGATCGGGCACCGACCATTTGGTATAGGCGACCTGCTCCA
>WNFQ01007354.1_pt1 | contig 11691 bp, 11 predicted proteins | sample 5400171 | NCBI WGS metagenome assembly WNFQ01 (sample SAMN13153356, study PRJNA577476) | soil metagenome | isolation source: 20 cm soil under Madrone tree | place: USA:California | collected 2016-06-14
TGCGCGGCGCTTCGTTCCGGCCTTATCGTGGTGTGTCGGGTGTCTCATCCTCACCTGGGACGATAACATCCAGGCCTCCTACCATATTCGCTTCGGAAAGACTGGCGGCGTCGCTTACCGCCACGTTGGTACGAATTACATTGCGTATTTCACGCACTTCATCCTGGCCGGCGCCTGACGATACATTTCAGCTCCAGACGGGAGATGTGTACGATAAACCGAAAGGATTTATTTTATAGGACTTTCGGAACGGCTCGCCTTCCGCCTTCCTTTATTGCTGTCCATTTCATTTAAATCTGTCAGTGACAGCATTAAGGGTACGCATTGGACAGCATTAAGGGCGATCCACACGCCGCGTGTCCATTAATCGTCAACCCAAAGGGCCCGTCATCTGGCCCGCGACACACAAAAAGTTGTGAGCTTCTCGATCAGCACCTTCATTTCGCTAGGTACTTCATCGATGATCATCGCATCAATAATTGAGGTTGCAGATAGAGAGACTTTGTACTTTGCCTGCAACTGGATGTTAACAAACGTCAACGCATCCTTTCCAGATACTGCCAACAGTCTTGCTGACGGGCTCTTCCATCGGCGCTCGAATTCCTTAATGCCGATTTCTGTTATCGTGGTCTCGTCCACCCCAGCGGATCTGCCCTTCTCGAATGAACGGCAGCTGGCCAACAATCGCGACATCACATGCGCTCGCTTCGACTCCGCGAACTGTTCCAGTAGTTCCGCGGCACACGCCTCGAATCTTAGTCCCGCATTACTTCGCCTATTTCGTTCCACTACCGCTCGTTCCGCGGCTCGATCCACCGCCGCCGGAACGAGGAGAAAGTTCTCGATCTCCTTGCGCTCATGAATCACTACTATTTCGCAGGTTGCTTCACACTCTGTAAGGACTAATTTGCACTCGCCTTCGCAGCGATAATCGCGGTCTAAGATAGCCGCCGCTGATATTTTTCCTCCCAAGGTGGCATCCATGCCGTCCTTCAAACTGCGAATTCTTTGAGGATTAAAACCATCGACTGGAATTAGAGCGAAATTGCTTCGATTCGCCACACCAGGCGCGCCCATCTTTCTTGCGAACTTCCCGATTATCTGCAAGTCTTGTCCTTCTACAAACACTGCGCGACGTGTCTTCGCCAACTGAGTAAGTATTGGGTTTAGATTGGATCCCAGCGCCTTAAGGACCTCCTCTATTTGCGAGGGATTCCGGATCCGCCGAGCGTGTCGACGACTTTTGTTAATCAACACAATGTCGTCTGACTCTGCCTCCATAAGAATCTCAGTAGAATGCGTCGCAATTAGGATGTCTGGACCGAGTGTGCGCAGAAGACTCAGCAGTTGCCGCTGGAGATCTGCGTGCAAATATATGTCGGGCTCGTCAATCAAAAACAGCGCACTCGTCCGAGATTGGATAAGATGAGTCAGCATTTGGCACCAGACTTGGAACCCGAATCCGGACCAGAATATCTCGCGTGGAATTCGGCCCTCGGGGCACATCATGTAAAGCTGTGGCTTGGAGCGTCGCATCGTGATGTGCGGAGGTTCGACATCCATTCCGGGCCATGTCTGAATCAGCGCGCTACGAAAGGCCTCGAAGCGCTCCGGGTAGTGGTACCAAATATTCCGGAAATTTCTAGCTGCCCTATAGTTGAAAAGCGCCAACCTTGCGGCTTCCTTCTCATATAGTAATTCCACCTGTTCTACTGGTCCAAGAATGGGCACAAAGCCAATTGGGCAGTTGAAGTGTTCACGGAACCTTGAGGCTGCTGCAATAGGCCGTCCTTGCGCGTCAGGTATTAGTAAACAACGCCCCGAAGACGGAAAATATAACAGCAGTTCATTTCCATTCGACAAACGGAACAGCACTGTGGCTGGATTCGTATCGTCGTAGTTAAAGAAAATATTCTCTTCTGCGACGGATACTGCGCTTAGATCTACCTGATGTGGACGGGGATTGAAAAGCGCGTGATTCCGGGGATGCGCGCGGTTTGACCACCGGAGGCTCGGTAGGCGAATTTGGATTTTCTTTGGTTTTCTGACGTCGTTTCAGACGTAGAGGTAGCGCAGTCTGCCGCGGTCAGCGGCAGAAGCTCCGGCATCCGTTTTTGCTCGTGACTGTCGCGTTCGCAACGCGCTGCGGGATTCCGCTCTAAGCTGCTGGCCTACGCCCAAGCAGAGAAGGCCCGGGAACCGTTCAAAACCCCCGGGCCTCCAGCGGTGCGATGCCTGTGGGGGCGATCTTCCGCACGTCATTTAGCCCCGCGAAGCCCGGCGCTGTCCAGTGCTGTGGGGGCGTGGGGTGCAAGAGTGGGAGGAGAGCTACCGGCTGTATAGCTGCCGGGGCTGCAGCGTGCTGGTGAGCATCTGCGGACCGTGCGATCGCGGCAATATTTACTGCGCCGGCGAGTGCGCGGCCGTGTCCCGCCGCGCCTCGAACCGGCGTGCCGGTGCCCGGTATCAGCGCACCCGCCGTGGAGCCCGCCGGCACGCGGCTCGGCAGCAAGCCTGGCGCGATCGGGAACTTGAGAAAGTGACGCAGCAGGGATGTGCACCGGTGGGATCGCTGTTCACGATGTCGATCACGGCCGATGTGGCCGCCATCGAGACCGCCGATGCACCCTGCACCCCCGAAGAGACGACCATCGCGCTGCCGAGGCGTGACCATGGTGGCCAGCGCCAAGTTCGGCGGTGCGATTTTTGTCATGCACCGCTGCCGGCGTTCACGCGTCTGCGTACACGACGGGGTTGGGGCTTCGGTTGAGCGGCACGGATGTTAAGTCGCGCGGTGGAAGCCGAGGTGCTGCGTCTGCATCACGCCGAACGCTGGCCGATCGGCACGATCGCGCGGCAACTCATGCTGCATCACTCGACGGTGCGGCGCGTGCTCGCGCAGGCCGGCGTGCCGGCGGCACAGAAGACGACGCGCCCGTCGATCGCGGACCCCTTCATCCCGTTCATCCTCGAGACGCTCAAGCAGTATCCGAAGTTATGTGCGAGCCGCTTACACGTCATGGTGCGCGAGCGCGGTTATCGCGGTGGCTCGGATCACTTCCGCGCCATTGTTGCGCGCTTCCGGCCGCGACCGGTGCCGGAAGCCTATTTACGTCTGCGCACCCTCGCCGGTGAACAAGCCCAGTGCGACTGGGCACACTTCGGGACAATCACCATCGGCAAGGCGACCCGGCCGCTGATGGCCTTCGTCATGGTGCTCTCGTACTCGCGACACCTGTTCCTGCGATTTTATCTGAACGGCGCGATGAACAACTTCCTGCGCGGCCATGTCGAGGCATTTACCGCGTGGGGCGCGGTGCCGCGGGTGGTGCTCTACGACAACCTCCGCAGCGCGGTACTTGAGCGGCGCGCTGAGGCGATCCGCTTCCATCCGACACTGCTGGAGTTGGCCGCTCACTATCGGTTCCAGCCGCGCCCGGTGGCGGTCGCGCGCGGGAACGAAAAGGCTTGCGTTTCATACTGTCTCCTGTCCGGAACATTGAGCAGTGATAGGGGGGCGTCCTGCTTTGCCCTTTCGGATCGTGCCTGCTTGCACGGGGTCGTACAAGCAGTCGCGATTGCCGTAATAGTGGCGAACCAGCAGGCCCGCCCGACCCATTTTGTTAATCATAGTGGCGGATACACCGAGACGCTGTCCGAGTTCATCACTCGACAGCATGCCGCGATCGCGCAATCGTTGATAGTGCGACTTGAGTTTGTAGACAAATCGCAGATTGAACACCGCCGATCGGGTCAACGGCTGCTGTTTCCAATTGCGATGGCCCCGCGCATTGAGTTGCTCTGCGGCTTCCTTCTCGGGGTAGGTCTCGAGCAACTGATCCAGCTCCGCGATGAACTCCGGGTTGAATTTACGGATCACGGCGATGGGCTTGGGGCCCTGAACTGTGAGTGAGGTTGTCTGGCCGCCGCGGAAACGCACGTGAACGGCAATCGGGTCGGTTTTTGTCAGCGTGACATCTTCGATCAATAACGCGAGCATGCGTTTACGTTCGCGGGACTCAGTGCGAGGATCGTTCCACACGCGCGGAAAATCCTGGGCGAGCGATAGGATGCGGGCGCGCGCCGCCTCATCGAGTAAGCCTTGATCCGCCTCGCGCTGGCGATCGTGTTCCTGTTTTAGCGTCTCGAGCCGGCGCAGCTGATCGTTCCAGTCCGCTTCCAGTGCATCGGCGACGAGTCGATGATCGGGATCGCACTTTAGAAATCGCCGGCGTTTGAGCTCGGCCTCGTAACGCGCCCGTTCCAGCTGCTGTTGACGGAGGGTATCGGCCTGTTCGATGCGGCCGGCAATCTCCGCTTGCACGGCGAGCGCCACATCGAGCGCGGCGGGCGCGATGGTCTTCAGGAGCAGTCCGCTTATTGCTTCGTCGATATCGCTCCCGCGAATCGACTGGCAGAATTTGCCCGCTCGACGCACGACGGCGTCTGTGCACACGTAGTAGGGAATGAGGTGATCGCGGAATTGTTCATACCGCGTGCGCATACGCGCGCCGCAGCGCCCGCACAGCACACGCCCCTGTAGGAGCGCGATGCCCTCGCGCGGCAACGTGCCGCGGCCCTCGGTGCTCAAGGCCGCCAGATTTTGCTTGAGCGTCACCTGATTGCGTTCAAACTCCTCCCAGGACACATAGCCGGGATGCGCGTTCTGGATCAGGACTTCCCAGTCCTTGCGGTCCACCTGGATACTCGTCTTGGACTTCAGGTCGGCCGTGCGCTTCACGCGTGTCCGTCCAAAGACGAACGCCCCGGCGTAGCGCGGGTTGTGCAGAATCTGCAGCACGCGCGCATGCTCGAGGGCCTCCCAGAGGACCTCGCCCTTGCTGGGTCCACTTTGCACCCGATGCGGAAAGTTAAGTCCCTCGCGCGCAAAGCGCCGCACGGTGGCCGAAGCGGAGCTGACCTCACGGAAGGTGTTGAAGAGCAGGCGCACCGTGTGTTCGATCTGTCGATCCGGATCGATGGCGACGGCGCCGGCGGCGTCGTAGACGAGGCCGATCGGCAAGGGGAGCTGCAACTCCCCGCGGCGCGCTTTGTTGCGCATGCCGCCTTGCAGACGCGACTTGAGTATGTGTAGCTCGGCCTCGGACATGGACCCCTTCAAGCCGAGGAGGAGCCGGTCATTGAAATGGGCAGGGTCGTATACGCCGTCTTCGTCGCTGATGAGGGCGCCGGAGAGCGCGCACAGCTCGAGCAATCGATGCCAGTCGGCGTTGTTACGCGCGAGGCGCGAGACTTCAAGGCCGAGCACGATGCCGGCGTGACCCAAGGCGACTTCGCTGACCAGGCGCTGGAAACCGTCGCGGTTCTCGGCATGGGCGCCGGAAATCCCTAAATCTTCATCGATGGTGTGAATGCGCTCGGCGGGCCAGCCGAGCGCCACGGCTCGATCGCGCAATGCGTATTGACGTTGCGTGCTCTCGGTGTTTTCCAGCACTTGGCGCAGTGTCGACTGGCGAACGTAGAGAAAGGCGTCGCGGCGCAGATGCTCGGGGCTGACTTTGGAGTGGGTCTGGGTCATCATCGTGAATCACCTGGCCGCAGTGATGGGATCTGCGGAATATGTTTTGCGAAGCGAGTGGCACGACCGGCTGGAACGACAAGCCGAGCCTTCGTGGATCCGTAGCGTCCACCTTGGCCGCGGATAAACACGGCGCCGTTTAAGGGCTCGTACAGGTAGCGCTGTCCCTTGCCATAGCGCTGCGGAGTCAGTGTGCCGGTATGGCCGAGGGTGTAAACCGTGGCGGCGCACACGCCCAGTTGCCGAGCCATCTCGTGCACCGTTAGACAGCCGCGCCCGCGCAACCGCTCGAAGCGACTTCTAAATCCGCAGTGCTGGCGAAGGGTCCAAACGCGCTTTGCCGTGAACGGGTGACCCAACCAGCCGCGGTGACCGGCGGCGTTGAGCGCCTCGGCCGCTTGCTCGTCGGAATAGATCTCAAGCAGACGATCGAGTTCTTGGATAGTGCCGGCCGGGGTTTTAAGCACCCGAGAAATGGGCGCGGGGTGCGGTACGCTCAACGAGGTCACTTGTCCGCCCCGAAACCGCACGTGCAGCTCAATCGTCTCGGCATCGAGGAGCGTCACGTCCTCGATGAGGTGGCCCACCCAGCGTCGGCGCTCCTCGTCACTCGTGTTCGGATCGTTCCATGCGCGCGGAAACTCGGCGGCCAAGGCAAGAATACGCAGGCGCGCCTCTTCATCGAGATGCGTCTCATCAATGTGGCGTTGCTGCTCATGGTCCTGCTGCAGGGAATCGAGGCGGCGCAGCGCATTGTTCCAATCCGCTTCCAAGGCGTCGGCGACGAGCCGATGGTCGGGATCGCACTTTAAGAATCGTCGGCGCTTGAGGTCTGCCGCGTGACGCAGGCGTTGCAACTCATCGCGGTGCTCCCGCTCGGCGCGCTCGGCCCGCGCCGCGACCTCGCGATGAATGCCGAGCGCTTGCCGGAGCGCAGTTGACGTGAATGTGTTCAGCAACAAGGTACTGATCGCCGCGTCGATGGCCGGTGCCCGCACCGACTGGCAGCGCTTGCCCGGGCGGCAGAGTGAGGCGTCGTGGCAGCGGTAGTAGACCCGCAGGCTTCCTTCGTGTGGATAGTAACTCAGCTGCATGCGCGTCCCGCATACCCCGCACAGCAGCCTTCCGTGCAAGAGCGCGGGACTCTCGCGCGGCAGCGGGTTCGGGCCGCGTAACCTCCACGCGGCGCGGTTATGCGTGAGCGTGACTTGATTGCGTTCAAACTCCTCCCAGGAAATATAGCCGGGATGAGCGTTCTGGATGAGCACTTGCCAGTCTTCACGCGGCTGCTCGATCACCGACTTCTTCGATAGTACCGCGTACAGCACGCGATGGCGTCCATAGACAAATGCCCCGGCGTAACGTGGGTTGTGCAGAATCGCGAGGGCGCGGGAATGATCGAGCGGCCCCCAGATGAGCTGGCCCTTGCCGATCCCGCGGCGAAGGCGACGCGGAAAGGTGAGTCCTTCCCGCTGGAATCGATCCGCGACGGCGGAGGCGGAAGGCATTTTACCGAAAGTCTCGAAGAGCTCACGGAAGCTCGCCTGAACCCGCGGATCGGGGTCGAGCACGACGGCGCCGGCGGCGTTGTAGGTCAAGCCCATGGGCAAGGGCACTTCGAGCGCGGCGCGCTGCGCTTTGTTGCGCATACCGCCTTGCAGGCGCGCCTTGAGCAGGTGCAACTCGGCCGCGCTGATCGCACCCTTCAACCCCAGCAACAAGCGATCGTTGAAATGCACCGGATCGTACACCGCCTCCTCATCGCCGATCAGGCACTGCGAGAGCGCGCACAACTGCAGCAGCCGGTGCCAATCGGCGTTGTTGCGCGCCAGGCGCGAGACTTCCAATCCCAAGACGATGCCGGCGTGCCCCAAGGCGACTTCACTCACGAGGTGCTGGAAACCATCGCGGTTCTCGGCGCGTGCGCCGGAGCGTCCCTGATCCCTATCGACCGTATGAACGTGTTCGATGGGCCAGCCGAGCGCGACCGCCCGATCGCGCAGCGCATACTGTCGCCGCGTACTCTCGGTGTTCTCGAGGATCTGGCGCGAGGTGGACTGACGAACATAGACAAACGCCTCGCGTCGCAGGTGCTCGGCGGTCACCTTTTGATGAAAGTCAGTAAACATGGTTCACCTGCGATTGCATCTGCAGCACCATGTTAGCGACCAGGTGCAGCAGGTCCGGATCCAGAGAGCTGATGTCGGATGGCGGCGCCCGCGGCGCAGATGTAGTAGGGAGCGCGACGTCGGTGAAAATGACCTTGAGACCGCGCAGCATGCCGTGATAGATGACCGCGGCAAGTCCGGCAGGACGGGCTTGACCGTTGATGACCTCCGCGCGCAGCGTCTCGTAGGTGGCGAGCGCGGCGGGCGGCGCGCTCATCGCGGCGGCGGGGTCCGCGGTTTTTTTTTCCGCGCCAGAGCGCGTTCGATGCTGCGCGTTCGATGCTGCGAGGATGCACTGACAGGTGCAGTTCGGCCTTGATCTGCCGTGCGAGTCCTCGGGCATGGACCCGCGGATCTTCTGACTGTCGCCGTTCGATAAAGCGCATGATCTCGGCGGTGAGCTTGTGGCCGCCCTTGGGTCCCCGCTGGCGCGGCAGCAGGCCTGCCAATCCGTCTCGAGCGAGAGCCGCTTCGGCCTGATAGAACGTGGGACGAGACACCCCGAAGAGTGCAGCCGCGTCGGCCTTCGAGAGGCCTTCGTGCAGAACTTGCCGAAGCATCTCGTACTTGACCTGGACCAGATCTTGAGCGTCGAAGAAAGTGCCCGTCAGGAACCAGGCGGCCCGTACCCGCTCGGGGTGGCGGTTCAAACTGCCGAAGTGCTTGAGCCGTTCGGCTTTGGTGTTGCGCGTGGCCATCACGACCAATCCAGGGCTGAACACGTAATGTAATATACGCCGCTGTGAACTGGATGTCAATTAGCCATCGAGCTAGTTGTAGGACTAGGAACCTGAAGATATTGTGTTTATGCAGCTTCATTGCTTAGTTAAGCAAATCATGGCGGCATAATTATAATTACACACGCGGCGTAATTTACTTGACGCGCTCATAGTCGCTTGCGGTCCCGGAGTTCCGCGATCTGCGCGCACAACCGGAGCAAATCATCGACTCGAAACCACGAGCGTCCGGCGTAGGCCTGGGCAAACAGATCCCTGTTCCCCACGCTCGTCCACGAGGCCAATATCGAGCGCAATTTGCCCTGCGCATCGAAATACATCACCCGATCTTCGCCCCAATTATCTTTGCGCGTCGTGAGAACGAACTTCGTCCCACACAACGGGTGAAAAGGATGCGTGATCTCAAAAGTGATCGGCGCTTGAGGTTCCGAATGACCTGCAGTTGTCGACCGACGGTAAAGGGCGCGTGGAACGAGCGATACGTTTTGCTCGCGACCGATTTTTTGCTGCCCGCAAGTTCAAAGATATCAGTGATCTGAACGCCCAGGCAACCACGTGGTGCCTGGAGGAAGCGAGCTTGCGCGGCTGCCCGGAAGATCGCGACCGCAGCGTGCGGGCAGTGTTCGCCGAGGAACGCCCGCATTTACTACCGTTACCGGATAATCCCTTTCCCACCGAAGAACGGGTGGCGGATGCCATTGCGCGCAAGACACCGTACCTGCGCTTTGATCTGAACGATTACAGCATCCCGCATACTCACGTCGGTCGGCAAGTGGAGATCCTCGCCTCGCTCGAGCGCGTGCGCGTCGTCGAGGGCCACGAGACGATCGCTGATCACCCGCGCAGCTTCGATCGCGCCCAACAGATCGAAGATCCCCTCCATGTCGAGGCGTTGGAGGCGCACAAACGCGCCGGACGTGCGCATCGTGCGCTCGATCGGTTGCATCATGCCGCCCCAGGTTCCAAAGGACTGTTCAAGCTCGCCGCCGAGCGCGGCGTGCACTTGGGCGTACTGACCCGCGGGCTCCTGCAGCTGCTCGACACCCACGGCGCCGACGCCCTTGCGCGGGCGATCGACGCCGCGCTCGGCGAGAACGCCGCGCACCTGGGCGCCGTTCGTCACTTCATCGATGCCCAACGGGCGCTGCGCGGTGAGCTCCCGCCGATCGCCGTCACGCTGCCGAACGATCCACGCCTGCACGTCACCGTGCGGGCGCACGACTTACGCGATTACGAACAACTGACCACGGAGCCGACCGATGAGCACGAACCCGCCGAACGAACCGTTGAACCTTGAGAACTTGCGCGAGCGCCTGCTGCGCCTCGGCCTGCACGGACTGCTTGCCAATGTCGAGACCATCATCCACGAACCGTGGCTGCCCCAGCTGCTGCAGATCGAGGAAACCGAGCGCGCGCGGCGCAGCTTCCGCCGGCGCCTGAAAGCCGCCCGGTTACAGAAGTATAATCCGATGGCCGACTTCGACTGGAGCTGGCCCACCCAGTGCGATCGGCCGCTGGTCGAAGAACTCTTTTCCCTGAACTTCATCGAGGAGCCGGCCAACATCGTGCTGATCGGGCCGAACGGCATCGGCAAGACGATGCTAGCGAAGAATCTCCTGCATCAGGCAGTCCTGCACGGCCACACAGCCCGCTTCACGCTCGCCTCCGACATGTTGCACGACTTGGCCGCCCAGGACTCCTCTATCTCGCTCACGCGCCGCCTGCGTCGCTACACCAGCCCAGCAGTCCTCGGGATCGATGAGGTCGGATATTTGTCCTATGACTCGCGCTACGCGGACCTGTTCTTCGAGGTCATCACTCGCCGCTACCAGCGCAATCCCGTCATTATCACGACGAACAAGCCGTTCGGCGAATGGACCAAGGTCTTCCCGAATGCCGGCTGCGTCGTCACTCTCGTCGATCGGCTCATGCATAAAGCCGAACTGCTGAATCTCGAGGGGAAAAGCTATCGCTTCAAAGAAGCCCAGGAACGCACCGCTCGCAATGCGAAATCCCGTGCCGGTAAAAAACCGACGAAAGCTTGAGAGGAATCCCGCCATGGAACCGAATGATCTGCCGATCGTGTGTATCCCGCTCGAGCTGCCCGCCGAGGCGGCCGCTGAACTCCTCGAGTTCCTAACTCACCTCACCGAGACCATCGAGCGGCATTACTTCGGCGAGTTGCATCGGCTCGCTCAGCAGCGCAGCGCACAGAATCGCGACCCCGGCTACTCTCCCTTCGACCGCTCCGAATCCGATCCGCCGTTCTGACTCCAACCTTCGCTGAAAACCGCCACGGTCCCGGCCGTTCATACTCGTCACTCAAATCCGCGAGCCGTCCCCACTATGCCGCGCCTTTAGTCCACCGCTAACACCTGATGACCCAGAATCCGTCCCGATGGTCCATTGACCATTGTCGGATTGCGCGTCGACGCCTTTCGAAGAGCTGCGGCAAGAATTCGAAAGGCCGCGAGCACGGTCGACTTCCCTGCATTGTTTGGTCCGACAAGCACATTGAAGTGGCGAAGTGGAAGCGAAAACTTCTTGAATGCCTTAAAGTTTCGAAACTCTACATTAACGTAGTGATGATATTCCGCCATAATCCCACTTCATTCGTCCGATGACGCCTTCACTCGACGTAGTTAGGTCGCGTCGGAACGGTTCCAATCGTCAGCTGCAGCCAGCAATTCCCGCTCCCAGGGTGAGCCCCAGCTGGCCCAAATCGTCGTCAGGTCGATCGAGAACGGCAATCTTTATCGGTTCGCCTGGCGCATTAGGGTCCTCATCCTCCAGGCGCGCTTCGATTATCAGTCTCATGGTATCGCCTCCAATGTGGCATAGGGATCAAAAGCGTCGGCCTGATCTTGGATGACTGGGGTCTCATTTCTCCTATTGTTCCCATAGTTTCGACCGCTCTCCTTCACGAACGTCGCTTCACATTTGCGTATGAGCGCCAGTCTTTTAAAGATGCATCCAGCTCCTTAATGATCTTCTTAAATGTGTTCTCTGGTATTGTTAGCTCAAACGTCGCGCAATTTCCCGTAAAGTCGACTCGGACGTCATTTGCTTGAGTTGGCAAATCTCCAGCGAATACCCCGCCAGGGTTCACCGAAAAGCGATCCCAGCATTGGATGCTATCTACGAGTACGCCCAGGAATGTGAGCGGATCGTCATCAATCGACAACTGCACAGGCTCTTGCTGAACAATGTTGTGAAGGGCGGTCGCGCACGTTGACCACACAACTAC
>WNFQ01003345.1_pt1 | contig 11688 bp, 10 predicted proteins | sample 5400171 | NCBI WGS metagenome assembly WNFQ01 (sample SAMN13153356, study PRJNA577476) | soil metagenome | isolation source: 20 cm soil under Madrone tree | place: USA:California | collected 2016-06-14
CTGCAGCCACACCATGAGCCCCTGGGTGTTGAGCTCGAGGTTGCCCTCGAGGACTCTCTCGATCTGCCCATCGCTGAGCGCGCAGCCGTGGCGATGCACCAGATCGAGCCACAGATCGCGCATCGCGGCGCGGATGCCGGCGGCGGGTTGCGGATCCTGGGCGTGAGCGCGCGCGATGCGGGCCAGCTCGCGCACCTGGGGCTTCAGCAGCTTCCCCAAGCGCGGCACGCCGGTCACGCGGCTGAAGTGCATGAGGTACATGGACTCGGGCCGGTACGCCAGCAGCCGGTCGATGGAGGCGATGAGCTGGTCCGGATCGAACTGCGAGGGAGGCGTGGTCGGGGTGATGAAGGCGCCCTGCGCAGTATCGAGCGAGCGGTAGGAAATGCCGAAGGTGTCGCCGGCGAATATGCTCGCGTGAGCCGCATCGACGACGGCGTAGTGGTGCAAGGCGTGCCCGGGCACGTGGATGAGCTCGAGCGTGCGGCCTCCAAGGGTCAGCCGCTCACCGTCCTGCACCACGCGCACGCGCGCAGCCGGGATCGGCACGAGCGTCCCGTACAGCTGCTCGAGGCGCTCGCCGTAGACCGCTCGGGAACCTTCGATCAGCCGGCTGGGGTCGATCATGTGCGGCGCGCCGCGCGGATGCAGCACCGCCACGGCGTTGGGGAGCTCCTGCATCAGTCGCCCCGCCCCGCCGGCGTGGTCCAGGTGCACGTGCGTCAGCAGCACGTAGTCGACCGCCTCAGGCGCGATGCCAAGTTCCACGAGCCCCGCCAGCAGGTAGGGGACGGAAGCGTTGGTGCCCACATCGACGAAGGCCGCGCGACCGCCATCCTCGATGATGTGCGCGGCGGCGTGCCCCGGGTACAGGTACTCGGCATCGACAGCGCAGATGCCGTGCGGGTGTCGATACAGTCGCGGCTTCAAGGGAACGTCGACCTGGATGTGACGCGGAGCGTTGTACACATCCTAACCTGTGGGCTAGCTTAGACGCATGACCGATCACGGCTCCGTCCCGCCGGCGCTCGCCCTGTGTGCCGCAGCGGGTGTCGCCGCCCTGTGCGCCTCCGTGTCGCTCGCCCAGCAGGCGGCCGCTCCGGCGCACCGCGAGCGCGGCACTCTGGTGTTCGAGAACATTCCGCTGCCGGATGCGGCGCTCGTGGCGCGGCTCGAGCGCTACCAGCAGTCGCGCGAGGCGACGTTCCTCGACTGGCTCGCCGACGGGAGCCTGCTCATCGCGACGCGCTTCGGCGACAGCGAGCAGCTGCACCGAGTCGCCACCCCTCTGGGCATGCGTGAGCAGCTCACGTTCTACCAGGACCCGATCGAGTGGGCGCGTGCGCCGCGCAGCGGCAGCGGCTTCGTGTTCCTGAAGGATCAGGCAGGCGATGAGAACGCCCAGGTGTACTACCGCGGCGGCGGCGGCGATGTGCGCCAGCTCACCCACGGCGCTTTCATTCACGGCAGCCCGGTGTGGGCCCACGACGGCCGGCGCGTGGCCTTCTACGGCAATGACCGCGACTCGCTCAGTTACGACGTGTACGTGGCGGATGTGACCACCGGCGCGGCGCCGCAGCTGCTGGTCGGCGGGCACGAGGACACCTGGTACCCGCTCGACTGGTCGGCGGACGACAGCAAGCTCCTGGTATGGAAGTACGTCTCGATCAGCGAGAGTTATCTGTACCTCGCGGATGTCGCGACCGGATCGCTCACGGCGCTGGAGGACAGCCCCCGCAAAGTCGGCATCCGCATGGCGAAATTCGCTCCCGACGGGCGCGGGGTGTACGTACTGACCGACGAGGACGGGGAGTTCCTGCAGCTCAAACTCAAGGATCCGGTCACACACCACAGCCGCAACGTCACGCCCGCCACCGGCTGGGACGTCGAAGACTTCGACGTCAGCAGCGACGGGCGCTACGTGGCCTACGTGATCGATGACGACGGCCGCAGCCGCCTCACGGTGCTCGACACGCAAGCGAAACTCGAGCTCGCCCCCGTGGGGCTCCCGGAAGGCCGCATCGGCAACCCGCGCTTCGACCGCAGCGGGCGCCGGCTGGCGATGTCGGCGGAATCGCCGCTCGTGCCGCGCGATGTCTATGTCTACGACGTCGAGCACGGCAAGCTCGAGCGTTGGACCCGCAGCGAGCCCGGCCCACTCGACCTGAATACGCTCACGAAGCCCGAGCTCGTCCACTATCCCACCTGGGATCGCATCGGCGCTCCCCGCCACGCGCGCACGCTGTCGGCGTACCTCTACCGGCCGCGCGCGGCGGGCCCGTGCCCGGTGGTGATCGACATTCACGGGGGGCCCGAGTCGCAGTACCGCCCGGGCTGGGATCCGTTCGTGCAGTTTCTCGTCAACGAGCTCGGCTACGCCGTGGTCGCGCCCAACGTGCGCGGCTCATCCGGTTACGGCAAGAGCTTCCTCGCCCTCGACAACGGCGTGCTGCGCGAGGACGCGGTGCGCGACATCGGCTCGCTCCTGGTGTGGATCGGGGTGCAGCCGCAGTTCGATCGCGATCGGGTCGCCGTGATGGGCGGCTCCTACGGCGGCTACATGGCGCTCGCATCCCTGGTCGCGTATGGCGAGCGGCTGCGCGGCGGCATCGACCTGCTGGGGATCAGCAACTTCGTGACTTTCCTGCGCAACACTTCCGCCTACCGCCGCGATCTGCGGCGCGCCGAATACGGCGACGAGCGCGACACCAGCATGCGGGTGTTCCTCAATCGCATCTCGCCCCTGACCAACGCCAGCCGCATCAAGAAGCCGCTGCTGGTGGTGGCAGGGCTGAACGACCCGCGCGTGCCGGTTTCCGAGTCCGAGCAACTGGTGTGGAGCGTGCGCGCCGCCGGCGGTGAGGTGTGGTATCTGCTCGCGAAGGACGAAGGACACGGCTTCAGGAAGAAGCCCAACCGTGACGCCTATCTGCAGACCGCGGCGAGCTTTCTGCAGAGGCTGGCTCATTAATCAAGTCCCGGGCGGGAAGGTTACCGTCACACAGAGTCCCTTGCCCGAAGACCCGTCGGCCAGGGTGATGCTCGCGCCGTGCCCTTGCGCGATGGTGCTGACGATCGACAGCCCGAGCCCGCTGCCGGGGGGCGAGGTTCCGGCGCGACGGTAGAAGCGATCGAACACCCGCACGCGCTCTGCGGCCGGAATGCCCGGACCGTCGTCGCTCACCGTGAGACGCGCCCCACGGGTCGCACCCGCAAGCTCCTCGACCGATACGTCCACCCGGCCGCCGGCGGGCGTGTAACGCACGGCGTTGTCCACCAGGTTGCGCAGCAGCGTGCGCAGGGCGTCCGGATCCGCGTACACGCTCGCAGGCTGCGCAGCTGAGACGCCCAGGTCGATGCGGCCGGCATCGGCGAGCGGCACGAGCTCGGCGACGATCTCGCGCGCCACATCATCGAGGCGCACGGCCACGCGTTGCGCCTCGGCCCGCGGCTCCTGGCGTGCGAGCGCCAGCATCTGCTCGACCAGGCGGATGGCGCGCTGCACGCCCGCCGACAGGGTTTCCATCGCCGCGGCGCGCTCGAGGTCCCCGCTCGCCCGCGCGAGCATGCCCATCTGCAGGTGCAGCGCGGTGAGCGGTGTACGCAGCTCGTGCGCAGCGTCGGCCATGAAGGCGCGCTCGCGCTCCAGCGCGGCGCGCAGCCGTGCGAGCAGATCGTTGAGGGCGCTTACCAGGGGCTGCACCTCATCCGGCAGGCGCGTGTCGGGGAGCGAGTCCAGGGCGTCGACGCGGCGCGCCATAACCAGCGCCGTGAGGCGCTGCAGGGGCTCGAGCGCGTGCCCGACCGCGAGCCAGATCAGCAGCGCCAGCACCGGCAGCAGCAGCGCGAACGGCTTGAGTGTCTGCAACGCGAGCTGCGCGGCGCGCTGCTGGCGCACGCTCATCGGCTGCGCCACCTGGATGACCTTGGTGAGCGCCTGCACCCCGAACACCCGCCAGCGCCCTTCGCTGGTGGCGACGGTGGCGAATCCCAGGGTGGTGACCTGCGGCAGCACCGCGTGCGGCCGCGACAGATACACCCGCACGCCATCGAGGGACCAGACCTGCACGACGAAGTCGTAGGCCGCGTCCGCCGGCGCCAGCTGCGGCGCGAGCAGGTACTCGACCGGCTGGTCGCGCAGGATGAGCGCGGTCTGGCGCAGGTGGTAATCGAAGAACGCGTCCGCTTCGCTCAAGGCGTTGCGGTACACGATCCAGCCGCCCGCGGCGCCGATGAACACGACGCCGGCCAGGAGCCAGGCCAGCAGCCGCGCGCGCAGCGAGCTCATGGCGCGGGCCTCACGCGATAGCCGACGCCCCGCACGGTGAGAATGAACTGCGCCCCGAGCTTGCGGCGCAGCCCGTGGATGTGAACCTCCACGGCGTTGCTCTCCACTTCCTCGCCCCAGCCGTACAGGCGCTCCTCGATCTGGGTGCGCGACAGGATCACACCCGGGCGCTCGAGCAGCAGTTGCAGCAGCGCGAATTCCCGCGGCGAGAGTGCGATCTCGGTGCCCGCGCGCGTGACGCGATGAGTGGCCGGGTCCAGCACCACGCCCAGGTACTCGATCATCGGCGCCGGCCGGCCGGCCTTGCGGCGCAGCAGCGCGCGGATGCGCGCGGCGAGCTCGTCCAGATCGAAGGGCTTGATGAGGTAGTCATCGGCCCCCGCATCCAGGCCCTGCACGCGATCGGACACCGCATCGCGCGCCGTGATGATGAGCACCGGCACGGCCAGGCCGCGCGCGCGCAGCACCTTCAGGAGCTTCAGCCCGTCGCTCCCGGGCAGACCCAGATCGAGCAGCACCAGATCAAAGGGCTCGGTGCGCAGCACCGGGTCGGCGGCTTCGGCGTCGTGCACCCAGTCCACGGTGAAGCCCTCGCGCTTCAGTCCCGCGCGGATCGCCTCGCCGATCATGGCGTCGTCCTCCACCAGCAGCAGCCTCATGTGCGAAGTATGATCAATCGAGACTGCGATCGCGCAAGGAGCCCGATTGAGCGCTCTCGAGACTCTGGTGCAGGATGCGGCAATCCTGGGAGTGGCCTTGAGCGAGGACGACGCCCGGCGCCTGCTCACGCTCCTCGATGAGCTCGCGCGCTGGAACCGCACCTACAACCTGACCGCGATCAGCACCCCGGCCGAGATGCTCACGCACCACCTGCTCGACAGCCTCGCCATTCAGAGCGACCTTCAGGGCACGCGCATTGCAGACGTGGGTACCGGAGCGGGATTTCCGGGCCTGCCGCTGGCAGTGTGCAATCCCGCGCGGCACTTCACTCTGATTGACTCCACGGCCAAGAAAATCCGCTTCGTCTCGCATGCGGCGCAGGCGCTGGGACTCACCAACGTGACCGCGGTGCACGCGCGCGCGGAGAGCCTGAGGCCCGAAGCGCCGTTCGATACGGTGGTGGCGCGCGCGCTGGCACCGCTGCCGCGGCTGCTGGCGCAGGTCGCGCCGCTGTGCGGGGCCAAAAGCCGCGTGCTGGCGATGAAGGGCCGCTGGCCGAGGGAGGAGCTCGCCGCGCTCCCTGCGCCCTGGCGCCTCGCCGGCTCACGCGAGCTGAAGATCCCGGGGCTCCCCGAGGCGCGCTGCGTGATCGTGCTGACGAGCGGCTGAGCCAGAGCCGTGCCCCTCAATCCGCTCACCACGACCTGGCCGCTGCTCCTCGGCATGGGCATTCTCATGCTGGGGGCGGGCCTGCAGGGGACGCTCCTCGGGCTGCGCGCCACGATCGAAGGCTTCCCCACGCCGGTCACCGGCCTCGTCATGTCCTGCTACTACGTGGGCTATCTGCTCGGCACGCTGATCGCGCCGCGCCTCTTGCGCCGGATCGGGCACGTGCGGGTGTTTGCCGCATTCGCAGCGCTCGCCTCGGTTGCAGCGCTGGTACACGCGTCCTGGGTGCACCCGCTCCCCTGGGGCGCCATGCGTCTGATCTCGGGCCTGTGCTTCGCCGGCATCTACGTCGTCGCCGAGAGCTGGCTCAATCATCGCGCCACCCGCACCAATCGCGGCCGGCTGCTGGCGGTGTACATGCTGGTCCTGTATGTGGGTCTTGGCGCAGCCCAGTTCCTGCTGCTACTGGCGAGCCCGCAAACGGCGGCCCCCTTCATGATCGTCTCGGCGCTGATCTCGCTGGCGATGGTGCCGATCGTCGCCTCCGCACAGCAAACGCCCGAACCCGCCGTCCCGCACCCGGTGAGCTATCGCGACCTGTACCGCAATTCGCCGCTCGGCCTGGTGGCGGTCGCGGTATCGGGCATGATTTCCTCCATCATCTTCTCGATGGGCCCGGTGTACGCGCGGCTCAACGGCTCCGGGACCCGGGGGGTGGCCGCATTCATGGCGGTCAGCATTCTCGCCGCGGTGCTCACCCAGTACCCCGTCGGCAGGCTGTCGGACCGCATGGACCGGCGCACGGTCATTGCCACCGTGTGCACGCTCGCCACGCTGGCGGCGGGCGCCATCGCAGCCCTCGGCCCGCTGCCTCGTCCGGCATTTCTGCTGCTGGCGGCACTCTTCAGCGGCTCGGCGCTGACGCTGTATTCCCTCGCCGTCTCGCACGTGAACGACAAGCTCGAGCCGGCGCAGATGGTGGCCGCGAGCAGCGCGCTGCTGCTGATGAACGGCATGGCCGCGGCCGCGGGGCCGGCGCTGACGGGAAGCCTGATCGCCGCCTTCGGGCCGCGCGCCTACTTCGCGACGCTCGCGACCCTCACCGGAGCTCTGACGGTGTTCGATCTGTGGCGCAAGAGCCGCCGCGGTCCGGTACCGCGTGCCCTGAAGGGTCCGTTCATCAACACGCAGCAGATCGTGACCTGCGCAGGGCTCGATCCCGAGCCGGCGGGGCAGGCGCAGGCTGAGCGCGGCGCGCAGCTCGCGCCGTCCGAGCCGGTCAAAGCTGCAGAGGCAGCGCCGTCGTCGCCTTGATGACGGCGAGCGCAATCGAGGAGTTCACCGACTGCACGCCGGGAAAGCGCGACAGATGATCGAGGAAGAACGCCTCGTAGGCCTTGATGTCCCGGCACACGATCCGCAGCAGGAAATCGGTCTCCCCCATCAGGGTGTAGCACTCGAGGATCTCGGGGTGCGCGCGCACGGCCTGCTCGAAGCGCAGCAGGGCGTCGCGACCGTGAGCGGCGAGCTTCACGTGCGAGAACACCAGGACCGGGAGCCCGAGCTTCTCGCGGTCGAGCAGCGCCACGCGCTTCTGGATGACGCCGAGCTCCTCGAGACGGCTGATGCGCCGCCAGCAGGTCGATGCGGTCATCCTCAAGCGCTCCGCGACCTCGGCGGCCGAGAAGTGACCGTGCTGCTGCAGCAGATCCAGAATACGCAGGTCGGCTCGGTCCAGATCGGGATGCATGATTCACCTCGAGAAAGATATGAACCATGCAATGAATATTTCATCAATAGTCCGAAGGAAGCAACTTTTGTGACAACCGGTGCAGATCGGGGCAGCTAGCCTTGAGGGATGGAAATCTTCGACCTGCACGAATTCGACGGCCACGAGCTGATCGTCTTCGGGCACGACCCGGCGACCTCCCTGCGAGCGATCATCGCCATCCATTCCACCGCGCTCGGTCCCGCCGCGGGCGGCTGCCGCATGTGGCCGTACGCCACCACCGCAGAGGCGGTTTGCGACGTGCTGCGCCTGTCGCGGGGCATGAGCTACAAGAACGCGCTTGCCGGCGTGCCTTTCGGCGGCGGCAAGGCGGTCATCATCGGCGAGTCGCGCAAGGCCAAGACCCCGGAGCTGTTCGAAGCTTTCGGCCGCCTGGTCGACTCCCTCGGCGGACGCTACGTCACGGCCGAGGACGTCGGCACGACGAGCGCCGACATGGCGAGCGTGGCGCGTGCGACGCGCCAGGTCGCGGGCCTCGGGCGCGCGCCGGGCGAGGCGGGCGGGGATCCGGGGCCGAAGACCGCGCTCGGTGTGTACCTGGGTATCAAGGCCGCGGTGCGCTTTCGGTTCGGGCGGCAGGATCTGCAGGATCTGCGCGTCGCCGTTCAGGGCCTGGGCGGCGTGGGCTACCACCTGTGCGCCCTGCTGGCGGCCGCAGGCGCGCAGCTGCGCGTCACCGACGTGCGGCCGGCGGCGGTGCAGCGGGTGTGCGAGGAATTGCGGGCGACGGCGGTGCCCGTCGAGCAAGTGCTCGCCGAGGAGGTCGATGTGCTGGCCCCGTGTGCGCTGGGCGCGGTGCTCACCGCGCAGTCGATCCCGCGCCTGCGCGCGCGCATCATCGCCGGAGCCGCGAACAACCAGCTGGCGCAGGGGCAGGATGGCCAGGCGCTGCGGGCGGCCGGCATCCTCTATGCCCCGGACTACGTGATCAATGCCGGCGGCATCATCAGCGTCTCACGCGAGTATCACGGCGGCGCCACCGAGGAGCAGGTCATCGCCGATATTCAGGGCATTCCGGCGCGGCTGACGCAGATCTTCGAGCGCGCCCGGCATGAGAATCGCACCACCAACGCGGTGGCGGACCAGATGGCGCGCGAGCTGCTCAGCGGGCGGCGGCACAAACGGGTGGCCTGAGCCCCCTGAAGGAGCCGGCCCGGATGCATTGCCGGCCCGGACGCGGCGGTGAAGTACACTGTCGCCCCATGAAGCGGGTCATCGCCATCGCGAACCAGAAGGGCGGCGTCGGCAAGACCACGACGGCGGTCAATCTCGCGGCCTCCCTCGCCGCCACCCGGCGGCGCGTGCTGCTCATGGATCTGGATCCGCAGGGCAACGCCACCATGGGCAGCGGCATCGACAAGGCGCAGCTGCAGCGCGGCGCCTGCGAAGTGCTGCTCGGGGAATCCGAGCTCGCGGCGGCGCTCATCCCGGTGGCGGAGGGCGGCTTCATGCTGCTGCCTGCCAACCAGGACCTGACCGCCGCGGAAGTGCGCCTGCTCACCCTGCCGATCGGCCGGGAGGTCAAGCTGCGCCAGGCGCTGCAACCCAAGCGCGAAGCCTTCGACGTCATCCTCATCGACTGTCCGCCGGCGCTGAACATGCTCACCGTGAACGCCCTGGTGGCCGCCGACAGTGTGCTCATTCCCATGCAGTGCGAGTACTACTCGCTCGAGGGGCTGTCGGCGCTGCTCACCACCGTGGAGCAGATCCGCGAGGCGGCGAATCCGCAGCTCTCGATCGAGGGCGTGCTGCGCACCATGTTCGACCCGCGCAACAACCTCGCCAACGAGGTGAGCGCGCAGCTGGTCACGCACTTCGGCGACAAGCTGTTTCGCACCATCATCCCGCGCAATATCCGCCTCGCGGAGGCGCCCTCCTTCGGCAAGCCGGCGCTGTTTCATGACCGCGAATCCCGCGGTGCGCTCGCGTATCTGGCCCTCGCCGGGGAGATGATCCGGCGCGAGGAGGACGCTTTCGCCGCCCAGGCGCGGGCGGCGGTTGCTCAGGACGCGGCGTTCGCGGCCGCGGCGGGCGGCGCTGCTGCGAACGAATCGCCCACAGACCAAGCGATAGGCGAGGAAACGCCACGATGATTCACAGAAAGCCTACCCTGGGCCGGGGCCTCGCGGACCTGCTCGGCGCGCGCGCCTCGCCGCAGGCCGCCGCGCCCGTCGGGGAACAGCTGGCGAAGCTGCCCCTCGACCTGCTGCAGCGCGGCCGCTACCAGCCGCGCATCGACATGCATCCCGAGTCGCTCGCCGAGCTCGCCGACTCCATCAAGGCACAGGGCGTGGTCCAGCCGATCGTGGTGCGCGCGCTCGGTCCACCGGACGGGGGTGCCTCGCAGCGCTACGAGATCATCGCCGGCGAACGGCGCTGGCGCGCCGCGCAGATGGCGGGGCTCACGGAGATTCCGGCGGTCATCCGCCACATCCCCGATAACGCCGCGATCGCGGTCGCCCTGATCGAGAACATCCAGCGTGAGGACCTGAACCCGCTGGAGGAGGCGCGCGCACTGACGCGCCTGATCACCGACTTCGGACTCACGCACCAGGAGACCGCCGATGCGATCGGCCGCTCGCGCGCCAGCGTCAGCAACATGCTGCGGCTGCTGGAGCTGGCGCCGGAGGTCTGTGAGCTGCTGGAGAAGCGCACCATCGAGATGGGCCACGCGCGAGCGCTGCTCTCGCTCACCCAGCGCCGCCAGCAGACCGAGGTGGGACTGCTCGTGGCCAAGAAGGGTCTGTCGGTGCGCGAGACCGAGGCGCTGGTGCGGCGCATTCAGGCCCCGCCAGGCGGCGGATCCGCGCAGGCAGCCGCATCCCGTGACCCGAACGTCGAGCGCCTGGAGCAGGAGCTGGCCGAGAAACTCGGCGCCCGCGTCGCCATCCAGCAGGGCAGTCGGGGCAAGGGAAAGCTGGTGGTGAGCTACAACAGCCTGGATGAGCTCGACGGGATTCTCGCGCACATCCGCTAGGCCGGCACCGGGGAAGGCGGCGCGGACGTGTACGCTGTGGACTCACACGCGCACGCTCTCTATAATCCCGCGGCTTTTTTGCCGTTGCTAAGTGACTGAACGGCCAAACTAATGTCAAGCCCCTGCGTGCAGCTCAGGACGCAGGACCGGCGGCTCTTTAGAGCCCCTCGAGCGGGACTTATATAAGGTGTTGGCGATCGATCTGCCCCATGCACGGCGGCTGGCCTTCGGCGTCGTGCTGGGTCAGGCGGGCGTGACCGTGACGGCAGCGCTGTGCGCGTGGGGCTTCGCCGATGCGCGCGCCGGGCTCTCGGCGCTGCTCGGCGGAGGGATCGCCACGGCGGGGAGCCTGGCGATGGCGCGCCTGGCGCTGGGGGGCGGTGCGGGCGCTGATGCGCGCCGCGCGCTCGGCGCGTTCTACCTCGGCGAGGCGGTGAAGCTCGCGGTCGTGATCGGGCTGTTGGTGGTGGTGCTGAAGGTGGTGAGGGTGGCGCCGCTGGCGATGTTCGCCGCGTTTGCCGCCACGTTGCTGGTGTACTGGATTGCGCTTTTGGCCGCGCTGCCGCCCTCGGGCGGTGCGCGCCGCAGCGCGTGAGCGTGGGTTGAACTGGTGAGGGCGATGGCAGCAGCAGAAAGCTCCGGCGGCGCAACCGAATATATCCTGCACCACCAGGCGTTCCTGTCGAACAAGGCGCCGCACGGGATCATCGACTTCTCGGTCATCAACTACGACACCGTGTTCTTCTCGGTGTTGCTCGCGCTGGTGTTCTTCGGGCTTTTCTGGTCGGTGGCACGCAAGGCGACGACCGGGGTTCCCGGCAAGCTGCAGAATTTCATCGAGATCATCGTCGGCTGGGTCGACGGCCAGGTGCGCGACACGTTCCACGGCTCGAGCCGGCTCATCGCCCCGCTCGCGCTCACCATCTTCTGCTGGGTGTTCCTGTTCAACTTCATGGATCTGGTGCCGGTCGACCTGCTGCCGGCGGCGGCGCGCGGCGCGGGCCTCGAGCACCTGAAGGTGGTGCCGAGCACCGACATCAATGCCACCTTTGGCCTGTCCCTCACGGTCTTCATTCTCATTATCTTCTACAGCCTGAAGATGAAGGGCGTCGTCGGCTTCATCAGTGAGCTCACCCTGCAGCCCTTCAGGGCCAGGAACGTGCTCGTGCAGGGGCTGCTGGTGCCGGTGAACTTCGTCCTCGAGTCCGTGACGTTCCTCGCCCGCCCGATATCGCTGTCGCTGCGCTTGTACGGCAACCTGTACGCGGGCGAGATGATTTTCCTGCTGCTCGCGGCGCTGACACT
>WNFQ01007723.1_pt1 | contig 11687 bp, 9 predicted proteins | sample 5400171 | NCBI WGS metagenome assembly WNFQ01 (sample SAMN13153356, study PRJNA577476) | soil metagenome | isolation source: 20 cm soil under Madrone tree | place: USA:California | collected 2016-06-14
TCCAAAAGCCACTCGCATCGCCTGGCACCTCAAGAAAGACGAAATCAAGGACGACATTCCAGACGCGACGAAGAGAAAGTTTCTGTTCAACCTGTCCCGCGCAAACTACGAGCGCGAATGGGGCAAGGATTATCGCAAGCCCAGTCCGGGCGAGCGTTTTCTGGCTTTTCTCTACAAGCTGATTCCCAAGTTTGGTCCTCTCAAGATCCTCCAGTTCCGGACGCCCACGCCGCAGACCGAACAGATGTTTGAGGCCAGTTTCAATGCCACGCTCGACCGGTATCGAGAGCTGCTGTCGGAGGTTCGCGAAGGCCGGCTGGACTTGCCCAATAACAATTTCGATATCGGCGAGAAAACTGGTCCCGGAAAATACCGTCTGAACGATGAAGCCCATGCGGAATTACTGGACAAGCTGGCGGAAACTAAGTTCGCCGGCGCTACTTCTGAAGTCAAGGCTGAGCTTTTACGCTTTTTTGCCGAACCGGATGCGCCGTACGCGACGAAACGCAACGCCAAAGCGTGGACAAAGGTTCAAACGCAGTTGCAACAGTTGAAATCAGCACAGGTCGCGGCCGCTTCTGCCAATGCTGCACGACAGGTGACACCCGAGGTTCCAGTCAATCCATAGGTCATGGCTGCTCCCCTGCGCGGCTTCTCCTTTTTCGAAGCACAAAAATAACTGATTCTCCGAATTGAAAACACTGCTACTTAGTCGCGTCGTGGCCATGAAACAATGTAGAATTTCGCGCGACCCATTGATCGCCTCTGAGATGAAGAAGACCAAACCGATCCGGAAACTCCTCGCTGCCAATCGCAGCGAAATTGCCATACGCATCTTCCGTGCTGCCAACGAATTGGGATTGCGAACCGTGGCCATCTATTCGCAGGAAGACCGGTTGTCCCTGCATCGTTTTAAGGCTGACGAAGCGTATCAGGTGGGCACCGGCAAGGGCCCCGTAGAAGCCTACCTGGACATCGCGGGAATCGTCGCGCTCGCAAAAGAGAAGGGCGTCGACGCCATCCACCCAGGTTACGGTTTTCTTTCCGAAAATCGTGCGTTTGCACGCACGTGCGAAAAAGCCGGCATCACTTTTGTTGGACCTTCGCCGAAGCTTCTTGAATTGCTTGGAGACAAGACCGCCGCACGACGACTGGCCACTTCGGCGGGCGTTCCCGTCCTTCCGGGAACCGAGAATCCCGTCAAGTCGGCGGAGGAGGCGCAAAAAATTGCTCGGGGGATCGGCTATCCCGTCATCGTAAAAGCCGCGATGGGCGGTGGTGGCCGCGGCATGCGCGTCGTCCATGAGGCCACGCAGCTCGACGTGCTGCTCGAAGAAGCGCAGGGCGAGGCGCGCTCCGCTTTTGGCGACGCCTCTGTTTTCCTTGAAAAATATTTGCCCCGTGCCCGCCACTTGGAAGTCCAAATCCTTGCCGACCATCACGGTAACTTGTTGCATCTCTACGAGCGCGATTGCTCGATCCAGCGCCGCCACCAGAAGGTCGTCGAAGTCGCTCCTGCCGCGAACATCCCTGCGAGTATTCGCTCCGAACTCTGCGAAGCCGCAGTGCAGTTGGCGCGTAAGGCCAACTATCGCAATGCGGGGACCGTCGAGTTTCTCTACGACGTCGACTCGCAAAAATGGTATTTCATCGAGGTTAATCCGCGCATTCAGGTTGAACACACCGTAACTGAAATGGTGACAGGAATCGACCTTGTCCGCTCGCAGATTCTTGTTGCCCAAGGCCACAAGCTCCACGAGCCGCCCATGTCCCTGCCAAATCAGGAGAATATTCCGCTCAATGGCGCGGCTCTACAATGCCGCGTGACCACGGAAGACCCGGAGAACAACTTCGCCCCCGACTACGGTAAACTTTCCACCTACCGCTCGCCGGCAGGCTTTGGCATTCGTCTCGATGGCGGCACCGCTTATGCCGGAGCAACGCTGGCCGCCTATTACGATTCGCTTCTCGTCAAAGTGACGGCCTGGGGCGCGAATCTTCCCGAAGCTTGCCAGCGGATGGACCGCGCCCTCCGCGAATTTCGCATTCGCGGCGTGAAAACGAATATTCCCTTCGTCGAAAACGTCGTCAATCACGCGAAGTTCCGCGCCGGCGAAGTCACGACCTCTTTCCTCCATGACTCCCCCGAGCTTTTCCGCTTCCCCAGCCGCGGGGACCGCGCCACCAAACTGCTTTCCTATCTCGGCGATGTCATCCTCAACTGCAATCCCGAAGTGAAGGGCAAGCAGATTCCTAAAGAAATCGAAGCCGCGGTAATTCCGCCGTCACCCACGGGCAAACCGCCCGCCGGCTCCCGCCAGCTCCTGCAAAAGCTTGGTTCGGCAAAATTCGCTGCCTGGGCTCGAAAGGAAAAACGCCTGCTGCTTACGGATACAACTTTCCGCGACGCTCATCAATCTCTGATGGCTACGCGCGTCCGCACCTTCGACTTGCTTGCCACCGCCGTCGCCGTCGCGCATCGCCTGCCGAATCTCTTCAGCCTCGAGATGTGGGGCGGGGCGACGTTCGACACTTCGATGCGCTTTTTGCACGAAGATCCCTGGCAACGATTGCGTGAGGTGCGCGAGCGCATTCCCAATATCTGTTTTCAGATGCTCCTCCGCGGCGCCAACGCCGTCGGCTACACTTCCTATCCCGACAATCTCATCACTGAATTTGTTCGCGAAGCGCACGCCCAGGGCATCGACATCTTTCGCATCTTCGATTCGCTGAATTCCATTGAGAACATGCGCGTTTCGATTGACGCCGCCCTCGAAACCGGCGCCGTTTGCGAAGCCGCCATTTGCTACACCGGCGACATTCTCGATAAAACCCGTCCAAAATACTCGCTCAAATATTACGTCGCAATGGCCAAGCAACTGGAAAAACTAGGCACCCACTTCCTGGCCATAAAAGACATGGCGGGACTTTGCAAGCCTTATGCGGCATTCGAATTGGTGAAAGCCCTGCGCGACGAAGTCGGCGTTCCGATCCACTTTCACACGCACGACACCAGCGGCATCAACTCCGCCTCCGTTCTGAAAGCCGCCGATGCCGGAGTCGACGTCGCCGACGGAGCCGTCGCCGCCATGAGTGGCGGCACCAGCCAGCCCAATCTCAATTCCATTGTCGCCGCGCTCCGCCACACTCCGCGCGACACGCAACTCGATCTCGACACGCTCAACGAATGTTCCGACTATTGGGAAACGATTCGCACTTACTATCTTCCGTTTGATTCCGGTCCCAAGGCCGGCTCCGCGCGCCTGTACCAACATGAAATCCCCGGCGGTCAATACACGAACTTGCGCGAGCAGGCCGCCGCCATGGGCCTCGGCCATCGTTGGCGCGAAGTCGAACGCACGTATGCCGAAGTCAACCAGCTTTTCGGCGACATCGTCAAAGTTACGCCTTCCAGCAAAGTCGTCGGCGACATGACTCTTTTTCTGATGGCCAAGGAAATGCAGCCGGCCGACCTTCTCAAGCTCGACGAAAAACATGACGTGTCGTTTCCAAATTCTGTCGTCGAAATGTTTTCGGGCGTACTCGGCATTCCTCCCGGTGGCTGGCCAAAAAAACTGCAAAAAATAATCCTGCGTGGCCACGCTCCTCTCCGTGGCCGCCCGAGCGCAAACTTGCAAGCAATTAAATGGGAAGAGGAGCACCAGTCTATCGAGAAGAAACTAGGTCACGCTGTCCGGCGTGATGACCTGCTGAGCTATCTGCTCTATCCCGATGTTTTCACCAAATACGACAAATTTCGCCAGACCTATTCGGACGTTAGCGTCTTGCCCACTCCCGCATTTTTCTACGGACTAAAGTCCGGCGAAGAAATCACCGTCGAAATCGAGTCCGGAAAATCCCTCATCATCAAGTTTCTGACTATCAGCGAACCGCATCCCGACGGCACTCGCACGCTCTTTTTTGAGCTGAACGGCCAGCCTCGGGAAGTGAACGTCCGCGATCGTGCCCTGCGCGTGGTCGAGCGCGCTCATCCCAAGGCCGATCCTGCCGATCCCGGCCAGGTGGCCGCGCCGACCGCCGGCGTCATCAGCGGCATCGCCGTCCAGGCGAATCACGCGGTGGAACGCGGCGCAAAACTTCTCACCCTCGAGGCCATGAAAATGCAGTCCAATATCTATGCGCCTATTTCAGGACGCATTGTGAAAATCCTTGTGACCTCCGGGCAGCATGTCGAAGCGAAAGATCTCCTCGTGATGATCGCGCCGTGAGTTCCGGACAGCTCCGCAAACACGAACAATTCCGCTCGCGCTTCCTCCGCAATCAGCGCGACCTCATCGTTTACACTCCGCCCGGATACGCCGACCAGCCTGCGCGCCGCCTTCCCGTCCTCTATCTTCATGACGGACAGAATCTTTTCGATGGCGCCACTTCCTTCATCCCCGGGCAGGACTGGCACGTCGGCCAGACCGCGGACTATGGCATTCAAGCTGGCGTTGTCGCCCCGCTGATTATCGTTGGGATGTACAACACCAAAGCGCGCATTCGCGAATACACTCCCACTCACGTCCCCAAACTCGGCGGCGGCCGCGCCGACCGCTACGCCAAATTTCTCATCGAAGAAGTAAAGCCCTTCATCGACAGCGAGTACCGTACTCTCGCGGGCTCCCAACACACCGGCATCGGCGGTTCCTCGCTGGGTGGACTTGTTTCTCTCTACCTCGGGCTCAAGCATTCGCGCATTTTCGGAAAGATCGCGGCGCTCTCCCCATCGGTGTGGTGGAACCACCAAGCGATTCACCGCTTTGCGCGAGCGGCAGTAATCGAGCCCCGCCCGCGTATCTGGCTGGACGTCGGCACTCGCGAAGGCCCGCGTATTGTGCCGCAAGTCGAAAAATTTCGAGACGTACTGCTCGAAAAGAGCTGGAAGCTCGGACAAGATTTGCATTACGACGTCGTTGAAGGCGCCGAGCACAACGAAGCAGCTTGGGCGCAGCGCGTCGGCCCGTTTTTGCAATTCCTGTATCCCGCGCGCGAGGGCGCTGTATAATCCGCGCTCTAATCCCGCGCTTCCAGGGGGCGTCGCATGTCGGAAGGCCGGCCTCTCACCATTCTCTGCGTCAGTTCCTACGAAAAGGGTCAGGAATTTATCCGCACCTGCAAAGCGCTCGGCTGCCATGTTTTTCTCCTGACCGTCGAAAAACTTCGCCACGCCGGTTGGCCGTTCGAATGCATCGACGAAGTCTTCACCATGCCCGAAGAGCTTCCGCTGCAGGGCCTGATTCACGCCGTCAGCTATGCGGCGCGGTCGCGGAACATAGATCGCATCGTCGCGCTCGATGAATTCGATATGGAGAATGTTTCCGCGCTCCGCGAGCATCTCCGCATTCCCGGCATGGGTCTCACCACCGTTCGCTATTTTCGCGACAAGCTGGCCATGCGTGCCCGCGCTCGCGAAGCCGGCATCCTCGTCCCCGAATTCGTTCACGTCCTCAATTACGACCATCTTCGCGAATTCATGTCCCGCGTCCCCAACCCCTGGCTGCTTAAGCCACGTTCGCAAGCTTCCGGCATCGGCATGAAGAAAATTCATTACCCCGACCAGTTATGGCACTGGCTCGACCAGCTCGGCGATCAGCAATCCTTTTATTTGCTGGAGCAATTCGTTCCTGGCTCGGTCTATCACGTGGACAGCGTGGTTTCCGAGCGCCGTGTTGTCTTCGCCGAAGCGCATGCCTACGGCACGCCGCCCCTCGATACCTCTCATCAAGGCGGCGTATTCACCACGCGCACTCTTCCCCGTCAAACCGAGGAAACCAAATCGCTCCTCCAAATCAACCACAATTTACTGGATGGCCTCGGCTTCATGCGCGGAGTTACTCATGCCGAATTCCTCCGCTCTCACGCCGACGGCAAGTTTTACTTCATCGAAGTCGCCGCTCGCGTCGGCGGCGCCTACATTTCCGATGTCATCGAGACCGCCACCGGAATCAACCTCTGGCGCGAGTGGGCCCGCCTTGAAGTCGGAGCGGGGAATCGGCCTTACGAGCTGCCCGCAGCGCGCCACGATTATGCCGCAGTCATTCTTTCTCTCGCTCGCCAGGAACATCCCGATACTTCCGCTTACACCGATCCGGAAATAACCAATCGCATCATCAAGTATCACCACGTCGGCTTTATCCTGAGGTCCCAAAGCCCCGAACGCATCCAGCAGGTGCTCGATTCTTACGCCGCCCGTTTTCAAACCGATTTCGTCGCCACCCAACCCGTCCCAGACAAGCCGACCTCCTAGCACCATTCCTCGCGCTCTGGCGCTAGGAGTTCGGCTTCACTTCGGTGGCTTCGATTAGTTTACTTATGGTTACTGAATCAAGGACTTCTCGCTTTTCTTTCTCAACGCTACCCATGAAAACCATCACGAGTTGATACCGGCCCACGCCTTTGAAGTAGAACTCGATGTTTGCGCGTCCTCCTTAGTCTCCGTAGAACATATCATATTGGATAACCGCCCTCTGCCATTGGTCTTCTTGCCCGGAGCTAACTTGAACCGCTGGTTCATGAATCACTTGCGAAGCGACCTTCTTGGCGGCGGCAAACGCTGGGCCCGAGATTCGCCTGAGTATCTCCAACGAACTCAATTCAGTGACATATGCCCGTAACTGTAAGTCCCCGAAGGAAACGCCCTCGCGCCCCCAGCCTTCCCCTCCGACATGAGCTGCGCAGTATTCGAATGGCAGCGCGCTGTTGACTACATCTCCGTACTCGGAGTCCCATTCACCTGCTCCAAACCGAACTCTCTCTAACTCTCGGTGTGTCAAGTGAAGGTTATCGTGAAACTCAGCGTTCCAGAAAAGCCACTCCTGCGGGATTTGAAAGTTGACGTCGGACGGATGCAGATAAATCGTCCTGTTCTGGCGGGTTGCATACCTTCCGGCGTCTCTAGTGAGTATTCCCATTCGATAGGCTGGCCATAGAGCGGGCAGAAGGCAAGCGACCGCGGCAACAACAAGTGCAATTCTCGCCCTTGCGACTATCAATATCCAAAAAACGTTCAGTAGAGAAACTACAATCCCGACCAGAAAAGATGCTGCCGTCACGATGGCCAATATCATAGGAACAAAAGAATAAAACCCTCTCCATTCAAGAGCGTTTTTTAAAGTAAACATGGCGCAGAACCCGATGATAGCAGTTGCGTTCAGCCACAGCGCAAACCACGTGATTCGTTCCCGGGGCTTGCATTTAAAGTATTCCTCGGCGTGAATCTGAACGAAGTCCAATAGGCCAATGAAGAATCCGGGAATCATGAAAAGCAGTGCCTGAGCATTCCCCGCTGGAACCTGGCTGGCCACCAAAGCTCCTCCAAAACAGTACAGCGCGACCGATACCGTGGCATAACCCCCAACCGTTATGCCGAGGAGCCAGTTCTTAGACATAGAGCGTTTGTGATCGATGGGGAAAGACACTGCATTCACCCTATTCCCTTGGACTCCGCAAGGAGCGCAGTTGTTTCGAATTTATGCCGCGCGGGGCCTAAGCTGTTCGTCAATAGTCGCCTTATCGCAAACTCGCCTTCCACCCCGCTTTACATTTCCCTCCATTTCCTTCAGTATTCCCCCCGGCCAGCCCCGGCGCGACCTGTCCCAAAGTCTAGTAACTGTCTGGAACAGCGGCTTCACACATTGTTTGCCGCGCACTCTTCTGGGGAATACAGTTTGCAGTACCCCGGACGGAATTCTGCGTTGGGGTGGTTTTGTCGCTTTGGAGGTCCGATGTGGGGCAATAAGAAACCGGATGCAGCGCAAGCAGGGCAACCGGATCAACGAAACTTACAAACGAATCTCCATTAGGTGCAACCGCGGACCGCGCCACGGCGCGGCTCGGGGCCAGTCTGCACGTGAAAGGTGAGATCTCCGGCAACGAAGATCTGTTGATCGATGGATCGGTCGAAGGACTGATTCAGCTCGATGAGCGGAAACTGACTGTCGGGCCCTCAGCAAAAGTAACCGCTGATATCATTGCCCGCGAGGTGGTGGTGTACGGCAACGTGAAGGGCAACCTTCGCGCAAAGGATCGAATTGAAATCAAGAAGGATGGTTCGGTCAATGGTGACTTGACCACTTCCCGTATCATGATCGAAGACGGCGCCTACTTCAAAGGTTCCATCGAGATCGACAAGAGCCCGGAAAAGGAATCCGGTTCGAATGCGTTTGCCCGCTCCTCTTCGTCTGCGGCCGCGCCGGCAGCCAAGACCATTTAACTTTTCTCCCTCAACTCTGCTTCAACAGCGGCGTCCCGGCATCTCCGGGGCGCCGTTCGCTTGTTAGCCTCGATTTCTCACAAGGAATGCACGTATTCTTAACGCCATTTCCCGTCGTCATTGTCATCCTGAGCGCAGCGAAGGATCTTAACCGATCCGCACGTCAAAGCGGCGAGGTGGCGAGAGGCCCTGGTTAGCTATCTATTGTCCTCCCTCTTCTATTATTTCTTAACTTGCCGCTTAAAGTGATGAGAGTATCGTTGCCTCGGGCATCCTTCTTGGGGTAGCGCACACGGCCGGTTGCGTCACGGTGTCCCGGCAACGGTTCTCCTCTCGCTCGCCTGGATTTGTGCGGGTTAAAACGCCGCCTTAACCATTGTTCAACTCGCCGCCGTTCCCTTGAGAATCGGCACTATAGCTCCCACAACTGTTGCCGCAGCAGCCGGCGCCACACTCACCATTCGCGGCAGCGGCTTTCAGAGCGGTGCCACCGTTACCATGAGTGGAAAGTGCGCCAGCGTCACCTTCAAGGCATCAACACTCTCCTTGTCGTAACTCCCGCCCTTACTCCTGGCCCTCAGCAAATCATCATCACCAATCCCGACGGCGAATCCGTTTTCCTCGACGCCGCATTCACCGCCAACTAAGTAGGACAGACATTCCTGTCAGCCTGCCTTGTCCCGTCTGTCTCTCTCTGTTCTCCGCATCCCTTCTAACCTTTTCGCGGTATCCTCATCCAATTTGAAGAAGATAAAATAGTCAGATTCGCCGCCAGGGAAGTCTGACTCGCGCGGCCCGTGAGAGGATTCGAATGGAAACGCGAAAACTGGGAAACTCCGATCTCAAAATTACGCCCGTCGGCTTCGGCGCCTGGGCTCTCGGTGGTGGCGGATGGGAATTTGCCTGGGGTCCACAGGACGACGCCGATTCCATCGCCGCGATTCATCGCGCGCTGGAGCTGGGCGTCAACTGGATCGACACTGCCGCCGTCTACGGCCTGGGGCACTCTGAAGAAATCGTCGCTAGCGCGTTGAAGGAATGGCGCGGCCCGCGGCCCTACGTTTTTACGAAATGCGTCTTGCGCTGGAATGAAAAAGGGAAAATTTGGAAGGAGTTCAGCCCCGTTTCCATCCGCCGGGAATGCGTAGACAGTCTCCGCCGGCTGCAAGTCGATACCATCGATCTCTACCAAATGCACTGGCCCCCGGACGAGAGCAAGCCCGGCATCGAAGAAGCCTGGCAAACTCTTGTCACACTGATGGCCGAAGGCAAAGTCCGCTGGATCGGCGTGTCCAACTTCAGCGTCGCCCAAATCAAGCGCGCCGAGAAAATTGCTCCGGTTACTTCTTTGCAGCCGCCCTACTCCATCATTCGAAGGCAAATTGAAGCTGAAATTCTTCCGTATTGCCAGCAGCAGGGAATCGGCGTGATCAATTACGCCCCCATGGCTTCTGGGCTTCTCACCGGAGCTATGACTCGCGAACGCGCTGCCGCGTTGCCCTCCGATGATTTTCGCAGCCGCAATCCGGAATTCCGCGAGCCGCGCCTTTCAAAGAATCTTGAACTTGTGGAACGCCTGCGCCAGGTTGGCGCGCGTCACGGCCGCACTCCCGGCGAAGTGGCCATCGTTTGGACTTTGCGTCATCCGGCCATCACCGCTGCGATCGTTGGCGCGCGCAACGCCAAGCAATCCGAAGGTGTCATGCGCGCTGGCGAACTAAAACTCACCGCCGATGAGATCGCGGAAATCGAAGGCGCTGCCGAGCTCGCCACTGCTCGCTGAACGTAATCAAGTACCCAGAGGCGAAATGCAGGCATCGGACGCCACGCTACTCATGCAATCTTCGAGAGCCACGAAGAGCTAGGCGCGCTGGTAGTCCGGCCTCCAGCATTTGATCAGTTGCTTGATGGCTTTGCGCTCCGTCACTTTTTCGTCCAGAACTTTTCTTGCCAGCGCCGGCAATTCCACGTCGCTTGCGAAACGCAGCGCAACAATCTGGCCGATAGTCAGCTCGGTGCATCTCGTCTGCAAATCCGCGGGCAGCACCTGCGCGTATCGCAGCCGCTCCTCGAGACGAATGACGCGGTCCTGCACCGCAAGCGCAAACAGCCGCGCCTGAAACGCCAAGATCACCAAGGCTCCAGCTAGAATCACGCCAAAGATCCCCGAGAAAGAAAAACCTAACTTCCACAGCCGAATCAGCGACCAAACAAAGTTAATCACAAAAACCGGCACTGCGAAAAAATGATATGTGGGAACGAACCTTCCATGATTCGAAAAATTCTGCTCTTCCATCGATCTACCTCCTTTGCGTCTTGCGCCGCACGATTGTAGCAAACTGCCGTTGCCCAGCTCGGAAGACTAGCTTGCCTAAGGTCTGCCTGCTTCGATGCGCGGCATTTATTTCCTTTTTCTCCGATTTTCTGAACCCATCCCGCCGCCCTGTGCATCCAACCGTCTGGACGAATTCATCGGTTGGGCGATTTGCTGCTTGAAAGCAACGCTGCACCGGAGGCGCGAAAATGGCGAAAGCATCGTGGGGCGGAAAAATCATTGCGGAAAGCAGCGCCACCGTCGTTGTCGAAGGCAACCAATATTTCCCGCCCGAAGCCGTCAAGAAAGAGAACTTAAAGCCGAGCGGTCACACTTCGGTCTGTCCTTGGAAGGGCACGGCCCACTACTACCACGTCGAAGTGAACGGCATTCGCAATGACAATGCCGCCTGGTATTACCCCGAACCGAAGCCTGCGGCCGCTGAAATCAAAGATCTTATCGCGTTCTGGAAGGGCGTCTGCGTCGAAATCTGACTTTCGGCTCTGCCCGGCAACTCGAATTGCTTTTCCCTCTTCAGGGGCTAACGCCTCACTCTTAAAGGCTTTGATATCGGAGCTGAAGCTCCGACCCCCAAACCATCGTGAGATGACTTATTGCTTCGCGATTTCATTCTTGAAGACCGTTCCGTTGTGCATGACAAATCGCACGTGCTCCAGTTCTTCAACGCTCTTCAGCGGATCACCTGACACTGCGATCACTTCTGCGAACGCGCCGGGAGCGAGCACACCAATCTCGCCTTTCATGTCCAGCATCTCCGCCGGTCGAGAAGTCGCCGATTGAATCGCGTCCATTGGCGCCATTCCCAGTCTCACCATCCGCCTGAATTCCTGTGCCATCGGTTCCGTCCACGGAATCCCACCCATATCCGTTCCAAAGACAATCTTCAAATGCGCCTGCAGGGCCTTCTTGAACGTGATTTCGTGCACCGCGGCCCGCGCGCGATCGCGCCTTCCAGCCGGAGTATCCGCCTCCGCCCAATCGTTGTAATACGGGGAAAGAGTCGGGCAATACCACGTCCCCTGACGCAGCATCTGCGCGATCTGCTTGTCCGTAATCTCCAATCCGTGCTCGATGGAATCGCACCCGCCGTCCAGTGCCCGCTGCAGGCCGATCCCGTTGTACGCATGGCAAGCCACG
>WNFQ01006831.1_pt1 | contig 11684 bp, 10 predicted proteins | sample 5400171 | NCBI WGS metagenome assembly WNFQ01 (sample SAMN13153356, study PRJNA577476) | soil metagenome | isolation source: 20 cm soil under Madrone tree | place: USA:California | collected 2016-06-14
TTCGTTGGCGATGATGTGGGCCAGCGTGGTCTTCCCCAAACCCGGCGGGCCGAAGATCAATACATGGTCCAAGGCCTCGCCCCGCTGCCGCGCCGCCTGAATGAAAATCTCCATTTGGTTCTTGACATTCGGCTGCCCCACATAGTCAGCGAGGGTTTTCGGGCGGACCGCCCGATCTGCCACCTCGTCGTCACGGCCGCCGGTGCTTGCAATGATGCGGTCCTGTTCGATGCTCATGCGGGCCTCAAGGCTTCACGGCCGACTTGAGGGCCCGCCGGATGATTTCCGTGGTCGACAACCCGGGCTCGTCCGCCGATTTCAACAACCGCGCGACTTCGGGCGGCTTGTAGCCGAGAGCGATCAACGCGCTGAATGCCTCGCTCTGCGCCGACGGTGCGGCCCCCAGAGCGGCTGCGGTGTGCGCCCCGCCCGGCGCCGGTTGCTTAAGTTTCTGCACGCTGTCGCGCATCTCGATGATTACCCGCTCCGCCGTCTTGCGCCCGATCCCCGGGATCCTCGTCAGCATCGCCACATCCTCGGCTTCGACAATGCGCAGGAAATCCTCCACGCTGGCGCCGGACAGTATCCCTAAGGCAATTTTCGGACCGACACCCGACACCTTGAGCAGCCCCCGGAACAAGCGCCGTTCGCCCTCGGAACCGAATCCATACAGGATATGCGCATCCTCACGCACCACCAAGTGTGTAAACAAGGACACGGAGTCCCCGGTCGCGGGCAGGCCGTAGAACGTCGACATCGGCGCTTCCAACTCGTAGCCGACCCCGTTGACGTCCACCAGCAGCATCGGCGGCTGCTTGACCGCCAGCCGGCCCTTGAGGAAGCCGATCACCCGCGGCTGCCGGCACGCAGCGTGGTCGCGCGTAGCACGCGGCCGCGCAATGCATGGCAAACCGCCGTCGCCAGCGCGTCCGCGGCGTCCGCGTTCATCCGGCCGTCCAGCTTCAGAATGCTCTTGATCATGAGCTGCACCTGGGCCTTCTCGGCATTGCCGGATCCCACCACGGCCAGCTTGATTTCCCGAGTCGCGTATTCGAACACCTCGGCGTTGGCGTGCACCGTACCGCAAATCGCCGCTCCGCGCGCCTGACCCAACTTCAAGGCGCTATCGGGGTTGCGATTCACGAAGACCCGCTCGATGGCGATTTCCTGCGGCCGATACTGCTCGACGACCGTTTCGACACCACGGAAAATCTCGCACAGTCGCGCCGCGAATTCACCCTGTCCGGTGCGGATGACGCCGCTGGCCACGTATGTCAAGCGAGGCCCGGTCGCGTCCACCACCCCGAATCCGGTGCACTGCGAGCCGGGATCGATCCCGAGCACACGGATGGTTGCGCTCTTGGGTGTGGGGATTGACATGCCGCGTATGATACCGGCAATGGAGACCACCGCAACGACCCGGACGGTCAGTACTCGATTGAATGAAGGGCTTGCGGCCCTGCACGAGCTCGACCTGCCGCCTGCCGCCCAAGCGGTGCGCGACTCGGCGTTCGGTGTGGCGGAAATCGTGTGCACCCTCGAGGCCGATGACGATGTGGTGATGGCCGCGGCACTTCAGCCGCTCCTTGACGGCAAATACATCGAGCGCGAAGCCGCCGAAAAGCGCTTCGGCGCAGAGCCGGTGCGCCTCGCCCGGGCATTGGCCCAGCTGGGCCATTTTGGCCTGGCGCCCGATTGGACTCCGGAACGCGGCCTCGAAGCCGGGCAGGCCGAAGCGCTGCGAAAAATGCTGCTTGCCGTGATCGGCGATGTGCGCCTGGTCGTGGTGAGACTCGCCGAACAGCTTCAATGGATGCGCTCCGCCAAATCGCTGGACGCTGCAGCCCAGCGAAAATTTGCCGTCGAAACCCGGGAGGTCTACGCACCGCTCGCCAACCGGCTCGGCGTGTGGCAGGTCAAATGGGAGCTCGAGGATCTGGCTTTCCGCTATCTGCAGCCGGCGCAGTACAAGCACATTGCGGCCGCGCTCAAGACGCGCCGTTCGGAGCGCGAACGGTACATCGACGAGCTGAAATCATTGCTGCAGGGCGAACTGCGAGCCGCCGGCGTCGAAGCCGTCATCAATGGGAGGCCGAAGCACATTTACAGCATCTGGCGCAAAATGCAGGAGAAGCAGCTGGCTTTCGAGCAGCTCATGGATATCCGCGCCGCCCGAGTGCTCGTGAATAGCGTTGCCGACTGCTACGCCGCATTGGGCGTGGTTCATTCCCTGTGGCAATTCATTCCCGGCGAATTCGACGATTACATCGCCACGCCGAAGGACAATCTCTACCGTTCCATCCACACCGCCGTCATCGGACCCGGCGGGCAGCCGGTGGAAATCCAGATCCGCACCTTTGAAATGCACGCCAATTCCGAGCGCGGTGTGGCCGCTCACTGGCGCTACAAGGAAGGCGGCCGCAGCGATCTGGCCTATGAACGGAAAATCAACCAGCTGCGATCGCTGCTGGCGCCCGCCGAGGGCGGGGAAACCGAGCGCGACTTCCTCGACCGGATGCGCGTCGATCTGTTCCATGACCGGATCTACGCGGTGTCGCCGAAGGGCGAAATCGTCGATGTGCCGGTGGGCGGAACGCCGCTTGATTTCGCTTACCAAGTGCATACCGACCTGGGTCACCGCACCCGCGGCGCCAAGGTGAATGGACGCATGGTGTCGCTCGACTATCAGCTCAAGAATAGCGATACCGTCGAGATCATCACCGGAAAGTCGCCGCAGCCGTCGCGGGACTGGCTCTCCGCCCAATCGGGCTTTCTCGCGAGCCCCCGCCACCGCAACAAAGTCCGCGCCTGGTTCAGGAAACAAGACCAGGCTCAAAACACGCTCGAGGGCCGGGCCATGCTCGATCGCGAGTTGCAGCGTCTCGGCGTGCACACTCCGCCGATTCCGGAACTTCTGGCCGAACTCAAGCTGGCGAGCACCGAAGCGCTGCATGAGGCATTGGGATTGGGCGAGATCAGTCCCAGCCAAGTGTCTGGCGCCATCCAGCGGCTGTTGCACGCCCGCGAGGCACGCAGCGAACCGCCGGCCCGGGCGCGCCCCGCGGCCGAGCGGCAACCGGAGGTCGAAGTACAGGGAATCGGCGACCTGCTGTCCACGTATGCCCGCTGTTGCAAGCCGGTGCCGCCTGAGGCCATCGTCGGCTACATCACGGTGGGGCGGGGCGTGAGCATTCATAGCCAGTCCTGCGCGAATCTCGCCCGGCTCAGCATCAAGGCGCCGGCGCGCGTCCTCGCGGTTGCCTGGGGAAAGACGGGCGTCACCGAATTTCCGGTGGATATCGAGATTCAGGCCTTCGATCGGCGCGGGCTGGTGCGCGACGTGAGCGCCGCGCTGGCCGATGAAAAGATCAGCATTCAGGGCATGCACACCGAAACCGACAAGCGCGACGGCGTGGCGCACATGCACATCGCAATCTCCATCACCGGCCTGCCGCAATTGTCGCGCGTGCTTGGCCGGATCGCCCAGGTGCCGAACGTCGTCAGCGCGCGGCGGCGGAAATGAATCCGTGACCGCTTTGAACGGCGCTCCGCGTGCCGCCGTGGCTGCCGGCACCGCGCCCGATCAGCTTCCGCCGGTGCGGGGAGGAGCGCCTCGATGGCATTCAATGGATGGGCATCGCGGCCGCGTTTTGCGGAATCGTCGTCGCCTTTGCCGGCCCCGGCAGCCGCCCGGTTCGCGAGCTGATTATCGGTGATCTCCTCGCCTTGATGGGAGGCGTCGCATGGGGATTGACCAATGTCGTTTTGCGCCGAGGACGCGTTGGCGGCGCCAATACGGCCAAGACCGTGCTCTACCAGGTGAGCGTTGCAACCCTGGTGTTGTTTGCCTTCGCCTCGGTCACCGGACAGACTGGGTTGGTTCTCTCCGGCGCGGCGATCCTGTCGTTGTCGTTCCAGACGCTGTTCATCTCCATCATCAGTTATCTCGTCTGGTTCTGGCTGCTGCGGCATTATTTGACGTCGCGGCTGATGCTGCTGTCGTTGCTGACACCCCTCTTCGGCGTGCTGGTGGGAAGGCGCGCTAGCGATTCATCCCGTCGATGGCCTTCTTGTCCACCGCCAGCGCCGCTTCGTGAATGGCTTCGGACAACGTGGGATGCGCATGAATGGTCCGCTGGATGTCTTCGGTGCTGGCCGAATATTCCATGGCGAGCACGGCTTCGGCGATGAGCTCGCCCGCCAGGGGCCCGATCACGTGCACGCCCAGGACTTCGTCGTCATCCTTGGCGGACACGATCTTCGCTATGCCCTGCCCGGCTTCCATGGCGCGCGCCCGGCCGCTGGCCGCGAATGGAAAGGTCCCGATCTTGTATGGGCGGCCGCCGGCTTTCACCTCTTCCTCGGTTTGCCCCACCCAGGCGATCTCCGGCGCCGTGTAGATGACGGAGGGGATGACCTTGTAGTTAACTTCTCCGAATCCTCCGGCGATCAAATCGGCGACCATCACGCCTTCTTCCTTGCCCTTGTGCGCGAGCATCAGGCCCCGCACGGCGTCGCCCACCGCCCACACATTGGGCACATTGGTGCGGCAATGCTCATCCACTTCGATGAAGCCGCGCAGGTCGATCTGGACTCCGGTGCCTTCGCCTAAGAGACCTTCGGTGAACGGCCGCCGTCCGACCGCGACCACCAATTTGTCGACTTGCAGGGTATGCTCGCCCTGGGCGTCGGCATACACGACATCGACGGCACCGCCCTTCGCGGCCGCGCTCAACACTTTGGCGCCGAGCTTGATGTCGAGTCCCTGTTTCTTGAAATGGCGCTGCGCTTCCTTCGCGATGGTCTGATCCACCATCGGGAGAAACTGGGTCAGCGCTTCGAGCACGGTCACTTCGCTGCCCAGGCGCCGCCAGACGCTGCCCAATTCAAGTCCGATGACTCCGGCACCGATCACGCCCAGACGCGCCGGCACCGCATCGAATTCCAGCGCATTCCAGGAATCAACGATGTATTTTTCGTCATGTGGAACGGTCTTCAGGCGGATCGGAGCGGAGCCCGATGCCAGCACCACGTTCTTGGCCTCCAAGGTGCGTTCCGAGCCGTCCGGGTTGGTGACCAGCACCTTGTTGCCCGGGAGAAGCCGTCCATGGCCTTGGATGCCGACGACGCCATTGGCCTTGAACAAGGCGAGGATGCCGTTGGTCATGGTCTTGACGATGGAAGCGCGGCGCTTTTGCATGGCCGCGAGATCGAGTTTGATGTCGCTCAAACGGATGCCGTGTGCCCCGAACTCATCCTTCGCCCTCTGGAAGAGTTCCGACGATTCCAGCAACGCCTTCGACGGAATGCAGCCGGCGTTCAGACAGGTACCGCCAAACGCATAGGTGCCGTCGAAGTTCTTCCACTCGTCCACACAGGCGACGCTGAGCTTGTTCTGCCCGGCCCGGATGGCGGCGGGATAGCCGGCAGGGCCTGCACCGATGACGATTACGTCGAATTTGTCGCTCATATTCCTAGCACCATGCGCGCGGGATCCTCGAGGCATTGCTTCACCGTCACCAGGAATTGCACCGCCTCGCGGCCGTCGATGATCCGGTGATCGTAAGTGAGCGCGATGTACATCATCGGACGCACCACCACCTCGCCGTCGACCACGACCGCGCGATCCTGGATCTTGTGCATGCCGAGGATGGCGCTTTGCGGCGCGTTGACGATGGGCGTCGACAGCAGCGAACCGAAGGTCCCGCCATTGGTGATGGTGAACGTGCCGCCCGTCAATTCCTCCATCGTGATCGTTCCCGCACGGGCCCGTCCCGCGGAATTCGCGATGGATTTTTCGATATCGGCAAAGCTCATGAGGTCCGCGTCCCGTAATACCGGAACGATCAAACCGCGATCCGTCGACACGGCCACGCCGATGTCGAAATACTCGTGGTACACGATGTCGTTGCCGTCGACTGATGCATTCACGGACGGAAACTTCTTCAGCGCTTCGACGCAGGCCTTGGTGAAAAAGGACATGTACCCCAGCTTCGCACCGTATTGCTTTTCGAATTGCTCCTTGTAGCGATTCCGCAATTCGTTGACGGCCTTCAAGTCTACTTCGTTGAAGGACGTCAGCAAGGCTTGAGTGGTTTGGGCCTGCACCAGGCGTTCGGCGATGCGCGCCCGAAGCCGGGTCATCGGTACACGTTGATCGGCCCGCGATCCGCGCGCGGCCGGCGTGCCCGCCGGAATCCTTGCAGGGGACCCGGCGGGCGGCTGCGTCCTCGCCGCCGGAGGCGGCGCCTTGGGTTGCTGAGGCGTCGCGTCCTTGGCAGAGAGGTAATTCACCACATCGGACTTCGAGACGCGTCCGTCGCGTCCGGAACCCAAAACCGCGTTCGGATCGAGCTTGTTCTCCTCCACCACGCGCTTCGCGGCCGGACTCAACTTGGCGGCGGCGGACGCGCCGGATGCCGGGGCCTTCACACCGGATGCATCCTGCGCAGATGTCGTGGCGCCGCTCGAAGCGGCCATGATGGCGGGCGCACTGGCGCCCGGCACGGCCGCCGCGCCCTCCTCGATGACCGCGAGCAGCTGTCCGCTCGTGACCGTGGTGCCGTCGCCCAGTTTGATTTCCTTCAGCATGCCGGCCGCCGGGGCGGGTACCTCGAGCACCACCTTGTCGGTCTCGAGGTCGACCAGATTCTCATCGCGGGCCACGGCATCACCGGGTTTCTTATGCCAAGAGACGAGCGTGGCATCAGCCACCGATTCAGGCAGCTGTGGCACGCGCACTTCGATAGTCATTAAGCGGTCCTAGTGTGAGCCGTCGGCAGGCGCATCGTTTGTCGGGAAGCCTCTTCCGGGGGCGTACCCTGCAAGGCGGCGGTGACCAGATTCTTCTGTTGTTGTTCATGCAGCGCCGCGATGCCGGTGGCAGGGGCCGCGGCGCCGGCACGTCCGGCGTACAGAAGCTCGTGCTTGGCGCTCAATGGGAGTTGCAGCCGATGCCGTATCTGGTACCAACTGCCCTGATTCTGGGGCTCTTCCTGGCACCACACCACTTCGCGCGCATTCGAATACTTGCGGATGACGGCTTCGTATTCGTCGGATGGAAACGGATAGAGCTGCTCGAGGCGGACGACGGCGACGGTTTCGACCTTCGACTCGCGCCGGGATTTCAACAAGTCGAAATACACCTTGCCGGTGCACAACACGATGCGCGTCACTGCCGACGGCTTGATGTCGTCGACGTCGTCGATGACATTGTGGAATACGCCGGAGGCGAGTTCCTCGAGCCGCGACACCGACAAGGCGTGACGCAGCAGACTCTTCGGCGTCATGATGATGAGCGGCTTGCGCAAGGCCCGCACCATCTGTCGGCGCAGTAGATGGAACATCTGCGCCGGCGTCGACGGCACGCAGACCTGCATGTTGTATTCGGCGCACAGCTGAAGAAAGCGTTCGAGCCGCGCGGATGAATGCTCGGGGCCCTGACCCTCGTACCCGTGCGGAAGGAACAGGGTGAGTCCCGAAAGGCGCCCCCACTTGGCTTCGCCGGAACTGATGAATTGATCGATGATGACCTGCGCCCCGTTGCAGAAATCGCCGAATTGGCCTTCCCAAATCGTCAGGCAATGCGGTTCGGTCGTGGAGAATCCGTATTCGAATCCCATGACCGCCTCTTCCGACAGTACCGAGTCCGTTACCGTGAACGCCGGTTGGTTGGTGGCAAGATGCTGCAGCGGGACGTACCGGCGTCCCGTGGCCTGGTCGTGCAGCACGGCATGCCGGTGGAAGAAAGTGCCGCGCCCGCTGTCCTGTCCGGTGAGGCGCACCGGATACCCATCCTGAACCAGGCTCGCATACGCGAGAGTCTCGGCACAACCCCAGTCGAGGGCGAGATCGCCCGCCACCATGCGCTCGCGGGCTTGCATGATGGCCAGCACGCGCGGATGGAGTTTCCAGTCCGTCGGGTAGGTGGTGACCGCCTTGCCGAGCGCCTTGAGGCGGCCCATGTCGACCGCGGTCTTGACGGGCTCGGACCAATCCGCCCCCAGGTACTCGCTCCAATCGACGGTGTACTTGTTGCCGATCAAGCCCAGCGCGGCGCGCGCCTGAGGCTTGCCTGCGTCCAGGCCGTCGCGATATTGGTCCAGCATCGCCGCCGCATCGGCGGCGCTCAGTACACCCTCGGCCACCAGCCTGTCCGCGTAGATCTGCCGCGCGGTCGGCTTCTTGCGAATCACCTGGTACATCAACGGCTGTGTCGCCGCCGGCTCGTCGGCTTCGTTATGGCCGTGGCGCCGGTAGCACACCAGATCGATGACGACGTCCTTGTGAAACGGAACAGTACAGCGTCGAGCGCGCATCGTGCGAATCGCTGGTGGTGAATCCCACCTGATTGTTCACGATGACGTGCACCGACCCCCCGGTGTAGAAACCGCGCGCCTGCGATAGCTGCAGCGTCTCCATGATGACGCCCTGGCCCGCGAACGCCGCATCGCCGTGAATCTGCACCGGCAGGATCTTGTCGCCCTTTGCATCGCTGCGGCGTTCCTGACGTGCCCGCGCCGATCCTTCGACGACGGCATTGACGATCTCGAGGTGCGACGGGTTGAACGCCAAAGCCACGTGGACGTTGCCCGAGTTCGTCTTCAGGTCCGAAGAGAATCCCTTGTGGTACTTCACGTCCCCCGAACCGCGCAATTTCGCGAGATCGTAGCGGCCCTCGAACTCTTGAAACAAGTCCTTGGGCGACTTTCCGAGCAGGTTCACCAGCACGTTCAATCGGCCGCGATGCGCCATGCCGATGATGGTCTCCTCCACACCGGCCTTGCCGCCGTGCTGCACCAGGTCATCGAGCAGAGGAATGAGGCTGTCCCCTCCCTCCAGTGAGAAGCGCTTCTGACCCACGTACTTGGTGTGAAGATAGCGCTCGAGACCCTCGGCGGCAGTCAGCTGCCACAAAATGTTTCTCTTCTCCTCGGCCGTGAACCGCTGCTGCATCCGTTTCGTTTGAAAATTTTCCTGCATCCAGATGCGCTCTTCGCTGTCGGACACATGTGCGAATTCGGCGCCGATGGTTTCGCAATAAATGAATCTCAGCGTACTCAGAATGTCCTTCAGCTTGCTGCGGCCGGGGATCGTCGCATTGCGGCTGTTGGTGAAGAATTCGGTTTCCAGATCCGCATCGGACAGTCCGAAATACTCGAGATTGAGCACATACGGCTGGGCGCGTTCCTGAAGACCCAGCGGGTCGAGATTGGCGATCAAGTGACCGCGATTGGCATAAACCTGGATCAACCGCGACACCGCACCCTGTTTGGCGCTGGCCACGTCGCCGGCCGCGGATGGTTCTTCGCGACTCGCGGGCGCTGCAGGCGGCGGCCGCTCCTGACGCGTCGACAATCGCTCGCGCACCTCTCCATGCGCCGCCTCGCGGGTCGAAGCGCCCGCAAGGTCGCCGAAATATTTTGCCCACGCCGGATCGACCGACGCCGGATCCTGCAAAAACTTCTCGTAGAGATCTTCAATGAACCCGGCGTTCCCGCCGGACAGAGCCGTAGCGGCCAGCTGGTCTGCATGTGATTGGCTCATGACGATGCGACTGCAAAAACCTCAATTAAGTCAAGATGATGGGGGGAGACGCGCTGATTTTGCGTTAGCCCCTAGTCTAGACCAATGTGACGTAATATGAAATGTGACGCATTCCTGCAAATTCAATAGGATTGCTACAAATTCAATAGGTCCGAGGGGTCGATGAGCTTGCGCAACATCCAGAATTCGTAGGTTAGCAGCGCCGAATAGGCCACCAGAACGATATACATCACCACGTCGACCCGGACCATTCGCATGAATCGATAGCGTGCAAGCACCACCATGACCATCACACCCAATCCCGTCAGCGTCATCTTGAGGACGGCGAATGTGGCAGCGCTCCTGTAAACGACGGCCGCCATGATGGGATTGACCTCGTCTGCTCCCACGGACAAGAGCCGCACGGTCATTAATGCGTCCGCCATGCTCAATAACAAGATGCCTATGGCTACCGCCAACAGATGGGCGTCGTGCCAATCGAGCGAGTGGTAGCGATCTTCCAAGAGGCGCCGGGATGGCCGGCGGCGCCTCGGATTGAAGCTGCCGTAAATGACGGACCACCAGACGTGGCGGCGCCGATCCTGCGTCTCACGGCGATCGTCGCCGGCGGACGTAACCGCCGCGGCGACTCCCTGCAACTGCGCAGCGGCACCCTTGTTCGGCAATTCTGGACGGTTGGCGGGCTGCATCGCGACACTATCCCGAAGCCCGAGGGGCATCGGCAAGCACGATGCGTCATAATGCGTGCCCGCGGGGCACTATTTTTTTACCCCAAGCTTTTTCACCAGCCGGCGTCCATTCCATACCGCATGTCCAAAACCACGTCGTTTTCGGCCGCCATGAGCGCCGTACCGGAGCCTGAGGCCGCGGGCTTCTCGCCGGCCAGATTGAGGAGGCTGGACGCCGCGTTGCGTGCCGACGTCGACGCCGAGGTCATTCCGGGAGCGGTGGCTCTCGTCATGCGGGCTGGGAGGCTGGCATTCTTCGAATCATTCGGGTATGCCGATCGCAATTCACACAGACCGATGCAGCTCGACTCCGTGTTTCGGATTGCGTCGCTGACCAAGCCGATCACGGTCGTTGCCGCGTTGATGCTGTTGGAACAGGGAAAATTGCTGCTCACGGACCCGGTGTCGCGCTACCTGCCGGAATTGGGCGATGTGAAGGTCGGCCTCGAGGAAGCCGACGCGTCGACCGGCCACCGGCGTTTAACCCTCGAATCCCTGCACCGGCCCATGACGGTGCAGGATCTCATGCGCCATACCGCCGGTTTCACCTATGGGCAGTTCGGCAATTCACTCGTGCAGCGGGCTTATCGCGCCGCGCATCTCATGGACAACCAACAAACCAATGCGGAAATGGTCGGCAAGTTGGCGCATTTGCCCCTGTCCTATCAGCCGGGCACGACGTTCGAGTACGGCATGTCGACGGATGTATTGGGCCGTGTCGTCGAAGTCGTTTCGGGCCTGGAACTGGACCGGTTCTTCGCCCTGCACATTACGGAACCGCTTGGCATGCGCGCCACCGCTTTTGGAATCGAAACGGAGTCGATGCACACCTTGGCGGAACCGCAGCGCGAATCCGCGCCCGGCGCCGTTCCCGCCATCGTCCCCTATGACCCGGCACGGCCCGCCAAATGGTTTTCGGGAGGCGGCGGACTGCTGTCGACGGCCGCGGACTACGCACGATTCGCAGGGCTGCTGCAAAATGGCGGCGAACTTGACGGGGTTCGCCTGCTTTCGCGCAAGACGCTGCAATTGATGGTACGCAACCATCTGCCCGCGAACCTCAACTTCGGCACGAACACGGCCGAGCTCGGCATCGCCGCGCCCCTGCCGCAATTGGGCCAGGGGTACGGGTTGGGCTTGGGAGTGCGTTTGCAAGAGGGCCTGAGCGGCGTGCCGGGCTCGGCGGGAGACTACTACTGGGGTGGTGCGCTGGGGCCCTATTTCTGGGTTGATCCCGCGGAGGACTTGATCGTCATTTTCATGCTGCAAGAACTCAACGTGCAGCGCCGCGTGCGTTATCGCTCGCTGCTGCGCGCACTCGTGTATCAAGCGCTGCTCTAGGAGCCTGTCTGAGTATTCTACGTGGCCGCGACCGCGGCAGATTTCCCCTCAGGCAAGGCGGAGCCGACG
>WNFQ01008005.1_pt2 | contig 11678 bp, 15 predicted proteins | sample 5400171 | NCBI WGS metagenome assembly WNFQ01 (sample SAMN13153356, study PRJNA577476) | soil metagenome | isolation source: 20 cm soil under Madrone tree | place: USA:California | collected 2016-06-14
AAATTAATCTTTGCGTTTCAGATCTCTTTTTTTTTACCAAGGTGGGGGTGTTTGTTGCGTGCATGGGTGTACACTGATAAACTGGCAATGGCGCCATGGCCGTAAGCATGAAAAGTAAGTTATATCATGTAATCGGGCGATGTCGTCGAAGCGTTGGACTTCCCACTCCTGGGCCCTGAGTCGAGACATGAGCTCAGTCCGCAAATGGCGTAGTACCGTGGCCGGTGGCTTACCGCGACCGTGCTGTCATCTTCATCTTCTTCCATACTTCCTGCGGAAGGCCGGAATAGGTAGCCGAGTTGCGCCACACATCTCGCCATCAACGCGCGCCCAACCATGATATGGATACTCTGCTCTCCACCCATCGTAACGACTATCGCCGTCCTGTCCGGGTTACTCGGGTTCTCCGAGTCCTCACCGCCGCTCAGGTGTGTTTCTTGTACTCGTCTTGTCTTCGAGGTGTGTGAGGCACGAACTTCATAGAGTGATTGGCGCACAAACTACTGTAGTACCAAGACCCGTTTCATCCACGTCATTTTATCTTTTCACCCCCCATTACCGATTTCGGATTTGCCCACGCGATGGATCACGGAACCAGGGACTATAACTACCTGCCTTGTGATACGGCCCCGGCCAGTGCCGATAGTAGGTGCGGCGTCGAATATCTGAGCATGCATCATTCATTACACATATATATCTATATTACAGCAAAAGCACGCATCCGGCTATATGTAGTGTTCTCTCAGTCCTGTGGAATGTAGCGGTGGTGCGGTTCGCGAGTTTTTGAAGGTCAGCCTGTGGAGACCACCTTCCCGATTACCGTAAAGGTGTAATTCGTTTCTTGTCACTATTTCGGGGGTTTTATCATGAGCATGCTGTTCCAACCAATACTGTGCCTAACGTTACAGACAGGTTGCTTGGGGGATGTAAGTGGGCTTTAGGGCTGAGTTTGGGCTGAAACGTAAGAAAACAAGTAATTTGAGGCCAACACTGGCACAGTGAACCACAAGACGACTCAATGCACAATAGAGCTGCTAAACGGCGATGAAAGGGCAACGAGTGAAGCAAAGGTGAAACGATGAAGGGATGTCGTCATCATGATGACCTCGGTCGTGAAATGGCGTTTCGGAGGTGTCGCTGTTCGTCGTCGTCACGGGCGCTCCGACGTGCCCATCTAAGCGCCGCCGGGACGTTTCACCCTTGGGACCGTGTACGATAACAAAATGCTTTTGGCAGACTTCTGTCCCTTTTTTGAGTTGCCAGTGCGGATGGGAAAAATGTTCAGGGACAAGGGACGAGAAATTAGCTAGTAATACGGCATCAGAGGCGACGCCGTTAGGCGTGCAGTGGGAACGGTGTTCGAAACGCAGGAATTGTGATGGCGGGGAAGATTCGGTGGCAAGTGAGTGACCGCACCACGGTAAGCGCTAGATATTTCGAGAACAATGCACTACTCGATTGAAAGAAAGTTTGGGTATTGTGCCTGAAAACAGTGCACCGCAAGAACGTGGCATTCACATCACACCCAAGGCCCAACCCAACTGGCATCATCCCTGCGTCGATCGACCCTGCTTTGATGCAGGGAAAACAGTGAAAGAAAATAAAACAAAGAAACGCGGCTTATTGTAACAAGACGCAGGCAACAAAACGTTGCCACTGCATCCAGCCATCCTGATCGGTCAATTGTTCTTCGCCGTAGTGAATTGAGTAGTGGCGAGCCCAACGCGGCGCCCCCCAGTGTCGAAAACAGAGTAAAAACGCTCAAGGAAGGTGTAGCCGTTGATAAAGTCGAGCCCCGCTCCTGTGATCGACCCGATGTCGTTGACGACGAGGTATATGCGGCCCCGCTCGCCACCGATGAGCTCGTTGAGCGCACGGGGCCAGATCTGCGCATTCGCGGTGAGCTCGAATGTCCTGTCGCCAATGGTGAAGAAGAGCGACTTGAGTTTGGCGTATTGGGCCGGGGTAATTCGAAGAAGCTTCGTCTTCGGGTCGAGGACCGCGCCGATAGCACGGCGGTAGCGGTCAAACGCGTCTACAAAAAGAGGTTGTTTCATTTGACCCTGTTAAATAGGACCATATCTAGTAGAAAGAAGTACTTGTGGCGAGAAGGATGAGAGTGGTTCCGGTATCGACAATGCCGGACCCGGTGTCGAGGATGAGCTCTGGCGAGGTACCGTACCGGATAGACTGGTCGATACCCCAATATCTCCTGGCAGGATCTTTTCCACTTATCGGGCTGCGAGGGTATATGTCAGTAATAAGCGTCATGTCAGTTAATCACATACGTACACATATGTGAGAGGTCCAGTGAATTTGGTCGAGTCGGTACGACCAAATGTCAGCTCACCGTTCTTGATGGATGAAACTGTTGTAGGTTCAAAAGATACTGAGACAAGTTCTGTGGCGATGGCTCCATGCTTGAAGAGGTTGTGTGTGACTGTGGGGATGCTGCTGTGTTTGGATGGGAACAGAGAGCCCAATGTCAGGTTGACGGGGCCAATACTACAGAGGATAGTGTTGACGCAATTAAGAATCATAGATAGACGTCCACGCTCACCCCAAGATACCGTCAACGCCGTCAAAACCTTTGGAGGCCTCGGCAACACCCATGGACTGCCCTGAGATAACAAGGCCTGACGCGATCGTCACGGTATCCGTGTACTCAATACCTGAGAAAGAAATGTTAATACAGGACGGTAAATATAACATATACGAGGGAAATCTCACCAAAGAACCACCCAGAGCCATACGACTGGGCCTAGCATGTAGGTTTTAGTCAACATGGAACCAGGAGTCTAGGCGTGACCACTAGCACGATACTTACAACTGCATTGTAGGTGTCAACACTAATTTTTGTCCTCACGTACGGCTTTTCGGCTCCCACCCAGGTGTTAGAACTTCCCGTGTCAACGATGAGATTGTCTAAGAGTGTGTGAGAGATATATGCTAGGCTTGAAATATAAGACCGACAATAAGTAGGGGGGCTACCAACGCCCACCCTAGCCACGTAGTCAACTCCAGCATTGGTCACACCAACATCAGAGGTCACCTCCGAGGTCGGGACACCGCTCTGTTTGGCAAGGTACCTCGCGCGAACCTGGTCTCTTAGGACAAGGTCGAGTGTGCCAGTGACGTTGAGACGCCGAGCAAAAGGCAACGTAAAAGGAGTGTCGCGAACTTGAACAACAGCAGGGTTCGCGGTAACACTCGTAGGCAAGAGGCAGAGAAGAGCGAGTGAGGTGATGACAGGTAGGAACATGACCAAGAGACTGTGGGTGGGAGAGAGAAGTGTTGGATCTTATAGCATGGGGAGGATCCATTCTTTTGGCGTGTGGCATAAGATGAGGTGAGAAAGAAGGAAGGGAAGCGCAGTCTTCTTCGAGTGACTTGCCTTGATCTGCATCGTTGCTCTAATCTAGGAAATCCAACATCTCAAACCTCGGCTGGCTCTTTCACGCGCCAAAGTTCGTGTGAATTTCTCACTCGGATTTCGTTCCATTGTACCAGTCGAGTGAATGGAGTGCCATTCAAATACTCTTTGCCAAAAGACCTAAAAAGCATAATCAGTTGTAATTGTAGAATCCACAAAATGAAAAGAGAAGGAGAATAAATGGCGAGTTACATAAAGCATGACGCGCTGGACATTCACATTCGCCTTGGCTCAATTCAACGTAACGTCCTGGAATTATATCATCTGCACATTTACCAGAATCCCTCAAGTGCTGACTCGTCGTCAAATTCTCTCTATTGCCGCATCTTCGACGCGTCTCAACATTCTAGTCAAATCATGGCCATACATATAACAATACCACGACGTGATCCGTCTCTAGAGACCCGATACCGTGCAAATGCGCCTTTGGAGCGCTGAAGCAGAACGTGCTGCTTCACCTTGGGGCATCAGATGGGGAAAGTCGGCTGTCACTCGCAGGTGAGATTTAGTCTCCTCCCGACCTTCGTATGCACCACGAGAATGAATCCTTCCCCCCCATTTTTTTTCTTCCCTTTTCTTTTCTTTTGATTTTCTTTTCTTTTGATCGGAGATTGATAGGGAACATCAAGTACTCCCATGACAAGCCTTTGGATCGTACGTGTTGCACGGAGCCCCGCAACAGACATGGTCTAGGCAACAGAATTGGCGAGGGTTATGGTGGTGGCGGAGAATGACACAGGGTCGTCTCGCATGGTATTCATGTCTCAGGTGTGTCTACTAGATCTCCCTCTATGTCTTCTCGTCTAATCTGTTTTACAGTACCATGACACCGAATGCACCTTCGCGCACGGTGTCAGACACGGGTCGAGCTCATCGCGTGGATGAAGGCAGGCCCGAATGCATGCGGTAGTTGAACTGCCACTGCGTTTATTGTGCGTGGCGATGTTCTCAATCCGAGTCGTGCAGAAATTCTCTGCCGAATATGGTCTTCCGAAAATGGGAACGACGATATCTCGGACAACGGCACGTGACCCCAGTCTCAGGCTGTGGGCGTCCCGCATGGCATAATGCGTTTAACAGGTCAGATCGCCCCCATTCGTACTACAGTACCATAAACTACCATAGTTGGGCATTTGCCATGCTGTGGCTGTAATGAAACTTGTTGAACTCGTATTCAACGACTTCTCACATCACTGCGGGAATCAATTTTCGACAGGCCGCCCTACGTGAGCGGAACGCTCCAACTCCCCGATCCTCGTTTCTCGTTCTTTTCACAAGCTCGCCGAGGGCGGTAACGCCGCCAGGTTCGTAGGAGACCCCTAACTCTGTCTCTCTTCTCTTAAGAATCGAAGGGCGTTTGCTGACGTCCTTATCGCGGACACATCAACCTTGCTAATGCTACTCCTGATGGACTAGACTACTCAGCCAAGCCTGTGAACCGGCGGCTTCTTTTGGCATGAAACTAGAGAATATCTTAGATGAGACTTACCGCAAGGCTAGAAAGATGGATTCGGAATGCTCTTCCTCGAAGCCGGACTCGGTTCACACCAATCTGATGAACATCGTTCACGCGGCTACCTTCTCGAAGGTACTAGGTCGTTAAAAGTATAAACTTGAAGACCGGACTATACAAGCTAAATGTCTATGGTGCGCGTTAACGTTCATCCCCTATTTGGTAATACGTTCCTCTGCCTAGGTAACGGTTTGTTCTTCAAGCCTCATGTCGATACGCCACGCAGCAATAGGATGTTTGGCTCGCTCGTGGTCGTCTTTCCATCGCCACATAAAGGTGGGGCTCTGCTTCTTCGTCACCGCGATCACGAATGGACTTTCGACTCTGGAAAGGCGCTTGCGGCGGCCAAGAACAAACTATCAATCGGTTACGCGACATTCTTCAGCGATATCGAGCATGAATTTGCACTGGTCACGTCGGGTCATCGCATCACGTTGACATACGACCTCTATTTTGATGACGGAGGACCTGTCTCTCCGAATGACGCCGTCTTGGATCCTGAGTATCTCACTCCCCCACAACTAATGAACAAAGACGCATACCGCGAAGCCTTCACGGCACTACTCGAAGACGCAGAATACCTGGCAGATGGCGGCACACTTGCATTTGTGCCGAGGCACGTCTACAGCGTCTTGAAGGGGAGCAACGCGGTCGTGCACCAGAGCGTCCGTGCGCTCGGGTTCCAGCCCGTGTTGTACCTATACTACGTGAGATCCCTATTGAGGTGGCGTTTGTGAGCCGGCGGAGAGTGAGGTTGATTTATCATGCTGACAGCAATCACTCCAAGTGTAAATAGACCCCTATCTGGAATACTATATATAACTTTCGCCTTTCTGGTGCTCTTGAGTCGCCCAACAAGATGGAAGGCACTAACCCGACTCGTACCCAACAATTAATCATCCCACTACGGGAGTCAATCATCGACAAGCCGCCCTATATTAGCGGGACCCTCCAACTTCCAGCCTCTTGTTTCTCACTGTTCTACAGGACCACAGAAGATGGTCCTGATGCCAGGTTCGAGGACCCTGAGTTTCTCGGACATCGGGCATGAGAGCCCCGTTGACTTATTATAGACATATCAACCTTGCTAATGCTACTTTCGATGAGTTGGAACAACTCACCCAGGCCTGTGAACCCACTTACTTCGATGTGATTAAGAAAGCCAAGACGAAGAAAGTCAAGATGAATGGGCCTGGGAAAATGGACTCGGGATCTTTCTCCCCGCTGCTGGTGCCAGTTCAAACTAACTTGATGAAAATCATCAGAGACTACCACTTCGAAGGTGACAAATCGAGACAGACATTAAAGATCGAGCTACGGGAGCTTAACGTGTACAGTACGCACTTTCATAGTTCATTGTCCACATTCGAAGCCCAGCAGACACTCAGGTCGCTTACTCACGTAGGTAAGGGATCTTTCTCCAAGCTCTGCGCCGAGGCTCTCCCCAACAAAAATATGCTTGGATCACTCGTGATCATCTTTCCAACGCCGCATGAGGGTGGTGTCATGTCCCTCAAGAGCCGTGCTGGTCACAAACGGTCCTTTGATCCCAGCCCAGAGACCTCGGAGCCGGACATCACACATATACCTTCTATCGGTTATGTCGTGTTGTTCAAAGATGTCGAGCACGAGGTCGCACCAATCACATCCGGTCACCGCGTCACGTTGACATACGACCTTTATGCTGAGGACGATGCCAGTGACAGACCGATACCAACGGAGGAACAGCAAGTCTCAGAGTCTATCTCCCTGCTGGCGAATCAACCAGCATTCCACGACGCCTTTGCGGCGCTGCTCGAGAACCGAGAGTTCCTAGCCGAAGGCGGCATGCTCGCATTTGGGTTAATGCATAATTATTCGATCCGGAACGATTTCAACCCTGTCTATGGTGCCCTGAAGGGGAGCGATGCCGCCGTGTACCGGACCCTCCGTGCGCTCGGATTTGACCCCGTGTTGCGCATGTACTACCACAAGTGGGAGCCGGGTTGGATCAGCGAGTCGCTCCATGGTCACGCTGTGGTCTTCGATAAGATCATGGATTTCTCGAGTGGGAATTGGGAGGAATCCGACGTCGGCTTAGAAATTCCCGAATTTGTAAGCTGGCGGAGTGGGCATATCGTGTTCGCGGAGGATCAGGGGACGGATGAGGAATATGGGAAGTTTGCCGGGGCGGAGGAGGTGTCATGGGTCACGCCGGTGACGACATTTAACCGCAAGGAGAGCACATTCGCGTCATCGAATGGGATGCGAGCGGTGACGAATGTGGCGTATGGGGACTTGTGTCTGTTCGTGCGCATCGGGCGGGCTGGTGAAAGGTTGTCGTATCCAAGGGTTGCTCAGTCGGAAAACGCGTCGGAGGATGACTCGGGGTCGGGGTCAGAGTCACAAGGGAGCGAAGATTAGCAGATGAAAATGAAAATCTTCATTTTGTGCTACTGTACTTGTTTTGATATCTCGACAAGGCCTGACGCTTGATTTTTAAGAAAGAATATGCCAGTTCAGGAGACGAATGGGAAATAATACAACACAAATAACAGGCCAAGTGATTGATGCTAACACCGAAGAACGGCCTTTTTTACCTGGCGGACAACATCTCCATCACATTTTCCGATAGAATAATTTCTGAATACATCGGACAGACATGGTGGAGATTATCTGCCCCTGGATCAAATACTGGCAAAGATTGTCGAAAGGTTCGGTAGGACTCCATCTCAAGTTGACGAACACCGATCTTCACGTAATTGATAATCCCGCCGCCCATGCCAGTGATGCATGATGCATGATGTCTCGCGCGGCTGCATGACAACGACTCGGAGCGCCGCGGTTAGCTCATCCATGATGCTCACGATCGTCGCAGTCAAAGTCCGAATGGCCTGCCAGGCGGCGCACAGGATTCACCCAGGTTTGGATCATAAGGAAGCGTATTTCAATCCGGTGGTCGCATATGATGTTCAACGTTCAACTTGGGAACAGCTGAGACTAGTACGAGCTTACGAGCTGCTGCGTCTGCATTGAACTCTGAGAGAAATGTAGAGAGGCAGTTTGGAGAGCCCTCGCTAACCATCCTGACAAGTATGGTGGGTTATCCAACAGTTTCTGTTTCACAAGTCCATAAGCCTAAGCCTATTCGTGGCGGTACGAGTTACTCAGGCTTGAGAACATATTCGACGAGACCTAGTCCGAGATCTATTCTACACATTGACTTAATTGTAATCCCAAGAAAATGCTGTGACTGATGTTTCAGGAGCAAACGATTGAGTACGAAAAAGATTGGTGGGCAGCAAGTTGATAACGCTAGAGCCTAAATGTCAATGGGGTAGAAAGTGGAGAAGTAGTAATCAAATATCGGGATCCCACCACACATCGTTTTCTCCTGACCAGGGACAAACAGCTATAGGGTGACTGGAGAGTTGTCGCGCGGCAACGAACTGTCCAATTGCTTCTTGGACATGTCCTAATTGATGGGGCTCCTCCAAGAAAATATTCTGCAGGGCGGGCAACACTTCCATCGCTCTTTCCCCGACAAGCTCTTGTAGGGCCAGCGCAACACATGGCACAAATTTGTGGGATAAGTAGAGGTCCTTCACTGCGGTAAACGGGCGTAACACTTCCATCCATTGACCGTTCTCGATATCGTCTTGCCAATGTAGTTGCATACGTTTCTTCTCGCGGATGATGAGTTTTTCTACCGAGGAAATGACTCGGGGAGACAATGAAGAATTACAGAGTTGCGCCAGTGATGAAAGCTGCCAATCCGATTGCTTGCATGAAGTTCTCAGTATGAGCCCTTCAACTGGGGATGTCGATGGCGATAAGAGAATTGCGACACTAATGCCCGAATCGGAAGGGGACACATGTGCTGCATCACGTCCCTCGAGCGTTGGTGTGCGACTGATGAACTGAGCGAGTTGTGGAGTGTCGAATATGAGTTGATGGAAGAAATTCATTCTCAAGCAAGTAGAATAGAGGAGCGTCGATCCGGGCCACGAGATCCTCCAAATATTCGCTGACCCCTCCGAACTCCAACCTGGTGAGAGCAGGAAGGAGAGTCCGTGCTAGTGGAGGTTGCCGTCGGCTTGCCTGGACAGGTCGAGGTCGAGGGGATTTGAAAGTTAGGTGAAGTAATTTGAGGCTGGTCAGCGTTGAGAGGCACGTGACCATCGCCTGGGTGAAATATAGCCGGACTGAGGAATACCGTCAAGGAAAAGACGGATGAGGTGGCGCAGACAAATGTAGTTTCCTTAATACCGGAAAAGGAAATGGGACGTGAGTCAACGAGAGGAAGTGCAGACGCGGCGCAGATCCACCCAAGAATAAATCAGGAACGACTGGCACCGTTTCACCTTTGTCACGGAACCCAAGATTCAGTTGTGTCAGTTCAGGGAATGGCTCCTCTAACGCTGCCCAGACCTTTTCCATTCGAAATCTCGAAACAAGCCGGAGCATGATTACACGTGCGCGATCGTTGTGCTCGAGTGCCGCAAAGATGTTATCCATGTCCCGGTTTGAGAGACCCTCTCCTATGAAGAGGGGCAAGGGCGGCCAGATGGCCAGCATCTTCCTCACAGGTGTTGTAGCTGTGCAGACAAGTTGGAGTTTCAGGCGATGTGGGGACCCAAGGACAATGTTTCGCCATTTTTGACACACGTGCACAAGCGTATACCATGCCTCCAAGAGGTTATGATGTAAATAGAAATCAAAGATTTCTAGGAGGGCAATATCGGTGAGCATGTCTATTGTCACCCGGCCTACGTTTTAACAAGTCAGTAGTTGTTGAAGAGTGTTGTGCAGAATACGTACACCGACCTTGCTTTGATCCATGATTCATTTCAATCAGCTGGCCTTCCGACAGACAATTCATCTGGGATGATGACCCAGGGTGGCAAGAAAACGATGGCGAGGCAACGGCGGGGTGGGGTACTGTAGTGGGGCGACGCACAAACCCTAACCCTATTACACAGCCTTCCTCTGCCCGCCAGCGCGTGCTGCAACACCGATTGGGCTCGATCGAGAATCAGTTGGAAACATATCTCTCCAGTTCATGATGCATGATAAGGAAGTGCGAAACACTACTATGACACGTGGTCATTCTAAAGTACGGCGCGGGTTCAAGTTCACGTACTGAATCATGACGTCACCAGCGCCCCTGACTCGGACGCAACCCTGACTCAGAGGAAGTACAAAACGGCCCACAATCGCTCTTGAAATTTGCCCATTCGTGATGGAACTCCGTTCTCGAAACCAACGACTACTCGCATCACTGCGGGATTCAATTATTGACAAACCGCCTTACATAAGTGGGACGCTTCAACTTCCCGATTCTTTTTTCTCGCTCTTTTACAGAGTCGCCAAGGACGGTAACGCTGCCAGGTTCGCTTGGAGACTCTTAACTTCACAAGAGCCAAACAGCTTTTGCTCAGGCTGACACTCTTGCCGCAGATATGTCAATCTTGCCAATGCTACTCCAGACGAATTGGGACAGCTCGCTCAAGCCTGTGATCCGGCTTCTTTTGGCGTGAAACAGGAGCATGTGTTGGATGAGACCTACCGGAAGGCTGTAAAGATGGACTCGGAATGCTTTGCGTCGTCGTTGGACCCGTTTCATACCGACTTGATAAAGATCATCCGTGGTTACCTTCTTGAAGGCCTCAAGTCGAACACGAGTATAAAGACCGAACTATACAAGCTAAATATCTACAGTACGCATTTAATCTTCTTTACCCCTATCTGGTACTATGTTGCTGCGTAGGCAAAGGGTCATTCTTTGAGCCTCATGTCGATACTCCACAGAGCGGAAAAATGTTTGGGTCGCTCGTGGTCGTCTTTCCGACGCCTCATGAGGGCGGAGCTCTCTTCCTTCGGCACCACGGTCGCGAATGGGTCTTTGACTCTGGTCAGGCGCTTGCGGCCATCGAGGAGCAACCGGCGATAGGTTACGTGGCGTTCTTCAGCGATATTGAGCATGAGGTTGCACCTGTGACGTCAGGACATCGTATCACATTGACATACAACCTCTATTTCGATGAAGGTGGACCTATCTCTGAGAGAGACGCGGTCTCAGAGCACCTCATACCTCCGCAACCATCGAATCAAGAAGCATTCTATGAATCCTTCAAGGCGCTACTTGCGAACCAAGAATTCATGGCTGATGGCGGCACGCTTGCATTTGGACTGAGGCACGTCTATCCGATCAAGAAGAGCCTCGAACACGTCTACAACGTCCTGAAGGGAAGCGATGCGGTCGTATATCAGAGTGTGCGTGCGCTCGGGTTTGAGGCTGTGTTGTACGTGTACTACGACGACGAGGAGAGCAACACATCTGGAGGAGCGATGGTCGACAAAGTCATCAAATTTTACGATGTCGCTGATGACGAGACGGTACGCGAGATTGTGCACCAAGAGGGTGGGGTCCTCGTGCGTCAAGATGGTGGGGAGCAGTACGACGATCCTTATTTTCAGGTCGCCGAGCCGGTGGAGTGGGTCACTCCCGTGACGACGTATAACCGTCAGGAGGGTGCTTTCGCATCTCATGGGAACGAGCCGACGTTGAACTGGGCGTACGGGGACGTATGCATGATCGTACGCATTGGGAAGGCCGGTGACAGGTTGGCGTATCCAACAGTTGCGCAAGTGAAAAAAGCATTCAAGGAGAGTCGGATTGATCGCAATTATTATTATGATTAGTTGGGATTGGGACAGTCGTTGAGGCTTGGGCATAGGACACACGATCTG
>WNFQ01018731.1_pt1 | contig 11677 bp, 9 predicted proteins | sample 5400171 | NCBI WGS metagenome assembly WNFQ01 (sample SAMN13153356, study PRJNA577476) | soil metagenome | isolation source: 20 cm soil under Madrone tree | place: USA:California | collected 2016-06-14
GTGCTTGGCGAAAGCAAAATCCACCGGCGACATTGAGACCCAGTTGTGAGAAACCGGAAAGTTGAATTCAATCCCGAACGCAGCCCAGGCTCCGCGATAGCCGATCTCGGCCTTTTTTATCGAAGGATTCGCATAGAAAATTGGCTTGCTGTTGATTTTGTCGACACATGTGTAGAGGTGCCCGCCAATATCCGGCAACACGGAACACTTCAGATATTCATTTTCCAGGTAGATGGCCCGCCATTCATGGTCGACGCGGCGGTCGGTAAGGTTATTGCGCAAGGTATATGGATAGTTGAAGCGATTCGTGGCGAACTGATCGAATGGCGGGTTAGGATCGGGCGGTCCTTCTTCGTATGTAGGCAGCCTCAATGTTCCTTGCCAGACACTGACCTGCGCACTGGCCGCCGTGAGGGCTGCGAACAGCAAAAAAACCAGGCATCGTCGCGCGGAAGTCATCAGATGTTAATTCCCAGCAACCGAGCGGCATTATCGTAGTACACTTTGCGCAAAATCGGCTCCGGTAACTCAATGCCGTAAATGCGCCAGCGCCCCTGCGGTGGCACTTTCGCCGGAGCGTAGTCGAAGTACTCATCATCGGTTTCAAGAAACCGGTAGTAGATCTCGTACAGTTCGTCGTTGAAGACCTGCTGGGGGAATTCATCTCCATGGGGCGTCGCATCGGTTCCGAACAGGATCCGATCCTGATACTTGTCGAAAAATTTTCTCGCGGTTCGAGGCTGTCGCCCCAGTTCACCAATTCGCGCGGCCGTATCGACAGTCATGTTCGGAAAGCGATCGAGGTTCTGGGACACGTTTGCCAGATCTTCGGAAAAATTTCCGACATGCAGAACGATAAATTGAGCCTTGGGATGGCGTGCCATAACCCGGTTGCGGGCCTCCAACAGGTCCGCATTGCTGGGAAAATCATGGCCGTGGAACGACCAATCGGGATGGTTGTTCAGCTCTTCGTAACGCTCGTTAAAGCGGTCGGTAGGGGTAAAAAACGCGAGGGGGTCGGAGACGTGAATTGCGACCGGCATATGGAGTTGGGCGCAGGCATCCCACATGGGATCGAATCTCGGATCGTCAATTTTCACCAGCGTTCCAGAGGTAATGTTTTCTCGCAGGTACAGTCCAAGAGTTTTACGGATTTTCAGCCCTCTCGCACCGTCGCGGTGGCCCTGCGCGATCGCATCGGCCTGAACCCGCGGGTAATCAGGTTGCTTGAACTTGGAATAGGAAGGCTCGGCGAAAGAATAGAAGCGCCCGGGAAAAGCCTTGTCATATTTCGTGACCGCATCATGCAATCCGTTATCGAACCCTCCCGTCAAGTTGACCATGGCGCGAATGTTCTTGCGGTCCATCACCTGAAGCAGTTCATTTGGCGTTCCCAGGTATTGCCGCTCTGCGGCCAGTTCGATGCCCCTGTCGGACCTGGTGGAAACCGAGATGTGGGTATGGATATCGATTAGAGGAAAGCGCGACTTCTCAACCCGGGTATGGGATACCTGGAGCATGCTTCTGGGTTCGTAATCCGTCAATGCCAACCGGTTGTAGCGAGTATCTTGCTGAGCTGCCGCATCCTGACCGGCGGCTTGCGCTGACGCCGCAGTTCCGGTCGGGATCGCAGCCCCAAACGCCATTCCAAGGCCATACAGCCACCGCCGGCGATTGATCACGTATTTTCTCCATCTGTTGGTTGCGGCTGAACCAGGGGATCACTACCATCACCCGGTTGATCACGCCATTTTCTGACGGGGAGTCCGGACGCAAGCCCTCCTGTAGTCAGCGAAGAAAACCGAGCACATTGACCGGCTCCCAGGTCATCCAGGGGTGCACTCTCAGCCCCGACTTCTGCCAGGCCGGGACAGCCCAACACTCATGCCCAGTGGATCGGGATCAGAGACGAAAGTCTCGTCGGAGTGATCGGACCGCATGGGCCGGGCAGCTTGGGCGGTTCCGAGCCGTGCCAGGAGCAGGGCTGTTGGTAGGCGCGGCGTCGACTTGGCTTCTTTCTTTTCCTTTCGATATCTTTGCTTTCGCTACTTTCTGGCAAAACCAGCCCGTTGTCAATGGTTATGTGCGCGTTTAGATCACGCTTTTTGGTAGCCTGACTCTTCACCGCGAGTGTAGAGGACATGCAGCGAAGAGACCTATTGAAAAGCGCCGCTCTGCGGGCAACGTTCGTCCCCACGTGCAGCACTGGGCAATTATTTGAAAAACAGGAATTCCACCCTCCGCCCTCGACCGGCGACCGACTGTCGGATACGCGTCGGAGAGCGGGCCGTCGCTTGCGACCCGAGCTGGCAAGGAAGGACTGGAGCGTCATGTCGAAAACATTTCGAGCCTGCCTTTCGTCGAGGCAAGGGGGCGGATGAATCAGGGCTGCGCAATCCGGTGGTCATGGCGATAGCGGACCACCTACCGACCGGGCGCACAATCCCCGCCCTGCGCTGGTGGATCGGAGCAGCACTGTTCGCGTCCACGATAATTAATTACATCGACCGGCAGACTCTTTCGCTGCTGGCGCCGTATCTGAAGGTGGAATATCACTGGTCGAACACGGACTACGCGTATTTGGTGATTGCATTTCGTTTCGCTTACTCCATCGGTCAAACCGTTCTGGGAAGGCAGATCGACCGAATCGGCACCAGGAGGGGACTAACGCTCAGCGTCGCAGCGTACTCACTGATTTCCATTCTCACTCCGCTCGCCAACGGGTTCTACAGTTTCGGGTTCCTCCGTCTCCTGCTGGGTGCGGGCGAATCCGCAAACTGGCCGGCAGCCACCAAGGCGGTCTCTGAATGGTTCCCCAAACAGGAGCGCGGATTGGCAACTGCCTTGTTCGATAGCGGCTCATCGGTTGGCGGTGCAATCGCTCCCTTCATCGTTTTATGGATTTATTTCCGATGGGGATGGCGTCCGGCGTTTGCGGTGCCTGGATGCCTCGGCCTTCTCTGGCTCGTCGTGTGGCGATGGTTGTACTATCCACCCGCGCTGCATCCACGCATCTCAGATGCGGAACGCCAGATGCTCGCGGCGGACCGGGCTGACTCCGAATTGGCCGGCAACTCGAGACTGCAGTTGCGCGACTTGTTGGCGCTTCGGCAAACCTGGGGAGTCATCGTTGCGAAAACGTTCACCGATCCGGTGTGGTTCTTTGTCGCCGACTGGTTTCCCATTTACTTGGTTGCCAAAGGCATTGATCTGCGAAATGGCCTGCTCGCCGTTTGGGTCCCATTTATCGCGGCGGATCTGGGAAATTTCTTTGGTGGAGGAGTATCCGGCTACCTCATCAAGAAAGGATGGTCTCTCGGTGCCGCCCGCAAGGCGGTCGTTGTCTTCGGCGGAATTGGCGTGACCCTGCTCATCCCCACCATATTCACCACCAATCTGTACTTGATCACTTCTCTGTTTGCGCTCTCCACTTTTTGCTACGCCTCCTTCAGCACTATAGCCAATGTACTTCCGTCAGATCTATATCCGGGCGAGGCTGTGGCCACGGTCAGCGGTTTGAGTGGGACTGGATCAGGTTTGGCCACCATCGTCGCGTTCTATTTGATTGGCCACTACTCAGATCTTCGGCAGGCGACGACCACGCATGCGTTTGATCCCATTGTCATCGTTGCCGGACTGGTTCCGCTAGTCGGAATGATATTGGTTTTGCTTCTGGTGCGGAACACGGAAGGTACTCGTCGTTTGAATCACCAGAAGGTCAGGGCAAGAGGTTCGGATCGGGATGTCGAAATGGGCGGACCCCGTCATTAGCGGTTTGGCAGACAACGTTCAACATGTTCGCCAAAACCGGGACTGGCTTCACGCCGCACTGGATCTGCGACGACGGTAATCCGGTTGAGCCAGGCGACATCGAGGTATCATCGCTGGATGAAGGGGGCGACGACAATGCCGAGCCATCATTTCACCCGTAGTCACGCGCAACTACAAATATCACATCGGCAACCAGACGTTTGATCCCAGCGCCTTCGGGCCTCCTCCGGTCGGCAGCGGCGTCTTTGACAATCCGAGCGTTGGCAAACGAAATCTGCTTATCGGGCCGGGTACGTGGGGGTTAATCCTGGCGCCCACCAGAGCTTCCACATCGGAGAGTGCGTTACCACAACTCTTAGCGCGGACTCTGACAATGTCTTCAAACATCTGCTCCTCTCCCGACCAATCCGGCGAGGGGGGGCCGGTGGCGCGCCTTTCGCCCTGTTCGGAGATTTCAACTAGATCAGACGTCAGGCGAGGCCCCTCAATCGCTGAGTCCGATATCAGCCGCAATCCTGACTTTGGCCGCCTCTTTCAGAGCTTCTCGCAAGCGGGAGTGGACAGCCGCGCCGCTCTGATTTAGCGGAATCTGCGGATTAGCAGCGTGTGGCGATCGGATCGGTAGAAGCCGAGCACGTAGATGGTGGCTTTGCCTTTGGTCGAATAAATAACTTGGCGAATTCGCAGCAGGGGAGCGTTGCGCGCAACGGCCAGAAGTTCCGCCGTTCTGGGATCCGCGGCGGTCGCATCTACTTCCTCATCGGCATGTGCCAGTTCGACCCCGAAGTCGCGTTCCAGGGTAGAAAACAGAGAGCTCCGTCCCAGGGGTGCGGAAGTCAGGCCACTAAACTCTTCGGCCGACAAGTAGCAGGCTTCCAGAGCGAAGGGCTCATTGGCAGCATGCCGGAGACGTTCCACCTTGACTAGGCGGCTGTTGGGCGTCGCCGAAAGGCGGGCCGCAATCTCCGGTTCATAGTCAATGATCTTGCAGCACAGAAGCTGCGAGGCGGCGACCAGGCCCCGGCTGGCCATTTGCTCGGAATAGCTCATCAGCTTGTTGAAGTGGATCTTGGGCGGCGCAACAAAAGTGCCGGCGCCGCGCCGCCGCTCCACCTCCTCGATGCGCTTCCAGATGACACCCCGGATTCTCTTGTAGGCCGGAGTTCCGTTGCTACCGTTCTGAGCCATGAATTCTTTCCACTCGCGAGTCAGTATATAACGCACGAGCCACGCGAAATCGGGCCGCTCCCAAAGCGAACTCGTCATCTGCGCATAGGTCGCGGGCAAAACGATCCTGGAACAGGACGACTTAAAAAGCGCATTTCCGTTCCCCGCTACTAGCTAGCCTTACGTTGAGACTGCGGTAGTTCACCGGAGCGGGCAGCAGCGAGCGCTTGATAAGCAGCTCCCCAAACCGGCGCACCCTCATTCAGAACGACATAGATCGGAATACGCGCCAGCACCGGAGAAAGCATGGTCTTGTCGCAGAACGCACGAAAGAATGTGCCGTCTTTCATCTTGGGCAAAATCTTTGGGGCGATCCCGCCAGCCACATAGACGCCACCGAAGGCCAGGGCGCGCAACGCAAGATTTCCGGCCTCGGAGCCGTACGCTTCGGTCCAGAGATCAAGGGTCGCCACGCAAACCTGGCAGGAGTTAGTGCACGCTTGTTCGGTGATCTCCTGGGCGGGATCGCCGCCGGAGCCATCGAACGACGGATGACGGACCTCGGGATCCAGGAATTCGTGGATAGCGCGAATGCCTCTCCCGGAAAGAACGTCCTCACAACAGACCTGGGGCAGTCTTTTCTTAAGGCGAATGAGAAGCTCGATCTCGCGATCGGTTCGTGGCGAAAAGCCCGCCAGGCCGCCCTCAGACGGAAATACCCTGTACTGCCGGCCGTCCCAGAGCAGGAGGGCCTCACCCAGGCCGGTGCCAACCGCCATCAGCGCTCGGGTCGCTTTCGGCTGCAGGACTCCCTGGTTCAAAACGGCCAGATCTTTCGCGGGGAGTTGATCCAGGCCCCAGGCAGTGGCCACGACGTCATTGAGCAGCACGATGTTCTCCAGACTGAGATCGAGCCTGCGCGCCAACTCCGACGGATTCAGAGTCCAGGGCAAATTGTTGGCGTGAAGGTGGCCTTCGACGACTGCCCCCGCCACCCCGAACCCCGCCGCGTTGATGCCCTCGCCAACAACCTTGGCTCCCTGCTCCGCGGCCTGCCGGAGGAAGCGCTCGATCAGATCTTCAAATCGTGAAAAGTCGCGGGTGGCGTACCGGCGCTGGAAAATCGGCTGAAGCACAGCTGCTTCTGCTTCCTGGAACAGTGCCAGGTTGCATTTGGTGCCGCCAATGTCGCCTGCCAGAATCAAGTGTATGTGCTTGCCTCGGAGCCCGCTTAACCTGAGCAGGAATTATAGCCCCTTCTCGCTGTCGTTCACACGGGTTCCTGATTGCGCGAGCCCGTCACTGGGAGAAATGCTATCCTCCGCTCCGTGGTCAGGACGCCTCAAAACCGCGAGCACAGCCCTCAGGTGCCGACTGCGATTTGGTCGGCAATACTCTGGTGCCTGCGCTGCTGGCGAGACGCCCAACTCCTGTTTCGAGCGTTCTTCCTGCTATGGGTGCTTTTTGGTCTGCTCTGTATTCCGAGCTTCCATGCACAAGGACCGCAATCGGCTTCGATTGAATTTATGAAGGTTACCGCGTCGGCTGGCGTCAGGTTTGTGCACTTCAAAGGCAATAAGGGCATCTCCATCAACCGTGAAGAATTTGGGCCAGGGATTTGCGTGGCCGACTTTGACGGCGACGGCTGGCAGGACATTTACTTTGTGAATGGCCGCGACCTGTACAACCGGGACATTTCCGTCCGCAATGCCCTTTATCGCAACAATGGCGATGGCACTTTCACGGATGTCACCGAAAAGGCCGGCGTTCCGTCTATCACAACAATGGCCATGGAACATTTACTGATGTGACCGACAAGGCCGGCGTGGCTGGCTCAGAATCAGGGGCATTTCATTCGGGCGCGACGTTCTTTGATTACGATCGCGATGGCCGGCTTGATCTATATGTCGGCAGCTACGTCGATCTGGGCGACCGACGGTATTGCGACTTGGGAGGGGTGCGAAGCAGTTGCCCTCCCAGTGTTTACCGGGGCAGCCCTGACGCGCTCTACCATAATAATGGAGACGGAACCTTCATAAACGTAACCGTTAAAGCCAAAATCTACCAGCCCGAAGGCAAGAATCTCTCCGTGGGCGCCGCCGATTACGATAATGATGGCTGGCCCGACCTATTCGTCGCCAATGACGGCCTCGATGCCTACCTCTACCACAACCAGCACGATGGCACATTCAAGGAAATAGGGTTAGCCAGCGGCATGGCCCTTACCGGACAGGGAAAGACTATGGCGGCCATGTGTATCTCGCTGGGAGACTTTGATAACGACGGTTGGCTCGATCTGTACATTTCCGATTTTCAGAGATCCTCCGATCACCTTTGGCAGAACGATGGCAAGGGCTTCTTCGACGAGGTCAGTGATCAAGCCGGCATCACCCGAGCGACCCATGAGGTACTCAGCTTTGGGGGAGGCTTTTTCGACTACGACAACGACGGCTGGCTGGATATCTTCATTGCCAATGGTCACGTTTATCCGGAAGTTGAGCAAGCGACCCCTGGAATTCAATACAAGCAAACCAATTCTCTGTTTCACAACCAACACAATGGCAAGTTCCTGGAAGTGAGCAAGTCGGCAGGAAACGGGTTTCAATCTCCCTACGTCGGTCGCGGAGTCGCGTTTGCGGACTTCGATAATGACGGATTCGTGGATGTCGTGGTCGCCAACAACGGGGATGTACCTCTGCTACTCCACAACAGCGGCGGCAACGGGAATCACTTCCTGAATTTCAGGCTGATCGGAACGAAGAGCAACCATGACGCGATGGGCGCGCGAATACGGGTCCTTGCTGGCGGCATTTCACAGATTCGGGAGATCGAAGGCGGCGGGAGCTATCTATCGCAGAGCGACCTGCGCGCCAATTTTGGCTTGGGTAAGGTCGCTCGCGCTGAAACCGTCGAGATCAAATGGCCCGGCGGTCTGCAGCAAACGTTCCGCAACGTGGAAGCTGATAAGTTCTATCTCATTGAAGAAGGCAGCGAACGTTTGGGGTTCCAGCCGTTCACCCGTCGGCCAATGGCGAGTCCTTCGAACTAGGGCCCAAGAGACCGGGGAAGGACCGTTATTGTTCGATTGGAGGTTCAGGAATTTCTTCAGGAACGTGATGCGGTGGTGGACTCCAGTCAGTTGCAGAAAGTAGTTAATCGAAACGAGAAATGCGCCGTCGGCTGTCGTTGAACCCAGCCTCGTCCTACCTCCCTGGCCTCCCTCTACTAAATGCCTCCTCAATCGCCTTCGGGAACCTAGTCTGAAAGTCTAGGATCTTCACCCACTCGGGCTCAATCGCGATGCGCGCCATCTGGCTGTACATCCCCCGCGACTGTTCCTCCCACTCCCTCCCTTTTTCCTCTCCCAAATACTTCCTGGCCGCCTCAGCGTACTCAGGCACGACGCCGTCAATGACCTCCACTCTGGCCGTGCCCCTTACCAGCAGCACCTTTGGCGGGTATTTGTCCTCATCGATGGTCAGTGCCACCTTCGCGCCCCTTGCCAGTGCCTTCACCTTGGGCGAACTCGGCGCAGAGCCCAGGACGACTTGCTGACCATCCCAGTGGAACCAGATCGGGACCACTCGCGGAGACCCGTCCAGCCCGGTATAAGCAAGCCTTGCCAGTATCTTAGAATTTAGCAACTCCTGTGCGACCGGATCTTTCAATAGTTGGAGGATGTTCTCTTTTGGCATTCCAATCTCCAATATCCGAGCCGTATTTTCACTACGGGGATTATAAGACCATGCTCGGGGTGGTTGACTTGTCAAGTTCAACTGCTTGAGCAGATAGGTATGGCAAGGCGCCTCTTGATGGAGTACCCGCCGCTGGGGTCTCTCACAGCGGGCCCTTAATCGGAGGCTCCTTCGAGTCTGTCAGGAGCTCACGGCGCCCTGCAAGACCTCGCGCAGCCGCTTCGCCACCACCAGGTCTTCGCCGGGCTGCATCATCCATACTCCGACCACGATGGTGTTGCTGCCGCCGGGCAGACCAGCGCTGGCGGGAGGGCCTCCCGTTCCCGGATTCAGTTCGATGCGGGGCGTGCCCTGGCGCATCTTTTCCATTACTTTTACTCCGGTGATCTTGACCCGGCTCTGGTCATAGGTGACCAGCAGATGGGGAACATGATTCGCGACAGGGGGGATAAAGATCTGAGTTTGCACAGTGGGGATACTCTTCAGCTGCCCGGCAATCCGCTCCGCCCGCCGGCGGTACTCGGCTTCCATGGCGGCATCGTCCTGGGCCAGGAACCAGTCCACGGCAGCCACCAGGCCGACAATTTCCTCCTTGGCCACCTTCAATCCGCGCCCGATAGTATTCGAGTTCGGCGAATTGTTTTTCCTGGCGGCTTCGATCAGGTCCTTTCTGCCAAGCAGCAATCCCGTACACTGCGGGCCACGCAGGCCCTTGCCTCCGGAAAATGTCACCAGGTCAAATCCCATCTGGGTGTAGTTCCACAGGTTCGAAATCGGCGGAACATCGGCCGCAGCGTCGTTGAAACATGGGACTCCATGCTGGTGGGACACACGCAACCAGTCTTCGCGGCTGATGTGCTCCTCACCAGCGTTAAAGAAGTGAGTCATTACCGTCCGTTCGTTGAAAGCTTGCTCATACTGCTCGAGGGTTTCCACTTCAACAAAGCGCACTCCACAATTGCGGATGGCGTGGTCATACCCATAGCGGTGCGACTTTTGGACAATTACTTCATTCTTCAGCCCATTCATGTCGGTCGGTATGCTGAGAATGGCAGGATCGGCGCCGGTCGTGACGCATCCGGCAGTCCCGACCACAAGCGCGGCGGCGGCGCCGGCGGTGATCAGAACAGCCTCGCAACGCAATCGCTTCGCCAGGTACTGGCCTGCGGCGTCGTGCAATTCGTTCAGGTTGACCGGTCGCTGTGCGGCCAGCGCCACCGCCGCCTGCACTTCATCAGGCATCGTAGACGCAGTAAGCACGGTGTAAGTCCCGGCAGCATTGATGAAGGGAGTAACGCCCAACTTTTGGTAGTAGTCCACGCCTTTCACCTTCGGTCTCGACGACGCGACTGCCGGCACGGCCGAGCCGGCACAGACTGCGGCGCCACCGGCAACAATCGCCTGCCCTCCCGCCCGCAACAGCTTTCGACGGCTGATAGTTCCTGGCATTTAGATCTCCCTTGGTCTGTTTTCAAGGTTGACGGCTTCGGATATCCCGATCCCTCGTTAACCGGGAAAATTATTGTCTGGGAAAATCATCCGCCCGCGCTGGCGTGGAATTCCCCAACTCTGGCGTATTGAAATACTGCGGACGGGCTTTCTCCCACTCGACCATGCTGAGGCCTGAGGGATCGTAGACAATCCGCCCCGCCCGCACCGTCAGCCGGGCCACCAATTTCACCTTCGCATCCATCCTGGCAAGACCGCAATCGATGTAACCGAAGGAACCGTTGAGCTGTTCCAACACCGCGATATCGGCTTCCTTTCCGACCGATAGAGTTCCCAACTCCGGTCGATGGATCTCCTGCGCCGGGTTAACCGTCGACCGCCGCACGATATCTTGCAGGGGTACCCCCATCGCCAGAAACTTGGACATCACATTGGTCATGCTGAGCACCGTAAAGTTTCCAGAGTGCAAATCGGTAGACATCGAATCCGGAATAAATCCCTGCTTGACCGCAGGAACGGCGTTGCGGAACCAGAAACTCCCAGCCCCGTGGCCAACGTCAAAGATCACTCCGCGGGCACGAGCCTGGGCCAGAATCGGGTTGATCTTGCCATCCGGCAGCAGGATGGGAAATTGCTGGGCGAAGACGTGAGTATGTATATCGCCCGGCCGCATCTTCTTTAATATGAGCTCGGCGTAGCTCCGGTCCGGCCGGGGCCAGAAATCAAACATCACGGGCAGGTTGACCGCGCGCCCGCACTCTTCAGCTTTGTCCACCGCAGCCCATGGAGTGTGTTCGGCATCCCAGGGCTCTTCCGCCCAGTAATGCGCCGTCTTTACGCCGACGATGATCTCGGGATACTTCTTGATCGTCTCGGCGCAACGCTTGGCATCCATCTGGTCCACTGTCTGTTCCAGGCCGCCCTGCATCCCGTTGGCCACGATATTCAGAAAGGCCAGCACCCGCACCTTGGCGCGATCAATGACCTCTTCCTTTTCCAGAGGAAACGTTTCCGCGCCCGAACTCCCTGCGTCCACCATCGTGGTCACGCCTGCCTGCAGCGCGAGGTCCGCGGGGATCCCGTATGGCGCTGTATGGGCCCGGCCCTCGGGAGTGAACCAATCGAGCGGCGCGCCTCCATGGCCAATATGAACGTGAATATCAATAAGACCGGGAGTGACGTAAAGCCCTGAAGCGTCCACCACCTTTCCCGACTGACTGGCCGGAATATCTTTTTCGACCGCGGCGATTCTGTCTTTTGACACCGCGACGTCCATCACCGCGTCTACATGGTTCGCGGGATCAATCACATGGCCGCCCTTCAATAGCAAGTCGTAGCGGGGCGTCTGGGAGAATGTTTCCGCAGGCATACCGAGAATTATAAAGAGCGATACAACCAATCCGAGTAGTGTCTTAATCCATTCGCGCATGTGGGACCTTTCTTTATAAGACTTCTCTGTGTCTTCCGTGTTCAACCTGCGGGAAACACAGAGAAATCATAAAAAGCTTGCTCACGCGCCCTTCGCCAAGCGAGCAAGTTTACCCAGTCAAAGCAGCATTGTCATCTTTGGTTAACGAGAAATATGAAGTATTCCG
>WNFQ01003349.1_pt1 | contig 11675 bp, 10 predicted proteins | sample 5400171 | NCBI WGS metagenome assembly WNFQ01 (sample SAMN13153356, study PRJNA577476) | soil metagenome | isolation source: 20 cm soil under Madrone tree | place: USA:California | collected 2016-06-14
CGACGGCCGCCTCGCGCCGCAGGAGCCGGGCGCAAAGCGAATGAAATGTCGAAAGCCACGGCTGCGCTGGCGGAATTCCGGCGCGGAGCAAAAGGTTTGAGACGCGATTGCGCATCTCCTCCGCTGCTTTGTTGGTGAAAGTTACCGCCAGAATGGCTTCGGCGGGCACCCCATTGGCGATCAAGCTGGCCATTCGATAGGTGATCGCCCGCGTCTTGCCCGTTCCCGCGCCTGCCAGGATCAGCAAAGGGCCCTCGGTGGTTTCCACGGCAAGGCGCTGTTCCGGATTCAATTCGTCGAGAAGGGTGAGCATTGGCCCGCGATGATCGTAAAAAGTTTGCACACGTCATGGTAGCCGACCGCGACGGCCCGCGCAAACCTGCCTTCTTTTCCGTTGCTAGTTGCTGCCCGGTCGGCTTAGATCAATTTCGAAATATGTTAAAGAACGGTTCTTTTCCATCACTAATAAATCGGGCACGTAGAGGTGTGCGGTGTTCAGCAGGTCAAATTGCCCCTGCAGATCAAAGTAAAGAAGTCCTTGCACGGTGCTGTGCGGCGCCACAACGGCCGATGGAACGCCAGCGTTCTCCGCCTGCTTCTGCACTTCAAACCAGTTCTTGTCGGGAGAAGTCTTAGGCGCGCCTGTGGGAAATGGGAACTTCTTTCTGGACTTGGTCGGATCCTTTCGGCTTGGCGCCAACGTCTCGTATGCAACCTGGTCGGGCGTGAGCGGCTCCAACTGCTGCCGGTTGTCCTCATCGATCCGCACCGTCAGGCGGATGCGATCGAGATTCAGCTTTATGCTCTCATCGGAATCGTTTCGAAAGGCAACCATCACCGCCAGGACACCTGCCGCGAATGGCGATTTCTTTGGGAACTTCTCCTTATATAGAGCCGGATCCGTCCAGGGAAGCGCCGTGATGGTCATCGCCTCGTGGGATTGCAGCGACGCGGTTCGCAGCGAAGCCGGCTGTTTCGGCGCCTGGGGCATCGCCGCCAGCAGCAGCGCAAAGATGGGAATTGAGATGGTTAGTTTCAACATCCGGTTATAATAGACTTTTCTCATCTCGACGCCTTCGATTCCTGGGGGACGCGCAGGGTTGCCCTGCACCGCGCCGCTTGTTTGTCGCGGAGCGGGGACAGACCGGAGCCACGTTTAGTGTATTTCATTTACAGCCTTTTGACGGGCTTCGCGGCCCTTTTGCTCTTGCCCTACTGGCTGGTGCAGGGACTGCGCCACGGCAAATATCTTTCCAATCTCGGGCAGCGCCTCGGCTTTTCATTTCCATCGGTCACGAACCTGCCTGCGGACCGGCCCGGAGCCATCTGGCTTCACGCGGTTTCCGTGGGTGAGGCGCTTTCCGGTGTGACACTCGCCCGGCGCCTGAAAGAATCCTATCCGGACCGGCCTCTCATTGTTTCCACGACGACCATCACAGGTCAGGCGCTCGCACGCGAGAGGATGCCCTTTGCCGATGCCGTTATTTATTTTCCGCTCGACTGGGCTTTTTGCGTGCGGAAGGCAATGAACGCGGTGCGGCCTTCTCTCGTTTTGATTCTCGAGACCGAAATCTGGCCGAACTTTCTGCGCGAAGCGCGCCGACGAGAGGTTCCCGTACTTTTCGTGAGCGGACGAATCTCTGACCGATCCTTCGCGCGGTACCAGATCTATCTCGGGGCGTTCGGTTTTTTCCTGCGGCCTTTTTTGAAGGATGCTCTTTCGAACGCCAGCGGCTTCCTCATGCAAGGCGGAAAGGACGCCGAACGCGTCCGGGTTCTTGGAGCTCCGGCGGGTCGCGTTTTTGTCAGCGGCAATCTGAAATACGATTTGGAACTTCCCGCGCCTACACCGCTCTCGAATTGGCTCGAGGAACAAGCCCGGCGTAGCGGCCGTTCACCAATCATCGTCGCCGGCAGCGTTGTCGCCACGGAAGAGCCCCTTGCCCTCATCGCGTTCGGAACATTGCAAGGCGAATATCCCAAAGCACTTCTGGTACTCGCTCCGCGAAAGCCGGAACGCTTCGAAGCGACCGCCGAGTTCATCGACGAATCGCATCGCAAATTCATCCGGCGCTCGAAGCTCCCGATCCCAGGCCCATCGCATCCGGCTGGAGGCTCCGAGAACGGCGCGATTTCGGAAGATGTTACGGTCATCCTGGTGGATAGCATCGGCGAACTTGCGTCCCTTTATCGCGTTGCCGACGGCGTATTCGTCGGCGGCTCGCTGGTCCCGTCCGGCGGACACAATATTCTCGAACCCGCGGCCTTCGGGAAAATTCCCGTGTTCGGCCCTTCGATGGAGAATTTCGCGGAGATTGCTTCGCGCTTCGTCTCCGCAGGCGCCGCCGTCCAGGTAGAGAGTCCCGAAGATGTCGGCGTCGCCTGGATCGAATTTTTCCGCAATCCCGAGCGAGCGAAGAAAATGAGTGCCTCCGCGCGCAGCCTTGTCGAAACCAGCCGCGGTGCCACCGATCGCGCGCTCGCGGAAATCGCAAAACTCATGAGCGGTGCGGCTCGATGAATATTTCGGCGCTGGTACGGATGCTGCTCTGGCCTCTGTCGCTGCTATATGGCGGAATCGTCCGGCTCCGTGTCTGGCTCTATGCCAATGGTTTGCTGAAGCAGAAACGCTTGAAGGCCCCGGTCGTGAGCGTCGGAAATCTAACCGTTGGCGGAACGGGCAAAACACCGATGGTGATCTGGCTTGCCGAACGATTTCTGGCGGAGGGGAAGCGCGTCGCCATCCTCAGTCGTGGCTACCGCGGCGTGAATGGCACCAGCGACGAGATCGAGCTGATGAAATTCCGCCTTCAAGGCCGCGCCGCATTTGGAGTCGGCAAGGATCGCTTCAAGGAAGGTCAACGCATCGAGTCGCGGCAACCCGTCGACGTATTTCTTCTCGACGATGGTTTTCAACATTTACAACTTGCCCGCGATCTGAACATTCTCCTGATGGATGCGTCTCGAGGACTCGCCGGCGAGTTGCTGCTGCCGGCCGGCCGCTTACGGGAGCCGCTTTCGGCAATGAGCCGTGCGAATATTCTCGTCTTTACACGCACCGAAAACATGCCCGGAACTGTCGACGCGATTCAGAAGCTGAATCAGTATCCGGTTTTCGCGGCTGCCACGCAGTTGGTCGGATTCCGCCGCCTCGGCGGTGAGATCACTTTGCTTTCTTCTTCTGAAATTGGAGCTGGGCCTTTCCTTGCCTTCTGCGGGCTCGGTAATCCTGATGCCTTCTTTCGCGATCTTCGGAGCTGGGGGATTGCTGTTTGCGAACAAGAATCCTTTCCTGATCATCACCGCTATACAGAAGAGGATGTTTTGCAGATCCAGTTGAAAGCAAAACGCGCCGGCGCAAATGCATTTGTGACCACCGAAAAAGACGAGCAGAATCTCCGTGGAATGAGACTCGAACACCCGCCTGTGTATGTCTCCGTGATCGATCTCGTCGTGAGTCCGGAAGCCGACCTCAAGAACGCTCTTGATCAAACGTTGCAACAGGGCGCAGGGGCGGCCGCGTGAAAATTCTAATCCGTGCCACGAACTGGGTCGGCGATGCGATCATGGCGTTGCCTGCGCTGCGTGTAGTTCGTGCGAGATTCTCCGATGCGGAGATCACGATTCTGGCCCGGCCCTACGTCGCGGACATCTACCGCGACCAGCGAATCTGCAATCAGTTCATCAACTACGACCCGAACGGCATCCACGCCGGCATTTCCGGACGCGAGTGGCTGGCGCACGAACTTCGCGCGCAGAAATTCGATGTCGCCCTCCTGCTGCAGAACGCGTTTGACGCCGCCTGGCTTGTCTGGCGCGCGAATATTCCTGAACGCATCGGATACGCTCGCGATGGCCGCAGCCTTCTCCTCACCAAGCCTGTGCCCGTCCCTAAACCCGGCGAAATTCCCGCGCACGAGAAGTTCTTCTACCTGGAGCTTCTTCGCCGCGCGGGATGGATGGATTCGCTTCCCAATGAATGTTTCATTGCTCTGACTGTTCCCGAAGTGAAGCGCTGCCGTGCTGCGGAGTTTCTGGCGGAATCCGGTGCCCGACCGCATGTGCTCCGCGTGGCCATCGGCGCGGGAGCCTCTTACGGCTCCGCGAAATGCTGGCCACCTCCGCGATTCGCCGAACTCACAAGTCGTCTTCAAGCACAAAACGATGCCGATGTGATCTTGTTCGGAACGGCTGCCGAGTCAGCCGTCTCGAATGCGATCGCCGCCGGGATGCGGCAGCCTCCCATCGACCTCACTGGAAAAACTGCGATCGCCGATCTTCCCGCCCTGCTTTCGCAGTGCCATCTCTTCATCGGCAACGATTCCGGCGCGATGCACGTCGCCGCCGCGGTCGGCCTTCCTGTCGTCGCCGTTTTCGGACCCACGGATCCGCTTGGCACAGCTCCGGTCACGCCGCGCTGCACCATCATCCAGGAAAAACCGTACTGCAGTCCGTGCTTTCTCCGGCGCTGCCCAACGGATCATCGTTGCATGACAAAAGTCACGCCAGACATGGTGGAAGCTGCGGTCCGGCCCTGGCTTTTCACGATCGCGGTGCAGCGTGCCTGATTCCAGCGCGCCGCGCCCCGCCGTTTTTCTGGATCGTGACGGAACCATCGCTGAGGAAGTGGGCTACTTGAATCATCTCAGCCGCTTTCGTATGTTTCCCTTCGTGGCGGCCGCGATTCGCTGTTTGAACGAAGCGGGACTTCCCGTGGTAGTGGTGACAAATCAGTCTGGCGTCGGCCGCGGCTACTTCCCGGAATCGCTCGTGCACTCGGTCAATGAAGTGATGAAAAAAGAACTCGCGGCCGCAGGTGCGGGGATTGATGCGATCTACTATTGTCCGCACATGTCCGCGGACCACTGCGATTGCCGTAAGCCCAAGCCTGGCCTTCTGCAACGTGCTGCACTCGAACACTCGCTCGATCTGTCGCGTTCGTTCGTCGTAGGTGACCGCTACGGCGACATAGAGCTGGCCCGCAACGTTCGCGCCATGGGCATTCTCGTGCGCACGGGATATGGCGAAGGGGAATTGGCTTGGCATTCCGCGAAATGGCCCACGCAACCCAATTTTGTCGCGGAAGACCTTTCGAAAGCGGCAGATTGGATCCTGAGGCAATCACAATGAAGCATCCTCGCGCGCAAAACCAGGCATCGCGATCCGTGGATCTCCCTTCCCTTGCGGAATGCGTCGAGCAATTCACTTCGAAGACCGTCGTTCTTCTCGGCGATTTTGTCGCCGACGAATTTCGCTTTGGCGAAATCTCCCGCGTCTCGCGCGAAGCCCCCGTGCTGATCCTGAAGCACCGCGAAACGCAACTTGTTCCAGGCGGCGGGGCCAACGCTGCCAACAACCTTGCGTCGCTTGGCGCGCGCGTCCTGCCGGTCACTGCGGTAGGTGACGACCCAGCTGGCGATTCGCTCATCGCCCATTTCCGCCGCAAGCGCGTCAACGTTTCGGGAATCGTGCGCTTGAAGGGCTGGACCACCCCAACAAAATCGCGCTTCCTCGCCGGCTGGGCGCACACCACAGCGCAACAAGTTCTCCGCGTGGACTACGAACCGCAATCACCTCTGCCGGACGCCGTTCGAAAAAAACTTCTCCAGCATCTTTCCGCGAAGCTCCGCAAAGCTCACGCACTGGCCATTTCGGATTACGGCTTTGGCGTGGCCACTCCCGAGCTAGTCCAGCAGGCCACCAGGAAACGCAAGAATGATCTGCCCATCACGCTCGACGCTCGCTATCAACTTCACTCTTATGCGAAAGCTGGCATCTCTGCGGCTACTCCAAACGAAGCCGAGATCGAGGCACAGCATCACACGACGATAGGCCAGAACATTGAACAACTCGCCCGTGCGGGCCGCGCAACACTCGCAACCATGAAGCTTCAATCGCTTCTCGTCACCCGCGGGCGGCATGGCGTGGCTCTTTTTGATTCGGAGGATCAACTCACCCAGATTCCCGTGCACGGCAGCGATCAAGCCGTCGACGTCACCGGCGCGGGCGACACGGTTCTCGCCGCTTACACTCTCGCACTCGCTTGCGGGGCCTCTCCTCTCGAAGCTACACACATCGCCAACATCGCCGGAGGCCTCGTGGTGATGAAACGCGGCACGGCCACCGTCTCGCGTGAAGAACTTCTCGATGCTATCCGCGGTGAAGCCTCCGGAACCGCCCGCTGAGTCATGCGCGAAGCCGCTTCCAAAATCGTGTCGCGAGACGTGCTCCGTCAAAAACTCACGGAACACAAGCGCCTTGGCCGGCGCATCGTCCTCGCGAACGGCTGCTTCGATACGCTGCACGTCGGGCACATCCGATATCTCGAAGGCGCGCGCCGCGAGGGCGATACTCTGGTCGTTGGCGTGAACGCCGATTCCAGTGTGTGCAATTTGAAGGGGCCCGGCCGGCCGGTTCTCGATGAAAACGTGCGCGCGATGCTCGTGGCGGCCCTCCGTACCGTAGACTACGTCGTGCTCTTCGCCGAACCCAACGTCGAAGTGCTCTTGGAAGAGTTGCGGCCCGACGTTCACGCCAAAGGTACGGATTACACGGCAGAGAGCGTGCCCGAGCGCGCCGTCGCCGCCCGGCTCGGCATTCGCGTAGCCATTGTGGGTGACCCCAAGGATCACTCGACGCGCGATTTTCTCGAATCCATCCGCAGGGCGCCGCATGGCTGAGCAGCGATTTCTCGTCGTACGGCTCAGCTCTCTTGGCGACATTGTTCACACATTTCCCGCCGTCGCCGCCCTTCGCGAAACCTTCCCAAATTCCGAAATCGTCTGGCTGACCCATCCGCGCTGGAAACTTCTTGTGGAAAGCAGCGCCCTCGCCACACAGGTCTGGGCTACCGAGACGCGCTCGGTGTCATCGCTTCGGGGAATTCTGAGCCGCACTCGTGAAAGGAAGTTCAGCGTCGCGATTGACTATCAAGGTTTGTGGAAGTCGGCGGCACTCCCGCTATTCGGCGGCATTCCACGCAGGATCGGTTTTTCTTCAGAAACGGTCCGCGAGTATGGTGTTCCCATGCTTTATACCGACCGCGTCCGATGCACGCAGACCCACATCGCAGACCAGAACGGCGAGCTTTCGTTGCGCGCGGGCGCACGGCGTGGATGTGCCGCCTTCTCTCTAAATGTTTCGCAATCAGATGCAACGACAGTGCGCGACTACCTGCAAGGTCACGGCATCGAGCACTACGTTGCTCTCAGTCCCGGAGGAGGTTGGCGCTCCAAGTGCTGGCCGCCTGAGCGATTTGGTGTGCTCTGCAAAAAGATTCGCGAAGGTCTGCGCTTACGTTGTGTCGTCAACTACGGCCCTGGCGAAGAACAACTTGCAGCAACAATCCGCGAATCCAGCGGCGCCGCCGATCCGCTCCTCTATAGTGGCAGCCTCGCCCCATTGATGGCTCTCTTGCGAAACGTAGTTTGCATTGTGGGCGGCGACACGGGCCCACTTCATCTCGCCGTCGCTCTGGGAACGCCTGCCGTCGCCCTTTTCGGTCCCACCGATCCTGCGCGCAATGGTCCGTATCATCTCGACGATTCCGCGGGCGTCCCTCGCCGCGACATTATCCTCCGCAGTCCCCGAGCGGTCACCTCCTACAAACGCGGCGATCAAGCCGATCCATCGATGCTTGAAATCGAAGTCGAGGCAGTCTTCGAAGCGGTGCGCCGCGTGGTCGAGGCCTGCGCATGAACGCCGCAGCCGCATTCGTTGCGCGCTGGCGCGTCCGCCTCGGCTATCCGCTCGCCATTGCCGTTCTGTTTTTTGCCCGTCCCACGCCGCACAGCATTTTGGCCGGCGCGCTGGTGGGAGCGATGGGCCTCTGGCTGCGCGCCTTTGCGGCCGGATATCTCCACAAGCAGGAAGTCCTGACGGTCACCGGTCCTTATGCTTACACGCGCAATCCACTGTACCTGGGTAGCGCAATTCTTGCCCTCGGGGCCGGAATCGCAGCGCACTCCTGGATTTCCGTTGTCATTTTGTTTGTCTATTTCTCTCTGGTCTATTTCATCGTCATGCGCCGGGAAGAAAAGGAACTTCGTCTCCGTCATGGGGCTGCCTTCGAAGAGTACGCGAGAGCTGTCCCGCTTTTCATCCCGCGTCTGACCGCCGTTAAAGTGGCTCAAGCATCTGCAGCTTCGTTTACTCTCACGCAATACAAGAAAAACCACGAGTGGCAAGCCGCGGTGGGCTACCTATTTCTTCTCGCCCTCTTGCTACTGATTTGGTATCTCCGCCCTCATTGAGGATCTCATTACGCTTCCGGCTTCCGGACATTCCACAAAGCAGGAGATTTTCAGCCGCGTTCCATCCGTCAGAACGTGCACCGCACCGTCAGAATCTGTTCTGTAAATCCGAACACCCGCTTTCTCCAGCCGTTCCAGCAACTCCGGGCTGGGATGCCCGTAGGGATTACCTTCTCCAGAAGAGATGATCGCGATTCGGGGTTGCACGGCTGCGAGAAATTCCGGCATGGTCGAGTTTTTGCTGCCGTGATGCCCGATTTTCAGAACGTCCGCGCGCAGCCCGTTCGCATTATTTTCCGCTAGAATGGCGCGCTCGGATTCCTTTTCCGCGTCCCCCGGCAGCAGCAGACTTTGATTGCCGTAGCGCAAGCGCAGAACCAGAGAATCGTCGTTCTTTGCGGAGAGCGCAGTCTCGCCTCGAGAACTTTCCGGCCACAGGAATTCGCCTTCCGCGCCGTCCCAGGAAAACTTCTTGCCCCGGAGCTCATGCTCGATGGGAATCTTCTTTTCGCGTGCCAAGCCCTCCAATCGTGCGAGCGCCGCCGTGGACACTTCTCGGCCAATCCAAAGCTTGCCGACGCGGAAGTTCTCGACCACGGCGGTAAGCCCGCCAAGGTGATCCTGATGCGCGTGCGTCAACGCCACCACGTCCAACCTCTGAAATCCTCGCCACCACAAGTACGGCGACACTGCCTCCTCGCCGGGATCAACGCCCTGTTGCTCTTCGTGACCGGGGAATCCTCCGAACGCCCCGCCGCCGTCGATCAGCAAGGTTTTGCCGCCCGGCGATACGACAAAAAGCGAGTCGCCTTGACCTACATCCAAAATTGTTACTTCCAACTTTCCTTTGGACCACTGCGATCCAAACGGGAAAACCGCCACGGCCAGCGCGCAGGCTGCCCAGGCTGCGTATAGGCTCCACCTCAGTTTGTGCCCCGGCGACTGCTTCGAGAGCATCATTGCCGCAAGTAGGACAGCTATGGCGAAAAACGCCGCGATCAGCCACCACGGCGGCCCGGGAATCCGGTAGCTCCACCGTGGAAAATGCGCGAACCATTGCACGATGTGCAGGAGTAGTTCCGTCAACCACGCGAGCGGTACCGCAAGAATCTTTCCGAGCGGCTGCCAGACCAGCCCGCTAGCGAGCGCGAGAAATCCCAAAGGAACAACCACGCCCGTCAACGGAACTGCTGCAAGATTGACCAGCGGCCCAGACAACGTGATTCTGTGAAAATCGTGCGCCATCAAGGGAAGCATTCCAATCTGCAGCGCCACTGTGATTACCAGCATCTCCCATACACGGACCGTGAGCGAGAGTGTACCCGCGAGCGAATCCTCTGCCGTCTTGCCCAGCCGTTGCGGCACGCGCGAACCAATCCATCGCGCCACAGAACGAAGATCAATGCGAAACTGCGCCGCGCGCGGTTCGTGGGCCGCATCGCGGGTGACTTCCCTCCAGCCGCGCAGCGCTCGCACGTAAGGCTGTACCGTTTTCTCCAGCCACGGCGCCGCAAGTCCCGCGATGCAGCCGATTGCGAGAAAGCTCAATTGAAAGCTCGAGTCGCGCAATGCCAGCGGTTTCGCCACAAGCAGCACCAGCGCCGCCAGCCCCGCGGAATTCAGCAAATCGAGCCTCCGGAAGAAAAACCCGCCGAACACTACGATCGCCGCCATGAGCGTTGCGCGCAGCACGGGTGCTCTTTGCTCCACTACCGCGACGTAGGAGAACAGCAGCGTAAGCGTGAAGAGCGCCCTCCACACCGGCGTGAAGCGAAGCTTGCGGCAAATCCAATACAATGCAAACGCAAGCGCTCCCACGTGCAAGCCCGCAATCACCAGCACGTGAAATACGCCTGTCTTCTGAAAATCTGTGGATTCGGCGCGATCCACAAAGCTTCGATCCCCAAGAAGCATCGCCCGCAACACACCCGCGACCTGCGGCTTGCCCGTGAACAGACCGTCTACCTCATCGCGCAATTGCCGCCGTATGCCCGCCACGCGCGTTCTGGCAGTTGGGGTCGCCGAGGAAACGCGCTTGATCAATTGCGGGGCGCGCAGGGTTGCCACCAGGTGGATTTCCTGTTGCTCGAGGTACGCGCGCCGGTCAAACGCGCCTTCATCCATGAAAACTTGCGGCCGTTTCGCTTCCGTCAAGACCGCAATTTCATCTCCCGCATGAAGTTCCGGAGGCAGGGCCTGATCCGCATGCGTCCTGAAGCTCAACCGCAGCCCGCCTTTTGTCGACTGCAGCTCGCCTTCGAACTCGACCTCCGAAAGTTCGATTTCGTACCCGTAGCCCCAAGGCAATCGCGTCGGCTCATCGCGCAGGTGGCCATGCCAGCGCAAAGGCGTTCCTAAACTGATGCGCCTTTCCTCCATGAGCGATAGGATGTGGTTCGCACGCCGCGGTTGCTCTGCGACGCAGGCACCGAGGCATCCGAGAAATATCCAGCAGAGAAGGGAAGTCGCGGCAGCGGGAAAAACTCGCCCAAACTTCAAGAGCATCATGCCTGTCGTGACAAGGAAAGCCACGGCCACGAACGAAAGTGAGAGGAAAGCGAGCGACGACGCGTGCCGCGCCACCACGGGATGCAGTCCGAGTGCGATGCCGCTCGCGAAGGCGGCGGCAATCGTCACGGCTGGCAGCTTCATGGCACTCTTCGCAACCGCACAAGCGTTTCAATATGAAAAGTCTGCGGAAACAGATCGAACAAATGCATCTCTGTGATCTCGTAGCGGATGCTCGGCCCAGTAATCTCCCTTGGTTTCCGAGCCGACGCGGTCAGCACCGCCAAATCGCGAGCCAGCGTGGAAGGATCGCAGGATAGATACACAATCTCCGCGGCCCCCAGCTCCGCCAGTGTTTCCGCTGCTACTGCGCCCAATCCCGCGCGCGGGGGATCCAGAATCACGAAATCCGGCCGCTCTTCCGTCTTCTTCAGAAATTCTTCAGCGTGTTCGTTGTGCGATGTGATGGTCATGCCCGCGGCTTCCGCATTGGCATAGAGATCGCGCGTCGCCGCTAGATTGGCATCTACGCTCACAACTTTCTCAAACGTTTTCGCCAGCGGCAGTGTGAAAAACCCCACGCCTGAAAATAAGTCCAAAGCTAAAGTGCCGCGCGCGTTGCCCGTCACGGTTTTTAGCAAATCTTCAATCAAGAACCGGTTCACCTGGAAAAACGACAGATGGCTCACGCGGTACTTGTACCCGCCGGCTTCATGAACCAGGTAACCCGGCCCCGTCAGTTCAAACCGGTCTTTCTTCTGGTCCAGTAGCAGCAAGCTCGCAAGCTCCGGCAATGCTGCTTGAAACGTGGCCGCCAACTCGGCCGCCGGCTTCGTGAACTTTTCAAACGCCACGTTCAACGCAATCCTTTCATCTGCTGAATCCGTGAACGCCTCAATTTCCTGGATCCCCGCC
>WNFQ01003350.1_pt1 | contig 11675 bp, 9 predicted proteins | sample 5400171 | NCBI WGS metagenome assembly WNFQ01 (sample SAMN13153356, study PRJNA577476) | soil metagenome | isolation source: 20 cm soil under Madrone tree | place: USA:California | collected 2016-06-14
GAACTCGCCGCGCTTCATGGCGGCTTCGGCCCAGCCGAGGCCGCCTCCGGAAAACATCGCATAGGACAGATTAGGCGACGGGCCGAAGCGGGCGACGCGGACATCGAGGCCCTGCGCCCGGATTGCCGCGATGGGCACCAGCGCAACTCGCATCATGAGGTTGAGATCATCCCTAACCCAGGTGGCGGTCGCCGCCAGCGCATCGCGGGCGCGCTCAAGATCGTCGGGCGACACCGCAAAGCTCGCGCCGTCGCCGCCGAACACGAACGGAAATTCGCGGCCTTGAAGCGCGTTGGTCACCGCCGCGATGACAGCGGCGCCGGCCATGTTGACGGCCTTGTAGCGCGCTTGCGCGATCGCCTTGGTCGATTCCACGATATCGGCAACGCCGATGGTCCAGTCATCCGGCAACGACGAGTACAGCGCCGGGTCCATCAGTTTGCCGAAGCCGCGGAAGACCGGAATGCGGCCGTAGAAGCTATCGCTGCTGTTCGCCGTCGTCATCGCTACGAAGTCACCCAGTTCCGAATCCTCCAACAGATATGCTGGTCTTGAGATTCGGGTTCCCGGCTGCGCGAAACCAATCGTGACACACATCACATACTCGGTATGAACCGCGATTAGTCTGCCTGCAACCAATCTCGCGAAGAGATTTGTTGCAGGAGAACGTCATGTGCTTTTTCAAGAAAATTGTATTGGGCGCATTGCTTTTGGCCGGGCTGGCGGCAGTCGGGCCGGCACGGTCGGCTCACGCCGAAGCGATGGATAGACCGGCCAATGTCGGCAATCCCGCAGGTCTGAGCGGTCCAGAACAGCGCATCGCGCTGGTGATCGGCAATTCGAACTATCAAAACGTGGCGCGGCTGCCAAATCCCGCCAACGACGCCAAGGCCGTCGCCGAACTGCTCAACAGCGCGGGCTTTGAAGTCATTTCGGCCACCGACCTCAATCACAATCAGATGATCGAGGTGATGCAGGACTTCTCCGCCAAGATTGCCGGCCGCGGCGCCAACACCGTGGCCATGGTGTATTACGCCGGCCATGGCGTGCAGCTTGCCGGCGAAAATTACCTCGTTCCGGTTGATGCCCGGATCTCTTCCGAGCCCGATCTGATCGACGGTTCGGTCCGGCTGGTCGACGTGATGGCGACGCTGGAGGCGATCCCGAGCCGGATGCGGATTGTCATCCTCGACGCCTGCCGGAACAATCCATTCCCCTCGCTCAATGAAGCGGGACGCGGACTTGCGATCGTCGATGCGCCGAACGGTTCGATCGTCGGCTACTCAACGGCGCCAGGCACCGAAGCGCTCGACGGTGTCGGCAACCACAGTCCCTATACCGATGCATTCCTGCGGTTGGCGCATGAGAAAAACGTGCCGATCGAACAACTGTTCAAGCGTATTCGTCTCGACGTCAATAATTCAACCGAAGGCCAACAAACCCCTTGGGAAAGCTCATCGCTGACCAGCGATTTCTATTTCTTCGGCGATACCGCGGTTGCGGCCACCCGTGCGCCGGCCCAAATGAAGACCGCCTATGCAGTCGACAATCTACCGTCGCGAGCCGTACGCCAGGCCTATGATTACGTATTGGCTGAAAATTCGGTCGACAACTATCAGGAATTCATCCGCCTTTATCCTCGCGACCCGCTGTGCGACCGCATCCGCATTCTGCTCGGCAGCCTGCTGCAGGCCAACGCTTGGCATCATGCGGTGCTTGAAAATTCTCCGATCGCGTACAAGTCGTTCTATGACAAATACTCGAACAGCCCCTATGCACAGAGCGCCCTGAAACTAGCGGAGCAGCCGAAACTCGTTCCACTTTCGCAGCCGACGCACATCATCGCGCCGCCCTCGATCAAGCTCGGTGGTGGTCTCGGTATTTCGAAGGGCAATCCCGGCCTCAATCTCGGCACGCAGGGCTTGTTGCAGGGTCATGGTTCGCAGCAAGGAGATGGTCTGCCAGCCCTTGGCAAGCTAGGTACGGACAAGTTCGGCAAGGGCGGCCAGATCGTCACGCTGAATTCTCCTGGAAATAACAGCCCCGGCCTGGGCAAGCTGGGCGTGGACAAGCTCGGCAAGGGCGGCCAGATCCTCACGCTGCCTTCTCCCGGCAAAACCACATCCACCGGGAATAACAGCGCAGACTCCGGCAAGATCATCGATCTGCCGCGCACTGGGGTGAACAAGATCGACACGCAGCAGAATACGAAGCTGGGCGGAGGGATAACCCGCTTTGACGACCGGCCTGCGAAATCGTTCCCGCAAATTCACGGCAATCAGCAGCTGGGCATCTCGCGGTCCAACATCGTTAGCCCGCCAAAGTTCAGGCAGCAGTTGGGCGTCACCAATACCGGTAGCAACCAGCGCTTTGCGTCGACGCAGTTTCATGCACCTGCGTTTCAATCGCAGGCTCGAATGGGCGGCTCCGGTGGCTTCGGCGGCAAGTTCGGGCGGTGACAAGAGTCAATGAGCGGATCAGTCCATGAGGCCGCGTGCAGTGCGACCCCTTGGCTGATCCGCCCTTTTAACAGCAGACCTTACGCCATTCCCCGCAAGACCAGACGATTGAGGCGCGCGGCGAATGCCGCGGGGTCCTCGGGCAATTCGCCGTCGAGGATTTGCGCCTGCTCCAGCAACAACAGCGCCAGGTCGTCCGTTGTCGCCGATCCTGCTTCGGCCCTGGCGATCGCGGCCACCAATGGATGGCGCAGATTGATCTCCAGGATCGGCTTGGTCTTGGTCCCGCGATTATGCTGCGACAACAGGCGCTCCAGTTCCCGGTCAGGCCCGTGGCTGCCGGCGACGAGACAGGATGCGCTGGTGGTCAGCCGCGTCGAGGTCCGCACATCGCTGACGCGCTCGCCGAGGCTTAACTTGATCGCCGCGATCGTCGTCGCCTCGTCGGCAGCGGGCTCAGTCCTATCCTTGGCATTCTCATCGAGCAGTGGAACGAGGTCAAAGTTCACATCGCCCTGGCTGAGCGACTTCAGCGGCTTGCCCTCGAAATCGAGCCGTGCCGAGGTCCAGAACGCGTCGACCGGATCGGTCAGCAATAAAACTTCGATGCCGCGCGCTGCCGCGGATTCCAGCCTTGGATTCGACTTCAGCCGCTCGATGCTGTCGCCGACGAGAAAATACACCTCGGTCTGGTTGGGCTTCAGGTCGGCGATATATTGCTTCAGCGACCGCTTCTCGCCCGCCGTGGTGGTGAACCGCGCTAGCGCCAGCAATTTCTCGCGGCGCTCAAAATCCTCATAGATGCCTTCCTTGATCACCGGACCGAAAGCGCCCCAGATCTTCGCAAAATTCTCCGGCTCCTTGTCTGCAAGCTGCTCCAGTTCGCCGGTCACCCGACCAGTCACCGCTTTGCGGATCTGCACCAGCTGCGGATTGTTCTGCAGCATCTCGCGCGAGATATTGAGCGGCAGGTCTTCGCTGTCGACCACGCCGCGGATGAAGCGCAAATAGGCCGGCAGCAGGTCGGCATCGTCGGTGATGAACACCCGCCGCACATAGAGCTTCACCTTGCCCTTGCGCGCCGGCTCGAACAGGTCGAACGGTTTTGTCGATGGCGCAAACAACAGCACCGCGTAGGAATAGCGACCCTCGGCGCGGTAATGCAGCGTCATCGCCGGCTCGTCGAAGGCGTTCGCGATCGACTTATAGGCCTGCTTGTAATCTTCCGGCGTCAGTTCCGATTTCGGCCGCTGCCACAACGCGCTCGCCGAATTGATCTGGCGCGGCTCGCCTTCTTCGGATTTAAGCAGAATCGGAAACTGGATGTTGTCGGAATACGCGCCGACGATGCGTTCGATCTCGTAAGTCTCGAGGTATTTCTTTGCCTCCGGCTTGAGGTGGAGCACGATCTCGGTGCCCCGCGCGATCCGTTTTGAGACTTCCTCGCTCGCCGGCGCGATCTCAAATCCGGACCCGCCGGACGATGACCAGGTCCAGACTTCATCCGAACCGGCGCGGCGGCCGGAGACAATGATGCGGTCGGCTACCATGAAGGCGGAATAAAACCCGACACCGAACTGTCCGATCAGCCCGGCGCCGTCCTTGGCCTCGGCAAGCCGCGCCACAAACGCCTTGGTGCCGGAGCGCGCGATGGTGCCGAGATTGTCGATCAGCTCCTGACGGTCCATCCCGATGCCGCTGTCGGCCACAACAAGCGTGTCGTCCTTTTTGTCCGGCACGATCGAAATTTTCGGCGGCTCGCCGTCCTTGATCAGTTCGGGCCTGGCGATCGCCTCATAGCGCAGCTTGTCGCAGGCATCGGAAGCGTTCGAGATCAATTCGCGCAGGAAAATGTCGGTCTCGGAATAGACCGAATGCACCATCAGGTGCAGCAGCTCGGAAACCTCGGCCTGGAACGGTTGGGACTCAACTGGTGTAACGGTGGTCGTCATCTCGTTGGCTCAAAGTGGTGATGATGATGCGGAAAAACCTCGATATAGCGCGATGGTTTTGGGGATCAAGTTTAAAAAGAACGCCGGCAAGTCATTGACTTAGCAGCATATCTGGGCTGCGGGTGCATTCAAATCGCCGGATATTTACTTGCGGCCCTTCGGCGCTCGGTGTGGCCGGGACTTCCGCTTCATACTCTCTTTAGCGTCGTCGCGTCGTGACACCGCCCTCGTGGGTCTGTCGACATGGGTTTGCACGCGAAGGCCATCGACGAAGACATCCACCAGCCGCAGCACGCTCTTGTGCCAGCCGGGCTGGTCGTACATGTAGCTCATGCCGGCGAGGATCCGCAGAACGTCTTCGGGGCTGATATCAGCGCGTATCTCGCCGGCGGCGACGGCGCGGTCCAGCAAGGCGCCGACAGCCTTGGCCAGACGATCGAACGTATAGGCATAGAGCTCCGACGAGCCATGCACAGCAAGCGCCAAGGCCGTCACCATGCCCTTCTTGGTGGCAACGAACTCGACGTTGGATCGCAGCCAGCGCCGCAAGGCCTCGACTGGCGCGGTCGCGCCCTTCAACGAATCTGCCAGTTCGCCGAGCTGCTCCACCTCGCGCCGATAGACCGCCTCGAACAGGGCCTCCCGTGTTGGGAAGTGGCGATACAGCGTGCCGATGCCGACACCGGCGCGCCTTGCCACAGCCTCCAGGCTCGCGTCCGGACCACCGGCGCTGAACACAGCCTTGGCGGCCGCCAGAACGCGCTCGCGATTGCGAACCGCATCGGCGCGGGGCCTGCGAACGGCTTCTGCGGATTGAGGTGCCATCTGATTACCCTAGATCACGATTTGATGAGATTGAAACCGGATCACGATCTCATCTCTTTGTTTGAACATGATCTTTTCGGAAAACAGTTGCCACCTTTCCGGATCATAGTTTTAGTTTTTCCGGTCTCTTGCGAAACGGAGGATGCCTCCGTATATGCGCCAGGCTGCACACCTAAAACCAGCCCGCCGATCATCGTCGGCGCCGCGGTCCAATTTCACCATAGCATTGATCGGAGCACTGCATGAGCTTCTCAATCAGCCTCACCGTCAATGGCACTCAGCGGGACGTCGAACTGGACGACCCGCGCGTCACGCTGCTTGACTTATTGCGTGAGCGTCTCGATCTGACAGGCACCAAGAAGGGATGCGACCGCGGCCAATGCGGCGCCTGCACCATCCTGGTCGACGGGCGGCGGATCAATTCGTGCATGGCCTTGGCGATCAGCCACGACGGAGCCGACGTGCTGACGATCGAGGGCGTCGCGCGCGGAGACGCATTGCACCCGGTGCAGGCCGCCTTCATCGCCCATGACGGGTTCCAGTGCGGATTCTGCACGCCCGGACAAATCATGAGCGCTATCGGCTTGATCCAGGAGGGACAGGCCGGCCACGACCCCGAGCGCGTCCGTGAAGGCATGAGCGGAAATCTCTGCCGATGTGGGGCTTATGCGGGGATTACGGAGGCGGTGCTGGATGCCCAGCAAAGTCTCCTCACCGCTGACCGGAGGCGCTCCGCATGAAGACCTTCGATTACATCAGGCCCACGACCATCCCCGAAGCCGTTGCGGCCGCGGCTACGCCGGGCGCCGCTTATCTCGCGTCCGGCACCAACCTGCTCGACCTGATGAAGGGCGGTATCACCCGTCCGAACTCTCTCGTCGACGTCACGCGTCTGCCGGGGCTCGACCGCATCGAGCGCCTGCCCGATGGCAGAGTGCGCATCGGCGCGCTGGTCCGCAATGCCGATCTCGCGCACGATCCTGATTTCGCGAAGACCTATCCGGCCGTGGCCGAGGCGCTGCTGTCTGGTGCGTCGGCGCAGCTTCGCAATGCCGCGACGGTCGGCGGCAATCTGCTGCAGCGGACGCGATGCGGTTATTTCTATGACGTCGCCAGCGCCTGCAACAAGCGCGAACCGGGCACCGGCTGCGATGCCCGCGGCGGCGAGAATCGCCTGCATGCCGTGCTCGGCTGGAGCGAAGCTTGCATCGCCACCCACCCGTCGGATTTCTGCGTGCCGATGGTCGCCCTCGACGCCGTGGTGGAGATCGAGGGCAAAGCCGGCCGCCGCGAGGTTGCACTCGAGGCGCTTCACCGCCTGCCCGGCGACACGCCCGAGCGCGAAACCGTGCTCGAACCGGGCGATTTGATCGTCGCCGTGCGGCTGCCGGGCGAGGCTCGCATGTTCTCGGCGCACGCACGTTATCTAAAGGTTCGCGAGCGCACCTCCTACGCCTTCGCCATCGTATCTGCCGCCGCCGGCTTGCAGATCGAACAGGGCACGATCCGCGATGCGCGGCTCGCGCTGGGCGGTGTTGCCGCCAAGCCATGGCGGGCGCGTTCGGCCGAAAAGATCCTCGCAGGCGCCAATCCGGATGCCACCGCCTTCCGTCGCGCGGCACAGGTGGCGCTCGCCGACGCAAAACCCTCCGGAGATAATTTGTTCAAGATCGAACTCGCGGGGCGCATCCTGGTGCGCGCGCTGACGCTCGCCGCGGCGGGAACACCGCAGCGCATTGCCGCCCTTCCCGCCTCCCCTTTCTCATCCGTTTCGGGAGCATTGCAAAATGCCTGAGATCAGCCTCACCCAAACTCCCGCCCATGTCCGGCACGGCTCCAATATCGGGCAGCCGCTGACCCGACGCGAGGGCGTCCTCAAGGTCAAGGGAGAAGCCCGCTACGCCGCGGATAACCACCCGGCTGGAATGCTCCATGCCGTTTTGGGAGTCAGCAGCATCGCGCGCGGTCGCGTGAGCTTCCTCGACGTGCGGGCTGCCAAGAGCCACCCCGGCGTCATCGAAGTCATGACGCCTGCCAACCGGCCGGCGCTCGCTGAGGACCCTGACGCGAAGACGAACCCCTTCATGTTCCGGCTCGATCTCCTGCAGAACGACCAGGTGCGTTATGCGAACCAGCCAATCGCGGTGGTGATCGCCGAGACGCTGGAGGCCGCGACCGAAGGCGCGGCGCTGCTGGCGCCCCGATACGAAGTGCTGCCGGCCCGCCTCGGTCTCGATGCCGGCAAAAGTTTCGTGCCGCCCGCCATTGGTATCGGCAATCCGGCTGAAGTGCGGCATGGCGATATCGCTGCGGGTCTTGCGGCTGCGTCAAAGCGCATCGATGCGACCTATGAGACGCCCGCGCAGTACCACAATGCCATGGAGCCGCACGCCATCGTTGCGGTTTGGGACGGCGATACGCTCTCGATCGATACGCCAAGCCAGGGCCTCGCCATAGCCCAGGGGCGTCTTGCGGGACTGTTCGGCATTTCGCCCGAGAAGATCCATATTCGCAGCCCCTTCCTTGGCGGGGGCTTCGGCTCAAAGGGCCTGATCTCCGGGCCACAGGTGCTCGGCATCCTGGCGGCCCGGTTGGTTGGCAGGCCGGTGAAACTCGTGCTGCGCCGTGAACACATGTACGGCCCCGTCGGCCATCGCGCGCCGACCCGCCAGAGGCTTCGCATCGGCGCCGACGCTTACGGTCTTTTGACCGCGATCGATCATCACGCCAAAACCGTATCGAGCACTTTTGACGATTTCTTCGAGCCGGCCGCCGACGCCTCGCATACGCTTTACGCAAGCCCCGCCATCGCCACATCGCATGAGGCGGTACGGATCGATACTGGCACGCCGCTGTTCATGCGCGCTCCGGGCGAAGCAACCGGCTCGATTGCGCTGGAGAGTGCAATCGACGAAACGGCATGGGCCTGCGGGATGGACCCTCTCGCCTTCCGCCTCAAGAACTACGCTGAAGTCGAGCCGATTTCCGGCAAGCCATTCTCCTCCAAAGCCTTGCGCCAATGCTACGCACAAGGCGCCGAGCGCTTCGGCTGGTCGGGACGCCCGCTCGCACCGCGCCAGTTGCTCGACGACGCTGGCCAGCTCGTCGGTTGGGGGATGGGCACCGCAACGTTTCCGGCGCTGATGTTCCAGGCCGAGGCACGCGCGCTGGTGCGAAGCGACGGGTCCGGCTTGATGGAGACGGGAGCCCACGACATGGGCCAGGGCGCCTGGACCGCGTTCGCCCAGATCGCGGCGGATGCGCTCGGACTAGACCTCGAAAGCCTGGAGTTCAGGGCGGGTACATCCGACTTGCCAGATGCCGGCATCGCCGGGGGCTCCTCCCATACCGCTACCGCTGGTACGGCCATCCACAATGCGGGCGCCGCGGTGATCGCCAAACTCGCGGACCTTGCTACAACCGATGAGCGCTCGCCCTTGTTTGGTGCCGGCAACGCCGGGGTGGTCGCGCGTGGCGGCCGCCTGTTCCGACGCGACGACGAAGGGCGCAGCGAGAGTTATGCCGACATCCTCCGCCGCGCGGGGCTGACGCAGATCGAAGCCCGCGGCAATGGCGCCGCCGACCCTGCGGCTCAATCGAACTACGCCATGCATGCGCACGGTGCTGTTTTCGCCGAGGTCAAGGTCGATCCCGATCTCGGTCAGGTTCGCGTTACCCGTATGGTCGGCGCCTTTGCCGCGGGGCGGGTCATCAATCCGCGTCTTGTGCAGAGCCAGATTTTTGGCGGCATGATCTGGGGCGTGTCATTTGCCCTGCACGAACAGGCCGTCATCGACCACCGCTCCGGCCGGATCATCAACGCCAACCTCGCCGAGTACCACATCCCGGTCAACGCGGACGTGCCGTCGCTCGAGGCATTGATGATCGACGAGCGCGATCCCTATGTGAACGCGCTGGGCATCAAGGGCGTCGGTGAAATCGGCATCACCGGCTCCGCCGGGGCTGTCGCAAACGCGGTCTGGCACGCGACGGGAGTCCGTGCGCGTCGCTTTCCGATCCGGATCGAGGATCTGGTGACGGCTAGTTCGCATTAAGCGACCGCGCTTCTGCTCGCCAGGCAAAAAGGAACGCCGCCAAGTCATCGACTTGACGGCGTTTTGTCTTGGTTGCGGGGATAGGATTTGAACCTATGACCTTCAGGTTATGAGGGTGACTTCAGCACCCGCTAACCTATTGTTCTGCCGAAACTTGGCACCCCTCATGTGCCGCTGGTGTGCCACAGCCGCGCGGGCGGGGCCCACAATTCGCGAGAGAGCGGTTTGCCGCCCAAAGGCTTGATCCACGGCGCCGCTCCGGCTCTCTCGAGAGCTCTTAAGCGAATAGACCCTTGGCAATTTGGTCCATTGCCTTCTTGTGATCCTCGCTGGGGAACAGATGCCCGTACCTATCCATGGTGACTTGCAGCGAAGCATGGCCGGCGAACGTCTGTACCGTCTTCGGCGCGAACCCGGCTTCTATCCAACTCGACACGGCAAAGTGGCGAAGCGCGTGCCAATTAAAACGACGGGGCGGTGCAGGAAATCGCGTCGGGTCCGCCCTATGGGCGGCCTCAAGGTAGTCAAACAGGGGACCGAAGCGGCGCTTAATCAGGTTGTCATGACTTGTGTGGTTGCCCTCGTCATTTGGAAAAATTAGATCGTCCGGCGTCTTGAATTTCGATCTCAGTTTCCACGCTTTCAACATCGCCGTAAGTTGGCTGGATATCGGAACGGTTCGTACTCCAGCCGCACTTTTCGGTACACCCTCCTCGCGATAGGCATCAACGCGGCGGCCAATGTGAAGATGGCCAGTTTCTAAATCGACGTCACGCCACCGGGCTGCCCATTGCTCCCCTGCTCGGACCCCCGTGGATGCTGCGAAGGTTAGCTTGATCCTGAAATCCTCATCAGCCACGCTGAGCATCGCCCCCATGTCAGTCTTCGACGGCGGGACAATTTTCTTTGATCCTTCATCGCGCGGACCAATAACCCTTGTTCCGTGGGCCGCGTTGGTAGCGACCCAATCTTGAGAAATAGCGTACGCGAGGGCACCGTGCAGCGTTGCCAAAATCTTTCTGGTAGTCGGAACTGTTACGCCGGCGCTACGGAGGCGATCTCGAAAATCTCCAACGGATCACCGGAGATGTTCTCAAACGGCAGAACCGCGATGGAAGGCTTGTCGGGCAGCGCGAGGGGTTTACCATCACCGAGAGACGAAGCCTCTTTCAACGCTGAAGAAGCCGCCTCGCCTTGCGCCCTTACCTCATAGGCACGTATGGGCTCCTCGATGTTCTTAACGGTCTGCGCACCGAGGTCCGTGAAGCTCAGCGGCAGGATTTTCCGAACCTGATCATATGTCACACCGGAGACACAGAGCCCACCTGCCCTCGCGAGGGTCTGTAATCGAGCGGCGATGTTCACCCCATCACCAAACAGATCACCCGCGCGGACCATGACGTCACCGACATGCACCCCTATGCGGAAGTTGATGTGACGGGTCTCAGGAAGCGTCGCGTTGGCTTTGGCTAAAGCATCCTGAACCTCCATGGCACACCGGACGGCATCCACCGCGCTGCCAAACTCCGCGAGCACACTGTCGCCAGCCGTGTTGGCGATACGCCCTCCATGCGTCGCAATCAGCCCGTCTAGGATTTCACGGCGCGCGGTAAGGGCATCGAGGGTAGCGACCTCATCGGTACCCATGAGGCGGCTGTAGCCCTCAACGTCAGCCGCAAAGATAGCTGCCAACCGGCGCTTCACTGCAATCGGCTCTGCCAAGGGTGACCCCCGGTGCCTGCGGTTTCCGAGAGGGATTTTGATACGCTCAGGCTAACTGGGTCAATCGCATTGGACGGTAGCAAGGTGCAAAGGTGGAACCGCTTCACGTCGCGCAACGACAGGGCAGCGTCCGCGCTAAAATTCCCTGAACGGCACCTTGCCCCCTTTCAAGGCCAGGAAAGACATACACTCAAATGCTTTGAACGCGCCATATCAACGTGGATGCACAGCTTCACCAGGGCATTTCTTTCAACAGGTCACGTGAAAGAGCCCGATCCTCTTTGCGCGCGAGCGGTTGAACAACCGGATCGCCTCCGGTGTCGGCATCAACACGACCTCGCAGCGCTTTCCTTCGAAATAGGCTTCAGCCTCCGCTGACAGATGTACGTTGCCCATCTGACCCGAGCCGATGACAACCTGGTCGCACCCCTTCTCGAAGAGAAATTTTGCCTCGTCTTTTGAAAGCACGTGCGAGGTACCATAGAGCTTCTTTGACAGCTTCTTTTTCCGCTTCACAACTTCACCGGAAAGGCGAACGACCACATCGTGCTCATACGTCTTTCCATCAATCGTGATCGCTCCAAATATGGTGCTGTCAATCTTCATCGTGACCTCCCAATCAAACTCCCGCTCCAACACGCAGCAGTGAGGCGCCGCGACGC
>WNFQ01003353.1_pt1 | contig 11673 bp, 9 predicted proteins | sample 5400171 | NCBI WGS metagenome assembly WNFQ01 (sample SAMN13153356, study PRJNA577476) | soil metagenome | isolation source: 20 cm soil under Madrone tree | place: USA:California | collected 2016-06-14
CGTAATGGCGTCAGCACACGGTGCGGGATTGATGCTCGTCCCGTTTTTTCTGCCATCGCCGACTGAGCAAACCGCACCTCACCACGACGCCCACCAGATGCACGCGTGGGCATTCGCGAATTTTAGCGCGCCTTCTCTGCTCATCGCCTCGGTCGTAGTCCACACATTGGGATATCTTGTAGCGACGGCGCTGGTCGCGATTGTGGTTTACGAAAAACTTGGGGTCGCGATACTGCGCCGCGCGTGGTTCAACATCGATTTGGTCTGGATGCTCGCACTGATGATCACCGGTGTGTTTATTCTGGTGTTTTGATTTGCCGTTGCTCGAGTCGTGGAATTTCATGGAATGACGAAATCCGAAGTTTGAAAAGCGGGCGGTTATTGTTCGTTCGTCATTTATCCATTCGTGCTTCATTCGTCATTAGTCATTCGTGCTTTGTCATTCTTGTCCGTATCATCACCCAATCCAGATGTTGCGACGATAACTCTTCGCAAAGTCACGCTGCGGCTAATTCCCTTTTTGTTTCTCCTTTACATCGTGGCATGGCTTGACCGGGTGAACGTCGGGTTTGCGGCGCTGCAGATGAATTCCAACCTCGGATTCAGCTCCGCTGCGTTTGGATTCGGTTCCGGCGTGTTCTTCCTCGGGTATTGCCTGTGCGAGGTGCCTAGCAATCTTATTTTGCACCGCGTCGGAGCGCGTCGCTGGATCGCGCGGATCATGATGAGTTGGGGCACCATTTCAGTTGCAATGATGTTCATTCGGAGCACGTCAGCTTTTTACACCTTGAGATTCTTACTGGGTGCCGCCGAGGCAGGTTTCTTCCCTGGAGTCGTTTATTACTTGAGTCACTGGTATCCGGAGGCACAACGCGCGCGCGCGATCGCGGCGTTTATGACAGCGGTTCCGGTAAGTGGTGTTATCGGTGGGCCTTTGTCCGGTGCGCTGCTAAAACTGAACGGAGTATTCGGGCTCGCGGGATGGCAGTGGCTGTTTTTGGTTGAGGGAGCGCCCGCGATTTTGCTCGGGGCGATCGTGCTGATTTATCTTACCGAACGGCCTGAGGTAGCCGGCTGGCTGGCCCCGCTCGAGCGGGACTGGTTGGTCAAGAAACTCGCGGACGAGCGAGTTGGCCGCGATACGGCACAAGCTTCTGCAATAACGGCTGCGTTGACCAATCCGACGATCTGGCAGCTCGGGATTATCTTTCTCCTGGCCGCGGTTGGATTCTATGGTTACTCGTTTTGGGCGCCCTTAGTAATCCAGTCACTCACAAAAAGCAGCGATCTTGGCGTAGGGCTCATCCTTGGCGCGATCAGTGCGGTGACGATCAGTTTTATGGTTTTCAATAGTGCCCATTCAGATCGCACTCGCGAGCGCCCTCTGCACGTCGCAATTCCATTGCTAATTTCCGGCGCCGGATTTTTCGGTTGCGCTCTTTTTCGGCAACCGATTTGGGCTTTGTTCTCTTTGGCGCTTGTTCCGATCGGACATTGCTCGGCCTACGGTCCTTTTTATTCCGTGCCGATGCGGTTTCTCACGGGAGCACCGGCCGCGGCGGGGATTGCGCTTGTGGTAACGATTGCGAATGTGGGCGGGTTTGTCGGTCCTACAGTCATAGGCGTGATGAAGGATCGCTTTGAGGGGTACGGTCCTGCGTTCTTTTTGCTGGCCGCGTGTGCAACCGCGGCGGCGCTGCTCGCCTTGAGACTACGCCGAGTCAGAGCATTGCAAACATCGTCATCCTAACGCTTTGCCGTTTGCAATCGCGCGAAGAAGTCGTCAAAGAGCGAATCATAAAGTCGGCTTCGCTCGGGATGATATTGCACTGCGAGTCCGAACGGATATTTACGCAGGCGCATTTGCTCAATAATTCCATCGTGCGCGGCCCAGGCTTCCACTTCCAAATCGTCGCCCAATTGATCGATTGCCTGGTGGTGTGCGCTGTTCACTTTTTCGAAACGATGCGAGGCGCGCCGCGCACTGCGCAACGGCTGAACGTCGCGATGCTTTTGCTCGGGCAAATTATGTCCTCCGATGTCGAGCTTCAGCGTGCCGCCGAGGGCGACATTGAATACCTGGAGCCCTTTGCAAATTGCCAGAATCGGCAGCCCACGCGAAAGCGCTTCCTGCACGGCCTGAAATTCCCAGCGGTCGCGTTCCGGATCGATGTCCTTGTCCAGCACCGAAGGATCGGGAACGTCCTGACGCAAAAATTCCGGTGAAATATCCGAGCCGCCCGTGAGCAGGAGCCCACCCATTTGGTCAAGGCGCACCTGCCGATTTCGCGCGTTCCACACCTTGACCTCGGGGTGCTTTGAGAAAATTGCGCGAAAGCTCTTCGCGTCCTTGGGGCGGATCCAGGTCGCCAGATTTGGCATTGGCGAATTTGCGACTTCCCCATCGCCATGTAAAGAGCACTTCCATGTCGCGCGTGGACGTGTCGAGTACGTTAGCTAAGGAATTGGACAGACTGGCTGCCGAACGCAAGGCCAAGGCAATCGCCGTCGCGGTGCACGATCTCGAAACGGATTTCCGATTTTCTTTGCGGGGCGACCGCTGGTTTCATGCTGCTAGCACCATTAAGGTTGCAGTGCTTCTTGCGGTGTTCCGCGCCGCAGACGAGGGCCGGCTTCGGTTGAATGATTCGTTACACGTGCGAAATCGTTTTTTCAGCGCAACAGGCGGTACTGTTTTTCGCGTCGCCGCCGATCGGGACGCCACGCCCGAGCTGTATCAATCCGTTGGACGGACCGCGAAGATCTCAGTGCTCGCCCACGCAATGATTTCCGGGAGCAGCAATCTGGCGACGAATTTGCTCCTGGACTTTCTGGGTGTGGAATGTGCCCGGACGGCTCTGCGGGATGCGCGGGTGGAAGGCGTGGAACTTCGGCGAGGCGTTGAAGATCACGCTGCGCACGAGCAGGGAATCAACAATCAAGCGACGGCCGATGGGTTGTTGAATTTGTTGTCCGCGATTCGAAGCGACTATCTAAGCAACGAAAGCAAACAACAAGTGATCCGGATCCTACTGGAACAACGATTCAATTCGATGATTCCTGCCGGTCTTCCATCACACGCGATGGTGGCGCATAAGACCGGCGAGATTTCAACTGTTTCCCACGATATCGGCATCGTGTATTTGCCCGAACGCGAACCGTATATCACCGCGATTTTGACTGAATTCGATCCAGATCAAGAGGGACGGCGCGAGGCGGTCGCGGCGATTTCGAAAGCGATCTATCGATCGCTGCTGGAAACCGAAAGAAAACCCAATGAGGACTGACTTCTTGCGGCCGATCGATGGGTTGTGTCTGGCTGAAGAGTACCGCGCGCTATTGCGACCGGGCGAAAGCGAAACTGGTGCCACTGGCAAAGTTCATCGTCTGCCGCGTTTCTTCTATGAAATTGGCACTTGGGAGGAAGCGCATGAGATTCGTCTGGCGCCACACTTCACGCTCGCGGAATTAATGCTCGTCGATTGTCGTGAGGCGAGGCTTCTCCTAAGCCAATTCCCTCATTATGTGCCCTGCGCAATCGTTCTGCTCGCGAGATTGCTGGAGGATTTCCGTCATGAAGTTGGTGCACCAGTATTCATCAGCGCAAATGGCGGCTACCGTTCGCCGGCGCATCAGATTGGCGGCGCAAAGAGCATTCATGCCTGGGGCACGGCGGCAAACATCTACCGGGTGGGAGACACTTTTCTTTCCGACGCGAAGTCGATTGAAAAATATCGCGCGATCGCTGCATCGCTCGGTCCAGTTGTGTTTGTTCGGCCGTTCGGGCGCGAATACGGAAAAACCGACGACCACCTTCACATCGATTTAGGGTATGCGAGCTTGACTCCGCGCGAATGCAGCGAGGCGAGTTAACCTTGCATTGAGCAGATGAAGCACCGCCGAACAGACCACGACGCCCGTGTTCGTCGCTATACTGCGCCCGGTGCAACGCCAAGGTGCGCCGTAATTGGCTTGGAGGCGGAATTCAATCTTCTGATCAATGGACGCAGACAGCGTCCGGAAAAAGTATTCGGCGATCCCAGTCGGTTGGTGCGACGCCGGATGATTCCGCGTACCGGCAACTCATTTCAACTGCCGGCGGGTGGTGCAATTTATTTCGACACCGGCGTCATCGAAGTGGCGACACCGATTGTTGAGCTCGAACCGGGCTGCTGTTATCGCGCGACGCGCTTGTTGTGGGAGCAAATCCGTTACCTTCGAGTGGAGCTTGATCATTGGGGAAAGCGACATAAGCACCAGTGCCGGCTCCAAGGCTTTAGCACGCACTACAATTTCTCTTTTCCGAACACGCGAAGATCAAAGCTTCGCAATGCCACGAAACTTGCTTTTCTGCTCGCGCACATTCTGCCGACGCCGGTGATCTTGCTGGCAACAAACCGGCAAAGCAGCGCAGTCGGAGTGCGGCCGCGTCGAAACCGGATCGAAGTCACAGTTGATTTTACGCCCGACCCCGCGTTGATGCTGGCGACGTGCGCCTTCATCGCGGGTGTCGTGGAAACGGTCCTCCGTTGGCAGGATTTTGGCTTGAGACAACTGGCGCGTCATGAAATTCCCCGGATGGCGCGATTTCGTCTGCTAAAACATTCGTCGCGCCGCGGTTGGCGAGTGACGGCTGATTCGTTAGGCCAGGATCCCTTCGCGGCCGACATGAATAAAACGCTTTGGAAGTTGCGCGATGGCCGGAGTTTAAGTCTGCGCGCGATCGCGGCAGGAATCTTGCGACCGTTTCACCGGCGAATTCGGCAAATCAGTGACTCGAGCACCCTGGAACACATCGGCGCGGTTTTTGCCGGAGACGCCCGCTCACTTCTCGACTTTGAGAAGCGCCCCGATGCCTATGACGACGTTGGGCATGCGATTGATTGGGGTCGCCGCCGAATGCGACGCTGGCCGCGGTCCAAATACGAAAAAATCATCCATCGCGTGATCGCGCGCGAACCGATACGAATCGGGCAAAAACGTTATCAGGTGGATAGGATGAACGGATGGTATGAGGTCGAGTTTCGCGAAGTGGGGACGAAACGCCGCCGTACGTTCAACCTCGATGAACTGGTGCAGTTGTCGGATGGAAAAAAGTTTGCTACCACAAGGTCACGCAAACCGAAGTCTGGGAGAAAACGTAGCATCTAAGGCAAAGGTGGATCGGCTTCTCCGAAGACGATGCGAGATAGTCGCTCAAGGCGCAGTACATCAGGCGGCAAAGTCGCTAGTATCGCCGACGCGCTCGGAGATCGGGTTCCGCCTATAAGCCCATCAACTCCCGGACGTATTTCACTGGCGGGCTGCCGTACGAGATCACTTGGTCGTTGTATTTTTTGAGATTGAAATCACCGCCTAGTTTCTCTTGTTCGGCAGCGCGCAGATCGAGATGCTCCGTCGCGCCGACGAAGTACGTGGAGAGTTGTGCAGAAGTGAGGCGAACGCGTTTCCATTTCGCTACCGCTTCGCCCTCCTGCTGGTAACCTTCTTTCGTCATCAGGTCCATTGCTTCCTTTTCTGTCATGTTTCCGGCGTGAATGCTTTGATCGAGAATAGCGTTGCAAATCGCCCGAAGTCGCATCTTCAATTGCTGCATTTTCACCTCGGGTCCTCCGTATCCCTGTTCTGCCATCATCTGCTCGCAATAGACGGCCCAGCCCTCGATAAATGGTCCGCTTCGAAAAATTGCGCGGACCAGAGTAGGCGCTCGAAATTCGTTGGCGTGCGCGAGTTGCAAGTAATGCCCGGGCATCGCTTCGTGCACGGTCAAATCGCGAATCATGTAGTTGTTGTATTCGCGAAAGAACGATTCCTTTCGTTCTTTTGACCAGCCCTTGGGCGTGGGTGCGACGGCAAAAAATGTTTTCCCGTTCTTCTCGAGTGGTCCCGGCGCATCGCAATATGCAATCGCGACACCGCGCTTGAATTCCGGCATCGGAATTACGTCCAACGACACATTTGGGACGGTAACCAGATCATGTTGCTTGACGAAGGACGTCGCCTCTGTGACTACCGTTTTCGCGAAAGAGACAACCGTCGCGTCATTGGGATGCTGCTCCGCAAGCTTGTCGAGCACAGCGGCTGTGACTTTGTGTTTGTCTGCCAACGCCGCTGCGTCAATGTTTGGAAAATATTTCTTGTAGAGAGGCAACGCAGTGTCGTAGACGGCGGTTTGCGTCTGTTGCAGGTCGGTCTGCGCGCGCTTCATGATTTCTTCCATCGACAAGTCGGACGCGAGCGCAAAGTGCAGTTTCTTTCGATACTTCTCCGCGCCGAGGCGGAAATTGCCGTCGGAGCGGGCGAGCAGATCGCTCTGGAGCCATCTCCTGTATTCCTCCAGCGCGGTTGCGGTTTTCTCCTGCAAAGGCGCGAGGTCTTTCTGTGGCGCCTGATCGAGGAGTGGCGCCATTTCCTGACGCACGAGATTAATTGCGCCCTGCGTTTGCTCAATCGCCGTCTCGGTGTGAATGCGCGGCGGATGTTGCAGATTGGTCTTCGCTTGAGCAATCACGCGCGGAATTTTCTCCATGCGTTGGCGCAAATTCGGAATCCGTTTTTCTGCTGGCGCAAAATCGCGCGCGACCAACAGATAAAGGCTGTTAGCCAGGCTTTGCATATAGACCAGCGGATTCCAATCCGGCTCCTTCAGATCCTCGGCCCGGAAGATTTGGTAATCGATGTTCTCCTTCAGGATGCGGAAATCGACACCGTTCGCGCCGGTAAGCTGCGATCCGTCAATGGCAGTTAGCTTCTCCCGAAATTCTTTTTGCGTGGCGAGGTCTTTGGCTTGCGCTTCACGCGAGTAATCGGTCAGCTCGCCATCAAAACGGTGGTCACCGAGGTCGGTCGCCTGTTCGGGATTGGCTCGGAGATATTGCTCGACGTAATCGCCCGCGATTTTTTGGAACGCTTCATCCTGCGACGTGGCGGCTGCGTTCAACGTTGCCAGTGACAATAAGACGCCCGCTGTTATGACGATTTTCATCCGACCTTAACTCGGCGTGCCGCCGTGAAGAATCGGCTCGGTGGCGATTTCGTCCGGCGTGAGCTGAGTTTGCAGGTAGGTTCGGCCTTTATAGAAGCAGGCGACAATTACGAAAACGATAGCAGCGCCAAACATCAACCAGGTGAAAAAGCTAAAGTACTGATAAGCGCTGAGTTTATGTCCGCCGCCTAGGATCCATTTATTGACCAGAGCGACGAAGCCCTCGCCTGAGGCAACAGTGAGGAGCCACAGCGCCATTACCGAACTCTTCATCGAATTCGGCGCCTGCGTGTAGGAAAACTCCAGGCCGGTGATCGACACCATCGCCTCACCTAGCGTGAGGATGACGTAGGCCAACAATTGCCAATTGATGCTCGGTTTCATTCCAGCGTCGATTTGGCTTTGAATCCAAACGATCACGACGAATGACAAGGCCGTGATGAAGAGACCGATCCCGATTTTCCGCAATGGTGTAAGCGGAAAAACTTTGTCGATCGCCGGATAGATCAAGTAATTCACAATCGGAATGAAAATTAAAATAAGAATGGGGTTAGCGGTCTGGACCTGGGCTGCGATCAAATTCATGCCCATCCAGTGCAAATCCATTTTCTCGGCCTGTAATGTCCATTCGACGCCATTGCTCATTCCCCAAAGCGCCCAAAAAACCAAAATGAAAACATAAACCATCGCAATGCGGCCAAGCGTGATCAGACCTTCCTTGCTGAAAGTTTCTTTCAAATAGCTGAGGCCTGCTGGCGGCACGTGCACCATTTTGTTGCGACCACCCCAGAAGAACAAAGTGGCGATCAACATCGCTATTCCGGGAATTCCGAACGCCCAGCCGGGTCCCCATTTGGGATTTGCAAGAAGCCAAGGGCAAAGAATGGAGGAGATAAACGAGCCCGCGTTAATCGAGAAATAAAACCAGCCAAACATTTTCGAGAGCAGATGCTTATTCGATTCACCGAACTGATCACCGACGTTTGCTGAGACGCACGGTTTGATGCCGCCGGCGCCCAGACAAATCAGGAACAATCCGATCGCGAGCATTGTGCGTTGTCCGATGGCGATTCCCCACGTTGTAGCCATGCAGGCGAGCGTGAGGTTTCCCAAGCAGTAAACAATCGAGAGCGACAGAATCGTCCGATATTTCCCGAAAAAACCATCGGCGAGGATCGCGCCGAGGACTGGAAGAGCATATACGCCTAGCACGAAAACATGGCTGTACATATACGCTTGGTTGTCGTTCATCGGCGCTAGAACGCCCGACTGATTCAGAAGGTAGTGCGCCATGAAAACCGTCAGCACCGATTTCATGCCGTAATAGGAGAAACGCTCGGCAGCTTCGTTGCCGATGATGTACGGCACGCCGGGCGGCATGCCACTGAGGTTCGGTGGCGAAGTCAAATACTTGTCTCTAGCCATGTAATCTTTTGTCTAACGAGCTTCTTGTGCAGATTCAGCGGGCTGAGGACGAGAGGAAGACTCGTAAGAACTCTTTTTTGATGCCTCCGGCCATTCTTTTGCCGGATCCGGCTGCTCCCGCTGAACGTCTGGCAACTGCCCGATGGGATGTTTTTCGCAAGATGTGGACAACAGGAGAATGCACAGCGCAACAGCCACGACACCCACGCGAAGGAAAGAAGCCATAATGCGTTGGCACAGTTATCAGTCTCCCGCCGCGCATGCAAGGCGAAAGAGAATTGGTGGCACAGGCGTCTTGCCTGTTGGGGCGTTTGGGCGTCTCGCCTAAACACTTCGTTGCAAATCTTCGGCACGCTGGAAGCTCGCCGGCCCCACCAGGCAAGATGCCTGTGCTACTTATGATTGAAAGACGCCGCCGCGGCATTACTATCACACGCGGTGGGCCGCACAGAAAGAGTCAGCGCTTGGAACGAAGTATTCGCTCTCGTTCTGCTTTTTGCGGGCACACTGCTCTTTTTCGCGCTGATTTCCTACACGCCGAAGGATATCCCGTCGTGGCTATGGTTTAGCCATGTTTCGCCAGCAAATCATCCTGCACAAAATTTCATCGGACCGCTTGGGGCAATTGTAGCGGGCATTTGTTACCAGTTGATCGGCGTTTTCGCCTCGCTGTTGTTAGCAGCCGTGTTGCTGGGTTTCGGGGCGGCTAAATTATTTTATCCGCGGTTCCGGGTGGCTCTTCGAATTCCGTGGATCGTTTTGTTCCTCGTGTCTGGTGCCTGCTTGGATGAAGCCTGGGGTGTTAGCTATTTGCTTGGCAGGAAGGTGCCCGTGGATATTCGAGGCCCCGGCGGCCTTGTTGGTTACGGCTTGTCCAATGAACACCATGGGCTACTGCCCGCTGCTCTCGGCTCGGTAGGCTCGGTTCTTCTTGTCGTCGGCGTTTATTTGACCACGCTGATTTTGGTTACGGGTCTGCGGCCGATTCACCTTGTTCGCGAGATGGTCAATCTTACCCGTCGCAGCATAGCAAAGCGGCACGAATGGCGACTGCGCCGGAGAATTCGGCAATCGGATCTGAAAGAAAAACTGAAGACTGAACAGGGGCGAAGGGCGTTGGAAGCGCTACAGAAGCAACTTAAAAAGAAAGGCGTTCCTGTTCCTGAAGCGGTAGGCACAATGATTTTGCCGGAGGAGCTGGCAAATCGACCGGCGCCAAAAGTCGTTGATACGACTGTGCCGTCGAATGAGCCGGTGGTGACTCGGCGCAGACCCTCTCTCGCGGAGCTGCGCTCAACCGAAGGGAAAGCGAAGGCTGCTCCTGCCAGTCCGGCGGGTGCCGCGTCGACCTGGGAAGATTATGTCTTGCCCGGACTCGATCTTCTGGAGGAGCATAGTATTGAAGCGCGTACGGCTACGGATCCTTCTGAGCTACAAGAGGTCCAACAAGTTCTAATTGAGACATTGGCGCAATTTGGCATCGCCGTCGCGCCGGGTGACATCACCAAGGGTCCGACCATAACGCGCTATGAAGTCTATCCGGCCAAAGGCGTCCGGGTGGACAAAATCGTGAGCCTCGAGCGCGATCTCGCACGGGCAACGCGCGCGGAACGGATCAACATTCTCGCCCCTATTCCCGGCAAAGACACTGTTGGAATAGAGCTGGCTAATACTCGCAAGGTCACGGTGAAACTGCGTGAGCTTTTTCAATCTTCGGATTGGGAAGCAGCGAAAGAAAGCACCAAAATTCCGCTAGCGCTGGGCAAGGACGTTTACGGCAAGACAATCATTGCGGACCTGGCGCAAATGCCGCACCTGCTCGTGGCCGGGACCACTGGCAGCGGCAAGAGCGTTTGTATCAATGCGCTGATTGCCAGCATGCTCTATCGCTTCACGCCGGAAGAGATGCGCTTCGTTATCGTTGATCCAAAAATGGTGGAACTGCAGGCTTACAGTTCCCTGCCGCATCTTGAGATCCCGATCGTCACGGATCCGAAAAAGGTGCTGCTCGCCTTGCGTTGGGTGATTGATAAGATGGAACAGCGTTACAAGCTGTTTGCCCGCGTAGGCGCGCGGAACATTGTCGGGTTTAATGCGCGGCCGAAGAAAAAATCTGTAGCCGGGATCGATGATCCCGCTCAGGAGGATGAGACGATCGCTCGTGGGCCGGCAACGCCGATGCCGGCTACCGAAGAGGAAATTCCAGACAGAATTCCTTACGTCGTCGTCATCATCGACGAGCTTGCCGATCTAATGCAGACTGCGCCCGCAGATGTCGAGACAGCGATTGCGCGCATTACACAAATGGCGCGCGCGGCCGGAATTCATGTGATCGTCGCGACACAAACCCCGCGCGCGGACGTGATTACGGGTGTCATCAAAGCGAACATTCCCAGCCGCATCGCATTCCAGGTTGCAAGTAAGATCGACAGCCGCGTCATTCTTGATGAAAACGGCGCCGAGCGTTTGCTCGGGCAGGGTGACATGCTCTATCTGCCGCCGAGCGCTTCACGGCTCATACGTGCGCAAGGGGTGCTGGTCACTGATAATGAGATTCACGCGCTCGTAGAATTTATTTCGAAACAAAGTCCGCCTGCGTTTGATTCGGCCATGCATGAGAAACTCCAATCGACTAGTGCGCCGGAGGAAGAAGTGACCGCCGAAGACGAGGAGCTGGTCGAAAAATGCCTCGAGATTATTCGACAGGAAAAACGCGCTTCTACTTCGCTGCTTCAGCGCCGGCTTCGTCTAGGTTACACGCGTGCGGCGCGAATCGTTGATATTCTGGAGCAGCGCGGTATTTTAGGTCCAGGCGAAGGCGCGAAACCACGCGAGATTCTGGTCGATCTCGATGCCGCCGTTTAGCCGTCATTCGCGTCATGACAATCGAAGGACTCGGTAAGAAATTTCAGGAAGCAAGAGAGGCGAGAAATCTCACGCTCGATGAAGCGGCGCGGATGACGAAGATTCGCCCCCAGCGGCTGGCGGAAATCGAGGCTGAGGATTTTTCCCAATTCCCGAGCCTGGCCTACGCAAAAGGTTTTCTGCTCATCTATGGAAAATTTTTGGACGTCGATGTGACGCCTTACCTCGATGTGTTCGAGGATTCGGAGAGTGTGACGGTGGACGGCTATTCATATCTTCAGGAGAATGAGCGCGCGAAACCGGTTTCTGCGCCGGTGGTGCGGCGCCGTGCTGTTCCAAGCGGCGGAAACAGTCGGGTTTCGCCAATGCCGCTCATTTTCGGGGTGCTGGTTTTAGTG
>WNFQ01008035.1_pt1 | contig 11673 bp, 10 predicted proteins | sample 5400171 | NCBI WGS metagenome assembly WNFQ01 (sample SAMN13153356, study PRJNA577476) | soil metagenome | isolation source: 20 cm soil under Madrone tree | place: USA:California | collected 2016-06-14
GAGGAGATCCGGCCGACCGACGCCGCCTGAGAACAGCGTGTCGCCGGTCGGGATGAACCACGGCTCGGTGGCGCGGGAGCGGTCGGTCACGAGGAGGGAGACGCCATCCGGCGTGTGTCCCGGCGTGGCAAGAACCTTCAACCCGACGTTGCCGAGGTCGAGCTGGTCTTCGTCTGCTAGATCGGTATGCGCAAAGTGGAGATCGGCGGCCTGGTGCATGAAGATCGGCGCCCCCGTGACTTCGGCGAGCCGGCGGGCGCCCGAGACGTGATCGGCCTGCACGTGGGTCTCGATGATGTGACTGACCCGCATGTTCTTCTGAGCCGCCGCTTCGAGGTAGGGCTCGATGTCCTGCTGTGGATCCACCACAGCGCAGCTGGCTGCGCCGCTTCAGCCGAGCACGTAGCTCGCACAGCCGGTCTTGGGCGAGAGGAAATGGCGGAAGATCATTGAGGCACCTCCTGCCACTTGTGATACCGCAGCCCGTCGTATAGGGTCCAATACATCGTGGTAATCCTAATGATCGGAAAAGCCCTATGACGATCCATCAGGCCCGAGGCCTTCATCGGCCAGCCCCAAAGAACCGGAGGGATTCCCATGGCAGCCACCGTGCGTGGAGCAATCCGCGAGCTGCTGGAGCAGACCATGGTAACTATCGATGCATTACTTGAGGCATCCGACCGCGAGCTCGCGATGCCGTCGTCCCATGGCTGTGCCCAGGGCAAGGACGCCTGGACGCTGATTACGAATGACATCGACCACGAGAAGATCCACACCGGACAGGTGCTTGAAGCACGCTACGAATCGCGGATCACGGCGTCGCCGATGGAACGCCTCGTTGCGGAGTGGCTCGCCGAGCGCGCCCGCTTTATCGGCTCGCTCATCGGCTTGACCGACGAGCAATTCAATCGCGAGACGGCTGCCGGCCAATGGACCTATCGCGTCGTGGCCAAGCACGTGCTCACATTGGAACAAGATTCGCTGAAGACGATGACTGCCGACCGGGCCGGCAGAGCGAACACCCACTAATCGGTCAGGTGGGACTGATCGCAAAAGGTCTATGACGATCCGCCAGCTCGAGGTCTTCCTCGGCGTGACGCAGGCGAAGAGCTTCAGCCGCGCCGCGGAACGAATCCATCTCTCTCAGCCGACCCTGTCCGAGCACATGCGCGAACTCGAGGAGGAGCTCGGCGTGCGGCTCTTCGTTCGCCACCCCAGATCCGTCTCGCTGACCGAGGCCGGCCGGATCTTCGGCGATTACGCGACACGCGTCGTCGCAACGCTCGCCGCCGGCAGGCAGGCGCTCGCAGAGCTCGACGGTCTTCAGCGAGGATCGCTGGTCGTCGGCGCCAGCACGACGCCAGGAACCTACGTATTGCCGGCGCTCATCGCGCGGTTTCGAAACACTTATCCGGGAATCACCGTCGCCCTTCGGATTGCAAACTCTCGGATCGTCGAAGAGCGGGTCCGCGATGGCGACGTCGACGTGGCCGTCATCGGCGGCCACATGCTGGGCCCGGGCGAGCGGTGTGTCGCCGCCGGCATCGTCGACGAGCTGCAGCTCATCGTGCGCGCAAAGCACCCGATCGGGGCGAAGATCTCGCGCGCAAAGCTATCACGTGAGCCTCTGCTGATCCGGGAAGAGGGCTCGGCGACGCGTCAGGTCACCGAACGTGCCCTGCGCGAGGCGGGCATCACCGTTCAACCGACTATGGAGCTCGACCATACGGAGACGATCAAGCGCGCCGTGCTGGCCGGTCTGGGAATCGCGTTCGTCTCCCGATACGCCATCGAGGACGAAGTGCGGGCGAGGCGCCTGCGTGTGGTCGCCGTCGAGAGCCTGAAAATCCGGCGGCACTTTCATGTGATCCACGACGAACGCCGGCCGCTGAGCGCGAGTGCGCGCGCCTTCGTAGGCCTCCTCGAGAAGAGGCGGCCGTGAGCAAGGCGATGCGTCGCGTGCAGCACAGAGTGGCAGCCCGGCCGAAGCAATGCCCGATCTGCAGGAAGCCCGTGACGAAGGGCGATTTCGACGGCAAGAAGGCAAGATACGCCAGAGTCGCTCGCCGGAGCGAGCTCGGGCTACGCTGGCAGCATCTCGACTGCAAGAGCGTCGACATTCGGAGGAGGGGCCGTCCTCGATCACACGGCTAACGGCCGGCAACGATCATTCCGCGCCTTCACCCAGAGAACCGCGGCAAAAACGGCGCCCACTGCACCAACCACTCCTCCGATGCTAAAGCCCGTCGCATACCCGTAACGCATGATGACGGGTCCAAGCGCAAAGGATCCGAGCGCCAGCCCCAGGTAGAGCGCGGTGCCATAGCCCCCCATGACGAGCCCGCGAGCGGCCGGCGTCGCTGTGCCCGCGAGCGCGACGCCGATCGCGACGCCCGCGGTTCCGCTGACCACGCCGTACCCCGCGACCAGTGACAGGAGCGGCCCCCGGTCGGTGAGGTGAGGCAGCAGCGCGGTTGCCACGCACCCGGCGAGCACGCCACCGACGGCATACGGAGCCGACCGCTGCGTGCGATCCATCAGCCATCCGGCGGGGACGCGCGCGGCGGTGTTGGCGATGCCAAGGACCAGGAAGACGAGGCCGATGGCCGCCGGCGAAAGGCCCCTCGCCTCGCCGAGTAATGGAAAGAACGTGAAGACCACGCCCTGGGTGAGAAGACCGCTGGCCGCGACGATCCACCCTGCCCAGACTCTCGGATTGGCTCGAACCTCGCGGAACGTCACGCGCGCTCCGGCGGTGATATGCGCGGGAGGTACGGTAGTCGCTAAGCCGACGGCGAAGGCGAGTGCCGCACCGGCGGCACTGGCCACGAAGGCCGCGTGGTAACCCCACCACTCGGCGGCCAGTCCACCCAGGAAGGGTCCGACGCCAATCGCGCCGTAGTGCGCCGTTGCATACCACGCGTACGCGCGGCCGGCCGCCCCCGGCGGGGCCGCGTCGCCCACCAACGACATGGCGCTGGGCGTGAAGGCCGCCACGCCGAGCCCTGCGACACCGTAGATCAGCGCGAGGGCGACCCCGCCCTCGACTAGCGGCAGCATCAGCGAGGTGACGGCGCTCGTGGCCATTCCACCCAGGAGCAGGGTGCGACGGCCCCAAACGTCCGAGGCCCGGCCGAGTGGGACCGACGCCAACGCTGCCACGGCCATGTGCGCGGCCACGATGAAGCCAACGCCGGTTGCCGTCGCGCCGTGCGCGACCGCATAGAGCGGCACCAGGGGGCCACGCATCTGCGCGGCGGCAAAGTGGACGAACGTCAACGTGCAGACGACGGCGACGAGTGAAGCGGCCGCCGTCACGGCAGGTCAGTCGCCCGCCGGAATTGGTCGGTAGCGATGAGGCTCCGCAGCGCCGGGACGATATCCGGCGCGTCGTAAAACGGGTGGTCGCGAAAGATCCGCGCGCACTGCGCGTCGAGCGCGGCGAGCGCTTCGTACGCTTCGGGCACCACTTCCCGCACGCGTCTGACGCGTGCACGGGCGAACAGAAGATTAGCGGGATCGACGTAGCCGGCCTGGATGAAGCCGCGCGTCTTCTTCTCACAGCGGCACGGATTGCCCGGATCGACCAGTCCACACTTGTCGTTCATGAAGTTGTGCAGATCGCGGCGTGCCCGCGTGAGGCGCTGACGGAAGTTGTCGCGGCTGATCTCCAGCAGCTCGGCGCCGACCGCATCGGTGACGTCGAAAACCTCGCCGAGGATATAGACAAGCCGTTGGGCGCGGTCGAGGCACAGCAGCATGCCGGATGTGCAGCTGAGCCGGGCCTCGTCGACGATCAGGCGGACGTCGACCGGGACACTGGCCTCATCGGGCAGATCGAGGTCGGGGGTGTTGTCGAGCCCATGCGCGTAACAGCTGAACGTCAGGGTTTCCGGCTCTCGCCGCCCGCGCTTCGTGTTCAAGACGTGGTTGACGACGATCCGGTAGAGCCAGGTCCGGACGCTGCTACGCCCTTCGAACGACGACAGGCGCGTGATCGCCTTGATCAGGATCTCCTGCGTGGCATCCTCGGCATCCTGGGGATGCGCGAGCATTCGGACAGCGATGTTGTAGATCCAGGCCTGATGACGCCGGACGAGCTCCTCGACGGCGACCCGCTCACCCGCCGCCCCACGTTCCACCAGGACGCGATCGGCGTCGTCCGTGATTGCACTGTCGGCGAGCGGCGAGCGAGTGATCATCGATGCCTCCTGACTGTTTAGACCCGTACCCGAGGTGAGTGTGACAGGCGGGAGTAACTGGCGCCAGAGAGCTCGTCGTTCGTAACCCTTGACCTTCCAGTAGCTGGAAGGTCTATCGTGCCCCGGGGTTGGAGAGGAGGCGAGTCAATGGCCCGAATCTTCACCATCAGCGAGGTTGCCAGGGCGACCGGCGTGGCCGCGAAGACCATTCGCTACTACGAGGAGATCGGCGTGCTGCCGGCTCCGAGCCGGACCGTGTCGGGCTATCGACAGTACGATGAGCCGGGCGCGCAGCGGGTGCGCTTCATCCGTCGTGCACGCGCCCTGGGGTTGCCGCTTCGACATCTCAAACCCCTCGTCGTCGCGCTGAATGGCCAGCCCCGCACAGCTGTCCGCCCTCGCCTGCTCGCGCTGGTTCGCGAGGAACTCTCTGCGGTGAAGCAGCGGATCGCAGAGCTTCAATTGCTCCAGGGAGAACTTGAACGGGTGTTACGGCGTCCTTTGGCTTCTAACCACGAGCGCCGCGCGGGCTGCCGATGTCTGGATGTCGAGATTGCTCGCAAGACCGCCATGACCACGGACGCCGGGCGCGACGGGTGACAACGTTCGGGATCAGGCCGCGCGTACCGATTACCGTCCTGGCGGCGGCCTTCCTGTTCAACCTCGGCCAGGGCGTTCTCCGCCCATCGATGCCGCTCTACCTACAGCGAGTGTTCGCGGCCAACTATCGAATGGTGACGTTGATCCCGGTCGTGTTCGGGCTGGGGAAGTGGGTCGCCAGCTTGCCGACCGGTTACCTGCTGAACCGCTGCGGGCGGCCGTTGATGATTAGCGGCCTGCTCTTGATCGCGCTCATCGACGTCGCGAGTGTGATGGCATCCAACTATGCTGCCTTCCTCGGATTACGCGCGCTCGGCGGTGTGGGTTGGGCGATGTTCGCAACGGTGGCCACCACGGCCATGGTTAATCCGCCGGCCGCGCAACGCCGCGGACGAGCGGTCAGCTTGTTGTTGATGAGTGAGACGTCGGGCCTGCTCGTGGGCAGTGCGGCGGGCGGTTGGCTCTATCAGGACGCGGGCGTAACAAGCCCATTCTTCTTTGAAGCGGCGTGCATGGGCATCGCGGCCGTGGCAGTCGGAAGTTGGGCGGCTCTCCCGACTGATAAGGCGACCGCGCCACGCGCATCGCAGAAGCGCCACGCCCTCGGAGAGGTGCTACGGACACGCGGCGTGCTTGTCATGGGCGTCACCAACGCCGTCTTGATTGCGATTCAGACGGGCATCCTCGTCTTCCTGTTCCCGCTCTACTTGTTCAAACGCGCCGGCCTCGGACCGGAGGCGGTCGGCCTCCTCGTCAGTCTCGGCGTGTTCGGTCGGCTCGTGGCGCTGTGGCTGGGAGGCAGCTTGTCGGATCGGTGGGGCCGCATACGCGTTCTGACACCCGGACTGCTCGCCTATGCTGTGCTGCTTGGGAGCATGTTACTCCTGGCGCATCCTCTGCTCCTCGGCGTCTGGAGCTTCGCAATTGGCGCCGCGGCGGGCTTAGTGGCGCCCGTCCCGACGGCTCTCATCAGCGACCTGGTTCCGCGCTCCCGACAAGGCGTTGCAATCGGTTGGCTACGAACGATGACTGATGGTGGCCAGATCGTCGGGCCTCTCGTGATGGGCTTCCTTGCCGATGCCATAGACCTGTCCGCGCCGTTTCTGTTTGGGGCCGCACTACTTGCCACGACTGCGTGGCGATGCCATCGCCAAGCCGCCACCATGTCAGTGGCCATAGAAGAAACCGCAGTCACGGCAAGCGACGGCCAAGGCGAGTAGGGCCAAAGCAGCCTAAACGGGTCCGCCCAGCGTAGGCAGGGGTGGGACGCCCAGCTCCCGCGTGCACTCGCCGAACCACTGCAGCACTTCCTTGTGCAGCGAATGCCCGATGTCGTCATAGGCCTAAGTTACGACACGTTACGGCGGTCGGTATCGAGTAGGTATCCACAATCTCGCGTTTGAACTGGCGGTAGAGGCGGCGCCCGAGCGAATGACTGGGCCATTGCCCGGGATTGGAACGCGCATTCGAATACCCATCTCCGCATCGGCTAGTTCAGCAGCGCGAGAGAAGCGAGAGGATGGCCTATCTCGGGAATTCCCTGATAGTGGCGAAGCGTAAGCGGGCGTACGATGCGCACACTATTTTCGGCACCGGTCGTTGCCGATTCTTGCGGAAATGTTCAACCGTCACTGGCGGTGAGCTCGCCTGCGCCTCGAAAAGGTGTGTTGGAACGCGATCCGACTGCCGACCGGCGATTCGCTAGAGCGGGGCGTCGAGGATCTGCTCACTCGGCCTCCAGGCCGGCCGAGCTACGCGGCGATGGTCCGATGCAGGGTCGAGCATCACCTGCGGCGGATTTTCGTTCGGGTGGGCCCGCCACTGACGGCGACATCGTCAAGCCAGGCTCGCTGCGGCCGCCGGTCCTTATCGGGGCCGTCTTGGGGTTGGCGGCCGCCGTCGGTCTCGGGCTGGCCCAGAACCGGGGCGTGCTGACAGCGGTGACCTTAGATGACGCGCCACGCATTGTCGCCGTCATCATCTTTATTGCGACCTATGTCGTGATCGCGATGGGCCAGTTACCTCGCTTTCAGCTCGACCGGCCCGGAGCAGCGCTCCTCGGCGCGACCCTGATGGTCGCCTGCGGCGCCATTTCTCTCGGGGACGCTTATAAGGCCATCGACTTCGACACCATCACTCTGTTACTCGGCATGATGATCGTTATCGCCAACCTCAGGTTGTCGGGCTTTTTCCGGCTCATCAACAGTTGGGCCGTAACGAGGGCGCACCACCCGCTTATCCTACTCGGCGCCGTAGTCTTGCTGACAGGCGTGCTCTCGGCGTTTCTCGTCAACGACGCTATCTGCCTCGTCATGGCGCCGATCATCATCGAGCTGACGCGGGCTCTGAAACGTAACCCCGTGCCCTATCTGATTGCGATTGCGCTGGCCTCCAACGTTGGCAGCACGGCGACGATCACTGGTAATCCTCAGAACATGATCATCGGCAACCTGTCGCACATTACCTACGGCAGCTTCGCCGCCGCCCTTGCCCCTGTGGCCGCCATCGGCCTCGTGCTGACCATTGTGTTCGTCGCGCTTCTCCATCCGCGCGAGTATTTGACGCGCGAGCGCCTCGACGAGCCGACGCTCGCGTCGCACTACCACGGCTGGCTCGTGGCCAAGTCGGCTCTCGTCACCGTCGCGATGGTCATCCTGTTCTTCGTCGGCCAGCCCGTTGCGAAGGTGGCGATCGTCGGCGGCGCTCTCCTGCTGCTCACCCGGCGCGTCAAGGCGAAGAAGGTCTACCAGGAGATCGACGGCCCGCTGCTTCTCATGTTCGCCGGCCTCTTCGTCGTCATCGCGGGCATCGAACGCAGCGTGCTGACCCCGGAGGTAGTCGCTAATGTTCGCGCTGAAGCCCTTCGTGGCACCGCTCGCCGACCCGCAGCGCGCCTGGCTCGTCATTGCCATGGCTTCGACCCTAGCGGGCAACTTCACGCTGCTCGGGTCGGTCGCCAATCTAATCGTGGCCCAGCGCGCCGCGGCGGAAGGCATCGAGGTCAGCTTCTGGAGCTATTTCCGCATCGGTGCTCCGCTGACGATCGCGACGATCCTCATCGGCGTGCTCCTCCTGTGACGAACTGATGCCATCTACGCTGGGGCGTGCGCTATGACCGAATCTCGGCACACTGACGCGACGGCCAAGGGTTTCCGTCCGATCTCGCTCGACGCGATCAACTTCCTGCTTGCCGACGTACGCGGCGCGCTCGGTCCGTATCTCAATGTCTTCCTCGTCACACGACAGCACTGGAGCCTAGCGGGGGTGGGCCTCGTCACCACTATCGGCGGCCTCATCGGTCTGGCCCTGCAAACGCCGGCCGGCGCTTTGATCGACTCCACCCGCGCCAAGCGCGGCTTCGTCGTCACCGCCCTTGCCGTGCTCGGGACCAGCGCAACGGTCATCGCACTTTGGCCGACCTTCTGGCCCGTTTTGATCGCCAACAGCCTCATCGCTGTGGTCGGGGACATCTTCGGCCCTGCAGTCGCTGCCCTCACGCTCGGCCTCGTCGCACGAAAGAAGTTGGCGCGACGCATGGGGCGCAATTCCGCCTTCGACCACGCCGGCAACGTTGCCATCGCGGCGCTTGCCGGCCTCGTCGGATGGGCCCTGTCGCAGCGCGCCGTCTTCTTCCTCGTGCCGTTCTTTTCGGTACTTGCCGCGCTCGCCGTCCTGTCCATTCCGGCGCAGGCCATCGACCATGAGAGGGCGAGAGGTCTCGACCAGAAGAGCCCGGCGGACGCCGAGAGGCCGTCGAGCTGGAAGATGCTCCTGGAGTGCCGGCCACTTCTCATCTTCGCAAGCTGCGCGATGCTGTTCCATTTCGCCAACGCGGCGCTCCTGCCCCTTGTCGGCCAGAAGCTCGCCGCTCAGCACCCCACGCTCGCGACGGCCATGATGTCGTCGTGCATTATCGCCGCGCAGGTGATTATGCTGCCGATAGCCCTTGTGGTCGGCTACAAGGCCGACACTTGGGGCCGAAGGCCGTTGTTCCTCATCGGCTTCGCCATCCTGCCGATCCGCGCCTTCCTTTACATGCTCTCTGACGACAGCGCCTGGCTCGTCGCGGTGCAATTGATGGATGGCGTGGGTGCGGGTATCTACGGAGCGCTCACGCCGCTCGTTCTTGCCGACCTAATGCGCGGCACGGGCCGTTACAACGTGGCTCAAGGGGCGGTTGCGACCTTCCAGGGCATCGGCGCCTCGCTGAGCGGCCTTGTCGCCGGCGAAATCGTCGACCATTTCGGCTATTCGGCGGCGTTCGTGACTTTGGGCATTGCCGCCATCGTTGCGCTCGCGGCCTTTTTCTTCGGCATGCCCGAGACGGCGCGCAGGTACGAAGGACCCACGCCGATACCCCCTACAAACACGGAAACTGCGTCGCAAGAAAGGCTGGCCGCCGGCGCTAGCTGAAGCACGCAACGAAACCAGCCTAAACGGGTCCGCCTAGTGTCGGCAGCGGTGGGACGCCCAGTTCCCGCGTGCACTCGCCGAACCACTGCAGCACTTCCTTGTGCAGCGGGATGCCCGTGGCCCGGCGCTTCTGCGTCTCTTCGAACTCCGACAGCCCGGGATAGAGCACGCGCTCGTGGCCCGGCGCCGGCGGCGCCGTCCGCAGTGTCTCCAGCATGCGATCCATCGTGTCCTTGAACTGCTCGACGTCGCCGAACGCCTCGATGTTGTACGCGGCGAAATGATTCTTCGATCCGCTCCCGGGCGCCAGCATCGTGGGCAGCGCGCCGGCCAGCACCGTCGACAGGACCTCGGCCATGAGGGCCAGGCCGTAACCCTTGTGCGAGCCCTGCTCGCGGGTGCCGCCGAGCGGCAGCTGGTGATACTCGTCGCGGTCGAAGACGGGCTTTTCTTCCGTGATCGGGTTGCCCTCCTTGTCCGTGACCCAGCCGGGCAGCAGCGGCGAGCCCAGCCGAATGGCCAGCCGGATCTTGTTGCCGGCGATCGCGGAGGTGGCGGCGTCGAAGAGCATCGGCGCCTCACGCCGCGCGGGCGCGGCGACGGCGATCGGGTTGGTGCCGAGCAGCGGCTTGGCCGCGAACGTGGGCACGACGCTCAGCCCGGCGCCGGTGAAGCAGACGCCGACCATGTCCTGCTGGGCGGCCTGCATCGCGAAGTGGCCGATGGCGCCGAAGTGGCCGGCGTTGTACACGGTGACGACGCCGACGCCGACGGCGCGCGCCTTCTCGATGGCCAGCCGCATCGCCTTCGATCCGACGATGATGCCGAGCCGCCGCTCGCCGTCGATCACCGCGGTGGCGGGCGACTGCCGCACGATGCGCCATCCCGGCCGCGGATCGAGCTTGCCGGCCCGGTAGTCGCGGACGTAGGCGCGCAGCATGTTCGACACGCCGTGCGTCTCGACGCCGCGCAGGTCGGTCATCGTCAGCACGTCCGCCGCATCCGCGGCGTCGTCCGCGCTCACGCCGAGCTTCTCGAAGATCTGGGCGACCGTCCGTCGCAGCGCCGCTTCCGAGACGAGGACCTGGTCCTGCTGGGGTACCTTGAAGCGCTCGAGGATCATGGCCGACTCCTTCCCGCGCTGGAGGATACACCGCGCACCGGCGTCATGGAGGCCCTGGCGATGTCTTGACCACATGCGGCGCGCCGGATAGGGTCTGGCATCGGCGAGTGATCCGGGAGGGACGGCATGACGCTCGACAAGCCGCAGCTCGTGCAGATGTTGCGCACCATGATCCTGATCCGTGAGTTCGACGAGCGGGCCATCCAGCTGCGGCTCGCCGGCAAGATCTACGGCGCGGTGCATCCCTACGTGGGCCAGGAGGCCGTGGCGGTCGGTGTCTGCGCGTGCCTGTCGGTGACGGATCGCGTGACGAGCACGCACCGAGGGCACGGCCACTGCGTCGCCAAGGGCGCCGACGTTCGACGGATGATGGCCGAGCTGTTCGGCCGGGTGGACGGGTATTGCAAGGGCAAAGGCGGCTCCATGCACATCGCGGACTTCGCGGTGGGCATGCTGGGCGCCAACGGCATCGTGGGCGGAGGGCTGCCCATCGCGTGCGGCGCCGCTCTCGCCGGCCAGCTCGAGGGCAAGGGCGCCGTGACCGTGTGCTTCTTCGGCGACGGCGCCGCGGCCGAGGGCGAGTTCCACGAGTCGCTGAACATCGCCTCGGTCTGGAAGCTCCCCATCGTGTTCGTCTGTGAGAACAACCAGTACGCGGCGAACAATCCGATCGGCGTCCAGCATCCGCGCGTCGACATCGCGGCCCATGCGGCTCCCTACGACATGCCGGGCGTCGTCGTGGATGGCAATGACGTTCTCGCGGTGCACGCGGCGACCGGGGACGCCGTGACGCGTGCCCGCGGTGGTGAGGGGCCGAGCCTGCTCGAGTGCAAGACCTATCGCTGGCACTTTCACGCCATGCGCGCCGTACGGCCGCCCGAGACGCGGCCCGCCGAGGAGATCGCGTCGTGGAAGGCCGGCGATCCCGTCGCGCGTCTGGAGCAGCACATGGTCGGCCGCGCCATGCTCTCGCCGGACGAGCTGCGCGCCATCCGCGACCAGGTGACGTCCGAGCTCGACGAGGCCGTGGCCTTCGCCGACGCCAGTCCGTTTCCCGATCCCAAGGACCTGATGGCCGACATGTTCGCGCCGTAGGGGGCGCAGGGGAAGTGCCCATGCGAGAGATCAGCTTTCAGAAAGCGCTCGACGAGGCCGTGGCCGAGGAAATGCGGCGCGACGCCCGGGTCATCACCCTGGGAACGGATTTCACCGGCGACCCCATCAAGGAGTTCGGCCCGGCGCGCGTGCGCTTCACGCCGATCTCCGAGGCGGTGCTGACCGGCATGGGCCTCGGAGCGGCCGGCTGCGGTGTCCGCCCCATCGTCAACTGGCGGA
>WNFQ01007169.1_pt1 | contig 11670 bp, 13 predicted proteins | sample 5400171 | NCBI WGS metagenome assembly WNFQ01 (sample SAMN13153356, study PRJNA577476) | soil metagenome | isolation source: 20 cm soil under Madrone tree | place: USA:California | collected 2016-06-14
TGGGCGGATTTCCGGCTATCAGGGCGGCGTTCACCGCGCCGACCGAGATACCCGCGACCCAGTCAGGCGCCAGATGTGCTTCCGAGAGTGCCTCGTAAACACCCGCCTGATAAGCGCCTAAAGCGCCGCCGCCCTGAAGGAGCAGCGCAATGCATTCGAAGGGAGGCCGCGCAAGCTGCCTGTGGCTCTTGCGGGCCCCTCTATTGGGTGTCACACGAGCAGACATGATCGGATTTCTCGTTTGCGTGTCCTTATGGTCATCAGCGTATCACTCACAATCGCCTGGGCATCCTCGCCGTGCGGTTAGGTCAGCGCCCTCTCCGATGAGAGAGGAGCACGGCCGTCATGCGGGACAGTTCGGTGTCGTCTCGAGCCGTGATACCGCCGGTTGGCTCGTCGAACATCAACGCCCTCTGGTTCCTTTTGGACGTCTTGAGTTGCTGTTTGATTGAGAAAAGTGGCAGCGCCGAGTGTCTCCGGGTAGCAGTGCGCTACTTAGCTAACGAGGACATACGCGTGAGACGCGAGCGCACCCGTCCGGCCTCCCACGCAGAGGCGCCGCAGCCGGCGGATCGGTTCGCCGATCCGCCGGTAATCGCCGACTGAAGGCACTCTCAACGGGAGCCGGTAGGCTCGCTGCGCCTGACCGACCGGGCTGGCCGTTGGAGCTGCGTCGCGGAAAGGCCTGACGCTTCAACTCGCCAGCGTCACCTTGACACCGTTTGCAGCCAGATTGAATTTCAAGCCCACCTCAGTGGAATGCAGCTTGATCACCACACCGTGCTCGTTCTTAAGGTAGGCGACCGAGCCGCCACCTGCAACCGTCATCCCGGCCGTCATCGCAACGTAGTTGCCGCTGAAATCAGCGAGGTTTTCCAGATTATAGACGTGCCCGTATGCAGAGATGTTTGCGGCTCCGACGTCGACAATCGAGACGCCGGAGATCTTGAATGAATGAGACTTACCCCGGTAGTTCAGTTTGCCGTGGCCCCATGAAAAGCCTATGCCTGCGGCGATGCTTCCGCCGGTAAGATCCACTGTGCCATTCGCCTGGGTTCCGGTCACGACGTCGGGCGATTCTGATTCTGCAGTTGTCGCTGGGTCGGAAGCCTCGTCTGCGTGGACGAGCACCATGCCGGACAAGAGTACGCCCGCGATCAAGGACGCTATTGGCTTACGCATGCTGGAGTCTCCTTCTCGAATGTTGTTGCCATAGTCCAAGGTAGAGTCGCGGCGTCCTGTTAACAATCCGTCGAAGGTGGATGCAGCGTTTCACCCGCGGAAACCAAGCGGACAAGTCGCAGCGCTTTTCAGCCATTGGCGACCGACCTGCGTGAAACGCTGCGTTTACCGCTGACCGATTGTTCCGCGCACGCCAGACTCATAACGTGCGTACAGGAGCCGGTTTGAGGAGCGTCAGAATGTTCGGCATCAGTTTTGCGACTGCTTTGGATGAGCTCGAGCACTTAAACGGCACACCTCCTCCTACCGGTGTGTCGGTGGGGTTGCGCCGGATTGCGTTGCTACGGAGCGGACGCCGGAACGGCCCGATCACACGACTCATCACTCCGTGGGACATCGGTGAGTTGACGCAACCATTCGTGTTCCTTTGTCACTCCGAGCTCGCGCCTGGGGCCAAAACCGTTGTGGGTGTGCAGCCCGGCATCGGCACTCTAACGCTCGTACTGAGTGGAGTCCTGGTATTTGAGGAGGCACTGGGCAACAAGGGGATGGTCGCCGCTGGCGGCTTTAGTTGGGCGGCGCCGGGCGAGGTCGTATGGTATGTAGGTGGCCGCGCTGCCGACGAGCCGCTCCGCACACTCCAACTGTGGGTTGAACTACCGCGGAAGCACGCGAGTTCGACCGCACAGAGCCAGTGCGTCGCGCCGCACGAAGTGCAAGAAGAGGGGTCGGTCCGGGTTGTCCTGGGGCAGATCGGTCGTGCGCGCAGCCCTATCGACCATGCTCCGCCGGACGTCAACTACTTCCATGTACGACTCAAGGACGGGCAACGCTGGCGCTACGCGGCACCCGATGGACACAACGTCACCTGGCTCGCAGTCGACCGCGGGGGCCTGCGCTTGGAGGAGGACGGACGCGTCTTGCAGGAGCAAATCGCGCTCTTCGGGCGCTCACGGGGCCTGATCGAGGTGCGGGCGGAGGGCGAGAGCTCGTTCGTCCTTGGGTCGGCGAGGCAAGATTCCAACGCCGTCATGCAGAGTGGCCGCCTTCCTATTGATACAACAGTGGAGGCGTTCGTGCCTAGAGTTAACACAGCACCAGTTCTCGACCGGCGGCTCGCGCGCGGCAAACGGCGATGATTTCGCGCTTCGCGCGAGCTGTCGGTCGAACCCCTACGAGCGCACGCATCTGCCCGCGCTCCTTACCCAGCGGGTCGTTCCGCTCCTTATCTTGCTATCGAGGTTGTGATGAACCTGCCCGCTCCCCTTCATACCCACCGCGCCGGTCACGCTTCCTCGGACGCACTCGCGGATGGTGCGCAGCAGAGCGTCGCGCAACTGCATGACGCTGCCGACGAGCGCGACGAGCACAACGGTCGACCCGATCCCAACTTTCGCATCAACCCGGCTGAGTCCGACGACTTGCGCAATCCACTCTGGGTGGTTGCCATTGGAACGGGCTGCCTCCTCGCCGCGATGGCGGCCGTGATCGCATTGGGATGACCCTGCCGCCTGCTGAAGCGAATCAGGCCCGGCTAGGCATCAGTCGATCTGGGACCAGAGACTGATGAAGAAGGTGGGCTTATGAAAGGGTATCTGCGGCTCACTCTCGCTCCTCCGTCATCGCGCCTTCTCTCACGGGACCGGGCCCGGGCGCAGGCTGTCGTGACGTGGTCCAATCGATGCGCAGGAACGCGCGCGTGGTTTCGGTCGAAGTGCCGGGAGATGCGACCGGCACTGGCTTAACGATGAGGACGAGGCAGCCGCTGAGCAGCGAACAACCAGCGAGCGCCGTACAACGCATAGGGGCCCTGCGAGCGGGGCCTGATGGCGATTGGATACTCGAGCCGCTGAAGGGAGTCTCGTACGCGCAGCAGGCGAGAGATCGCTACGAGTGCGACATCGGGGCCGTGGATCAGACTGGCTTCGACCCGACGAAGGACGACGGTGGCGTGCCGCCGGACGCCCTGCCAGGCAAACGAGCAGATTACCTGCGCGCTGAGGCCGCTTGCTTCCAGGCCCGCGGCTGCGTCGTAGAGTAACGCCTCACCTCTGCATTTCCGGTTCGATGCGCATGGGACACTCGGACCGCCCACTGCCAGCTGACTCACGGTGGCCTGTCTGATTTCCCTTCGCGAAACAATGCGTCAACCAAAGCTCGGTTCCTCCTCCTTGCATGCGTATGTACAGTGCGTCGCCATGTCTGGCGCGAGCGCGTTGCAGCTGCTGGAAAGCAGACCGTCCATGTGTGGGCGCGGTGTCGCTTCTGCAGGGGAGGGCGGCGTGAACCGCCGCCGCTGCATCGAGGCGCGCCGGCTCGTGACCGCGCTCGCGGGCGCGGGCCTCGCCGCTTGCGCGGTAGGGCCGGACTTCAAGCGGCCTGCGACCGTGACGCCCGCCGCATACCGTGTGCCGGAAGAATCCTCGGCGTCAGCGGACGGTGTGGCGCCATCGGCGTCCGAATCGGCAGCCAGCGCGTACGCGCAGCGCTTCATCACTGGAATCACACGCTTGCCGCCGCGCAGGCGACCGTCGCCGAGGCCCGCGAGCTCGTGAAGGCCGAGGCCGGAAACCTCTATCCGCAGCTGAGCCTCGACGGCGGAGCCGGACGGCAGAGGTACGGCACGCAATTCCTCGGGCCGCTCGTCAATAACTTACCGACCTTCAGCTATGTCAGCGCGGGCCTTGCGGCTCAATACCGGGTCGACTACACGGGGGGCGTCGCACGCTCGGTGGAGCGGCGCGAGGCGCTCGCGCAGTATCAGCGCAGCGAGGCGGACGCTACATACCTCTCGCTCACGGGCAGCGTGGTCGCCGAGGCGACGCAGGTCGCCGCGGCGCGCGCCGAGATGCAGGCGGTCGCAGAGCTCCTCGCCGAAGACCGCAGCAACCTCGGCCTCGTGCGCACCGCATTCGCGAATGGATCCGTCACTCGCGTCGACGTGCTCACCGCCGAGAGCCAGCTCGCCACCGATGAGGCATTGCTTCCGCCGCTGCGCCAACAGCTATCGGCGGCGCGCCACGCGCTTGCCGTTCTCACCGCGCACGCGCCGGGCGAGTGGACGCCACCCGACTTTTCCCTGAGCGCTTTGACGCTCCCCATGCAGCTCCCCGTGAGCCTGCCTTCGGAGCTCGCACACCGCCGGCCAGACATTCTCGCCGCTGAAGCGCAGCTGCACGCCGCAACCGCCGCCGTCGGGGTGGCCACTGCGAACCTGTATCCCCAGATCACCCTCACCGCTACGGGTGGGTGGCAGTCGCTGCCGGACCAGACGCTGTTTACGCGCTCGAACGCCGCCTGGTCGCTGATCTCGGGAATCACGGCACCGCTGTTCGACGGCGGCACGCTGCGCGCCGAGCGCCGCGCCGCCGTGGAGGAGCTGCGCTCGAGCGCGGCGCGCTACCAGGAGGTCGTTCTCGAGTCCTTCGGCCAGGTCGCGGACGCGCTCGATGCGCTGACGCACGATGGGCAGCTGGTTGCCGCGCAGTCGAATGCGCTGGCGAGTGCGACCAGCAACGTCGAGCTCGCCCGCGAGAGCTATGCCGCCGGTAACAGCGGCATTCTGCAAGTGATCGACGCGCAGCGACGGCGTCTCGATGCCCAGGTCGGCTTCCTTCATGCCGAGGCGCAGCAATACCTCGACACCACTCAGCTCTTTCTCGCGCTCGGGGGCGGTGATCGCCTGTGAGTGCGCGCGCTACCGGAGGCCCCATGCTGGCTGACAGAGACGCGGTTTCCTCGCTCGACGAAGCCGAACGGAGGGTAGCCCAACCGCTCCTGCGCGAGACTGCCCGGCAGCTCCCGCAGGAGGAAAGGCCGCCGGCGTCGGACAGTGAGCGCGACGCACCGCGGGAGTCGTTACGACGGCCATGGGTGCGCCGCATGCTGTTCCTGCTGCTGCCACTCGCCCTGATTGCCGGCAGCGTCTGGTACGTAGTCGGCGGACGAGTCATGTACACGGACGATGCGTACGTGAACGCGAACCAGGTAGGGATCTCGACCGACGTGGCCGGAACGGTGGCCGAGGTCGATGTGCATGACAACCAGGAAGTCGCCGCCGGCCAGGTCCTCTACCGCCTGGACGCATTGCAGTTCGTGATCGCGCTGGCCAATGCGAAGGCTAACCGGGCGCAGGTTGCCCTTACCCTCGAGTCGATGAAGCGGGATTACCGGCGGATGGTGACGGACGCCGCGGCCGAGCAGTCGCAGGTCGCGCTGGACCGAACGCGGTACGAGCGCGCTACCCGATTACTGACGAGCGGCGTCGAGTCCCGCGCCGGCTACGATCAGGCGCAATACACGCTACGGACCGACCAAAGCAAGCTCGAAGCGCTGCGCGAGGAAGCGCGCGTGCAGCTGGCGAGACTCGGGGACAACCCGAACACACCCGCCACGCAGCTCCCTCAATACCAGCAGGCCGACGCCCAGGTTGCCGAAGCGGAGCGCGAGCTCCTCCACACCGTCGTGACGGCGCCCTTTGCCGGCATAGTGACCAACGTGCCGGCCATTGCTCCGGGCAAGTTTCTGCCGGCCTCGACCACCGCGTTCTACCTCGTCGATACTCAGCACGTCTGGATCGACGCTACGCCGAAGGAGACTCAGCTCACCTACGTGCGGCCCGGTCAGCCGGCCAGTGTGAGGGTCGACACTTACCCCGGAGTCCGCTGGTACGGCACCGTGGAGAGCCTGAGTCCGGCGGCCGCGCAGGAATTCTCACTTCTGCCGGCGCAGAACACGAGCGGCAACTGGGTCAAGGTCGTGCAGCGGGTGCAGATGCGCATACGCGTCGATACCAGCGATGCGCGCATGCCGCCGCTGCGCGCCGGCATGAGCACGGAGGTGTATGTCGACACCGGGCATCCGCGCGGGCTCCCCCACTTCCTGACCGCGCTCTTCTAGCGGACCCGTCATGACTTCCACGGACACTGCAGGCGGTGGCAGCCGCGCGGCGATCACCGCCTGCGTGATCGTCGCTACGCTGATGCAGGCGCTAGACACGACCATCGCCAACGTCGCGCTGCCCTACATGCAGGGCAGCGTCTCGGCGAGCCAGGATCAGATCGACTGGGTTCTCACGTCCTATATCGCGGTCGCCGCTATCATGACCCCGCCCACCGGCTTTTTGACCGCACGCTTCGGCCTCAAGCGCGTGTTCCTCGTGTCCATCGGCGGCTTCACGCTCGCATCGATGCTCTGTGGCATGGCCCAGTCGCTGACCCAGATCGTGCTGTTCCGCATGCTGCAGGGCGCGTGCGGTGCGGCGCTCGTGCCCCTGTCGCAGTCCGTGCTGTTCACGATCTATCCGAAGGAGCGTCACGGCTTCGCGATGGCGCTGTTCGGCTTCGGGGTGATGGTCGGCCCGGTGCTGGGCCCCGTGCTCGGCGGCTGGCTCACCGAGAACTACAGCTGGCGCTATGTCTTCTATATCAATTTGCCGATCGGTCTCCTCGATCTGCTGGCCATGATTGCTTTCCTACCCGATCCGAAGCCCGAAGGCGGTGAGAAGCTGGACTGGCTGGGGTTCGGTACGCTGAGCGTCGCGATCGCAGCTCTGCAGATCCTGCTCGACCGGGGCGAGATCAAGGACTGGCTGAGCTCCGGCGAAATCATCGTCGAGACCATCGTCTGCTGTTCGGCGCTCTACCTCTTCCTCGTCCACACGTTCACCGCGGAGCGGCCCTTCGTGCGGCCAGTGCTGTTTCGTGATCGCAATTTCGCCGCCGGCGTGATCCTCATCGCCATCGTCGGCCTTACCTATTACGCGTCTCTGGCGCTGCAGCCACCCTACCTGCAGGTCCTCATGGACTACCCGGTCGTTACTGCGGGACTCGTCATGGGCCCGCGCGGGATCGGCACGATGGCTTCGATGCTGGTCGTCGGGCGGCTGACGGGGCGGCTCGACACGCGGCTGCTGCTTGGTATCGGGCTCGGACTCACTGCCTGGTCGTTTTACGCGATGACCGGCTGGACGCCCGACGTATCGGCAGCGCAGATCGTCGGTGTCACGGTGGTCCAGGGCATCGGGCTCGGCTTTCTCTTCGTGCCCTTGAGCGCTGCTGCGCTATCGACGCTGCCGCCCGAGGACCGAACGAACGGTGCCGGGCTCTTCAATCTGGCGCGCAATATCGGGTCGAGTGTCGGGATATCGGTGGTAAATGCGCTGATCACCCGCAATACACAGATCAATCATGCCGACATTTCCCAACACGTCACGGCCGTCAATCGTGCGTTCGAGAATCCCGCGATCGCGCACTTCTGGAATCCACTGACGGCTGCCGGGCGTGCCGCGCTTGACGGGGTCATCACGCGACAAGCACAGATCATCGCCTACCTCGACGACTACAAGCTCTTGCTGATCGCGACACTCGCCGTGATACCGCTGCTCGCCGCATTCAAGCGCTCCGGCTCTTCCGGCGCTGGCGGCACCGTTGTGGTGGACTAACGAGGTTGCACCAACGAGGCCTCAGTCGCTCATATGACGTTGCGTCTGCTGCCTGAGCGCTTCGCGGTCGAGCCTACGGATGAGTCGCGTACCGCAAGCAGTTCGGCTCTGCAAGCCTCGCTGAACTCACGCAGCGGATCGTGAAACTCGCGGGCTTGGGCTTGGGCCCGATGCCGTAGATCATCGAATGTCCGGTTGGGCGCCGCATAGGCCTCGATGACATTGCGGACCACCGCCTCTGCCGCGTTGATCACCTCCCGTGACGATGTAAGGCGCATCCGTGCGACGGTGCTCCACAAGCCGGCGATAACCTCGGGACCAACGGCCTCATGGATCCACGCGCCGGCCAGGCGCCCGGCAGCTTCAGCGACGAATTCGGCGTAGAGCGCTTCGCGTCTCACTGCTTGCTGCACCTGCGTCTGCGCGCGGTACTGGTTACGGGTGGTGAACCAGGGTGCGGCGAATGTTGACGGTCCACCAACTAATGAGCCTAGCAAGCCCGAGGTGGCAGATAGAATTGCGGAATCCATTGTGTGCCCGAGCGACTCCAGGTTGCGGGGCGTCTCAACCTTTGTGCCGCAGGTTCGCTTCTCAAGCATTCCACGCTTGAGAAACGCTGCGTATCCATCCGGACGATTGTTCATTCCGTGCCCGCCTTCTACGATTACCGCAGAGTCACAACTGCTCGCGCCGGTGCACCGGCGCCGCATGCGGCGTTTGTTGCGGAGCACACAGCCGAGATGAACATTTCGTCTTCTGTCAGTCGGGCATTCAAGAGATCCATATGAAGGAGCAGGAGGTCCGAGACCGCGCCTTTGCGATGCCCTTGACCCAGCCAGCGTATCCCCGCGGGCCGTATCGGTTCGTGGATCGCGAGTACTTCATCATTACGTATCGGACCGATCCTGAGAAACTGCGTGCGCTCGTGCCGGAGCCACTCGAGATCGAAGCCCCCCTGGTGAAATACGAGTTCATTCGCATGCCGGACTCCACCGGCTTCGGCGACTACACCGAAAGCGGGCAGATCGTCCCGGTGTCATTCCGCGGACGCAGGGGCAATTACACGCTCTGCATGTTCCTCAATGACCACCCACCTATCGCCGGTGGCCGCGAGCTCTGGGGTTTCCCCAAGAAGCTTGGCAGTCCGACGCTGCGCCCTGAAACCGACACATTGATCGGTACGCTCGACTACGGTCCCGTCCGCGTCGCGACCGGAACCATGGGTTACAAGCACCATGCGATGGATATTGCAACAATCAAGGCGGGCCTGTCCGCACCCAACTATCTGCTGAAGCTCATCCCACACGTCGACGGGAGCCCGCGGATCTGCGAGCTCGTTGAGTACTACCTGGAAGACATTGACGTAAAAGGGGCTTGGACTGGTCCCGCCGCGCTGTCGCTCATCCCGCACGCGCTAGCGCCGGTGGCCGAGCTGCCAGTCCTCGAGGTGGTGGCCGCGACACACTGCGTGGCGGACCTAACACTCGGGCTCGGAAAGGTCGTGCATGATTACCTGCGTTGAAGCGAGGTCGCCGCGCTCTCGTTCAGTCGCGCCAAGCGCGCAGGTGCGTGTTACGAGGCCGCAGGGGACCCGTCACGCGCACAGCTGGCGTTCGCGAAGGCCGCCGGACCCAGCGGTGAGAGCGCTGCGCGAGCGTTCAGGGAACAGCAGGGCGCGGCGAGAGCGTTAGCTACTCAGGTGCGGCGCGCATTCCGCAGCGATCACTGATTCGCAGACTCGGGGAAGGTCGAAGTCGCGCGCCCCGAGCGCCGCACGGCGCCGCCCGCTGGGTCGTGGCCCTGTTTGATGTTGTCGTGCCCGGCGCAGCATTGTTCCGAACCGGGGGAATAGGGAACCATTATCGCGTCGCGGGGCGCGCGCTGGGCTGCTTACGGCGGGCGGTCGCGCGCCGGGCCACGCGCGCTTACTCGCGCCTGTCAGTGTGAAACGCTGCATTTACCGCGGACGGATTGTTTACCTCGTACCCCGGCCATAACCTGCTTCTCAGGACGCGTCGTCCGTAGTCGACGTCAGCGAATGGGAAGGAGGACTGGCATCAGCCGTCGACTCATGCTGAGTCTGCCCGCGTCACCACAGTCAAGGTCGCAGGCTGCGAGCCCGACAAGGACTTCGTGGCCGCAGCGCTCGGGAGTTCGGAGGTGTGATTAAGTCTCGAGCACTCGGTGGAGCACTACCCCATGCCCCAATTTAAAGTCGTCCTCATGGTTGTATGGCTGAGCAACGCCAACGGCTCGATTGTGGCGCAGGCTTCAGGCGTCGCAGTTGACGTGCCAGCTTGTGAACGTCTGGCCGCCGAGAAAATCGCCGATGAGTCCGGCAACCCGGTCCTTGGTGGGTCGACAGCGACGTTCGCGTGCTGGAATACGAGCACCAAGATTCAAGCCCGGGAGCAACTTGTGCCTGGATCCGTTGACCTGTAATCCCAGGATGGCAGACCCCGACATGAGTGTCGCTGCGTTGGGTGCACCCGTGATCGTCGCCGTCGCGATCGTCTTGGGCAGCTCTTGTCGCCGCGGCACGTATTTGTCTTCAGTTGATCATGGATCAGGAGTCCGATAGGGGTTGAGGCACCTGTGGCATATCGGCGCTGGTAGAAACATTTACCGCGGAGTTGCCGCGTCGCGTCCTGACACAGACTGGCTACCCTTCGGATGCCAAGGAGAATCGAAGTGACGCGTCAGCGAATTGGAAGCACATACCGTTGGAACAGCCTGGTAGTCACTCTCGGTCTGCTGTCGGGTTGTGCAACTCAGCTGCGGGTGGGGAGCGACTATGACCGAACCGCTACGTTTCGCGACTATCACACGTTCACGGTAATGCGACGGGAGCATAGTGGTCTGGAGAATCCGCTGAATCCGCTGGTTGCGGCGCGCGTCGAGGACGCTATCAGGGCGGATCTTAACGAAAAGGGCTACGTTGAGTCGGGCGATCCTCAAGCGGCTGACTTTACTATCGACTTCACAATCGGCTCCAGAGAGCGGACCGACATTACCACTTACCCGCAACCGTACGCGGGCTGGGGTTGGGCTGGGCCAAGATGGTGGGGCGGGCCGTACTGGGGCGACGCTGTGGATGTGCGCCAATACCGGGAAGGGACGCTGTCACTAGATGTCTTTGATGCGCGCAGTCACCGGCCAGTGTGGCATGGATGGGCAAAGAAAGAACTGAGCGACGATGACATCGAGCATTCAGAGGAACATGTGCGGCGCGCGGTTACGGCTGTCTTGGCGAGGTTTCCGCGCGCGTGACGGGTGTCGTTGGCCCGCTGATCCTGGCTCTATTCGCAAGCCCGGCGAATCTATCTCCAAAGTATACGGAGACCTCCCCCTGGTGGTCTCCGAGCGTTTCCTCCGGAGAGATGCAGCATGCACTTGGCGCCGCTCGTACTCTGCTGAAGCAGTCCATAACTTGCGAGGACCGGAGAGAGTAAGGGGCCAAGGTGCTCGTACATGTTGGGTTCAGGCCATTGTGGCCAGTGATTGTGTTCGTGCCTTGGTTCTTTCTGGGGCTCGCCGTCCTCCTCCGGCACGCTCGCAAGTCGCCTGGCAGAGCTTCCGCCGAAGCGTTAAGCGCAGCCGCGCCAGACGCACTCGTCTCCACGGCCCCACCACCGCCCGCGGCCGTGCCTGCCATTTGGTGGGTGCGCGTGCTGGCGCGGATCCCGCTGGCAGCCCTCCACGGCGTGGCGCACCTGGTTGCCTGGATGGCTTATCGCGTTGTGCCCTACCGCAAGCAGCTGGTGCAGGCTAGTCTCGCCACGGCCTTCCCTGAACTCTCCGAGGGTGAGCTGCGGGCGGTGAGGCACCGCTACTACCTCCGCTTCGCGCAGATGGCGGTCGAGCTCATCAAGGCCTCCGCGTTCGCGCCGGCCGAGATTCGCCGCCGCGTGCGCATCGTGAACCTCGAGGAGCCGCGGGCACTCCTCGCGCAAGGCCAGTCAGTGCTGCTCATCGCCGCTCACCAGTCCAACTGGGAATGGATGCTGCTCGCCCTGTCGCTAGAGCTCGGCTACCCGCTCGATGCC
>WNFQ01003356.1_pt1 | contig 11669 bp, 17 predicted proteins | sample 5400171 | NCBI WGS metagenome assembly WNFQ01 (sample SAMN13153356, study PRJNA577476) | soil metagenome | isolation source: 20 cm soil under Madrone tree | place: USA:California | collected 2016-06-14
GTGGGGAATGAACTGATCTTTTCGATCCATGGTCTGTTCCTGTTGATGGTCTTCTGGGGTTTACTCGACGCTGATTATCTTACATCTGATCGTCCGGTGCCAGCGCCATTGGGACATTTGCTTCATGACCTTCGCTCCTGAACGAAATGCCATATCCGGCTACGGCAGATAATAATCGATTCAGACCCAGAGGATACAAGTTCGCGCTGATCCGCGACAAATCACTGGCCGTCAACGTCTCTCGCGTTGTACGATCTCGGCTGATGAATAAACAAACATCCGCTATCGAAAACTTTCGCGCGCTGCACGACTCGGGCTGTTTCATTTTGCCGAATCCATGGGACGTAGGGTCGGCGCTTTATCTCGAGCATCTTGGCTTCAAAGCGCTGGCGACGACTTCCGCCGGCTTCGCTTTTTCGAAGGGACTGCCTGACGGAGCTGCCGCAGTTTCGCGCGACCTCATGCTTGAGCACTTTCGTGAGATCGCCGCGGCCACGTCATTGCCCGTCAATGCAGATTTTCAGAATGGCTATGCGGATGAGCCCGACGAGGTCGCGACAAATGTGAAGTTGTGCGCCGCGACCGGAGTCGCCGGACTATCGATTGAAGATTCCACGGGAAAGAGCGACAAGCCCCTCTACGACTTCGATCTGGCGGTTGAAAGAATCAAAGCCGCGCGCGCCGCGATCGTTTCAGAATCACCTGCGGATGGGCCTTCAGGATTACGCGTCGTGCTTACCGCTCGCTGTGAAGCCTGGCTGGTCGGAGATTCCGATCCACTCCGCACTTCACTGGATCGGCTGGTCGCTTTTGCTGATGCCGGCGCTGATTGTCTTTACGCTCCGGGAGTCGCCCAGCCTGAAGAGATCGCCGCGATCGTGAAAGCCGTAGCGCCAAAGCCGGTCAACGTTCTGGTTTTTATGAAGAACTGCAATCTCACCGTTTCGCAACTGGGAGATCTCGGTGTGCGTCGCATTTCGGTCGGCAGCGTGTTGGCGCGCGCCGCCTGGACTGGTTTTATCAACGCAGCGAAAGAGATTAGCGAAGCCGGGACATTCAACACGTTGGCGGACTTAACTACTTTCAATTTCAATGAACTATTTCGCGCCCGTTCCCTCGAGTGATGACGGCTCACTTCTTCAGAGCTTCCCACTTGCCTGTAAAGCCTTCGGTGGTGAATTCGCCGGCCAGCTTCCCGTTCTGCAAACCGCCTTTGACCGCGATCGATTCGTGCTTTTTAAAGTCGAGCACAAAACTCAGTTTGCTGTCGGCCCACTTGCCCTCGCGGATTGTTCCCGCTCCGGTATGATCGGAATAGGCGGCGCCCGTAACTTTCTCGCCATCGAGTTTGAGAATGAACAATGCCGGCGTGGTTCCGTGGCGGGGCACAAAGAACGAAACATTCCATTCGCCCGAAATCGGATCGCTATCGTCCCGCACCTCCAAGACCGGCTGTTTACTGCTCATAAACTCATTGTGATGGCGCGCGAATGCCGAACAAGCCGAAACCAGCGCCACCGCCAGAGCTAATCCCATCAAGCCGGAAACCGTTCTTGCTGCTTTCATTTGAATCTCTCCCACATGTTCCAGAATTCGAACTTCTATCAAGTGACGCTCAATTTACGACAAAATTGGCGACCCGTTTCAAAGAAGATCGTTTCCGCGGCGCGTTAATAGACAAACCGGCTTTCGGTGTTCAAGAATGAATCGTAGGCACTAGCCCGACCGTTAGGGAGGGCTCACCGATTAGCCGGCGAACAACCCGAGCCCTCGCTGACGGTCGGGCTAGTGCACCATTCTCTTATGATCGTGAAATCCAGAAAAGCCGATCGCCGCACGCAACGCACCCGCCGTCGTTTGAGCGGCGCGCTGATCGCGTTGGTTGAGGAGAAACGCTTCGACGACATCACCGTGCAGAATGTTATCGAGCGCGCCGATGTCGGACGAGCGACCTTCTACACTCATTTTCGCGACAAGGAAGATTTGTTCGAGCAGCAGTGGGAACAATTCAGCGAGAGGCTCGACCGGCAGATAGACTGGGACAAAGCCGGGAAAGACTCATTCGTTCCGGTGGCGTCTTTCTTTCAGCACCTGCAGGAAGTGCAGCCTTTCTACCAGGGGCTCGTGCGCTCGCGAAAGACTGACGCGCTCTTCAAAAGCGGCGTTGAATATCTCACCCACCACATCGAGACTGCGCTTAACCAGAGGCTGAAGCTGAAACCACGACCAGTCGATGTGCCAATTCCCATCCTGTCGAATTATTTAGCGAGCGAATTTTTTGCTTTGCTCAAATGGTGGCTTGATGCGGGCATGCCTTACACGCCTAAGAGCATGGACAAAATCTTTCACCGTCTGATTAATCCAACCATCAAGTCCGCCCTTCGAATCACTGAACCCAAGTCCGCGTAGCGGATGGGCCAATGGAGTCAGTACCGGGAGCGGTAGCGACCGGGTCGTAGCGCCAACGGCGCGCAACATCATTTCGCGCCTTCGGCGCTTGGCAGGTGTTGCGCTAACAGATTTCGTACTCGCGTAACGCCTCATCACCGGGGATGAGTTCAACCTCTCCCGACTCTACTTGCGCTATGCGTCGCCGTACTTCCTCAAGCTGCGCGCTGGTGATCTCCGGTGAAATCTCCCGCGCCAAACTCTCGACCAATCGCTCCGTGAGTTCAGCGCGCGCTTCCGGCGGCAAAGTCATCGCGTCGCGAAAGATTTCTTCAGATGTAGCCATGGAAAAAGACTGCAGGCTGCTTGCGATTTGTGACACGCTGATGAGCACAACCAAAAAGAATCAAAGCCGGCTTAGCGGGCGACAGAAGTTACAGAACCCGGAGCGGTAGCGACGGGATCATGGACTCAACTTGAGTGGCAGCATCCCCTCGCTACCGCTCTGGGTTCTGTACTATTCAGCCGTCCGCTTCACGGACTACACATTCTTGCCTCTTGCATCAGCGACGCCGGCCCTGGATGTGGGAATCCAACTGCTCCAGAGAAATAGCCTGATTGGGATCGGCCTCCATCTCGGCGTCACGCCTCAGCGCTTCCGCCACGCCTTCATCTTCGTCGGATAAAATGCCTGGCAGAGATTCAAGAAGGTTCGCGGCCAGTACCTCCGGAAAGGTAGGCGAGCAATAACGTCCGCACTCGCCTCCTTACCTCACATCTTCCATCCAGTTACAATGTCGCCGTGACCGTCGAACTCAAGGGCCTGTCGCGCGAGCAAGTTACGAACCTTCTGCCAGAAGGATTGATATCTCTTTGTTGGCGCGGCAGCGTGGCTCACGGCATGTACGTGCCAAAATCGGATCCTGATTCAATCGACGACAAAGACGTGATGGGTGTTTACATCGCGCCGATTGAGCACTACCTGGGATTTGGCCGGCAGGACGTATACGAAAAATGGGAAGGCGAATGGGATTGCGTCTTCTATGAGCTGCGGAAATTCATCGGGCTGCTTCTTAACTGCAATCCCAATGTCCTGAGCCTGCTGTGGCTGAAAGACAACGGCATAATTTACGAGAGTTCGCTGGGCCGTCTGCTTCGTGAAAACCGCGACCTGTTCGTTACCAAGAAGGCCTATCACTCCTTCTCAGGATACGCTCACGATCAATTTAAGAAGATGATTTCCTTCAACCAGGAAGCCCAGGCACTCATGCGCGAACTGGAGGCAGCAATTGTTGGGATTGGACATCGATCCGGATTCAACGACGGACGGCCATGCGCTCAAGACTACCAGCGGGCAACCTTTCGTCGGAGCTACGACTGAAATGATGGAAGTAGTTAAGCGATACAGAGGCGAGCGGCGCAGGTATTACAGCGGCGGCTATATGGGTAAGAAACGTCGAGAGTTGGTCATGCGCGTTGGTTATGATTCAAAGAACGCAGCGCACCTGATTCGACTGCTGCGCATGGGCATCGAGTTTCTTACCGAAGGCACGATGTACGTTGAACGCGCCGACGGTCCCGAGTTGTTGTCGATCAAACGCGGAGAATGGCCGCTGGAAAAAGTGAAAGCGGAAGCCGAGAGACTATTCCAACTGGCGCAAGAGGCTTACGTCCGTTCATCTCTCCCACCCGAGCCGGATCGCAAGCGCGCAGAACAGTTATGCGTGAAGATGATTGCTGAGTATCACGGGCTGAGCGTTGGTTAACGACGGATCATTTGAGACGAGCTTTGACGCGCCCGGGATCTCGACCGGCGTACGTGCACGCGAGAACGATGACCGTCTCGGCGGCAACACGATACCAAACCAGATAAGGGAATCGATGAACGATTGCTCGGTGAATGTCGCGATGCACAACCTGATAAATAAGCGGCGACCCGGCAAGTCGATCGATTACCCGCGAGACTTCAGAACGGAACTCACCGCCCAGTCCAGCCTGCTGTGTTTCGTACCAGCCTTGCGCCTCGGCAAAGTCGAGCTCCGCTGCGCGGCGAACTTGGACTTCGTAGCTCAACGCACTAGCCGCTCAAGTCGGGCCTTCACCTCAGGCCAGGGACTTTGATCTTCGGGATGCGCTTCCATGTCGGCTAATCGAGCATCAAGCAAAGCTCGCTCAGCATCCGTCACCGGAAGATCATCAGGCGATAGCGTGTCCCAAACCACGCCGATAAGCTCTAACCGATCGGCCGGGCTAAGACTTGAGACTTTGGCTAGGAGTGATTCATCGATCATAGGCTAAGGATATCGCAAAGAGCGGTTCAGTCCAACGGCAGATCGAAGGGAAATCGAAGTCAGATACGCTAGGTAAGCTTCAAAAGGGCTTTGGCACGAATGTCATCGCAAAGACTAAGAACGTCATCGACATATCGCTTGGCATCCTCCGGAACGAGAACCGTTTTGACGCGACCCTTATGTGCATAGGCCCCACGCCCTTCTGCCAGCTTTCCCAACGAATTTAGCAGGTTAGCGTCGTTCGTGACCTCGATCGCCACCGGAATAAGTAAGCTTCTGAGGTAGAGAATCGAAACACCGTGGTTCGTATGCACTTCGTAGGAAAAAGCAACTTTCGCTTTTTCTAGTAGAGGGCGCAAATAGTCGAAAGGCTTCGTCTCCGGAGAGTTCTCGTCATCATCGATTCTTAGCTTTGCGCCATGCCAACATAGTAGCGCCACGATGACATCGGTCGCCTTTCTGGCCGTTATCCACTGGTTGACAGAATGCTTTGCAACGGCTAAAACGACCGCTTCGACGAATTCTTCAAACGCAGCATGGCACAACACGCAGTAAGCTTTCACGTCGTGCGCATAGGTGGAAGGAGGAACGCTGGGATCAGCCGGGATGTACATATCCACGAACTTCGCAGCCAGTTCTTGGCAATAGCTAGTCAGATCGACGTACAGTGCGTTTAGTCCGCCATTTCAAGCCGTGAAGTTAGGATTTATCCGCAGTAATAGGCACCATGTTTATCGCTGTTCCGAATGATGTATTTACCAACTCTTGGAAGCGCGAGAACCGAAGTTCGTAACGGTCATTGGTCTTAGTAGTGACCTCAACCGAAGATCGAAATTCTGCGTCCTCAAAAAGCTTCTGCAGTCCAGAGATAAACTTCTTCTTTCCCACACCCAACTTGCTCGCAGGAATCATTCGAAAATAGAAGGCTTCGACTTCGAAAAGAACCCTGTTGAAGCGCGACTCCCAGGTGCCATCAACAAACTTTCGGCCAACAAGACCAATGCCCAACACCTCTCGAAGATTCCCGATAGCTCTATTGAGTTCTTCGTAAACTTGTTCAACCTGTGGTTTTGATTTGTCCCAATTTACAGTAACTGACTTCATCGCGTCGTCTAAGAACTTCTTGAGGTTCCCTTTGTAGCGATCCGCGAAAAGAATAATTGCAATGAAGCGGAGGACAATCTCCACATCCTTCAATCTTGTATCAGGCCCATTCAAACCTAGAACACTGTGGATAGGTTGAGGAGTATTGGTTAATTGGACTAAAAAGTCCGCGAAAGCTCCTTTGTGCAAGACCTGCCTCAACTCTTGAGTACTAAGAGGAACTGAACCAGTGTTCAGCCTATAGAAGATATCGTACAGAGCATCGTCAGTTTTGAAGTTGGAAACGATAGTGCATCGAACATCCGCATTCATGAATTCCCGATATTCATCCGACAGTGCTGGCTCTGTTTTCAACTGTTCATAGGTTTTCTTGTTTAGGTCCTTCCTGAGTTTCAACTCTTTCAGCCTAGCCCTCTTCCAATAGTCGACAGTTGGGTCGACGAACCCAGCGATCGTGAGAAGACGTTGTTTACCGTCAATTACAATGAACGCTTTTTTCTTCTTTGGATCCTCAGCCAAAACAATCTCGGGGACGGGAAGCCCGGCCACAAGAGATTCGATCAACTTACTGCGTCGGGCGTCATTCCAAGCGTTTCTCCGCTGGAACTTAGGATTTAGATCGATATTTTTTTGCTCGATCTGACTTAGGATCGTCGCGATCGTCCAATCGCGCGAATAAACAACAAGTTCGGATTCACCTTCCGTGGAAATATCCTCGATGATTTTCATCGTTCCAGGTAAGATCTTCTGCAACCGTGTCCTCAGCAGTGATCGGGGGATTGTCCGAAGGTGGTTTCGATGTCTTCTTGTTCATTTTATCTTCCTCCGCTACTGACGCTAGCCGTTCATATTCTCTCTTGATATATCTCCCCACCCGCCGCAATGAACTCCTCCGCCTTCTCTTTCATCCCCACGCCTAACGCCGCCTGTTCATCAATCTCTTTCTCCGCGGTGTATTCGCGTATTCGCGCACGTCCTGGGTGATCTTCATTGAGCGGAAGTGTGGACCGCATATCGAACATCTGCCTCGATTCCTTCTTCATTCGTTCTCAAGGAATCTCTAATCGCTTGAACTCATTTGGTTGAATCCCATCGACAGCGGCTTGAATCAGCGACGCGGCTTCTTCAATCGGCCGATGTCATTGGTCGAGAGTTCAAGGACTGCAATCTTGCATCCGGCGAGGTTTTGCTGATAACGAATATTCTGATCGGAAGTGATGAATAGATCGAACTCAGTTTCAGCCAGTCGCAGGAGTTCGCCATTCTTGATGCCGCCCCATCCCTGGGCCTGCACATTCGTGCATGAGTGAGGCCAAGCAATCGATGCATCGGCCATGGCACGCATTCGTACAAAAGGATTTTCATGCCGCGGGAGAAAGCAACGCTTGCTCAGATCGCTCCAATACCTGGAGCGCCAGTTCGCGAGTTACCGAGGGAAAGCACTCCAGAAATTCTTCCAGGGAGTAGTCACGCTCGAGATATTCGAAGAGAGTCTTCACCGGCACGCGCGTACCCTTGAACACAGGGGCGCCACCAAGAATATCCGGGTCAATCGTAATGAGATCAGAACTGCTCATGTTGGCAGTGTATTCCAGATCAAGCCCGGCCGTAAATCTCAACACCCTTCTTAACAAACTCCTCCGCCTTCTCTTTCATCCCCACACCCAACGCCGCCTGCTCATCGATCTCTTTCTGCGCCGCATATTCGCGCACGTCCTGGATGATCTTCACCCTGCGGAAGTATGGCCCGCGCATCGAGGCCCCACATAGTACGGAAACCAAAACTCTATTTCGGCCTCAGTCCATTAATAGGAGGATCCCACGCGGTGCCTTCGGGTAGATCGGGCGCGGGGCGTCCCCAAACGTCACCTTGTTGACGTTCCTTGAAGTGACTGATCACCAGTCTCTGCACCAGATCCATCGTCGGCATAAATGCATGAAATCCACTCTTGGCCAGCAGGCGATCCTCAAACTCCAGGATCCTGAAATCGTCCTGCGACACGCAAACCACTTGCTCTATGGGGATAAAACTGGTGCGCGCTCCCAGATACGGCACGGTGTTGTCGCCGGTGAAAATGTGGTGCGCAGGATCTGGATCACCGTACTCGTTGACGACGTCATTGTCGGAGAGATCGAACTGCGGCTTGCCGTTATCGTCCTTATCGATGTGAATTCTAACGCGCGTTTTTCCATCGACCCCGACGATGCACAGCCATTGCTTCGAATCATTCAGAACGAGATTCTCGATGTTGGCTCGATGCTGCCTGGCCGCATTCAGGAGGTCCGTGAGAAGCTGCAAGGCTTGTTGATGACGGATCGTATCGTCTGCCGACGCATCAAGCCCAAAATCCTTGATGAATGATGCCAGCGTATCAATAATTCCCGGTTGCCAACTCGTCGGCAAAAACAGATCATCCGATAGACCGGGTGCGGCATCGACATCGCCCGCGAAAGATGACAGCAGGTAATACAACGACGGTGTGACCCGCGCAGCTTCGCGTTCGCGCGAGCTTCCTGACGACGGCCCCAACGCGGCGACGCCGGTGGCTACCTTGGCGATAGCTTCCAAAGAACCCCGAAACGGACTGGCAATCGTGGCGACTTTAGCGACCTTTGCATCGCCGTGATCTTTGAGGTAGCCCGCAATGATGAGCCCACCCATCGAATGCCCGACCAGATTAACCTTTCCAGGAAACGCAGCCGTTCCATAACCCTCTTTATGATAGTGACGCAGCAGTTTGGTGCGATCGATGACCTCATCAATAAAACCATCGAGGGCTTCCTGAATTCCTTCCAGTCTCTGCCGCCAGTCATACGCGAATGGAAACACGGGCACTGGTTGATCGGCCTGCGGACTGAGGTCGTGTCGCAGTTCTTCCACAAACTCAGAATAGGCAATTGCAAAAAGCTGGTCCTTGACGACCCGGGCTGGCTCAACCAGCTCGAATCGAGTGTTGTCCGGATGCGCTGTAATCCGATCATAAGCCTTTATCACGAGCTTGAACGGAGTCCAGACTGTTTCAGGCGAAACTGGATATTCGTCTCGCAGGGCACTGCCCATGATGCCGGGCAGAACAATCACCGGGTAAGGATATGGGGTCATGAGTGCACCAACTTTCTTTTTGAAGGCTTACTCTTTTGAGCCAGGGTTCTGATGCCAACTTCAACCGCTATGATAGATCTCACCGCCCGCCGCCACAAACTCCTCTGCCTTCTCTTTCATCCCCACACCCAACGCTGCCTGCTCATCGATCTCTTTCTGCGCCGCGTACTCGCGCACGTCCTGGGTGATCTTCATGGAGCAGAAGTGCGGGCCGCACATGGAGCAGAAATGGGCGAGCTTGGCGCCTTCCTGCGGCAGGGTTTCGTCGTGGTATTCGCGCGCGACTTCCGGGTCGAGCGAGAGATTGAATTGATCTTCCCAACGGAATTCAAAACGTGCTTTCGATAGGGCATTGTCACGATACTGCGAGCCGGGATGACCTTTGGCGAGATCGGCGGCGTGGGCGGCGATCTTGTAGGCGATGACGCCGTCTTTCACGTCTTTCTTATTCGGCAGGCCGAGATGTTCTTTCGGCGTGACATAGCAGAGCATCGCCGTGCCGTACCAGCCAATCATCGCCGCGCCGATTGCCGAAGTGATGTGATCGTAGCCGGGCGCGATGTCGGTTGTCAGCGGGCCGAGGGTGTAGAACGGGGCTTCGTGACAAGTCTCAAGCTGCTTGTCCATGTTCTCTTTGATCAAGTGCATCGGCACATGACCGGGACCTTCGATCATTACCTGACAGTCGTACTCCCAGGCGATCTTTGTCAGCTCGCCGAGGGTTTCGAGTTCAGCAAACTGCGCTTCATCATTCGCATCGGCAATCGAGCCGGGACGCAGGCCATCGCCTAAGCTAAACGAAACGTCGTAAGCAGCCATGATCTCGCAGATGTCTCGGAAGCGCGTGTAGAGAAAACTTTCCTCATGATGAGCGAGACACCACTTGGCCATGATCGAGCCTCCGCGGCTGACAATGCCTGTGGTTCGCTTGGCGGTCATCGGGATGTAAGGAAGCCGCACGCCGGCGTGAATCGTGAAGTAGTCGACGCCCTGCTCGGCCTGTTCGACGAGAGTGTCGCGAAAAATTTCCCAGGTCAGCTCTTCAGCCTTGCCTCCCACTTTTTCCAGAGCCTGATAGATGGGCACAGTGCCGATTGGCACCGGCGAGTTACGTATGATCCATTCGCGGGTGGCGTGAATGTTCTTGCCAGTTGAGAGATCCATCACGGTGTCGGACCCACACTTGATGCTCCAGCGCATCTTTTCAACTTCGTCGTCGATTGAAGACAGGACGGCCGAGTTACCGATGTTGGCATTGATCTTCACCAGGAAGTTGCGGCCGATAATCATTGGCTCGGATTCGGGGTGATTGATGTTCGCGGGAATGATGGCGCGGCCGCATGCGACTTCGTCGCGGACAAATTCAGGAGTGACGAACGCGGGGATCCCTGCGCCGAAGGACTGGCCGCGGTGTTGATGATTGAGCGAATCGCGGGGGGCGTCTTCCGAAGGAATGCGGACGGACCTTTCGTTAATGGCGCGCTCCCAGGGTTCAGAGGGCGATTGCGAATCCATGCGGGCAGGGATGCCCGCGCTCCCACCGCGCTCCATCGAGCGGCCCAGGTTTTCGCGGATGGCGATGAACTCCATCTCGGGGGTGATGATGCCCTGCTTTGCGTAATGCATCTGGGTCACGCATCGACCCTGTCTCGCCCGCAGCGGTGTGCGGCGGAGGGCCGGAAAATCCTCTAGACGATTTAGACCAAGGGCCTTCTCTTTTTGCCGAGCCTGGTTCGCGGCGTCAAAGGTCAGATAGCCGTCATCAATCGGTTGCAGTTCGCGGCCTTCGTAATCCTCGACATCATCGCGCGAAATGATCCAGTCGCGGCGCAGCGGCGGCAACCCGTCACGCACATCGCAATCCGTCGCCGGGTCGCCCCAGGGACCGCTGCTGTCATAGACCCGCACCGGTGGATTTTGTTCGAGGGTGTTGTCGAAGTTGCGCGTGGGGCTCTGATCGATCTCGCGAAACGGCACGCGCACGCCTGGCTGTTCGCCGTCGATGTAGATCCGGCGCGAGTTAGGAAGTGTGCTTTCGATCCTGGTCGGTTTGATAGCGGCGCTCATGATCCCTCCGTTCTCCGTGTTCTTCGTGTCTCCGTGGGGAATCTAGTCTGAGACCAATACCACCACGGAGGCACGGAGGACACGGAGAAGAAAAAACCGCTCCACCTAAAATCAAAAAAGGATGGAACGGTCACGTTTGGCTGTTTCTCCCTTCGACGGTGTTAACCGTATCAGGTTCAAGGGGTCTCTGGCATTTTTGATTTTGGATTGCGGACTTTCGATTGGGCCAATTCCGACGAGACCAGCACCCAATCAGAACTCGCAAATCAAAAATCTAAAATTCTTCAGACTCTCAGCCGCCATTGCGGCTCCCCCGAAACGTATTTGATTTTCAAACTGTCGGAGCGATTCTAGAACCTGAACGTGGCCCACTGCAACTGAAATGGACCTGGCTGGACTGCCTCCTGTTGACTCCTAGACCCACCCGCTCACGCGCGCGGTATGGACCTCATTGCTTCCAGCTCCGTCTTCGCTGCATACTCAAAGGCGACAGATGACAAGTTAATATCAGAAGGATTGAGAGGACGATAGACATGTCAGCAGAGACAGAAAAACGTTTTCCGGATTTTAGTTTGCCGAACCAGGACGGAAAGACCGTCACCCTCGATGATTTCCAAGGTAAGTGGCTGGTGCTTTACGTTTATCCAAAGGACGACACGCCCGGTTGCACGATCCAGGGAAAGTCATTCACAGCGACCAAGCAGGAATTCGACGAT
>WNFQ01005778.1_pt1 | contig 11667 bp, 8 predicted proteins | sample 5400171 | NCBI WGS metagenome assembly WNFQ01 (sample SAMN13153356, study PRJNA577476) | soil metagenome | isolation source: 20 cm soil under Madrone tree | place: USA:California | collected 2016-06-14
GGTTGACCTTCTGCACGGCATGCACCGGGCTTTCAGCTTTCGGCGCGTTGGTCGCGACCGGGAGTATCAATGTGGCGGTGGTGCCTTGTCCCACCGTGCTCGCGAGTTGCAGCGCGCCGCCAAGCTGCACGGCAAGCCCATGCACCATCGACAGGCCAAGGCCAGTGCCCTTGCCGAGCGGCTTCGATGAAAAGAACGGCTCGACCGCCCGCTTCAATATCTCCGGAGTCATGCCCATACCGGTATCGATCACCGACAGTTTCAGGTAGTCGCCAGACTTCAGCGCCGGATCGCTGGTTGCCCGGTATTGCGCGACCTTGATGTCAATCGAACCGCCGTCCGACATCGCGTCGCGCGCGTTGATCGCAAGATTGAGAATGGCGAGCTCAAGCTGGTTCGCGTCGACGCGCGCCGGCGGCAGCCCTTGCGGAATATCCAGCCGCAGCACGACGCGCGGTCCCAACGACCGCTGCAGCAGATCGCTCATGTCCTGGATCAGGGCGCGCAGATCGACCGGCACCGCTCGCAGATCCTGCTGCCGCGCAAACGCCAGCAGGCGCTGCGTCAGCGACGCGCCGCGCTCGGCGCCCTGCACCGCGCCGTCGATCAGCCGGTGCAGGCGTGGATCGTCGGGAATGCGCTTGCGCAACAGATCGAGATTGCCCATCACCGCCATCAGCAGATTGTTGAAATCATGCGCGACGCCGCCGGTGAGCTGGCCGATCGTCTCCATCTTCTGCGCCTGCCGCAATTGCTCCTGCGCCTTTTCGCGCGCTGCGACTTCCTTCATCAGATCGGCGGTGCGTTGTTCAACGCGCTGTTCGAGGGTCGCCGTCAGTTCCGCCAGCGCGGTACGCTCGGCCGCCAGTTGCGCCAGCAGATTGTCGCGTTCGATCTCGGAAACCTTGCGCGCGGTGATATCTGTGGAAACACCGACCAGCGATTTGATGCGGCCATCGGGCCGGCGAACGGCCCGCGCGCGGACCTCGACCCAATGCTGCGATCCGTCGGGCCAGATATTGCGGTACTCGATGCTGTAGTCCCCGCCCGTTTCGAGAGCATGGTCCAGCACCTCGCGACGTCTCTCGCGGTCATCGGGATGAACCGCCGCCAGCAAATTCTGATACGAAAACGGATCGCCCGGCTTGCGCCCGAAGAACGCCTTGCAGGTGTCGGAGGCCTCTAACTCCAGCTCCGGCAGACGCAGCTCGAGCGCACCGAGATGGCCGGCGTTCAGCGCGGTCTGCAGCAGGCCTTCGCTTTCGGTGAGATCCTCGAGAATGGCGCGGGTCTGGTACTGGCGGCGCCTGCCCCTGACGGCGGAGCCGACCACGCTGACCAGCGTGGTCGGATGGAACGGACGTTCAATGAAAGTGACATTGCCGAGGGCTTGTCCAAGCCGCACGGCATCCGGATTACGTTCCGGGCCGCCGCCCTGATGTGTCAACAACACGATCGGAAAATCGGACCATGACGGCTGATCGTTCAGCCAGCGCACCAGGCCGCGTAGATCCGCCGTCTTGATCGCCTCATCGGCGATCACCGCAAGGCCCGCGCCACCTTCGATCTCGTGCAACAGCGCGGCGAGATCGCCGCAGACATTGGCGCAGTAACCCGCCTCCTTGATCAGCGCAGCGGCAACAGCAGCGTCCCGTCCCGTCGGCGCGAGAATGACCGCACGCTCTGAAGATGCGCCACGCCTCACTGGACCTGCTCTTCGAGCAAGGGCTTGCCTTCGCCGATGTAAACCGGAACCCCGCGCAATACGCCCTGGAATCCATCGAGCGGGTCGCCGATGGTAAGCCCGCGGCCGTCGATGCGATATTCGCGGATCGTGGATTCATGCGCGCCGGTGCGCTTCTTGATGATCGACATCGCGCGACGCACCGTACCACGCGCCTCGAAATAACGCAGCAGGATCACGGTGTCGGCCAGATACGTTACGTCGACCGGCGCTTTCATATCGCCGACCAGTCCGTGCTGCGCCACGGTCATGAATGTCGCCGCACCCCTGCGATTCAGATATTGCAGCAGTTCGTGCATGTGCAGGATCAACGAATTTTCCTCGGGCATCGCGGCCTGGTAGCCGTTGAGACTGTCGATCACCACGGTCTTGATGTGGTCTTCATCGACCCGCTTGCGGACGCGGTGGGCGAATTCGCCAGGCGACAGCTCCGCGGCGTCCACCTGGTCGACGAAGAGGTTGCCACCGCGCTGCATCTCTTCGAGATCGATGCCGAGCCCTTTCATCCGCGCGAACAACAGGCCGAGCTCTTCGTCGAACACGAACAGCGCCGCCTTTTCGCCGCGCGCGATCGCGGCGACGATGAAGACGATGGCCAGAAGGGATTTCCCGGTGCCCGCGGGCCCCAGAATCAGCGTGCTCGATCCCGCTTCGACACCGCCGCCGAGAAGCTGGTCCAGTTCGGCAACGCCGCTGGACCTCCGGGTTCGCACGAAGCCGCTGCGGTATTCGGACGCCACCAGCCGCGGAAACACGTTCAGTCCCCCGGTGGTGATGGTCACGTCATGATAACCGCCGCGAAACTTCATGCCACGATACTTCACGATGCGGGCGCGGCGACGCTCCGCGCCGTAAGCCGGCGCCAATTCCTCAAGCCGCAACACGCCATGCGCAACGCTGTGCACGGTTTTGTCGGCGAGCTCAGCGGTCAGATCGTCGAGCAGCATCGCCGTGGTGCCGAACTTTGCAGCCTGATCTCGGAGAGGCTGTCCAGCACCACCCGGCTCGGCCGCGCGCGTTCCACGGCTTCGAAAATCTGCTTGGTGGTCTCGCCAAGTTCGAGATCCGAAGAATAAAGCAGGCTCTGCTGCTGTTCGGAATCGAGCAGACTCTCCGGCGGCAATAATTCAAAAATTTCAGTTCGATCGTCCAGGTCCCAGCCATGCGAGGCCGCACCGTCGCGCAACTCGCGCTCGGTTTCGGACAGAGTGATATAGAGACATTTCTCGCCGGCTTGCGCACCTTCCATCAGGAACTGCAGCGCGATGGTGGTTTTGCCTGTGCCGGGCGCGCCCTCCACCAGAAACACGTGTCCACGCGAAAACCCGCCCGACAGGATATCGTCCAGCCCCCAAATCCCGGTTTTCGCCTTGCCGGCGATCGGCTCAATCAAGTTCATAAATCCCCCTAACCGAGGCTAAACTTGCCCGACATCATACGGTTCCGTGAAAATGGAACTATTTTTGCGGGAAAAATTCAGGCCACATCGCGCGCCACGCTTGGGCCAACGGCCTGAAATCGTCGGGGCCGGTCTCGTGGCATTCGGCGCCGCGCGCGGGCAAGACCCATGGCTGCGCGCTTCTGACGTACATATGCGCGATCGGAACCAGCCATGTCGTATCGTCAAGCGTTCCCGCGCGAAGGGTCATTGAGTGCGGACGTCCGGCGCGTTCACCGTAGATTCGGCCGCCGCAGTCGCCGCAGAACCATGACGTGACGTCCGCTCCACTCGAGGATCGACGGCGCCATCCCTTCGGCTCGCCTTGCAGAATACGAAAATCCTTTGCCGCGACCGGCATGTTCAATGCGAACGCGCTCCCTGACGTCCTTTGGCAATTGGTGCAATTGCAGCTGTAGAGCAGCAGCGGAAACGATTCGATCTGGTAACGGACCGCACCACACGGGCAGCCGCCGGTCATGGGAAGTGCTGGTCGCGTCGAGCTCATGATCAACCCGGATCGAAGATACGATCGGAAGATTAGCCGGAAATTATCACGCTGCGACGACTATCTCCGCAACAGCGCGCGACGCTCGTGCTCATGTGCCTGATCGTCAGCCGGCCGCCGCGATCAATCGCGCGCATCCGCTGGGCAATTCGATATCGACCTCCAGCGTCGACACGGTTTCGCCCCGCTCCATCTTGACGACAACCTTATCCGGATCGAGTTCGACATGCCGCGACACCGCGGCAAGAATTTCCTCCCGCAGCAGCTCCAATAAGTCAGGCTGCCCACGCAAGCTGCGTTCATGCGCCAGTAGAATCTGCAACCGTTCCCGTGCAACAGGCGCGGAAGCAGTGCGGCCAGTGAAGAACCGCAGCAGGCTGGCGCTCATGCGGCCCTCCGTCCCAGCAATCGGTCCATCAGGCCTTTGCGCTCGGTCGGCACCAGCATTTTGACGGTCTCCCCCATCAGGCGGCGGGCTGCGTCGTTGTAGGCGCGGGCCGGCGCGCTGGCGGCGTTGTTCAGGGTGACGGGAGATCCAACGTTCGACGCCCGCAGCACGTCCTGGCTCTCGGGAATGATGCCGAGAAGCGGGGTCGCAAGGATTTCAAGAATGTCCTCGATGGTCAGCATTTCGCCCCGTGCTGCGCGCGCCGTATCATATCGGGTGATCAGCACGTGCTTCTTCACCTGCTCGCCCTTTTCGGCCTTCACGGTCTTTGAATCGAGCATCCCGATGATCCGGTCGGAATCCCGCACCGACGAGACTTCGGGGTTGGTGACGATGACGGCCTCGTCCGCATAGCGCATCGCCAGCGTCGCTCCCCGCTCGATACCCGCCGGGCTGTCGCAGATGATCCAATCGAACCTGGTTCGCAGGTCGGCGATGATGCTTCCGACACCCTCGTCCGTCAAAGCATCCTTGTCCCTGGTTTGGGATGCCGGCAGCAGCCACAAATTCTCCAGACGCTTGTCGCGAATGAGCGCTTGCGAAAGCTTTGCGACGCCCTGCACCACATTGATGAGGTCGAACACCACCCGTCGTTCTGCTCCCATCACAAGGTCGAGGTTGCGCAGGCCGACGTCGAAGTCGACGACCACGACCTTTTGTCCGCCTTGCGCGAGCGACGCACCGAGCGCGGCCGTGGAAGTGGTCTTGCCAACCCCGCCCTTGCCGGACGTCACGACCAGAACTTTGGCCATTCTTACCTCCTCCTTACTCGGTTAATTCTACTGGTTAACTCAACGGTGTAATTTTCATGACGTCGCCTTCGAGCCAGGCTTGAGCCGGCCGATCGCGCACGCTGGGGTCTATTTGTTCTGCAGTCTGGTAGTAGCCGTCGATGGCCAGCAGTTCTGCTTCGATTCTCTGGCAATAAATCCGCGCGGCGGGATTGCCGTTGACGCCCGCCATCGCCCGGCCGCGAAGCGTTCCGTAAATGTGGATGGACCCGCCAGCGCAAATCTCCGCGCCGGAACTGACCGAACCCAGCACGGTCACATCGCCGTCGGCAAAAATAATCGATTGACCGGAACGGACCGGGCTTTCGAGCAGCAGCGACGTTGGCTTCGGCTTGGCTTCCGGCTTTTGCGGTTTGTTCGGCTGGACCACGCAGTTGCGGCCGCCCGTCAGCAAAGGCGGCATGCTGGTGGTGACGTGGGCTGCGTCCACGCCCTCGATCCCCAGGATGCGAATATTCCGAGTTTCAAGGCTTGTGACGAGGTGCGCGATAGCGGATTGGCTAAGGTCCAGGGCGGACAGGTCGAGCACCACGGGCTTACCGACAAAAAAGCCGGGCGAGCGAGCCAGCGTCGCGTCTATTTCCTCAAGCCAACCCACAATTGGCACGACGGGACAAAACACAAACGCCACGTAGGATCGACCCCGAAGGCGCACCAGTTGGCGTGTTGGTTCCGCCCGTGCCTCCATGATGGTCAACTCACCTTTTCTTACTGAATGGTTAATAGTGGACGTACTTAGTTAACGATTGATTAATGCCACTTTTCGCGAACCCTATGCTTCGAATCACGAATCAGCGGCTCAATCAGCTCAATCACTGCGAAAATTGTGGCACATTTGCGCTGAGGTCGGATTTCCGATCCACTCAAACGTTGCACCTGTTCGCAGGTACAACCGCAAAAACAACTACCAAAAAATTAGCATCATCTTAAGATTGCGGACGGCGCAAAATCTTATCTCAGTTTTGTCCACTTTCGGACCTATTAATGTCCGGTCACCGTTACATCACACACGGGTGACTTTCCTAGGCCGAAAGTAGTAGAAGCTGAAGGTCATTTCCGCCGCCGGTCGAGGCGGACATTTGCCGGGGGATTGAGGCAATGGAAGCGGCGTGGGCAACACGGTCTCGAGATCTATCTCGCGGGCTGACGCGGGTTACAACGACCAGTGCGGACCCTGCATCACGCACATTGATTCCGACTATCGAACCTAACTTTGCATCTCGTCTTGACCAGTCGCGGGTTTTTCCGCGCGACGGACTTCATTGCTTGGAACATTTGTCAATTAACCAGAACAACGTCGAACAGGCCAACTACCGCAGCGCCGAGCGAGTGACCGCGGTACGATAACCAAATGTAACCAAGGGTAATGAGGGAGTGTGGAGTTATGAGTAGTTTGAGTGACCAGGACCATCTCAATCCGAACGATCAATTGTACTATGCACCACGCTGGTTGCGTGAACGAGCCGAGCCACTGCCCGCGTCGCCCGCTCCCCCTGAAAAAAGATCCCAGAGCGTCGCGCGCCCTAATACACCTCCGCATTCTTTCGACGCGTTGCTTGAGGAAGCGGTCGCCGAGTCTCTACGGCATCCGCTTGACCCGGAGGTGATGCACGAGCCGCCGGGCTTCGTGCGTGAACTAGATCGGAGAATGGCGATACTGAGCGTCGCCGGCCGCTTCGCTGCGGCGATCGGCGTTTCAGCCATCGTGGCACTGTTCTTCGTCATCATGGTTCCTGCTTCGCGAGACTATGCAAAACAACCGGACGGCGACGCTTCATCGGTCACGGGGATATTGCAATCGGTGAGAACCGCGCTGTCGCAGCCACGTCAACGAGACGATGAGTTGAAGCCCGCTCTTTCCGAGTTTCAGGCGATCCTTGCGTCACCGTCACCCCAGGCGGCCCCGGCTCCCCAGCCTGTGGCGCGCGAGGAGTCTGAATCGTCGCTGCTTCAGTCATTCGTGCAGTGGCAGCAAAAACCTCCGTCGCCCTCGGCACCCTGATCCTGATCACGCCATCGATAGCCTAGGGGCGGGGAGAGAAGCGTGATGCCTATTGAGGCCGGGATCTCGCGGAGCCTGCGATGAACCTTCGCTGGACGATGGTTGTTGTATCGGGTGCTTTGCTCGCTGGCGTCGGGGGCGCAGCGGCTGGCGACAAGGAAGTTGTACGCAATCTCGCAGGCCGCGTCGGACCGATTATCGGTTCGGCGTTGGCCTGCCGAGACATTGCGCGGCCCCGTATTCAGGTCATCGTCGATAAGTTTACAGCGGTGATCACGGAAGCTTCCACCAACGAGGCCGAGCGCTCCGACGTTACGCAGCTGCTCGATCGCAGTGTCGCGGACGGCCGTGGCGCGGTGACGTCGGGACGGGTCGATTGCGGACTGGCGGACCGCCAACTGGCTGATCTGGAGCGGGCGATTACCCGGCCGGCGCCAAGTTTGCCCGCTGTTGTCGCACCATCCTTCTCCGCCGCTGCCGCCACGGCCGTCGCCGCTACGGCGCCAACCGCACCGGTCCCCGTTGGCCCCGCGGTTCGCGGCGTAACCGATCGGGAAATCCGGTTCGGCATGTCGGCAAACTTGTCCGGCGCGGCAAAGGAAAATGGCCGCCAGATGCGGCTCGGGATCGATCTTGCTTTCAACCGGGTCAATGACGCCGGCGGCGTGAACGGCCGGATGTTTAAGCTCATCGTGGCCGATGACGGTTATGAGCCGGCGCGAACCGCCGAGAACATGAAACAGCTCTACGACAAAGATCAGGTATTCGGTTTTATCGGAAATACCGGAACACCTAACGCGGCCGTTTCGGTGCCGTATGCGCTCGAGCGGCGGATGCTGTTCTTCGGCGCTTTCACGGGCGCCAGCGTCGTGCGCCACGATCCTCCCGACCGCTACGTATTCAACTATCGTCCGAGCTACGCCGAGGAAACCGACGCCGCCGTGCGCTACCTGGTGAAAATCCGCCGGATACCCCCAAGGCAGATCGCCGTTTTCGCCCAGTCGGACCCCTTTGGCGATGCGGGATTCTCGGGTGTCGCAAAGGCATTTCGTGCGCTCGGCCTCGGCGACAACGCCGTTCTGCGACTCAACTACCAGCGCAACACCATCGACGTCGACGACGCCGTCAATCAGTTGAAGGCGCAGAGGGTACCGATCAAGGCGGTGGTGATGGTGGCAACCTATCGGGCTGCCGCGAAGTTCGTCGAGAAGACGCGCGATTTCTTTCCCGGCATGATTTACACCAACGTGTCGGCCGTGGGCGCCACCACGCTTGCCGAGGAATTGACGCTGTTGGGACCACGCTACGCCAACGGCGTCATCGTCACCCAGGTCGTGCCGGCCGTTTCCGGTTATTCGAGCATTGTTCTCGAATACAAGAATGCCCTCGCCAAGTATTTCCCGGGCGAGGCACCCGACTACAGCTCGCTGGAGGGTTACATTTCGGCAAACGTCCTGATCCAGGCGCTTAAGCGGGCTGGGCCGCAGTTCGATACCGAGAAGCTCGTCGACGTTCTGGAGAACACCAGCAATCTCGACTTGGGCCTTGGAACCGCGCTCAACTTCGGCCGCGGCGAACACCAGGCTTCGCACAAGGTATGGGGCACGGCGCTTGATGAAGGCGGGAAGTACCAGGCAGTCGAGTTCGAATAACATCGGCCACCGTCCCGGAACGGGCAATAGCGGCACCGAGGACGTGCTTCCATCCAACAAGAAAACACAACCGCGGATCGACGGCTATGAATACTCGTTGGGCTATCTTCTTCTTGTCTTGTGCTTTGCTCGCTGGCGAGGGCGCAGCGGCCAGCGACAAGGCCAACATTGTCCGCGATCTTGCAGGCCGCGTCGGACCGATTCTTGGTTCGGCGTTGGCCTGCCAGGACATCGCGCGCCCCCGTATTCAGCTCATCGTCGATAAGTTCACGGCGGTAATCGCGGAAGCCGCGACCAACGACACTGAGCGCTCCGATCTTACGCAGCTGCTCGATCGCAATGTCGCGAACGGCCGTGGCGCCGTGACGTCGGGACAGACGGATTGCAGACAGGCGGACCGCCAACTTGCTGATCTCGAACGATCGATCGCCGCGCCGGCTCTGCCCGCCGTGATCGCACCACCTGCGCCTGCCGCCGCGCCGTCAGTCGCATCGTCTTTCTCCGCCGCCACTGCCGCCACGGCGCCAACCGCACCGGTCCCCGTCGGTCCCGCGGTCCGCGGCGTAACCGATCGCGAAATCCGGTTCGGAATCGCGGCACCGTTTTCCGGCTCTTCAAAAGAGCTTGGGCGCCAGATGAAGCTTGGGATCGATACTGCTTTCAACCGGGTCAATGACGCCGGCGGCATCGAAGGCCGGATGCTCAAGCTGATCGCGGCCGACGACGGTTTTGAGCCGACGCGCACCGCCGATGCCATGAAGCAGCTCTACGAGAAGGACCAGGTATTCGGCATGATTGGGAACGTCGGAACGGCGACCGCAGCCGTCGCGTTACCGTACGCGCTCGATCGGCGGATGCTGTTCTTCGGCGCCTTCACAGGCGCGAACGTTATCCGCCATGATCCACCGGATCGATATGTATTCAACTATCGGGCGAGCTACGCGGAGGAGACCGACGCCGCGGTGCGCTATTTTGTCAAGATGCGCCGGATACCACCCAGGCAGATCGCGGTTTTCGCCCAGCAGGATGCGGGCGGCGATGCGGGGTTCGCAGGTGTAGCAAAGTCGTTTCGTTCGCTCGGCGCGAGCGACAGCGGCATTCTGCGGCTCAACTACCAGCGCAACACCGTCGATGTCGACGATGCGGTCAATCAGTTGAAGGCGCAGAGGGTGCCCATCAAAGCGGTGGTCATGATTTCAGCCTATCGACCCGCCGCGAAATTCATCGAGAAGACTCGCGACCTCTTTCCCGGATTGCTCTACAGCAACATATCATTCGTCGGCAGCACCGTGCTCGCGGATGAATTGATGCTGCTCGGACCGCGCTACGCCGCCGGCGCTATCGTGACGCAAGTCGTGCCGGCGGTTTCCGGCTACTCGAGCATTGTTCTCGAATACAAGAATGCCCTGGCCAAATATTTTCCCGGCGAGGCGGCGGATTACGTGTCGCTGGAGGGCTATGTTGCGGCAAACGTCCTGATCGAGGCGCTTAAACGTACTGGACAGCAACTCGATACCGAGAAGCTCATCGACGTCCTGGAGAACATGCGCGATCTCGACCTCGGCCTTGGCGCCCAACTCAGTTTTGGCCGCGCCGAGCACCAGGCCTCGCACAAGATCTGGGGAACGGCGCTTGATGAAACCGGGAAGTACCAGGCAATCGAACTCGAATAATCACGAATAATATTTGCGCCATCGCCCAGAACGGGCCGTCGCGGTGCTGACAAAGCGTGTTTGACAAAACAGGGGCCGATCGACACAAGAACACGTCGGCCTCGGGAAGCTTGGCGATGACCATTCGCTGGATGGCGCCGTATGTTCCTTTGCTGGCCGGCGCTGCGGCTGACGACAGGACCGCGCTTGAGCGACAGACGCTGTTCTTCGGCGTCAACGGTACAGTAGTACGCTTGATCCACCCAATCGCTCGGTATTTAACTATCTTGTGAGTTATGGGTTGGAAACCGACGCCGTCTTGCGCTACCCGATGAAACTGCAGCGAATACCAGTCAGGCAGATCGCCGCCGTCGCCCAGCAGGATCCCTGCGGCGATGCGGGGTTCGCAGGGGCCCCAAAGGCAGTGCGCGCACTCGGCGCCGGTGAAAGCGCGATTGTGCGGTTCAACGATAAGCGAAACACCTTGGATCTCGATGATGCCGTCAAACAATTGAAGGCGCAGGCGGCGCCCATCGAAGCGGCGGTTACGGTTCCAAACCATCGGGCCGCCGCCAAGTTCATCGAAAAGAAACGCGACCTGTTTGCCGGAATGATATACACTGACGTGCCGGCGGGCGTTCAGGGCACTGCCCTTGGACCGCAACTCGATACCGAGAAGCTCATCGACGTCCCGGCGAACATGCGCAATCCTGACCTGGGCGCTGGGACCACGCTCAATTTCGGCCGCGCTGAACTGCAGATTTCGCCCACGATCTGGGGAAGCGCCGCTTGATGGATCCAGGCGATAAAACTTCAATAATATAGGCGCCTTGCCCAAAAGGGTAGTCACTGTTCGGACGATAGATGCGTTTTGATAGAAATGTCATATGGACTGATCGACACAACTGATCGACACAGTAGAACGTTTGTACCTTGGCCTCGCGGGGGTTTGCGATGACCACTCGTTTCTCTCTCTTTTTGTTTAGTGCGTTGCTCGCAGGCACTGCGGGCGCGGCGGCTGGTGACAAGACTGACGTTGTCCGCGATCTTGCCGGTCGTGTCGGACCGATAGTTGGTTCGGCATCGGCGTGCCGGGACATCGCGCGGCCTCGCATTCAGGTCATCACCGACAAGTTCGCAGCTGTCATCAAGGAAGCCGCGACCAACGAGGCTGAGCGCTCCGACCTGACGCAGTCGTTCGATCGCAGTGTCGCCGAGGGCCGTAGCGCCGTGACGACCGGAAGAACTGATTGCAGGTTGGCAGACCGCCAGCTCGCTGATCTCGAACGGTCGATCGGTGGAACCGGGCCTAGTTTGTCTGCTGTTATCGCGCCGTCGTCCGCCGCCGCTGCTACTTCCGCCGCCGCTGCTACGGCGCCAACCGCAGCGGTCCCCGTCGGCGGCGGCCCCGCGGTCCGCGGCCTAACCGATC
>WNFQ01003358.1_pt1 | contig 11666 bp, 11 predicted proteins | sample 5400171 | NCBI WGS metagenome assembly WNFQ01 (sample SAMN13153356, study PRJNA577476) | soil metagenome | isolation source: 20 cm soil under Madrone tree | place: USA:California | collected 2016-06-14
GGCAATTACCTCGGACCGATCGAACTCTTCAAACAACATTACCAGCCCAAACTGCAAGAGCTCTTCGCGCAAAGTAATCCGCCCCCGCTCGACTTCGGGTTCGGTTATCGCTGGAACTACAAGGAAGCCAATTTGATGGTGGCGACGCGCAAGTGATGTCCGCGCGGAACGACAGAGACGCGAATCGCGGGTACTAGAATCTCCGGAACCAGGAGTAGGGAAACGCGTCTCCGGGACAATCGGTAGCCCAGCGCGGCGGATTCATTTCCCGATGTGGCCGCACAGGAATATCGCCCCTGTCGGTCTTGCCGCAGCGCTCTCGCAGGTAGCGAATAAGTTCTTCGCACGATTCGAGCTGTGCGCGTGTCGGCTGATCCCGATTGAAGTCGCCCACCAGACAAATACCGAGCGAAATGTTGTTTAAATAATCGCTGTGCACGTGTCCGCCGTTGATTTGGCGCCGCCAGCGATCGCCCACTTCTATCTGGCCGTTCCCAGTGGACGTTCCGTTGCCAATCACGAAATGATACGCGAGGCCGTTCTGCATTCGGCGCACGTGCCGATGATAATAATCGAACACGCGTGCATTGCCCTGCCGTGTGCCACTGTTGTGCACGACGATGAATTGCCAGCGACGCCGTTTCACGGGCGCACGGCGAATCGCTTCAATGACTGATCTGCTAAGATAACGGTAGCTGCTCGGGCGGCTCCTTGACCACGGCCAGAAACCGAATCTTCGCGGCGGCGGTGAAGGTGGAGGTTCGAACCCCTGTTCTTCTTCCAAACCGGATTTCTCGATTAGAACCTGCGCTCGCTCCTCCGCCGGAACAGCGCGCGGAATTTTAGACTGTGGCGATGGCAATGCGGTCGGCGTCGGAACCGCAATCGCGCGCGGTGCGGTCGCGGTTTCAGAGCCAGCGGGGGACTCCTCTAAGTGTGGCCTGGGAGTTTTTTCGGGTCTTGGTGTTTCTTCTTCTTTGGCGGCTTTGGCTCTCGCTGCCTTCTTGGGTTCTGGCGACGCTTCTTTCCTTCGCGCTTTTTTCTTCGCGGTTTTTGGCTTTGGCGTTGGACTGGCGGATTTTTTCGATTTCCGCGAAGCCGCAGTTGGCTCGGGCGTTTCGCTCGGTTTTGGCCTTGGCGTTGTCTCCTCTTCCTCGCTCGAGTCTTTCGCCGAATTCTGTTTCGCAGCAGGATACGGCGATTCCTGCGGTCTGCGCGATGCAGCTGTTTCGCTCGTCGACTCTTCTGTCGCCGGTTTCTCTCTTTCAATCGGGCTGGGCGATTCCTTTGCTGTCGCAGAAGCGGCGGTCTTAGCAGTCTTTTCTTTTGCTAATCTTGCTTTCCGAATTGGGCTTGACGATTCTTCTGGTGTCGGAGAACCACGCCGTTTTTTCTTCGACTTCTTCGCTGCCGCTTTGGCTTTCGGAACTGCGCTGGGCGACTTCTCTGGCGTCGGTGATGAGACAACGCTTGTCTCATGCTGTTTTTCTCCAGATTGCTCCCGCCGACTTTTTTCCTCCTCACTGACTTGCGCGCGGAGGACGCTGCCCACAATCGCGCAGAGCGCGAGTGCAGTTGCGAGCCAAAGGCGAAAGCGCACCACTGCAACCGACCGTAACAGAGCGCGCGGCGCGATCAACCCCGAAGGCTTTCAAATTCAAGCTACGCGTGCAGCGGGGGCAGACACAGGCGATGTGAGGCCGCGCACCCGTTCGCGTTCGCGACGAAGAATGGCGTTCAATTTGCCGCCGAGCAGGAGCAGGAGACAGGTCAGATACATCCAGGTGATTAGCACGATGATCGATGCCAGCGCGAGGTAGGTTGGATTGTATCGGTCATATCTTGCCACATAAATCTGAAATAGTTTCGTCGCGAGTATCCAGCCGATGGAAAAGAAAATCGCGCCCGGCAGCGCCTGGCGAACCGTAAGATAATTTTCCGGTGTCAGGAGATAAAGAGCAAGCGCGAGACCGATCAACGCGATCGCGGTGAACGGCAGATTCAGATATGCGATCCACCTTTGCAGTGGGACGGCGAGTTGAAAATTGACTTCGGCGATGCCGGCGAGTTTTTCGCCAAATACCATCGCGTTGAAGCAAAACAGAATCGTAATGCCGAACCAGAAGAGCATGAAAAACGAGATAATGTATTTCGACCACCAATGTCGATCTTCGCGCACTCCATGGGTTTCGCTTAAGGCGCGGGAAATCGTGGCAATAAAAACGGTCCCGAAATAAATCCCGAGAATGATGCCTGCGTTTGCAAGGATCCCGCTCGAGCCCGTCACCACCACACTTGACACGGCAGTATCGAGAATGTCCTGCACCTTCGGGTCGGGTGGCATGAAGCTTTTCAGGAGAACGAACATCCCATGCAGTTTTGCCGGATCGGTGCCGAAAAGGCCGAGCAAATGCCAGAGGAAAAGCAATCCGGGCGCGAGCGCGAAAAGGAGCAGATACGCCATCTGAGCGGCCAGGCCGGTGGTAGTGTCGGTCGCGGTTTCCCAAACCATGCGGCGCGAAACGCGCCAAATAAATCCGAGATATTTCATCTCCGTCCAGAGTTTACTTTGCCAGACACAATTATCCATTAAACTTCCCTCCGCTTCCTGCGCTTTGTCATTGCCTGCCTCGCCTGACGCGTTGTGAAAAAGAGAATACTGATCCTCACCGCCGGTTTTGGAGAGGGGCACAACAGCGCTGCCCGCGGCGTCCGTGACGGCCTGGCGCGCGTTGCCCCGGCTGAGGTGGAGATCGAATTGCGCGACTTGTTTCCCGAGGCTTATGGCGCTCTCAATGAAATCGTTCGCCGCACGTATCTGGCGGTTATCAACCGTTGGCCTGGCTCATGGGGTTACGTCTATCGCTGGCTCGATAACATCACCAACTTCAATGAACGGTTTGAAGGCTTCTCGCGATTGAAACAGCGTCTCACGCATGTGCTGGAGCGTTTCCAGCCGCACGTGGTCGTCTCCACCTTCCCGTCCTACCCGTACTCGCTTCGTCAGATTTTCGGAAAGAACCCGGAAGGCTTTCAGGGCTGCAAAAGTGTGGTCGTTATCACCGATTCAATTACCGTAAACGCCATTTGGTACCGCTGCGATGCCGACTATTTCCTCGCGCCCAACGAACAGAGCGCCGCGGTCGTGCGCGCGGGCGGCGTTGCACGCGAAAAAATCAAGACATTCGGTTTTCCCGTCAGTCCAAAATTTGCCGACTTGACGGAAGCTCGACCCTTGCCTTCAAAGAATTTCGGGCACCGCGTTTTGTACATGATCCATGCCGCCACGCGCGGCGCGCCGGAACTGGTGCACCGGCTTGCGGGTCTTGGCGTCGATCTCACAGTGACCATCGGCCGCGATGAAAAACTCCGGCGGATGATTGAAGCAGCGGCAGTTGGTAGCAAGACGAAGATTGTCGGGTGGACAGACGAGCTGCCGCGGATGCTGCACGACAGCCATTTGCTCATCGGAAAAGCCGGAGGCGCGACCACCCAGGAAACGATCGCGGCCGGTTGTCCGATGATCATCAATCACGTTGTGGCTGGCCAGGAGGAGGGCAACGCCCGCTTGATCGTCGAAACGAATTCAGGCGTGATCGCCATTTCGCCTGCTGAGGTGGCCGCGCGGGTTCAACGCGCATTCGCCGATGATGCCAAACAATGGCGGGAATGGGCCGTAAATATTAGTCGTTTGAGCAGACCGCGAGCATCGCTCGACATCGCTGAATTTTTGTTGTCGATCTAACGCGCCATCTTTCATGTGCCTCTCAAAATCCCCCGCGCTCCCAACGAGCAATTTACGCTTGTAGCGGCACGGCGCCTCTGACTATTGTTGGCCGGTTTGAAAGGAATTTTCTGCACATCAAACAGAAAGGAAAAAACTTATGAAAATTGGTGAAACAGCACCTGATTTCGAAGCGGAAACGACCCAGGGCCCTATTCGGTTCCACGACTGGATCGGCGACTCCTGGGCTGTCCTGTTTTCACACCCGAAGGACTTCACCCCGGTCTGCACGACCGAGCTCGGCTACATGGCCAGGATCAAGCCAGAGTTCGACCGCAGAAACGTGAAGGTCATGGGATTGTCGGTGGATTCGACCGGCGACCATCAGGGATGGGCGAAGGACATCGAGGAGACACAGGGCCACGCGCCGAACTACCCAATTATCGGTGACGCTGAATTCAAGGTATCAAAGCTGTATGGGATGCTCCCGGCGGACGCCGCCGGCGACGCGAAAAAGCGCACCCCGGCCGATAACGCAACCGTGCGCAACGTTTACGTCATCGGTCCGGACAAAAAGATCAAGCTCATCCTTGTTTATCCGATGACCACGGGCCGGAACTTCGACGAGGTGCTGCGAGTAATCGATTCTCTGCAACTGACCGCCAAGCACCAGGTCGCTACCCCAGTCAACTGGAAGCCGGGCGAGGACGTGATCATCGCCGGTTCGGTCTCGGACGACGAAGCGAAGCGGCGTTATCCGCAAGGTTGGAAGGCGCCGAGACCCTATATCCGGATCGTTCCGCAGCCGCAATAAGGCGCTGACACGATCAACTGGGGCGTTCAACTACGCCGCGGACTGTCGGCTCTTGTTGAGTCGGTTCAGGCGTATGCGCCTTTGCCCAATTCTTTACGGGAGCGGAGCTCGGCGAGCATGTCTCGCTCGCTTAAATCACCAGCCCATTTTGGTCGCAGCTGAAAATGCGGTTCGTCTTGAATCGTTTTCCAGTTGCCGCCCCATTCCAGTCCCAAGTCCATGCCGAGAACACCGACAGCTTTATACTTTGGAGATTCGTCGAGATATTGGCTGCCTTCGAATACACCAACGTCGAACGCGATCCCGAAATTGTGGTTTGAGAATCCACCACGCGCGTTGGTCACGATCTTGCCCGGTTTCGTTCGTCCCTGGGCGTAAAGGTCGTTTTGTTCGTCGTAAGTCCGCAGCCCACTGATCACCTTGATTGTGATGCCATCGGCACCGGCCTTCGTGACCAGCGCCCGCGCGTACGGCTGCACCTCCGGCAAAAGCGTGGCGATCACCTTCTCGCTGCGATCGTCGACCCTGCCAGTTGTGGCAGCTGGCGGCTGCGCACCAGGAATGATGCGATTGTAGATCGCTTGCCAGGTTTCGAGCCCAGCATAGCCGTCGACGCCAACGCCGAGTTCCTTCTGGATCGCACGAATGACTTCCGGAATGTTCACGACAATTTATTCTCCCAACTTCTTTTGACTCTCGAACATAGTCGCAACACCTGTCACTTGAAATATTCTCAGCACACCACATCTCGCGTGACAAGGCTGAATCTCGGCGATGCACTTATAATTCTTGCTTCTGATTTGCCCAACCGCCTCGTGGCCTCGGTGGCTATTTTGCGAATCGGTGCTATAGTCCCCGATGTCTAAACCTGGCATCTCTTTCACGCGTCGCGCCCCCGACAACATTACCGAGGAGCTGGTGGCCGTGCTTTCCTCCAAAAACTCGTTCGAATTCAAGCCGTTGTTCGACATTATCCTGCTTAATCTTCGGGAACGAAACGCTGCCAGTGGCGGCGAAGAGATGCTCCGGTTGCGTTCTTATGAAAAGCTTCAGGGCCTGGTCAATCAGGGCGCCGTAACAAGAACGGTCACAGGTATTACCAAAAAATATAAAGGCGTCTCAGCGAGAATGGTCACGCTCAGCAAGGAGATGAAAGTTTTGCGTGCGGACTGGAGTGAGAAGCTTCGCGCCAAAGCCGCCGCGGCCAATTAGATTATTTGCGCCGCCGGAACCCGCATTGATCGTCGAGAATCCGGATCAAAAATCACGGACGAGTGGCCCGGTCTTCTTCTTTCAGCCGCCACGGTGAAATTCTGCCAAAAAGATTGCGCGTCGCGCCTGCAATGTCTTCGGCTTTTGATACGCCGCTGTCGATTAGCGCGCGTCCAGTGCTTTCCCAAATCTTCTTCACAACCAGCGCGCCGTTTTCGCGCACGATCCGACCGAGATGCTGGACCGCCGCAGCCGTTGCAGATTTGCGGATAAGCTCGGGCGAACATCGTGAAGTGAGCGCACAGTAGCGGCGGGCGACTTCGCCCACGCGCAGCGTGAGAAACGCGTTTGCAGCGCCATTGGAAACACATCTGACCAGAAGAGCTGAGATACCGCTCAGACCTGGAATTCCGCCTTTGAGTGCCGGCACCACAGAAACGGCAAGCGGCGCGACCATTTCTCCCAGCTCGAGCGATTCGAGTCCGCTGGCAACGAAAGCTGTGCCAGCAACATTCGCATAGAGCCGCACTAACTCGCGAGGAGACGGACGCTGGACGTAAATGCGGGCGATACGTCCGACCATTTGAATTTGAGTGAACAGGACGATGAGTCCGTCGAGCCGGCCATTCTGCATCAGTGCCGTACTGAGAAACACCGTGCTCGCTGTACGGCGGACGACTGCATCCGCCTCCACTGACAAATGCGCAATCGCATTTTCGATCTCCTCTTTTGTGGCGACGGGCTTGCCTCGCGTCCTCGGATTTGCGGCGAGTCGGATGCGTAGCGTCTGCAAATAGGCGTCGTGCTTTGGGCCTGATTCCTCCACTGGCGGGACAAGCGCAGCAGGAAGCCTTGCGTATGCAATGAAGCAGTAGAGCGCGAAAAAGCCGGCTGCCAGGCAAAGACTCCAGAATACGATGGTGCCAGCGATCGGATGGATTCTCTCAGCCAGCGAGATCAAACTGGTAACCCCGGCGATTATCAGCGAGAGCAGGCACACCGTTATCAGCACAGCGAGAACGACGATGATTTTCTTCACGCTGGAATTCTGGGCTGCGGCGGCGTCTTTCACGATTCGTTGTCGTTACTGTGCACCTAGGATGGCGGCCTTCAATCTAAACGTGGAAAAGCGGCGGGATGTTTAAGCTCACTTTTGACATCCGGCGCTGGGTTTTTCCGCGAAGCGGTGTAGAGGCGGCTGTCTCAGCCGCACAGCGTAGAAGTGCCGAATAATTGACGGCCTTGCGTCCAAAGCGTACGATTCGTCACAACGTAGTTATGACCGCGAGCGAAATCATCGAGGAAATAAAGCGACTCGATCCAAAGGAACAAATGGGGGTTATCCGCTTTGCTTACCAGCTCGATGCGGAACGGCGCCTGACAGGAAAAGAACTGTCGAGCTTGGCAGAACGCATGGTTGCAGCCACTAATCCGGCGGAAGAGGCCATCGTTCGCGAAGCCATCGTCCGCGGCTTCTACGGCCAACGACAGAATGCCTAAGATTCGGCGGCAAAACCTTCCGCCGGCGCTGCTCAATCATTTGCTCCAGCGAATCAAGGGGCGCTGGATTCCCGCTGATCAACTCGGAGCGCTCGCCGATTGGCTGGACAGCCAACCGGACGTTCCAGAAGGGAACGTGGTTCAAGCGATTTCCCGGAATGACTGTTTGCCACGAAAGTGAACTCGTAAAGACTTTCCTCGCGCGAGGACAAGTCCCGACCGGAAAAGAAATTGTCTAACAATGGAAGTTGATGATACCGCGAGCTGTGTAGAGACAGCTGTATCAGCTGCAAAAAGTCCCGGCACGCGTAACAAAATTCGGCTTAGCGTCTCAGGCATTCGCAGGCCAAGCTGAGCGTCATGCAAATCTCTTTGCGCCTTGTTGCGATTTTGACCTTAACAACTCTTGGGCATCTGTTCTCTCGCGCTGCACGCCCCGCCGAAATACCAATGATGAAAGCAGTCGTCGCGCACCAATATGGCGGACCCGAAGTCCTGAAATTTGAAGAGGTCCCGCGGCCGGAGCCGAAAGAAAATGAAGCGCTCGTGCGCGTGATCGCGAGCAGCGTTAATCCCGCCGACCCACTTACGCTCAGCGGAAAATACGCACAGGCATTCGGGACGCATTTGCCATTGATTCCAGGCTATGACATCGCCGGGATCGTGGAGAAAACCGGCTCCAACGTGACAAAACTCAAAGTGGGCGACGCGGTTTATGGCTATCCAACATTCGGAGGCGGTTGGGCAGAGTACGTCATAGTCAAGGAATGGGAAGTTGCTGCAAAACCCAGTTCCCTGAACTTCGTCGAATCAGCGTCAGTTCCGATGGGCGCCCTGACTGCGTGGCAGGCATTGGTGGACGTGGCGCAGCTGCAGCCGGGGCAAACCGTTCTTGTCCACGGCGGCTCAGGGGGTGTTGGTAGTTTCGCGGTGCAGATCGCCAAAGCGCGTGGTGCACGCGTCATCGCGACCGCCTCGACGACAAACCAGGATCTCCTGAAGCAGCTCGGCGCCGACGTGGCGATCGATTACACAAAAACCAGGTTCGAGGAGATTGCCAAAGATACGGACGCGGTGCTCGATCCGGTGGGCAAAGAGACGCTCGCACGCTCGTACGATGTGGTGAAGAAAGGCGGCATTGTCATGTCGCTGGTCGCGCGACCCGACCCGGTCGAGCTCGAGAAACGTGGGATTCGTGGAGCGACCATTTCCGTTCATCCGGATGCCGAAGACCTCGCCGAGATCGCTCGTCTGATCGACGCGGGAAAGATCAAGCCGATCGTGACCGAAGTTCTGCCGCTGAGCCAAGCGGTGGCAGCGCAACGACAGGCAGCGACGCATCACACGCGCGGGAAGATCGTGCTTCGAATTGCAGACGAGCCGAACAGTTGACGCAAGCCGCGGACGTTTGAGGTTTGCCGATAGTGAAAAACACATTCGTAGTAATTTCTTCGGCTGGTCCGAATCGTGATGTATCGAAAGGCACGCGGGAGCAGCCGTTTTGGGATGAACACGCAGAGTTTATCGATCGACTCGTTGCTGAAGGCTTTATTTTGATGGGCGGCCCTTTGGTTGATGAAGGCGGCGCTCTTTTAATCGTGAATGCTGAAGATGAAAATAAAGTCAGAGAGAAATTGAAGAACGACCCCTGGCGCGAGCACAGCATTCTCAAACTGGAGAACATAAAGCGTTGGCAAATCTTTATTGATGCGAGGAAGTAAGATATCCCAAAGCGGCGCCTGTCCTCTGTTGTCTGACCTCTGGTCCCGAATGCTACTCTATAAACTCCGCGATTGACTGATATTTCTGGCTGAGCTCTTTGATGCGGTGCTCGAAATGATGAATGCGGCGGATCGAACGAAAGACTAGCCAGGAGCCGAGCACGACCAGACCAAAGTTCAGAAGCAGCAGCGGCACCAGCAGAGGCATTACCTTCTCCATGCTGTAATAACGCGACGTTGCGATGAGCACGCTCAGGACGGACAGCGGCAAAGCGAAGACGGCGATACCGGTGCGCAGGGAGGCCAGCGCAGTTCGTTTCTCAGCGAGGAGCATTTGGATTTCGCCAAAGATGAGATTGTCTGGCTTGGGTAATCCGTTCGTTTCCATGCTCATTTGCTTTTCAATCTAATCGATTTAGCACAAAACTCGGTGGAAAATCGAGTTGAACGCGTGGAGTCGCCTGTATCTGATGGTCTGAAACCCAACCGACGCGAGATTTTATCGAGTGGGGCCGCACAGATTTTCAAGCCAGCTTGGCCTCGTGGTTCGCGGAAGCGGTGAGCGCCAATTTGGAGTAATGCTGGTCTTGCTCACAAATTGACTGTGTGGCACAAGCAAGACGATGAACACGCGCGAGCGGGAGCCGCACGGGCAGGCGGTAACGCACTAGGGCAGCTGGCGCGAGCGCCGGAGCGCGAGTGACCAATCCTTAGATGCAAACTTCGATGATTTCACGTATTCCTTGTCGCTTGAAGCGAAGCCATGATGTAAGACAATGAAGATCGACAACTTCTTCGGAGAGCTGCAGCGACGCAACGTGTACAAGGTTGCTGTCGCATATGCCGTTGTAGCGTGGCTGCTGATTCAAGCAGCCTCAATTCTATTCCCGACTTTCGAAGCGCCGACCTGGGTGATGAAGGTCTTTGTCACGATTATCATCCTCGGATTTCCGGTCGCACTGGTTTTTTCATGGGCCTTCGAGATCACGCCGGAAGGAATCAAACGTGAATCAAAAGTGGCGCCCGATCAATCGATTACCCGCCACACCGGACGAAAGATTGTCGGTATCACCGTTGTTCTGGCTGTCATTGCCGCAGGAATGCTCGCTTATCAGCTGTTACGCTCAGGATCGCCCGCCAAACCGACCTCTTCGATGACTGCACCAACGTCGAGCACGGCCGCAGCTATTCTGGAAAAAAGCATCGCCGTGCTTCCTTTCGACAATTTGAGCGATGAGAAGGCAAACGCTTACTTCGCCGAAGGGATACAAGATGAAATCCTGACTCGTTTGTCCAAGATCGCCGCTTTGAAGGTGATCTCGCGTACGTCGACTCGGAAATACCAAAGTGCACCGGACAATTTGCGTGAAGTCGCCCGGCAGCTGGGTGTGGCCAATGTGCTCGAGGGAAGCGTGCAGAAAATTGCCAATGCCGTGCACGTCAACGTCCAGCTCATTCGCGCCGCCACCGACGAACACATCTGGGCCGAAAGTTACAATCGCAAGCTGGACGATGTGTTCGGCGTCGAAGGCGAAGTAGCCAGCACGATCGCGGAACAGCTCAACGCCAAACTCACCGGTGCGGAAGAAAAAGCTCTCACCGATAAGCCCACCCAAAACGCGGCGGCCCACGATGCTTACCTGCGCGGATTATCGATCGAAAACGCCGGACACACCGAAGGACTTCCGCAAGCGGCCGCCGCTTATGCCGAGGCCACCCGTCTCGATCCAAAGTTCGCGGTCGCATGGGCACATCTCACCGTCACCCGCAGCCGTCTGTATTTTAACGGCGTAGACCCCGCTGAGAATTCGGCCGCGGCTGTGAAAGAGGCTGCGGACCAGGCGCTGGCGCTAAAACCGGAAGCCGGTGAAACTTGGATCGCTCAAGGTGTTTACCGCTATCGCGTCCTGCGCGACTTCTCCGGCGCGCTCCAATCGTACACGGAAGCACTTAAACGCTTGCCGAATAGTTCTTTTGTTTTCCAGCAAATTGCTCACGTCGAACGGCGTCTCGGACGACCAAACGATGCGGCCAAACATTACGAAGCAGCGGCGCAGCTCGATCCAAATGATTTCGATAATCTTTTCACTCTTGCGGACGTCTTTCAAAGTTCGCGCCGCTTTCAAGAGGCAGAGACTGCGATTGACCGGGTCCTGCAATTGTCGCTAGGCAACGAGACAGCGATAGCGAACAAATCATTCATTTTACAAGGGCAGGGTCGGTTGAAGGATGCCGCAGACCTGCTCGCGAAAATTCCCGCAAACTCCCAGGACAGCTCCGTTGCCCTGGCGAGAAATCTGCAAGCGTTTTATGAGCGACGTTTCGATGCTGCCATCGCTCAGATTCAGCAAGATCCTCCGTTAGTTGCAACTGATCCACGGAACATAACGCTGCTCGCTTACTGCCAGCAGCGTGCCGGTAAAAACGACGAATCGCGCGCTACCTTTCAGCGCGCGATCGCGTCCATCAAACCATCTCCGACTTCGATCGCCCCGATCGATGCCAGAGTGTTGCCCAGCACGCTCGCAGTCGCGTATGCCGGTCTTGGCGAAAAAGAGAAGGCGCTCACCCAAGCGCGCGAAGCCGTGACTGCATACGAATCAGACGCTTTAGCGAAACCTCAAGCCGAAATCGCTCTCGCCCAGCTCCAGGCTTACTTCGGCGATCTGGATTCGGCCATCGCCGCGCTCCCGCA
>WNFQ01007412.1_pt1 | contig 11666 bp, 13 predicted proteins | sample 5400171 | NCBI WGS metagenome assembly WNFQ01 (sample SAMN13153356, study PRJNA577476) | soil metagenome | isolation source: 20 cm soil under Madrone tree | place: USA:California | collected 2016-06-14
CGATCCCGCAGTATCTTTTCTATCCGGCCATCGATCCGCTTTCGGAAAAAAATCAGGACCTCGAACCGGAGTTCATCGCTCAAGTCCTTGCTCGTTTTCGCATCGATCCCATGCGCCCCATCCTCACGCAAATTTCCCGCTTCGACCGCCTGAAGGACCCGGTTGGCGTGATTCGCGCGTACCGTATCGTGAAGCGATATTTCGATTGCCAATTGGTCCTCGCGGGCGGCAGCGCTTCCGACGATCCCGAGGGCGCCATCGTGCTGAAGGAAGCGCTGCGTGAAGCGGATAACCATCCGGACATTCGAGTGATCGAGCTGCCGGCCTGGGCGCCGCTCGAAGTCAACGCACTGCAGCGGGCCTCGACCATCGTGATCCAGAAAAGCCTGCGCGAAGGCTTCGGCCTCACTGTTTCCGAAGCGCTGTGGAAGAAAAAACCGGTGGTGGCGTCCGCGGTTGGCGGCATCCCGATCCAAATCATCCACAAGCATACCGGCTTGCTGGCGCATTCCGTGGAAGGCACGGCGTATCAAATTCGTTTTTTGCTTTCCCACCCGGAAATCGCGGCAAGACTCGGCGAACACGGGCATCAGCACGTGAAGGAAAATTTTCTCATCACGCAGAAGCTGAAACGCTACCTGACGCTCTTTCTGAGGCTGGCCCGGGGATCATGAGAGTCCGCTAATGCCGAGGGTCACACTCATGTGAGGAATCATGGCCATGCACGCTGGCAACTCTGAGCCTCCAAGTCTCATCCAAATCTAGCAGGCAGAAGCCTATCCCCAGCCCGAGGCCAGCGCTGCTTTCTGCAATTCCTACAATATCCGTGCAAGGAGAACACGAATGAAGCGTGTCGCACTTTTGCTATTTCTCGCAGGTTGTCTGGTGCCGCGGGCGTCGGCGCAGGATCATTTTCAGCTTGCGGCTTACGGTGACTATTTCCGTATATCGCAGACGAAGACCAACATGGCGGGATTAGGAGCACGCGTGGGCTACAAGGCATTTTCGCGCGTCATGTTCGAAGGCGAGATGAGCTATGACTTCAAGCAGGCCTTCACGGAAAATTTCAACACCACTCCAACAGTGACGGTTGTGAACAGCAATCTCAAGCCCTTTCTTCACGGTCAAAGGCGGTTTCATCAATTTCCGGCTGGATCCCCGGCCCGCTAGCGTGGGAACTGCCATCAGCTCGATTGAGAATTTGCGTGCGAACAACGTGAGCGGAATCCTCTACCCGGGAGCGGGTTTGGAAGGGCATATCGGCCCGGTCGGTCTGCGCCTTGAGGCCGGCGATGAGATCTACTTCGCCGGAAGCGCTCATCACAATCTGCGTGCGGCCTTCGGACCGTTTATTCGATTCTAGGATCGAACCGCCTGACCGAAGCGGAATAGAGATTCTCAATCGCGACTGAGCGCCCCGCTGTTTCGTTCTTGAATCAGCGGGGCGTTCCATTTCAAATAATCATACATCACTCTGCATTGCTGTCTGTGGCCAGGACTTCCTTCAAGATTGCCAGATGATTTCTCCAGTCATCAATGCGGCGTTGCAGATTTTCCGTGGCTAGAATCGCCAAAATGTTCGTGATGCCGGCGAAGAAGGAATTGGTCGGTCATGCCGGCGATGTAATCGCAAACGACGACGTGGCGCGATTCCGTCAGCGCCAGTTCTTCATAGGAAGCCGGCATCGAGCCGGGACGGCCCGAGTAGTAAATGAAGAGCTCTTCCAGACACTTCACGGAGCGGTCGCGGTCCTCAGTGATGGCCGGATGGTTGTAGATATTCGCGAAAAGAAAGCGCTTAAGCTCGCGATTTCGCGCAGCCGCAGCATCGCTGAAGCCAGCGAGGCGCTTTGGGGCCCGGCGAATGCCGTCCACGGATGAGGCACTGGAAGCGACGACGCGCCGCCGCGTAGTTTCAATGAGATCGGTGGCCAGTGCATCCAGAACGCCTTTGAGGGCCTCATTGAAAATGAGTTTTGCGCGCGCACCACGATGCGCTGAATCAACCTGCTCGTAGACTTCGTCAAAAAATGAAACTTCCTTGCGCAAAACGGCAAGATCGAGGAGCTCGGCTTCGAGGGCATCGTCGATATCCGCGGTGTTGTAAGCAATTTCGTCGACCCAGTCGATGAGCTGCGCTTCGAGGGGCGGGCGCAAGTCGAGAAGGTATTCGGCAAGCTGCGGAAACTGCGCGTCGGAATAATCGCGCGAATGCTTGATGATGCCTTCGCGAACTTCAAACGTAAGATTCAATCCGGGAAAATCAAGATAGCGCTGCTCGAACTGTTCGACGATGCGTAGCGCATGCAGATTGTGATTGAAACTGCCGCCTTGCGCGCGCATCAGGTCGTCGAGCTGGCGTTCGCCGGCGTGCCCGAAGGGTGGATGGCCGATGTCGTGAACGAGAGCGAGCGCTTCGGCAAGCTCGGTGTTCAGTCCTAGCGCGGAGGCGACCGTACGGGCAATCTGTGCGACTTCCAGCGTGTGCGTCAGGCGATTGCGGAAATGGTCCGAATAGCGCGTGGTGAAAACTTGCGTCTTGGCTTCCAGGCGGCGAAAAGCGCGGGAATGAATGATGCGGTCGCGGTCACGAGCGTAAGCACTGCGGTAAGGATGGGGCGGTTCGGGATAGCGCCGGCCGCGGGACTCCTCCGCGCGCATCGCCCAGGGAGCAGGAGTGGGAACTGGTTCCATGGGCCGCTCCGTAATGTTCCAGCTGATCCGCGGGAATGCCCGGGCGCAGAGCGGATCAGGATTTCGGCGAAAGCGCATTCAGGCCGCGATCGGCTTGATCCGCGATAGTGGTGTCCGGGAATTCCTTCTTGATCTGCTGGTAGATGCTGGCGGCTTCCTTTGGATTCGAACTGCGAAGGACTCCGGCGAGTTCCAGCAGCACAAATGGGCGCGGAACGAGGACGCTGGGCTTGTCCGCCAGAGCGCGAAAGATTTTGACTGCGTCATCGGGTTTGCCGGTGCGCGAGTAAATGACCGCCATCTGATACTGCGCCATGAAGGCGAGCTCTTTGTCGCTGCCGCGGCTGACCTTCTTCAATTCTTCGAGTGCCTGATTGTGGCGCTCGAGGTCCTCGAGACAAAGCGCGGAGTAGTAGCGCGCGAGTTTTCCGGGATTCGTGCGCGGATACTTGTCGGCAACCTTGGTGAACTTCTGCAAAGCATCCTGGAGGCGCGCGGGTTCATCGGGATAGACGGGCTCATTGGGGTCGGCGGGGTCAGGAGCTGAGCCAATGCGGCCCTGGTAAGCCTTCATGGCGGTATCGAAGGCGGCAGAGGCTTCCACAGTCTGGCGATCGACGTAAAACCGCCAGCCGCCGTAGCCCAGCGCCACCACCAGAGCAACCAACACGACGATGAGCGTGAACTGTCCGTGAGAGATAACGGCTTCAGCGCCGTGCTCGATGGTTTCCTTGATTTTGTCCTGCTTCAGTTCTTTGCGCGAAATATGATCGGACACAAGCGCTCCCCTGATTAGTCTGCAATTTGTAATCGTAACACAAGATCCCGGTCGCTGGCGGGTCCGGAAGGCAGGCTGTGGCCGCGGGGGCGCGGATTTACCTTTGCGCCCGAAAAATGTCCGGCGTCCTCCAGAGCGCTTCGAATGGTGCTAATTTGAAGTATGCAGACCGCGTGCATTCACTGTGGCGCAGAGCACTTGCTGAAAGATGGCCAGTTCGGCGGCCATTCGAAAGTGCAGTTCAAATGCTCGAATTGCGGTAAGACCACCATCGTGGAGATCAAGCGGCGTGTCGATTCCACCGTGGTCATGTCTCCCCTTCCCTCTTTTGCTCGCGCGGACGCCAGCAGTTCAAACCTGCACTTGCTGCCGTGCTGCCGGCTGATCCCTCACTCCGGCTTCCCGAAAAAGCGCAGGTTGTTCTCAGCATTCTATCGGGACCATCGAAAGGCGAGAGCCACACGCTCGCAAAGCCGCGTGTCGTGCTCGGCCGTAAGGGTGCGGACATCCCTCTGAATGATCCTGAAATTTCGCGGCATCACTGCTTGCTGGAAGTGAGAGAAACGTACATCAATCTTAAGGACATGGATTCAACCAACGGCACTTTCTTCGACGAAGAACGCGTGCGCGCGGCCATGTTGCGGGACGGTACCGAGTTTCGAATCGGTGGCAGCGTGATTCGCGTGAATTTCCAGCCGAAGTAGCCTGGTTTCTCTCCTCCGCAAGGCCGCTTTATCTGTGCTCCAATTCCTCCGATAGGCGTTGTGAGATACTAGCGCCGATTCCAGAATTGCCGGAGTCCGATGAACCGCCTCTCCGCCTGCCTGATTACGTTCAATGAGGAACACAACCTGCCGCGCGCCTTGACTTCGCTTGCGGGAATCGCCGACGAAATTGTGGTGGTGGACTCCGGGAGCACGGACCGCACGGCTGAAATTGCAAGTACGCACGGCGTATCCTTCTTTGAAAGAACCTTCACTAATCATGCCGATCAGAAAAACTATGCGGCCTCCTGCGCCAGGAATGATTGGATTTTTCTGCTGGATGCCGATGAAGAGCTGAGCGGTGAACTGCGCAAATCCCTAATGGAGTGGAAGCAGCGCGAGCCGGAATCTCCAGTTTACGAAATGGCGCGTCTCACTTGGTACCTCGGTGCGTGGATCCGTCACTCGCGATGGTATCCGGATTTTCAGCGCAGGCTCTACCTGAAAAACAGAGCCAGCTTTTCCGGAATGATCCATTCGGCCCTGCGTTTCGAAGGAAAGGCCGGCCGTCTGAGTGGAAACTTGTTGCACTACACGATCCGCACGTTTGCGGAGCACGAAGCGAAAGTCGAGGGCTACACAACGGTCATGGCACAGGAGTTGTTCTCCCAGGGCAAGCGGAGCTGGAGAGCGGCCATGTGGCTGGCGGCGCCCTGGAACTGGCTTCAGAATTACGTGCTGTACCTCGGGTTTCTCGACGGCTATCGCGGGTGGCTTATCTCGCGGATGGCGGCGCGCGGGACGTGGCTGAAATTCAAGAAGCTCGGAAAGCTCGTCGAGGCGGAGCACGGCGCGGGCGGAGCGCGGACGCCATGAGGGTGCTTTACGCGGATCTGGAGCGGGAATGGCGCGGCGGGCAGAGCCAGGCATTGCTGACGCTTGTTGGATTGCGCGAGCGCGGGCATGAGGTCGAGTTGTTGGCGGCGCGGGATTCGGCGCTTGCGAATCGCGTATCGGAAGCTGGGATCACGGTTCATCAAGCTCTGCAATTTGGCTTGCGTGCCTGGGCTGCTGGTGCAATGCGCAGTTTGATCGCCCGGAGGCGATTCGAACTTGTTCATCTCAATGAGCCGCATGCGTTGACGGCGGCATGGCTGGCGAGGACGCACACGCGGCTTCCGCTGCTGCTCTCCCGCCGAATTGGATTCCCACTTCAGAAAAACGCAGTTTCGCAGGCACGCTACCGGGCCGTGGAACGGTTCATAGCGAACAGCAAAGATGTGGCGCAAAGCCTGATCGATTCAGGCATCGCGGCGGAGCGAATCTCGATCGTGAATGAAGGCGTGGAAATCTTTCCTTTACGAACTCCCGAGCAACGAAGCAGCGCGCGGAAGCGCTGGGGTGTGCGGGAAAACGAATTCTTGTTTGGTTGTGTCAGCGTATTTGTCCCGGAAAAAGGACAACGGCACTTGGTCGAAGCACTTCCTCTGGTGAGAGCGTTGCATCCGGAAGTGCGGCTGTTGCTCGCCGGCGACGGCGCCTGCCGCGCGGAACTGCAGGCGCTTACAAGGCATCTCGGGCAGACAGAAGCGGTGTTTTTCCCGGGATTCGTAAAGGATATCGCGCAAGTGTACGCGGCCCTCGATGCGTTCGCATTTCCCTCGGAGTTCGAAGGTCTGGGAACCGCGTTGCAAGCGGCGATGGCCGCAGGACTGCCATCCATTTCGACGACGCGCGGGGCACTCGGTGAGGTGGTGGATAGCGAACGAACTGCTCTGGCCGTGGAGCCAAATGGCAAGGAATTCGCCGTCGCCATGCTGCGGCTCATCAATGATGGAGCTCTCCGAAAAAATCTCAGCGAAGCGGGCCGCCGCGAGGTGGAGCAACGGTTTTCCGCAGGATGCATGGTAGAAAACACGATTCATGTTTACGAGGATGTCCTGCAGAAAACGAGGAAGGGTTGAGCAGATCAAGCCCAGCGCTGAGAGCTGTTTCTTTCTGCAATACAGACAGGTCAATTTCCACGACGGTGAGCGCCCCGGCGAGTCACGACGGGAAGAAAAGGGTGAAGCGCTTGGCAGATCTTTTGAGCTCCGCCAAGCGCTTCAGGCCTTCTTGTAACTATTGCACCAGTTTTCTGTCTTCGCTTGTTCCAGGCGTTTCCCTCCTATCCGCTCGCCGTTTTACGTCAAGCTATCTTGGGGATTGAACAACCCATCGTCCCTTTGGCTCGAGGAACTCCACGCCAATGACAAAGCCGTCGCCTTGCAATTGTTGGCAGTAAGCCACCCGGGCCGAGGAGCGAAACTCTCCAGTGCGCGAGGCGAACATCAAGGATTCGCCTTGTTCCCAGCGGCGCACACTCACCACGCGCGCGCCACGCGCACTCACATTCTCTGTAAAAGTCGATTCCGAGCCAGGCGCCTGACGATGGCCGTCAATCAGAACGGGGATTTCCATCGGGATGCGTCTTTCGGCTCTGTGAAAAGAAAATTTCTTCCCTTGAGGCATGGTTTTGCTCATCCTCATAGGCACGCGGCAATGCGCGTGAGATTTTGAACGCTGCTTCTGCCGTGGTGCTTCATGGCATAGAGCGCGCGGTCGGCTGCGCCAAGAAGTTTCTCGGGTGTGTCGCCATCCTCCGGGAAAGCAGCGACCCCTGCGCTAACAGAAAGCGCAGGGCGCTCTGGTTCAGCAGAGAGACGCTCGCGGATTCGAGTGACAACACGCGACGCGATGTCCTTGCCGGCTTCCGGCAGTACCACCGCGAATTCATCGCCACCGTATCGCGCGGCCGTGTCGATCGCGCGGGAATGGTTGCGCAGAATCTTGCCGATACGCACCAGCGAGCGGCTGCCGGTCAGATGCCCGTACTGATCGTTGATGATTTTGAGGCCGTCCATGTCGAGAAGCATTACGCTGAATGGGCGCTGCGTGCGGCGCGAACGGTCAAGCTCCGCTTCGAGAACGCTGATGAGGCGCCGGTAATTCGACAACCCCGTGAGTGGGTCGGTAATGGCCATCGAGCGTACCTGCTCGAAGAGGCGAGCCTGATCCAGCAACGCGCCGGAAAGCATGACCACATAGCTGCATGTCTTGCTCAATTCCGCCAGAAAAAACGGGCCATCGAAGAGCTGCCGCGAAAATGCAGCCGATGCATGGCAGACAACATTGAGCGAGGCCACGATAAAGAGAGAGTGATCGAAGAGGCTGGCGGCGCCCTTCTTGTCTTTGTCGTTCTTGAGCCGCTGGCTAAAACAGACCGCGGCGATCAGGAACAGCGCTGCGGGAAGCAGATCCCAGGGACGAGAGAGCAAGTTCGCGGCATGCGCGACGGGCGCGGCGGGTGCGGCCAGAAATGCGGCGCTCGTCATATAGGCAGCCAGGGCAACGACCAGCAACCCTGCGGCAGTTTCCTTGCTGGGCTGCCGCGCGGTTGGCATGTAGCGCTCGATTACGATGGCAGCGAGCAATAGAACGGCAAGCAGTGTGCGGCTCACCATCCAACCGATGGGAATGCCGGAGAGCGCCAGGGCTCCGGAGATCAGCGAATCGTTCAGGCCAAAGGAGCCGACAGTCTCGATGATTCCAGAGAGCACAAATCCGAAGGCCAGGATCAACGCCGTGCGATCATGGGTACCACGGAACCGCACCAGGGCGTTGGCGGCGTAGCAGAAGCTGAGAAGAGTGCCGCCAACTTCTAAATAGAGATAGGTTTGTGGCGAGCCTGCGATGCTGATTTGCCGCAAGTAGAAGATTACGGCAAGAAAGAGGACGAAGGACATTACACCGGACGCGACCAATGCACGCGTATGAGTATTCTGCGCGGGGACCGGATCGCGGTCACTGCGGAGAAACCCGATGATTTTGCCCCAATCACCCACAAAATCCCCCAAATCCCGACAAAAAACTGCCAACTACCAAGGGATGCAAGTTTGTGCCCTTTTCTGACTGGAAATTCACCACTGTAAATAGAAGAAACTAAACAATTTATTGACCTGTACCAGATAGACGGGTACTCGTTGGGTTGTCGCGAGACGTCCCGACTACCTACAATTTCTTGAATTAGGGCAGTATCGTTTTTGTTTCGTTAGAGTTACCGGGCGAAGGGTCAGTATCAAGAAGAAATTCGAGACTGTCTCAGCCTGAGACAGTCTCAACACCTGAAACACTCGGCAGCATAGTCTCACACCACTAGAGTTTCGGCTTGGGGGGAGGCAGCTCCCGGGCTGCAACCATATCGGCGAATCCGTGGGTCTTATGCGAGCCATCGCAGAACGGCTTGTTTGCGGAGTGCCCGCAACGGCACAGCCCAATGGTGGTCCGCCCAGCCAAGCCAAAGGGTTTTCCCTCGGGATCAAGAATTTCGAAATCGCCTTCCACGCGTAAGGATCCGTTGTGATTGACAGTAATTTTCGTGGCCGCCATTTTTTCTCCTGGACAACAGGAAGTATGCCCATACTGCCGAGCAGCGACAAGCACAAATGAGAAGCGCCCCGGCCAGACTGGGGCGCTTCTCATCAGGTAATACAAATCCCTGCAGAAGAATCAGTATTTTGGAACGGACGGATCAACCTCGTCGGACCACGCAAGGATGCCGCCCTTCAGGTTGAGGACTTTGCGGAATCCTGCCTTACGCAAGAAGTCCACGGCCTCGGCGGAACGCTTCCCACTCCGGCAATGCGCCACGATTTCCCGCGATGAATCCAGTTCGTGGACGCGCCGCGTCAGCTCCCCGAGCGGGAGCAGATGTCCCTTGAGATTGCAGATCTGGTACTCGTGGGGCTCGCGAACATCGAGAATGAATAAATCATCTCCATGATCGAGCCTGGCTTTGAGCTCGCGCGGAGTGATCTCCGGCACTTGCACGGACGGGCCGGGAGCTTCTTCGCCGCGCACGCCGCAAAATTCGTAGTAATCGATCAGCTTGGTAATCGTCGGATGCGTTCCGCACATCGGGCAGTTCGGATTCTTGCGCAGCTTGAGCTCGCGGAACTTCATCCCGAGAGCGTCAAACAGCAGCAAGCGTCCCACGAGATTTTCCCCCCGGCCGAGGATCAGTTTGATCGTTTCCATGGCCTGGATGGAGCCGACGATTCCGGGCAGAACGCCGAGGACGCCGCCTTCCGCGCAGGAAGGCACAAGCCCCGGCGGAGGCGGTTCCGGATAGAGGCAGCGGTAGCACGGACCATCGGGCATGCCGAAAACGGTGGCTTGCCCTTCAAACCGGAAAATCGAACCGTACACGTTTGGCTTTCCCAGCAAAATGCAGGCGTCATTGACGAGATAGCGCGTCGGAAAATTGTCAGTCCCGTCGACGATAACATCAAAGTCCTTGAAGAGTTCGAGCGCGTTGGCGCTGGTCAGTTGCGTTTCGAACGACTGGATCTCAATGTCCGGATTGAGGTTCGCCAGGCGCGCACGTGCGGCCTCGCTCTTCGGCTTGCCCACGTCGCTGGTGCCAAACGTAACCTGACGCTGGAGATTGGTGAAGTCGACGACGTCAAAGTCTACCAGCCCGAGTTTGCCGACCCCCGCAGCCGCAAGATACAAGCCAAGCGGCGCGCCGAGCCCGCCCGTGCCGATGAGCAGTACCTTAGCGTTCTTCAGCTTGAGCTGCCCCTCCATGCCGACTTCCGGCATGATGAGGTGCCGGCTGTAGCGAAGGATTTCTTCGTTTGAAAGGCTCGCCGCCGGTTTTGCGCCGGTCTGCGGCTGTGTGGTCGTGGCCATTGCGTTTTCTCTACTCCTTCAAATTCCAATTCGCCTCGGAGGAACAATAAGCAATCAGAGACTCCTCGCGAAGTTTAACGCTGCCCTGCCGGGGATCGAGACGACCCTTCAAAGTGCAACCGCCCGCTATGGACGGAATTATGCTGATCGTGTCTCCATCCTTCGTGGGCGTATTTTCTTTCGCCAGATAGCGAATGTCCTCATCGTTCACATACACATTAACGAAGCTGCGCAGCTTGCCCTCTTCGGTGAATAGATGTTTGCGCAGTTCGGCAAATTCCGTGGTCAAATGGCCGAGCGCTTCCCCTACAGTCCGTGCACTGAACTCGGCCGAGTCACGCTTCCCCGCGTAGGGGCGAAGCGGCGAGGGGATCATTACTTTCACGGGCATTGCATTTCTCCATTGTGCTGAAACCGCCGGCCTACACAGCGGCGCGGTGGCGAATCTCAATTCCCTCGGGTGAAAACTCCGCGCGGTCGTCGTTCAAACGCCACGAGGTCATGTCCTGGGGCACGCCATTCTGCACGCTGACGATAATGTAGCTGTACCACGGCCAGGCATGGTCGCGGTCATATTCGCTCGGCCGCGCCGGATGGTCGGGATGCGAATGATACCAGCCGACCACTTCGAGTCCCTGTTCGCGCGCCGACTTTTCCGCCGCGAGAACATCTTCCGCCGTCACCGAAAAGCGGTTGCGCGGTGAATCGTCTCGCCGATTGACGAGAGCAAAAAGTTGCAGGATTTCCCGCGCGGGAGTGAGCGTGCGCATTCCTCCACTGGTCTCGATAACTTCACTCGAATCGCGTCCAAGCAGCGCGCCGCAGCATTCATGTGGATAAGTCTCCGCGCCATGCGCGCGGATTTTCTCCGCAAGATGTCCGCTGATCCAGAGTGCTGCTGCGTCCGCCATAACTATTCTTCGTCCCAGAAACGTTCGTTCAGATACTTCGAAGCAGAATCCGCAAAAACGGTTACGATAACCGCTTTTGCATTCTTCGGAAACCCGGCCGCAACCTGGAAGCAACCCAGCAGCGCCGCCGCCGCGCTGGGGCTGACGAGCAAGCCTTCTTCGCGCGCCAGGCGCTTCACCAGCCGGTAAGCCTCTTCCGTGGAGACCGCCAAATTTTCGTCGGCGAGCGTGTCATCGTATATCGCCGGGCGGATGGCCGTCGGCATGTGCTTCCACCCCTCGAGGCCATGGAAGGATGCGTCGGGCTGCAGGCTCACGCAACGGATTGCGGGATTGAGTTCTTTTAGCCGCCGCGCGGTTCCGACGAAAGTGCCGCTCGTACCGAGGCCCGCGACAAAATGCGTGATGCGGCCGGAAGTTTGCTCCCAAATTTCGTTGGCCGTGGTGCGATAGTGCGCCTGCCAGTTCGCGGCGTTACTGTACTGGTCCGGGTAAAAATATTTCTCAGGATTTCCCGCGACGATTTCGTGCACTTTGCGAATCGCGCCGTCAGTGCCTTCATCGCCCGAAGTGATCACCAACTCCGCGCCGAGCGCGGACAGTATGCGCTTCCGTTCGTGCGAAGCGCTGTCCGGCAGGCAAAGCTGCACGGGAAAGCCGAGCGCCGCGCCGACCATTGCATAGGCAATGCCGGTATTCCCGCTTGTCGCGTCAATGATGGTTTTGCCGGGTCGTAGCGCGCCGGTGGCCAGACCAGCTTGAATCATGCCCAGCGCCGGCCGGTCCTTCACGGATCCGCCAGGGTTGAACCACTCGGCCTTGGCACAAAATTCAACGTTCGGGAAT